>Ga0126384_10000045_pt1 | contig 44804 bp, 33 predicted proteins | sample PanSoiMetPlot_36_FD_92543 | JGI IMG/M metagenome (GOLD analysis project Ga0126384, IMG submission 92543) | Tropical forest soil microbial communities from Panama - MetaG Plot_36 | ecosystem: Environmental > Terrestrial > Soil > Tropical forest > Bulk soil | place: Panama | collected 2016-02-17 | reverse complement strand
TTCTTCCGGCGTAATCTATGTCTGTTCTGCTGATCTTTGTTGATGGTGTAGGAATCGGAACGCGTGGCGAGCACAATCCGCTTGATGGATTGGACTCAGAGTTCTTTTCAATATTCCGTGATGAGAAGTATCAGCTGCCGTTTGGGGGATTGCTGGCTGAGACGGATGCGCGACTTGGGGTAGAGGGCTTGCCGCAAAGCGCAACCGGCCAAACGGCAATCCTTACCGGTGTCAATGCAGCCAAGCTGATCGGACGCCATCTTCACGGCTATCCTTCGCCGCGATTGAAGCAGGCTCTCGCAGATCACTCAATCTATAAAAAGCTGATTGCTCAAGGGCGAGCTGTCACATTTGCGAATGCATATACTCGAAGCTACGTCGATAACCCACCTCGATTTATCTCATCCACAACCGTAGCCGCTCAGACCGCGGGGTTGAAACTGCGAATGCTGGAAGATCTAAGGGAAGGCTGCGCTGTAAGCCACGATTTCACGAACCGGTTCTTAATCGAACGGGGCATCGACGTAGATCTCTGTACGCCGGAGACGGCCGGAGAACGACTAGCAATTCTCGCGGCCGCCCACGATTTTACCTTGTACGAGCACTTCATCACCGATCGCATAGGGCATGCCCAGCGAGGTGATCTGGCCCGCGCGCACCTGATCGAGCTAACAAGATTTGTTCGGGCAGTGCTTGAATCTGCTGATCTCAAGCGTCAGACAATCATCGTTACCAGCGACCACGGCAACATCGAAGACCTGTCGACGCGAAGCCACACCCTCAACCCGGTCGCGACACTTCTATTTGGTCCCGGTCGCGAGTTTCTCGCCTCGCAGATAAGGAGCCTCACCGACATCACGCCGGCGATTGTGGCGTTACAATCGAACTAACCACCGCCTCTAGGACCGTCCATCGGCGGAGGATCGGAGTTGGGAAGATAGTAGTGTTGAACTTTGTGAGCTAGTGCCCTCTTGTGGTAATCAGAGTTCAAGCGATCATCGGTCAACAGCCTAACCACAACGGTTTTGGTCCCACTGGAAACCGACGAACTAGACCAAAGATCCCCTCCCCGTCCTCGCAGTCTCAATACCTCGCCGTCCGCGAGCTTATAATCAACGTGTATTTCGTTGGCAATGGGTCTGGTCTTCTTTGGGAGGGCTCCCGTAGAAGTGTCGTCAGAGAGTTTATGTTCGGTGAATCGACGTTCTTTTACATCGTGACTTCTGAACTCGCCGGAGTTGAAGCGAAGAATACAATCGTACTCCGCTGTTTTGAAAGTCGGGATCACGGTGTCGTCGTCGTCGTACAGATCATTTTTCTTAAGGATGTCATATTCATACGAAATCGTTGGTTTAACCGGCTTCATAACCGTTACGCCGTCTTTCCGCAGGTGTTCGACTTCTATTGTGTGGTTACCCTTTCCGAGTTTCCCCTGAAACGAGGACTTCGCGCTTCTGCCGTCCTCGAACATCTCAATATCAGAAGCGCCTGGAGTTTCAAAATACCCGACCTCGATGTAGTCCTGTTTCTTGTCCTGAGGAAAAAATGCCCCGGTGGTGAGAACAATCGTTACTCGCATAGGTTGTCTCCTTTCGTTTCCTTTTTACTTTCAACCCATCACAAAGTGTGAACGAGAGCTGGTATCCCACTGTTCGAAGGGCTTGTTGTTCCGGCCTTTCAATTATTAGCGCCTACCACAATGAACGGAGCCCAATAGAGCGGATGACGAAATTGTCCGTTCTTGATTAACTTCAACTGCGCGTCATGAAGCGCTTCCCCAGTTTTCCTGTTGTCCAGTTTTCGTCGTGAGTGGAATGCGATCATCAAGTCGCTTGTCGCCCGTGAGTCGACCCGCCAAAGGCTCGCAACTACTGTGGGGACGCCCGAAGCAAGGAATGGTCGAACCAGACTCACAATACCTTCTCCCCTGTAGTATTGCCCCAATCCGCTTTCGCACGTGGACAATACCACAAGTCTGGTGTGCGACAACCTGAGGCCGTAAAGCTCGTTGAGATAAAGGACTCCGTCGTTGCTGTCCGCCTTTGGTTCTTGTGCCAAAGTCGATAATGCCGCGTCACGACCAGGTGCATTCGTGGATGCAGCCTTAGGTATAGTTCCTTCAACGCGCGGCGATGGACCTCCAGCGGGCCTTGCTCCGGCCAGAACGAGTGCCGACAGCCAGGGTGAGCCTTCTTCAACCAGGCAATGCAGCGCTAAATGAGCAACGTCGCAGTCGGAGATCGCCTGGCGTACCTTTGGTTCGGTCGCCTGTTCCCCAACTAACACCACTGACCCCGGGGCGTAAAGATTCGCCGACTGCTTTGCTTCGTTTTCTGCGTCAGGCAACGGTAACAGATTGGGAAATTGCCTACTATCCGATAACGGGTTACCAACCGCCAGAATCCTTTCAGCCCTCACTGATCTCGACGACCCCTGCTCGCTGATGCATTTCGCCAGCACAGAAGCTGATGGCGCATAAGTTAAAGTCAGGCCCGGAGTTTCTATGAGGTAGCTATCGTTTGAGCGGTCGACGAGCGCCGCAAACGGCAGGAAGTGCAGCGCCTTGTCGGGCACGATGCACAAATTTGATTTCCGCCGTATATCTTCTTTCACGGGAGAGATCAAGTAGTCGAAAAGGACTCGCGCCTTTTCGTTAACGTCGTTTTCGTCAGCAAGATTCCGCAAATCGGAGATATAATCACGAACCAACAGGTCAAGGATTTCAGTGGTCGCCGCTGATGGTACTAGTTTGAAGTCCGAATGCGTGATCAGGAACAGGTAGGTGCCTTTACTCGTGACTGAGTACTGCAACACCAGCGAATCATCGTCCAGATAAGACTGTACTTCCTCCAGCCTGAGCGGACGGGCTGTTTTTGATGATCTCGCCTTATTTGTGAGGTCTAAAGAACCGCTAAGGTCGGGCTGGGCATTCTGGTTTTTGTCTTGTCCAATTTCTTCCAGCAACGCCCGGGCTCGCGCTTGCTCGGACATCTCGAATGCCTCGAAAGGGCGAGCTAGCACTGTGCTGTCTAGAGAAATGAGCTGATCAAAGACGCTGTGACTTGCATCCAAAAAATGACTCCGCTGATCACTTGTCGCGATCCGGGACCAATATCTTTCGATGAGACCGATTGTCTCGAGCAGGTCGGATCGTGCCTTCTCGCCTTGCCCCGACGATAAATGCGCGGCAGCGCGACCTCGAAGAACGTCTATACTCGCAAGTGTATTTCCCTCGGCACGGGAAGTCAGAGCGTTGGCCCTCTCATAGTACTCTATGCCGCGCGAGACATCACCGCCTCGCACAGCGACCTCGCCGGCATTCGTCAAAACCTTGGTTTCCGTGAAGTCTCGCTCACGGCCGGGTGGGACCTGATCCAGGTATTTGATCGCGTCCTTGAGTTCAACCTCAGCGGCTTCGAACTTTTGGAGCCTTGCGTTCTCGAGGGCAATAAATGATGAATACTCTGCCGCGTAATTCAGATCCATCGCACGCAGGGAGTAAGCGAGGGCTTCTCTTGCATAGAGCAACGATAAAGCGTGGTTGTTCCGCAGCCTGTAGATATCGGCCATTTCTGAATAGTTATGCGCCAAACTCGCGAACAGCCTCGGTTGTTGTACGTTCTCCAGATAGAGCCTCGTCGAAGTACGAAGATGTTCCAATGCAGTGTCAAGGTCCCCGATGCGCCAATACGGAACGCTCCTGTATTGCAGGATCTGCGACTCCAACTGAGGAGAGTTGTTACAAAGTGAGACCGCTTGCTGGAAGTATTTGATGGCTAGCGACTCTTGGCCCAGCCGAGAGGTTTGAAGGGCCAATAGGTTTAATATCGAGGCTCGAGTATGCGGCCATGGGTGCTGTTCGACTAAAGGGAGAGTGTCCTTGAGCAGCCTCATGCTATCTGAAAAACGCTTTACCCGATAACAGTAATTTGCTGCGTGAAAGCCAGACAGTGCCTCGAACACGTGATTGCCACGATAACGAAACTGCTTCTGCAACCGCTGAAACTCTACGAGTCTATCGCCCGGCTGGTTTGATTGAAATTTTTTGTTAGTCTCTACGTAATCCGCGATCAGATCGAGTTCTGACCGTTGCTTGTCGGCCGGAAGTTGACGAAGATACGTCGCCACGTCGGCGACCAGCGAGTTGCCCCGCGATTCAATCAACACACTCCCAATCAAGTCCAGACCGCTCAGGGCTTCCTCGGCATCTCGCTGGTTACCCGAGATTGCGGCGTTCAATTGCCGGACGCTAAGGTCCCAAATCGCATGCCGGATGAGTGTTTCTGAGTTCTGATCTGCAAGACCCTTTGCGGCGTCATTATTGCCCTGAGCGACCGCAGTGTCGAACGCGGCAGGAATTTGGGAGAGAGACTGCGGCACTTCTAACGGAGCGGAGACCTCATTCAACCTCTGTTTGATCTCATTAAGCCAGGCGTTGTCGTGTTCAACAGATGCCAGGCGCGTCAAGTCGTCGCGAGCCGCGTCCTTGAGTAATAAACGCTGGTAGCAAAGGGCGCGATTGAAGAGCGCTTCGGGCATCTCGGTTCTCTTCTCGAGTGCGGCTTCGAATTCCACTATGGCATCCTCAATCTTCCCGGTTTGAAATAGACAGACGCCCAGGTCGTTGTGCGCCTCGGAGCTTCCCGACGAAATCTCTACCGCACGATGAAGGTACTTCTCAGCCTCTCGCAACTTCTCGCCCCTGCTCACCAATAGTCGCCCATAAGCGAGTTCAGCTCCTGGCTCATTCTTGGCGAAGGCATCGCTGATCAGCTCTTGCGCTCGCGCGAACTCGTCCGAGTAAACGTCTGGTGAGGAATCACTGGATGCACTAAAGCTACCGCACTTGAGCCCGCCCGACAGACGCGGCTCAATCAAACGTTGTTTGCTGAACGCTTCAATAAGCGCTCGTGTGCCGCGCTCAATATTCGAGCCATGAAACCTGTTTGCTATAAGAACACCTGCGAGGCCAACGATCACCAGAATCGATAATATTGCTAAGCGCCCCCATGATATGAAGGCGCCCCGCCGGCGATCATCTTTCTCTAGTGTTTCTCTCATTGCATACATTGTTATGGACATCTTCCTTGAAGGAAGTCTATATACCACAGCTCGCGCGGCAAGTTGAAACCGATTGTCGGTAAGCTTTATCGCATCCACACACTGCACTTATCGGGGGTACTCCGGTTGACACTACCTGTAAACGTGAATTACGGTGTCTGTCTAGAATTACGGTGTCTGTCTATTAGAAATTAAAGAGATCTGCTAGTGATGACAAAGAACCAGCGCAATGCGCTCGTCAGGATAATCGTTCTCGTACTCCTGATGCTGTCGCTCCTCCCGCAGCCAAGCGATGCGCAGCGACAAACCTCGAATCGGGCTGGAACAAGCCGGACAACTAGCGCGAAGCCACGACTGGTTCTGGCGATCATCGTAGATCAATTCCGTTATGATTATATCGAGCGCTTCTATGATCTTTTCGGCAACGACGGCTTCAAGCGCTTAATAAATGAGGGCGCCCTCTTTACAAACGCAAACTATGATTTCGTCCCGACTTTTACGGCGTGTGGTCATGCGGCGATCTTCAGCGGATCGATTCCTGCTTATAACGGGATCGTTGGTAATCTCTGGTTCGATCGGGACTCAGGAAAGCAGCGAGTAATAGTGGCCGATGATAACGCTCATCTTGTTACGGTCAAGGGCGTGTCGAACAGAGACGGAGCCCCCAGTCCGAAGACGCTGATCGGTACGACTATCGGCGACCAGATGCGACTCTCAAATAATTTTCAATCTAAAGTGATTGCTGCCTCGCTTAAGGATCGCTCGGCAGTTCTACCCGGCGGGCGGCGCCCCAACGGCGCGTATTGGTTTAGCGATGCAGACGGGCAGTTCGTAACGAGCGATTACTACTTCAAGGAGTTGCCGCCCTGGGTCAAGAAATTCCATGCCGAAAAAAGCGCCGACAAATACTTCGGCATGAAGTGGGATCGTTCGCTTCCGGAGTCGGCTTATGCACGAGCCCAGGCTGAGAATCTTCCTGTTCAGCGCTCGATCCTCGGGACGCGTTTCCCGTACGTTGTGACAGGTGGAGACGAAAAGCCCGGTCTGAGATTTTATGGCGCGTTCCAGCTGACACCGTTTTCTTCAGAGTACCTCAATGAATTCGGCAAAGCTGCCCTCGATGCCGAGTCTCTGGGCGCCGACGAGTTTCCTGATCTGCTTTCGATCAGTTTTTCAGCTCCAGATCTGACCGGGCATTACTACGGACCCGATAGCCAGGAAATCGAAGATACCTACATCAAATTGGATCGAGTTGTTGCTGATCTGCTTAACTATGTTGATCGGAAGGTTGGTCTTGCAAACACAATCGTTTTCGTCACTGGAGACCACGGCGTGGCGCCGATCCCGGAGTACATGCAATCGAAGGGATTTGACGCGATTCGTATTCCGGGGAAGGATGTTGTAGACGTCGCAAATAAGGCTCTGGAGGCTCGTTTCGGTCAGGGTAAATGGGTCGTAAACTTTGTTAACGATCAACTCTATCTCGATCAAAAGCTCATTGCCGAAAAGAAGGTTGATCCTGCCGAAGCCGAGCGGGTAGCCGGCGATGCAGCACTGGCAATGGACGGTGTAGTGAACTACTTTACCCGTACTCAGATCGTCGGGGGACGGCTGCCGGCTGGAGTGGGAGCGCGACGAGTGACAAACGGTTTCAATCGAAAGCGTTCGGGAGATGTATGGCTTGTCACAAAGCCTTTTTCCTTTTTTATGGAAGCTGAACTGCCGACGACACACGGCTCAGCTTACAACTACGATACTCATGTTCCGGTGATTCTGTTTGGCAAAGGCGTGCGGCCTGGTCGATATAACACCGATTGTTCGCCGTCCGATATTGCTCCAACGATTGCCGCAATGCTTGGAATTGAGCCGCCCTCGAATCGAAGCGGCCGCATTCTTTCCGAGGCACTTGGCGCTCAACCTCACGTGGCTGCCGATAATTGAGTGACTGTTAGTTAAGTTATGCAAGTTACGAAATATATTCAGTTCCGGTCTACGAACCCGAAACAAAGCACCTACTTCTCATTGACGGCCTGCGTGATGATATGCGCGCTTTGCATAACGTCGTCGGGCGGCGTGCAAAAAGCCCAGAACAGGCCAGTACCTAAAAGAACAGCTCCCCCGAAACGGACAACTCCGTCGACCTCTGACCTCTCTCCCCAGGAAGCGCTTGACCAGGCTCGAAATGCCGATACACAGGCTGAGCGCATAACTCTGTTGGAGAAGTTTGTCACGGCTCATCGCGGTTCGGAGTTCGAGAACGAGGCGCGTGAATCGTTGATGCGTGAGTATGCTCTTAAGGGAGAGCAAGGTCTCCGCGAAGCCAATCCGCAACTCGCGATACAGGCTTTCAAGGCCGCCTTTCGCGCCTCACCTGCAACAATCAGCGACAAAGTTTTCGGCCAGTATATCTTTCCTTTACCAATCGCGATGAACGCGTTCGGTTACCGCACCGAATCCGTCGACTTGATGCGTTCCTTTGAACCTCGATTCGAATCCGATGCCAATCGACTCGTTGAAATAGGTTTCTTCTACGTGCAGATCGAAGCGCCGTTTGAAGCAGTTCGCGTGCTGGAGCGCGCGGTTCAATTGGCTCCAGAAGATCATCGAGCACACAACAGCCTCGGTACCGCGTACCTAATAAGCCTGCGATTGGACGACGCCGCGAGTGAGTTTCAGCGGGCGATTGATCTTGATTCAAAGGACGAATTCGCCAACTTGAATCTGGGACACCTGGCGAGGGCGACAGGCGATTACCAGCGCGCCGTTTCCTTCTACCGTAATCAGATCGTCCTCAAAAAGGATGACGCCGAGGCCCACGGTGGTTTGGCAATCGCATTGCTAGCTTTGGGCCGGGACGAAGAGGCTGCGACTGAAATTAAGAAAGCAACCGAGCTTGCTCCTCTGGATTATCGTTTACTGACGCAGCTCTGCTTCTTCTATGTGTGCCGAAAGAAACCGGCACAAGCGAGGCCCTTGATTGACCAGGCTGCGCGGATTGAGCGGCGCTACGCCTGGGCGTACATAGGCAGGGCTGAGACTGATGCACTTGAAGGAAAATTTGGTGATGCGCTTGCGACTTTGATCAGTGCCCAGGCTCAAGCAAATTTCGCAACATTGAGTTTTGAGCTGGCCAAGGCTTTTATGTGGCTTGATGGATACGATCAAGCCACGGAGGTCATGGGTAAGACATTTACGTTGAACAGCGATGGCGAGTTCGAAGCAATGTTGGGCGGCGCGGTCAAAGCGAGGTCCCCCAAGCTCGAGCTGTTGCTTGAACGTGAACGACAGGCGGCGCTTTTTCTGAGTTGTGATCCGACCACTTCGCTTCAGTACAGGCTCGCCGAGGCAATCTCAAGGATAGATCATTATTCAAAGGTTGCTCTGAACGCGCGAAAGCCGGCGCAACAGCCGGCAACACCATCCCGCAAGCGACCTCGTCCAGGCCAGGTTAAAGCGTCAGAAACGCCTCCTGAAGATGACCCGAGATACGCTACTCGCCCACGCCGGGCAGGTGGAGCGTCCCCTGAAGAGCTGTCTGCGGGCAAAGACGCGAATTTTCCTGGCGTAGCTGAGCTTCTTAGCGCCATAACCACCTTTACTACACTTGATGATGGGCGGCAGGCTTTTCGCATGGTTTGGGTCGCTCGCAAGCTCACCGACTCTGACGTCGCCCTTGATGCTGCTGAACAACTCGCGAGGCGTGCGATCGCTCTGGCGGATTCGGCTACGGAACCCTCCGGCTCAATGCGGGATGCTCCGAGGCTCGATCGCGCGGCCCGCCGGGCAATGTTCACCGGTCGTGCGTACGATGCCCTGGGTTGGGTGCAGTTCAAGAAGGGGAATACCCGCGGAGCTGTTGAGAACCTTTTGAAAGCGGTCGATGTTTATCCGAACAGTCTGGATCGGAAGACGGCACTTTGGCACCTGGCGGTTGCAACACAAGAGGCCGGTGACGATCGACGTGCGCTCGAACTGTACATTGCCAGCTACGTTCCGGAATCGCCCACAGCATCGGTTCGCCGAGCGCAAATTGAGGCGCTATACAAGAGGTTGAACGGATCGCTGTCAGGCCTTGATGAGAAACTCAAGCAACAATGATGTGTCTGCAAGAAGTGGGTGTTGGTCTTTCGCAATCATAAGATCCTGTCTCTTGATCCTGTTTGGCTTCTTCCTATAAGCAAGGCAACAACACTAGCTTAACTAATTCGATGACAAAGCGCTGACCAGGAGTCTATGCTAAAGACGTGTTCGGCGCGTTGATTATCGATAAACCTCAAGATTTCACTTCTCACGACGTGGTTGCGCGCGTCCGAAGGGCAACTGGTACTCGGCGTGTGGGCCATGCCGGTACTCTCGACCCTTTTGCCACCGGCGTGCTGGTCTGCTGTATAGGCAGAGCAACAAGGTTGGTCCAATTCCTCGTTGGGCTCGACAAGGATTACATAGGAACAGTCAGGCTGGGCTTCGCTACGGATACTCAGGACGCCACGGGCAAACAGATTACGCCGCTTCGCTCATCAAAGGAGGTGAGCCTCGAAGAGTTGCGGCGGACGCTGAATGGATTCATCGGACCGCTCCTCCAAACGCCTCCTATGTTTTCAGCCAAGAAAGTGGGCGGCAAACGATTATATCGAGCTGCGAGGGAAGGCCTGGAACTTGAACGTGCTCCTGTGAGCATAGTCGTTCATTCAATCGACTTGGTAAAGGATGAGACTGTACTGAACAGTAACGAAGACGGCACGGTGGACTTTGAGATCCGCGTGCGATGTTCATCAGGAACTTACATACGCACTCTTGCTGATGATGTCGGACGAGCGCTTGGAGTCGGTGGGCATCTGGCTTCGTTACGACGATTGAAGGTCGGCGAGTTTGATTTGGACGAAGCGGTGACGCTCGAAGCGCTTGAGAGTATGTCGCGCGCTGAGGTGGAGAATCATTTGATTGACGGGGCTAGAATCGTTTCGCATCTGCCTCGCGTCATGCTTGATGAGGAGCGGGCTAATCTGATTAGTAACGGGCGAAGAATTTTCGTGTCGGAGGCTGAAACGGAGCGCGCAGTAGAAGGGGAGGGCTTCCTGCGGTTATGTGATCATGAAGGCCGTCTTGTAGCGATCGGCGAGCGTATTCCCATCGATGATTTGGTTCGCCCGCGAGTCGTGGTGGCTACAGGAACTGAGACGTAAAGGCCAGGCGTTCGATGGAGGGTTGATTATTGTTGCATTAATAGAAGGAGGGAGGCCGGGAAGGCGGGGTTTGTTCATGCTTCGTGGCTTTACGAGTTCCTCTTTTGGTGCATCAAGTTACAAGCTACAAACCGAATTAGCAACTTAGAGATTTTACGCTTGCAGTCTGTGCTATAATCCAGCGTAGAAGCGAAAGGCTGAGATAAAGAACTTTGAGTTCAAGCTTGTTGTGACAGATGCTTCGCTTGTGATTTATCAGAGGTTAAGCGTGCATCCAGTCGAGCCACGAGCAGCCGGATCGTTTACCTCCGACTGTGCGCCCCCGTTAGAGAAGGGGCGTAGACTGAATGTAGCTCTTAACCCTTGCGATAAATATCTTAGAAGCCGTTTGGAGTGGCCCCCAAGCAGGAACGGTTTCGTGGAAAATAGAGTGGTGCGCGTATAACTTGTGTATTGCAGCCGTGCGCAAGTTTGGCGTATCCGAAGAGCTGGAGGGAGACATGGGAGAGAAGAAAATAAACCTGAGCGACCTCCTCGAGACTCACCGCCGCGACCGCGAGCGGCTGGCCTGGGAAGGCACATTCAGAGACTACTTCGAACTGGTAACTCAGAATCCAAATGTATCGAAACTGTCGCACGCCCGCATATGCGATATGATCCTCGCAAGCGGCGTTGAGAAGATTAACGAGGGATCTCGCGACGAGATAATAAGGTACAACTTTTTTAGTGAAGAACTCTTCGGAATCGAACGTCCCATTTCGAGGATCGTCGAGTATTTCAAGTCTGCCGGCCAACGCCTGGAGGTGCGCAAGCGGATCCTGTTGTTGATGGGGCCCGTTGGAGGAGGCAAGTCGACGATTGTGACGATGCTCAAGCGAGGGCTCGAAAAATGGTCGCGTACTGCCGACGGAGCGGTTTACGCAATCAAAGACTGCCCGATGCACGAAGAAGCGTTGCACCTTATCCCTCCCGAGCTCCGAGCTGAAATCGAACGTCATTATTCCATTTACATTGAAGGTGAACTGTGTCCTCAGTGTCGTTACAACCTCGAACACGTTTATCACGGCCGTCACGAGGATGTCCTAATACATAGAATTGTGTTCTCCGAGAAAGACCGGATCGGTATCGGCACTTTTGCGCCTTCCGACCCGAAGTCACAGGACATTACTGAGCTGACCGGCTCGATAGATCTGTCGACTATCGGTGAGGTGGGCGTCGAGTCGGACCCGCGCGCTTACCGGTTCGACGGCGAGCTGAACATCGCAAATCGCGGATTGATGGAGTTCGTGGAAATGTTGAAGGTTGACGAGAAGTTTCTGTACAGCTTGTTGACCCTCAGTCAGGAACAGAACATCAAGACCGGCCGCTTTGCCTTGATCTACGCAGATGAGGCTATCCTCTCGCATACAAACGAAAATGAGTACGCCGCGTTTGTAGCTAACCGTAAGAGCGAGGCCCTGCAGGATCGAATCATAATGATTCGAGTTCCTTATAACCTCAAGGTCTCTCAAGAGGAGCGCATCTACGATAAGCTCCTGAAACAGTCAGATGCATTGCGCAATATTCACATAGCTCCTAACACCCTGAAGATTGCCGCAATGTTTGCGGTTATGACCCGACTCGAAGAGCCCAAGAAGGCAAACATCGACATCGTCAAGAAGATGAAACTTTATGATGGCGAAGATGTTGAGGGCTTCAAGTCGCGTGATGTGAAGGAACTGCAGGAAGACACCGTGCGCGAGGGTATGGATGGTATCAGTCCTAGATACGTGATCAACCGTCTCTCGGGAGCGCTGGTCCGCGATAACATAACCTGCATCAACCCGATCGACGCTCTGCGAGCGATCAAAGACGGATTCGAACAGCATACTGGTATTTCCTCCGAGCAGCGCGATCGCTATCTCAATCTCGTTTCATCCGCTCGTCGAGAATATGACGACATAGCTAAGAATGAAGTGCAGAGAGCGTTCGTGTATTCGTTTGAGGAAATGGCCAAGACCCTTTGCGATAACTATCTCGATAACGTCGAGGCTTACTGCAACAAAGAGAAGCTAAAGGATGCGATAACTGAAGAGGAACTGGAGCCCGATGAGAAGCTGATGCGCTCGATCGAGGAACAGATAGGCGTCAGCGAAAACGGGAAGAACACCTTCCGACAGGAAATCTTAATACGAATCTCCAGTCACGCGAGAAAGGGCAAGCCCTTCGAGTACAAATCTCACGAACGTCTGAAAGAGGCGGTCGAGAAGAAAATATTCTCCGACCTGAAAGATGTCGTGAAGATTACAACTTCGACAAAGACCCCGGACGCGGACCAGCTTCGCAGGATTAACGAGGTGATAGACCGGCTCGTTTCAGACAACGGCTACTGCACGGTTTGTGCAAACGAACTGCTGACGTATGTCGGGACTCTGTTGTCGCGGTAACGAGCGCGCGATTCGCCTCAACCTGAATTCTTTGCTATCGCGCTGCCAATACGGCGCTGCGGCGCGAAAAGGTATCCAGCTGCTCCGTAAAGGCTTGGTCGTATGTCAGTCCAACGCAACGATTGGTCGCTCCAGCGAAAGGGTCAGATTGACCAGGATCGTCATAAGGAGCGAGTCAGAGACGCAATCAAAAAGAACCTCGGCTCAATCGTATCTAATGAGTCAATCATCCTCTCTGACGGCAAGCGAGTTGTAAAAGTTCCGATTCGCTCGCTTGATGAATACAAATTTCGCTTCGACTATCGTAAGAAAAAACATGTCGGAACCGGCGGTGGTAATACCAAAGTCGGCGATGTGGTTGGCCGCGAGGGGCAGCCGGGCCAGGGTCCCGGTCAAGGCCAGGGTGCCGGCGATCAACCAGGCCAGGAATATTACGAGGCCGAAGTAGATATCGATGAAATCGCACGACTGATCTTCGAAGATCTACACCTTCCATACCTCGAAGAAAAAGCCAACCACGCCGTTCCATCAAAAACAACGAAATTCACCGAGATTCGCCGATCGGGGATTCTCGCTAACCTCGATAAACGTCGCAGCATCCTTGAAAACATCAAACGACAAGCCCGCGAAACCGGCGAAGCTCAAATCGGGCCTTTCAAGAAAGACGACCTGCGTTACAAGACCTGGGAAGAACAGATGACGTATGAGTCAAACGCAGTGGTGATTGCGATGATGGATGTCAGCGGCTCAATGGGTGAATTCAAGAAGTATATCGCCCGATCCTTCTATTTTTGGATGGTGCGTTTTCTTAAGACCAAGTACGACAACGTCAAGATCGTCTTTATCAGCCATCACACAGAAGCTAAAGAGGTAACCGAAGAGCAGTTCTTCACGCAGGGAGAATCCGGAGGGACCGTGGTGTCGTCAGCGTATCGCCTTGCTCTGGAGATTATCGGAGGGCGATTCCCGGCCAAAGATTGGAACATTTATCCGTTCCATTTTTCCGATGGCGATAACTATTACTCGGACAATGACGAAGCGGTCAAACTCGCGGACGAGTTGATTTCAACCTGTAATCTTTTTGGTTATGGCGAGATCGGAGAAGAAGGCGCGTCGAGTTACCGAAGGTCATCGGGGGCGTTGCTGTCGATCTTCAAGGACCGGCTTAAGAGTCAGAATCGATTTGTTGGTGTTCGGATCGATGATAAAGAGGACGTGTATCCGGCTCTCAAGGAGTTTTTCGGCAAACGCGGCGATCAGGCTTAACCAATAGGTCCTATACGTCCAATAGGTCCTATATTCCCTAAATAGAATGATCGACAAAGAAGTCCAGGATCTTGAGGCGGCGGTTGAGCAGATCTGGGATATTGCCACCACCCGGTTCGGCCTCGACCCTTTCCCTGTCCGCTTCGAGATCGTTCCGGCTTCCGTAATGTACGAGGTCGGCTCGTACGCCCTGCCCGGACGTTATTCGCATTGGACCTTCGGCAAGGCATACCATCGCATGAAGATGATGTATGACTTTGGCCTGTCGAAGATCTATGAAGTAGTGATCAACTCAAATCCCTCATATGCCTTCCTCCTGGAAACCAACTCGCCCACCCAGAATAAGATGGTGATTGCCCACGTACTCGGGCACATCGATTTCTTTAAGAACAACGTCTACTTTTCCAAGACCAATCGACGAATGGTTGACGAAGCTGCGCTGCATTCGCGTCGAATGTCCGAATATGAGTTCAAATACGGGCGAAAAGTGGTTGAAGAATTTCTGGACGCGGTGCTGTCGATAGAGGAGCACATCGATCCAAATTTCTTTATCCGTAAACATGCCGATGACGACCAGTCCAAGGGTGAGAAGAAGTCGAACAAGCCAGAGGGGCGTTATGACGATCTCCTCTCACATGAAGAACTGGAACAACGCATCGAGACTGCGGATCAATCTGACGAGCGCAAACACAAACCGAGTATCGAAGCACCGGAAAAAGACCTGGTGTATTTCATAATGCGAAATTCGCCTTCGCTGGAGACGTGGCAGCGCGATGTCATGTCAATGCTGCACGAAGAGATGGAATACTTCATACCTCAGCTTCAGACCAAGATCATGAATGAAGGCTGGGCCAGTATCTGGCATTCTCGAATTATGCGAGAAATGGATTTACCGACCAGCGACCACCTTGAATTCGCTGAGCTGCATGCCGGTGTTGTGTCGCCTCACAAGGGCCAACTTAATCCCTATTATCTCGGCTACAAGATTTTCGAAGACATAGAAAAGCGGTGGGACAATCCGACTGAGGAACAGCGCAAGCTGTTTGATCGAAAGGGTAGCGAGGGTCGAGAAAAAATGTTTGAGGTGCGCGAGCTCGATAACGATATCTCATTTTTGCGCAATTACCTTACGGAAGAGCTGTGCGATGAGCTCGACTTGTTTGTCTATCAGCTTGTAGACGATGAAGAGTGGACAGTAACTGAAAAGAAGTGGGAGCGAGTACGCGACCAGTTGACCGCGAACATGACCAACTTCGGGTTTCCGTACATCGAAGTAGTCGATGGCGATTATGACGGAAATCGCGAACTGTATTTGATGCACCGCTATGAGGGCGTGGAACTCGATATGAAGTACGCGCGAAAGACACTGGAGTACGTGTACAAGCTTTGGGGAAGGGATGTGCATCTGGAAACCCAGGTTGATGAAGAACCACTGGTGATGCATTACGACGGCCAGGAACACGACGAAGAATAAGCATTCACCTTCGCAACGCTTCCCACACTCTCTCAAATGAAGGTTGAATCTCCTGGCGCGGCCCGCGTATTGTTTACCCTGCCTTTAACTCAAAAGTCCGAAAGAGGAAAAGAAAAGATGCAGCCCGGAAAGAGTAGTGTAGCTTTGTTGATTGCAGCCGTTTTATTGACGACCCTTCTTGCACCGGGAGCGCATGCGTGGGGCGAAGAGGGGCACCGTTACATAAACAGAGTTGCAGCGGAACACCTGCCGCAGGACATGCCCGAGTTCTTTCGCAACGCTTCGGTTCGTCTCTCGTTCCTTGGACCAGAACCCGATCGCTGGCGTGACGGCAGAGAGCTGTTCAAAGCGCTTGGTGAGGTCAACAATCCCGATCACTTTATAGACATCGATAAACCCGAAAACTTCGAGGAGCTCCCAAACGATCGCTACCAGTACGGCGATTGGCTGCGAGCAAAAGGGAAGGATCCTAAAGTTATTGGATTTCTGCCATACTCAATTCTCGAGGGTTATCAAAAGGTACAGGTGCTGTTTCGAATGTGGCGCGACCCTCAACATCAGGCTGAACGCGAGCAGATAGAGCAAAACATCATTTACTACGCCGGAGTCATGGGTCACTACGTGGCGGACGGATCACAACCCCTTCACGCTACGATTCACTATAACGGCTGGACCACGAGCTCGAATCCGGAGTTGTACACGCGTGAGCCTCTGCACGGACGTTTTGAGACCGAATACGTCAAGGCACAGATAAAACCTGAAGACTTCAGCGGACTTGTTAAAACGGCGACCAGGCTGCAGGATCCGTTTGCCGACATTGTTAAGTACTTGTTCCAGTCGTACAACAAGACGGCTGACCTGTACCGGATGGATAGGTCAGCGCGATGGGATGCGAACAATCGTAATGCCGAGTCCAAGAAGTTCGTTACGGAACGACTGGAGGCTGGTGCGCAAATGCTCGCGAACCTCTGGTATACCGCCTGGCTGGGTTCATCAACCCAAAAACCTGAGGGTCGCTAACCTTGAGGACCTCGCATCATTTGGTAGATTCGTCAATGAGGGGTTCTGGTAATTATATTAATCTAAAAAGCTTAGCGTATCATTTTGCGGGTTGAAGCAAACAGTCTGCATAAGGCGAGAAAAAATATTTGGCAAAGGGGGGTCGCTGGATCGTTCAATCATTGGCGAAGGCGCTCAAGCCAGAGCACGGGCTGGAAACGTTAGCGAAATAATTCTTGGGCGGCCTTCGCCGTTTAATTTAAACTCGCCACGACCTTAAAATTCGACGATAGCTTCGTCTTCAGACAAATTGATGGTGCGTGGAATCTCGAAATTTCGTGGAGATTATGTGTCACTAAACCTGAGCAACTAATCGGGTCCAATATGCGAACCTTGGTCACTCTTTTTTTAGCATTCTCGCTTTTCGCATCAACTGCTTACACACAACAAAACTCTTATCGCGAAGCGGCGTTGCAAGCGGCAAGGTGGATTCGCTCTTCTGCGATTCACTCCGATGGCTCAACTGTTTGGCCGTCCGATCCCCTCGATCCCAAATCAGTGAATGAATCGTTGTACTCAGGAACCCCTGGCATAGTGTTGTTCTTCCTTGAAGCATCGCGCTCCGGTGATCCGGATGCCTTGAAGGACGCAAGAGCGGGTGCCGATCACTTGCTCACTGTACTGGACAAAGAAAAAGATTCTGGGTTGTACACGGGAGTTTCAGGAATCGGATTCGCTTTGATTGAAGCTTTCAAGATCACCGGAAATCAGAAGTATCGCGAAGGCGCTATTCGATGCGTCAGCTCTCTGGAACGACAAGCCAACGTGGTTGGAAGAGGTATTGAATGGAATGAGACGACTGACATTATTTCTGGCGGCGCCGGCATTGGGCTCTTTTTGCTATATGCCGCTCGCGAACTGAACCAACCTGGTTATCGAACCCTGGCAACAAAAGCCGGCGAGCGCTTATTGGAGCTGGGTCGCAAAGAGAAGGTCGGGGCTAAGTGGGCGATGAGTCCCTCCTTCGCTAGATTAATGCCAAATTTCTCGCACGGCACCGCAGGCATCGCGTACTTTCTCGCGACTCTATACCAGGAGACCAACCGGAAGGAGTTTCTCGATGCTGCAATTGCCGGAGCTCAATACCTGCAATCTGTAGCTAAGACCGAAGGTGATGCATGTCTGATATTTCACAACGAACCTGATGGTAAGGATCTCTATTACCTTGGGTGGTGCCATGGGCCGATCGGCACTGCGCGTTTGTTTTATCGGTTACACCAAATTACTCGGGACCGCTCCTGGATGGACTGGGTTAGAAAATCGGCTCGCGGGGTGATGACGAGCGGAATCCCTGAGAAGCAAACTCCGGGGTTTTGGAATAATGTCAGTCAATGCTGCGGGTCGGCAGGCGTTGCTGAGTTTTTCTTGAACCTGTACAGGGTTACGCGCGATCCGCAGTATCTCGATTTTGCGAGACGAGTCACGCAGCATTTACTTGCAAAGGCAACGCGCGACAGCTCGGGATTGCGTTGGATCCAGGCGGAACATCGAGTAAAGCCGGAGTTACTGATTGCGCAAACCGGTTATATGCAAGGCGCGGCCGGGATCGGAATGTTGCTGCTTCATTTGGATGCGTTTCAACAGGAAAGAAAGCCGTCCATCAGATTTGTAGATTCACCTTTTGATTGAAGGTAGCTGGTTCGACTTATTTTTCAAGCGTGTTTCGCGCAAGACGCAACGGACCGCAAAAGCCTCCTCTATCTTCAACACTGAACGATGAACGCCTCCCCTCCTTGATACCGTTTATCCCCACCATTAGACTTTCCTCTCTATGCAGGCGCGTTCAACAGAGATAGCGATTATCGGTGCTGGTCCGGCCGGGGCTCACCTCGCTTCACGTCTTCCGGCTGACGGTAGAGACGTGACGCTGTTTGATCCCAAAGGCGCCTGGGAGAAACCCTGTGGTGGCGGCGTCCCGACACGCGCAATCAAAGAGTTCGGGTTTTTGTTAGAGAACTCGAGCCATCCCCGCAAGCTCATTAGACGGATCACACTGATCTCGCCTTTAGAACGACGGGTGACGCTTACTCTTGATGAGCCTTTTGCCATTTACTCCCGCGAAGTCCTGAATGGTTTGGTGCTCGATCGAGCCATTGAAGCTGGCGCAAATTTCGTGCGTCAGGCGGTCACGGATTTTGTTCGCGAATCCGACGGCTGGTCAATCGTGACCGACCAAGGCAACAAGTGGCATACAAGATTCCTGATAGGAGCTGATGGCGCCGCCAGCTTCACACGTCGACGACTGCTCGGAATCTTCCCGAAACAAGACCTAGCACTCGCGTTTGGGTATAACATCCTTACTGAGGAAATTACGGACCCGCCGAAATCGAATGGAGGTAATCATATAGACTCAGAGGGACCCGCCACTGATGAAGTAGTCGTCCGTTTTCCGAAAGACTTCACCGGGTATCTATGGGCGTTTCCGCGCCCGGGAGTGATGAACTTTGGAGTCGCGTCCAAGCTCGGAGAACGAACCTCCGACGAATTGAGAGCGCTTCTGACTGATTTTGTGAGTGCTTATTACGGAGGACAAATGCCCGATGCGACGCGAGTTCAATTCTTTGGTGCGAAGATACCCACGTTGGAACTTGCCAGTTGGAAAGATCTTAGAACAACGGGTGATGGATGGGCATTGATCGGTGATGCCGCAGGCTTCGCCGACCCAATAACCGGCGAAGGAATTTATTACGCATTCAAATCAGCAGATCTCTATGCTGACGCACTTCGTAATGTGAAAATCAAGGTAGGCGGCGAGATGGATACCTATCAACGGGCGGCCGAGGTTTACGAAGTATCATGGCGCGAGGCATTTGGTCGTGACCTTGAACATGCATCATACAGGCTTCCGCACTTCTACCATGGGCGCTTCTTCGGGCGGATTTTCACTGATGCGATGATTATGCTTGCGCGTCACCATCGAGGCGTGCGCACGATTTTGGGACGAGCGCTTGTGGGTGAGCAGAGTTATGTCACGCTAAAGCGAGATTTGTTACGTAGGGCGTGGCAATTATTCTAAAGGAACGTTGAGGATCTAACGTTCAGAGTTCAGCGTTCAGTGTTTAGCGTTCAACGTTTATGGTTGAGTGTTTCTAGCTTTGGCGTCTTTGCGCTTATTTGCTGAAATGCGAATTTCGATATCAGGTTTAGCGCAAAGACACACAGACGCCAACGATCCAAGCGCTGAACGCTGAACGCTGAACGCTGAACGCTGAAGACTGAACCCTGAAGGCTGAACGCTAAACCAAATCATGAAAACCTATCGGAAAGAACTCTGGTTCAACGTGCCTTCACGGCGCGGATTTATCAACATCACACCGCAGGTCGAGGAATGCTTGCGCGAGAGCGGCGTTCGAGAAGGCCTCGCTCTTGTCAACGCAATGCACATAACCGCTTCAGTATTCATTAATGACGACGAGAGCGGCTTGCATCACGATTACGAAGTATGGCTCGAGAGACTGGCGCCGCACAAACCGGTTGATCAATACCATCATAACCGCACCGGCGAGGACAACGCCGATGCCCACATAAAGCGGCAGGTTATGGGCCGCGAGGTAGTTGTTGCGATAACCGCGGGTAAACTCGATTTCGGGACCTGGGAGCAAATCTTTTACGGCGAATTCGACGGCAGGCGCAAAAAACGAGTACTCGTTAAGATCATTGGAGAGTAAACGATCCGGCCGCTCAAGCTTAGGTGTGAGGCGTTTTCCTTTCGGATAAAACGACTCTAGTCTAAAATTCAGTCAGACTGCTGCGATTGGACAGTAAGTGAGGTCAGGCAATGCGTCGAGTGTTCGTGGTGCTCGTGATCGTTGCTTTCCTGACTACGAGTTCAACGGCGGTCAATCTCGGAACTAACCATCCAGTACAGGAATCAAACACCCGGAAGAACCAGCCCAGGAACTCTAAGACCAATGATCCTGCGCGTGTTGCGACAGGTCAGGACGATAAGATTCAACTCCAGGCCCGACTGGTCAGCCTGACCGTTACCGTTTCAGACTCTCTTGGCAGGTTTGTTACCGGACTCCAGCAGCGACACTTTCAGGTTTTTGACGACGGTGTGAAGCAAGAGATCGCCCATTTTAGCGATGACGATGCGCCGCTAACGCTCGGAATAATCTTCGACGTTTCAGGCTCGATGAGTGATCTCACCTCGCGTTCAGTTCAGGCCCTGCGTCGATTCTTTGATACCTCTCACGAGGATGACGAGTACTTTATCGTTGCGTTTAACGACCGTGCGCGACTGGTGCAGGACTTTACCTCGTCGCCAAACGACATCATGAGTCGAGTGATCTTCGTTAAGGCAAAGGGGAGCACTGCGCTATACGACGGTGTCTATCTGGGCCTCGAAAAGGCGAAGCAAGGGCGACACCGGAAGAAGGCTCTATTGATTATTTCCGACGGTGAAGAAAACAGCAGCCGATACAGTGGGCGCGAGCTCCGCGATATGCTTAAGGAGTCCGATGTACCGGTCTACAGTGTTGGCATAAGCCAGTTCTATACCGGGATAGGAGTCCTGCAAAACCTCTCCGGCTGGAGCGGCGGGATGACGTTTACTCCATCCGATGAACCTCAGACGCGGGATATTTACACCAGAATCGCGTTGATGTTGCGTCATCAATATGTCATCGGGTTCTATCCCAGCGATGTCTCGAGCCCAACGGATTGGCATAAGGTAAAAATCGTCGTTAATGGACCCAAAGGACTGGGGCGTCTATCGTTGAGCTACAGGACCGGATATCGGTCGTTCTTGAAATGATAAAGTAACAGGATCATAGGACCTATATGCAGTTTCAGTTTGCAATTTTGCATTTTCAATGGCTCAATTTCAGAAGTCCAAACACTTCTGAAAATGCCTAAGAGCCGATCACCCCTTGTAATCATCTTCATAACAATCTTCATCGACCTCGTCGGGTTCGGGATCGTCATACCAGTGCTACCGCTGTACGCCGAGCGATACGGCGCTTCCGAGGCAACGATTGGCATACTGGTCGCGACGTATTCGGCAATGCAGTTCGTCTTCGCGCCAATCCTCGGAAAGCTTTCCGATCGAGTCGGGCGGAGACCAGTATTGCTTGTCAGCCTGATAGGCACTTCTGTTGGCTTTTTGATTATGGGCATGGCCTCTCGACTTGCGTTGCTGGGGCTGGCTCCAACTCTAGCCTGGTTGTTTGCAGCTCGTGTAATTGACGGTATAAGCGGCGGCAATATTTCTACCGCGCAGGCGTATATCGCTGATGTCACCCCACCCGCTCAGCGATCCAAAGGGATGGGGTTGATAGGAGCAGCGTTCGGACTTGGCTTTGTCTTCGGGCCTTTGATCGGTGGAGTGCTTAGTCGCATTTCGCCGGAGGCGCCGTTTTTCTTCGCAGCTGCGATGGCCGCGATTAATGCAACCGCGCTTTATTTTCTATTGCCTGAGAGCCTTTCCCACGAGCACCGGAGCGAGGCTCGTCGTATGGGTATTCTCCAGATGGTCGAACGGTCCGGAAGTTCTCAGCTTGGAGCAATATTGGCGACTTACTTCTTTACGACAACTTCCTTCGCCATCGTTACGGTGACCTTTGCACTTTTCGCGGCGCATCGCTTTGGTTTTGATGCCTGGCATACCGGGTTCTTGTTCGGTTATGTGGGAGTGATTGGGGCAATTATCCAGGGAGGGTTGCTTGGGCATCTGGTGAAGCTATTTGGCGATAAACCACTCGCAGTTGCCGGCACCGCGATTTTCGCTTTGAGCGTATTTGGTTTTCCACTGAGTACGAGTGTAGCTACGCTGATCTTAGCAGCGACTGGTATTGCAGTCGGCAACAGCCTGATGACACCCACATTAAACGGGCTCGCTTCAAAGAGCGTGAAAGGCTCTTTGCAGGGTCGGGTACTGGGGGTGATGGCATCGGTGGCAAGTCTCGCACGGATTATCGGCCCGATACTTGGAGGTACGCTGCTAGGGCGTGACCCCGATAACAGCGCGCATTACGGTCGAACGCCATACTGGACCAGCTCGGTTATTATGCTTGTCGCTCTGGCTCTTGCGTTAACGGTGAAGTCAAAGACCGCGACGAGTGAAGAAGAAGTGAGTGGAGATTCAGGCGGAGAGTTGAGCATGCTCGAATAGTGTTCTTATCGCCTCGCGACGGAGGACGTGATTGACAATGTATTTTCTTAATGTATGGATTCACATCTTTGCTGCGGCGATCTGGACGGGCGGCCTTATCTGTACCGCGGCGGTCGTAGTCCCATTTGCTTTGTCACACCCACCCGATGAACGGCAACGAATCCTCAGAGGTCTGGCGCGCCGCTTTAGATGGATCGGGTGGGGTTCAATTGCCTTGTTATTGATAACAGGGATAGGAAACCTGGTTCTGCGGTTAACGCCAATCAGGATTTCGCAGATCTTTAACGGAGACGTATTTGACCCTGCTAAAGTGGAAAGATTGATTGCGATCTGGCTTCCGTGGAAATTAATGCTGGTAGTTTCAGTGATTGGGTTGATGCTTTATCACGATATAACGAGCATTCAAGCTGCAAAACGCTACGAAGGATCTGCTGATCGCGCACCGGGCAACCGCATGGGGTCACGCGCGGCGGCTTTGGCAACCCTCTTATCAATTGTCATATTGTATGTTTCAGTGCGACTGGTGAGAGGCTGAAAATTGGCTTGCGATTTTAGCGGAGCAAGGCGGGCAGCATTTTTTAATTGCCGCCCGGTGAACTGTATTCACTAACCTTGTTCTTCAGCCTTGCTCCACTTGGGGGCATCACCGTCCTGTGCAAAAAAGTTACGTTCAAGAAACACAACCATTTTTAGTATCGGTGGAATCTTCCGAACCTATCGTAAAAACCATACGCGTGGAATCGGCCGAACCGATCGTAGTACCCAACTAAACGGGTCGGACCAAGGATCCGGTATCTCAACCGGCGTTGATAATCGTAACGACGAATCCTATACAGTTCCTCGCGCTCTCTCTGACGCTCGTACCAACTGCGTCCCTGCCAACGGCGATATTGCGCTGATGCCACGGATGGATTAATGAAACCGGCGGAGGCGGCGAGAGTTGCCGCGATTGATAAGGATATAAGCAGTTTCCTAAGAATCATAGTTCCTCCTTGTACGAACCTCCTCGCCCTGCATTGATGCAGTTGGGCATCTTGAGAAATCCGACGCTAATCGATACCGCACCTCCTGTGCCCGGATGATATGTGGCTGTAATTACTGCAATAGGTGGCGTTGTTTAATTCCGTGGTTTGATAGCGTTCGATTAACAGACCGTAGGTTGAATTGATGCGCTACGACTGAATTGATTGCTCTCTAGACTTAGGCTGGGTTTATTCGTTGCCTCGTCGTGACGAATTTATTTGTTCTCTGCGTTCTTCTCTCTTTGACTGATTCCTCGAACAATCCCTATTTAAGTCTTTCCCGTTGGGCTATCGCCTCAAACAAAACGATCCCCACCGCGACGGACACATTGAGCGATGCGACCTTCCCGTACATAGGGATTGAAACCACCGCGTCGCATCGTTCCCGGACCAGTCTATGAAGTCCTCCGCCCTCGCCGCCAAAGACAAGCGCCGTTGCCCCTCGGAAATCGAACTTGTTATAGGCGGTCGTTCCGGAGCTCTCCACGCCAATAACCCAAACATTGCGCTTCTTGAGCTCCATTATAAATGAGGCGAGATTGGTTACACGCGACACGGGCAAATGTTCTATTGCGCCCGCCGAGCTCTTCGCCACAGCGTCGGTGAGGTGAACTGCGCGCCGCTGCGGGATTATTACCGCGCTAGCCCCGCCGCACTCGGCGGTGCGAATGATTGCCCCGAGATTGTGAGGATCCTCAACGCCATCGAGCAAGATGAATAGCGTCTTTGGCGAGAGGTGTTTCAGAAGATCTTCGACGTCGGTGAAGCTGGCTGCGGACGTGATGGCGACGACCCCTTGATGATTTGCGTTATGTGTCAGCCGGTCGAGGGATACTCTGGGTTCGTTTCGAATCGGTACTCGAGCCCGCCGCGCTGCGTCGAGCACATCACGGAGTCTTGAATCGCGTGAGCCTTCCGCTATCAGGATTCGATCGAGACGACGGGCCCCGGCTCGTAAGGCTTCCAGGACCGGGAGCACGCCATAGATGTTCGCCATACCTGAGGTTTTTAACGCATCGAATCTGCAAACTCAATGTAACGCCTTCAATGATTAATGAGCGAATCCACTATGCAAGCCTGCCACCCATCCTGTGTGGATGGAGGCTCGCATAGCATGGGACAGCGCGCCGGCGCAGCATAGCTTCGCCAGTTGTCGCCCCGAAGCGCCGTGATTTGATGACAGGCTACACTCCTCCGCAATTTCCCTGATAAGAGCGCCATCAGTAATCTTTGCTTTAATTCCAGCAAGGAGTGACTATTCGATACAGACGGCGTTTATTCAGATTCTATTGGTTCGTGGCACGGCGTTGGCTTTGCATCCCTCGTTTCCGGTGTGAAACTATTCAAAGGAGTCACCGTTGTCGTCCAACGCGCTTATTAAACATCGCACTCAAGCGTGGCAATTGGCGATCTGCGCCTTCGTTTGCGCATATCTTGCCGTCGGCTTCGCAACTCATAGTGTGCGCGTTTATCACTGGTTCATGCTTCTTGCAATTCCGGGTGCATTGCTTTCCGCCGAGCGTGGGCGACGATTCTTCCTGGACTGGGCTCCCTTATTTGCCTTCTGGCTTGTTTATGATCGCCTTCGATTGCTTCAACCACTGCTCTACTCTCGTGTGGCGGTCGGGCGTCCCTACTCCATAGAACGGGCGCTTTTTGGATGGATCGCGAATGGCGCAATTCCGGCCCACGAAGCTCAAGCCTTGTTGACTGCTGATCAAAGCTTAGCGGCTAACACAATCGAATGGGTGGCGCAACTGGTCTACTTTTCGCACTTGTTTGTTGTACCTCTCGCGATCGCCGCGCTGTGGCTCGTCGGAATGTCCCGCGAAAGAGTTCGCTCGTCGTTCGAGCGACACGTCCGAGCATTCACGCTGCTTAATTTTAGTGCAGTTGCCATTTACCTGTTGATTCCGGTGGCGCCGCCGTGGTGGGTAACGCTGAACGGGATGGCGCAGCCCACGCCGGCCTTGGTTTTGAACGCGGATATGGCGTTGGCGATGCACGGGCCGTTGATCCAGGCGATGATCAGAAATGCTTCACAGTGGTTTGCTGCGGTCCCATCGCTTCATGGGGCTTATCCAGTGTTGTTGTTTCTTCTCGCTCGACCAATGGCTAGCCGCGTAATGCTTGTCGGACTTGTGTTGTACGGAAGCGCGATGTGGGCTGCCACAATAGTGTTGAATCAGCATTACGTGATTGATTTGATAGCTGGAGCCGTTCTGGCGATTGCTGCCTATTATGCGGAACTTCTGTACTACAAGAAGCAGACGGCCTAGGCTCAGAACCTCGTTTCTAAAATCTTCACATGTTGTAGTTTCTTTTGCGCGGGTGTTATTCAAACTACATTCGTTTCAATACTGATGGAGCCTAGCGAGAATCGATCGAGTGAGAATGGCGACGCATCAAAATTATCGGCCCTCCCAAAAACGATAGTCTCTGCTAGCACTCGTCCCGCCGCGGGCGAGTGCTGGAATCCGTGTCCGCTAAATCCGCCGATCACGTATAGGCCGTCAATTGGCGTTTTGCCAATTATCGGCATTGCGTCCGGAGTGACCTCGTAAAGTCCCGCCCACGCGTGTGCTATCCCTGCGTCGGCTAACGCGGGTAACCGCTTTACCGCCGTTCTAGTGATCTTCTCCAAAAGCTCCCAACTAACTGTAGTGTTGTAACTGGAGGGTTCGTCCTTATCCGACATGCCGAAAAGCATTCCCGCGCCTTCTCGGTGAAAGTAAAAGGTTGTTTCAAAATCAATAACCATAATTTTTGATGACGGGGCATTCGAGTCCGGCCGGAGAGGTTCGGTGATGAAGATGTGCCGTCGATAAGGCAACACCGGGAGTTCAATGCCGGCCATTCTTCCAATATCGCGAACGAAAGGTCCGGCTGCATTGACGACAATGGGTGTCGAGATCAAGCCTTGGGATGTTTGTACACTTTTCACTCGACCGGTATCAGTTTTTACCGAGGTTACCTCGGTTTCGCGACAGATTTGTGCTCCGCTTCTCTGCGCGGCTTTGCCGAAACCGATGGTGACACCGTTTGGATCAACTATTCCGTCCGCGGCGCAAAAAGTAGCGGCAAGCACACCATCGACCTCTAATCCGCGTGCGAGCCGCTGTGCTTCAACTGGGGTTAAGAGGTCTACCCCCACTCCGTGGCGACGCTGCATTTCAATGCTATTACGAAAGTCACCTAGATCGTTTTCGTTGGAGATAAGAAACAGATATCCGTCCTGGCGGAAGTCTATTTCGTAGCCAACCTCCTCGCTAAAGTGTTCGAAGAGCCTGATTGATTCGATTGAAAGCTTTACATTCGCTTCGTTCGAGAATTGGTGCCGCACTCCACCTGCATTGCGACCAGTGGAGCCCATACCGAGCAGCTGCTCTCTTTCCACCAATACTATGTCCTTAATACCCAGACGAGTGAGATTGTACGCGACACTCGTACCCATGCACCCACCACCGATGATCACCACCTCCGCAGTCTCTTTCACCGGCGGAGAGCTTACACCAAAAACCTCGAGTTCGCTGCAACTCGCGAAGAAGCAGACTTAAAGTAATCACAGTCATAGTAGACAAACTTCCGGGGCTGGAGCACAATCATAACAACGATAGAGGCGGATCAAACCAAGCGTAATCCCAGCGAGGTAGCTCAATGAACTACATTGAGGAAACAGTCACTACGACTGACGGGCTACGTCTTTATCTGCGCAGACACGAACTTGCCAGCGCTCACGGGGAGATATTGATCGTCCATGGATTCGGTGAGCACAGTGGCAGGTACGTCGAACTGACGAACCACCTGGTCGCCAACAACTATTCAGTCAGCGCCTATGATCATCGAGGCCACGGGCTCTCCGATGGCTTGCCCGGTCACGTCGAGAGTTTCAGTGAGTATGATGAGGATCTGGCAAAGATTGTCGGCTCGATTAAAGCGCGTACTCAGGTTAAGTCACTGTTCGTGATTGGTCACAGTATGGGAGGACTGATCGCGTTGAGGTACGCCGCGCGTAAAGATCCGACGATTTCCGGTGCCGTTGTCTCCGCCCCATTGATTGATGTTGCGGTTCCGGTTCCAGCTCATAAGTTGATGATTGCCAGGGTTGGCGCTCGCATGGCTCCTCGCATGCGTCTGGATAATGAGATCAACCCGTCATATCTGAGCCGTGATCCTGAGGTGGGCAGAGCTTACGCCTCAGACCCTCTTGTTAATCGCAAAGTAAGCGCGAAATGGTTTGCCGAGGCGAAACAGGCGATGCACGAAGCCGGCGAATGGGCCCCGGAAATCAAAGTTCCCGTTCTTGTAATGCACGGCACGGACGACCGGCTCGCCAGCGTTGAAGCGACTCAGCGAATCTTTGAACGGATCGGGTCTCAGGATAAGGAATTGGAAATCTTCTCCGGTTACTACCACGAGTTATTCAACGAGCCTGAGAGGCAGGAGATATTTAAACGAGTCACGAAATGGCTGGGAAAACATGCCGAAGGCAACTGATCGTGAAGATTTCTTACATTAACGAAATTAACTAGTCACTGAGTCGAATACTAACACCGATCCCCTTTGCTGACGCTCTCTCGTATGCAAGGCGAGCGGTCACCAGGTCTTCAATCGCTAACCCACACGACTTGAATAATGTAATATCGGACTCCGATTCGCGACCAAGGATGTTTCCCGAAACAAGATCAGCAAGATCACCTTTTATGTGTGTCGACCCGATTACGCCCTCGGAGAACGGGATCAAAAGCTCACCCGCTTCGCGACCAGCCGCCGCGTCAGCATCGATAAACACCCGCGCTCTTCGTACAGTTTCGCTATCAAGCTCGCGTGTCGATGGCGTGAATGCACCGACTGCATTGATGTGAGCGCCGGGCCTTATCAGCGCGCCTTTGAACAAGGGTTCAGGCGACGAGGTGCAGGTACAAATCAGGTCAGCTTTGGCCGCGGCTTCATCAGCCTCTGCAAGACCGCAAGCGACTTTGTGTTCTTTCAATACGTGCTCTACGAGAGCGCGCGCCTTTTCGAGAGTCCTGGAGACAATCATTACTTCGTTGATTTCGACGACCTCGAGCATTGCCTGGATATGGAATTGCGTCTGAACACCAGCTCCGAAAACCGCGAGACGTTTTGCTCCAGTGTTTGACAAATATTTAGTTGCAACCGCGGACGTCGCGGCCGTTCGAATTCCAGTCAGGAACCGGCCGTCCATCAGTGATAGGGGTGCTCCAGTCTCGCCATCGAGCAGGACGTAGGCCGCCTGTACAATCTCCAGCCCGCGAGTGGGATTGTTCTGAAACACTGAAACTATTTTTGTCCCCAGCGCCGCCGCCCCGTTCAAGTCGGCGTACGCGGGCATCTCTAGAAGGATAGCTTGCTGGGACGGCAGGTTGAGTGTAAGACGTTCCGGTATTTTGACATTACCCAGCGCTATTGAGCGAAATCCCGATTCCACTGCATCGATTACATCCCGCATGGACAACACTGCGTGAAGAGCGGATTCGCTGAGTAATAACATGAAGACTGGAAGGCTGGGCTTAAACCTTACATCGCGCAGTAACGAATTTATTCGTTCTCATTAAATGAACTCGCCATGAGATTGGAACGAATAAATTCGTTACTACGCGGACATTAATGAGAGTCCTGCAGGTTATTGTCGATGTACTTAACAAAAATCAACTCATTGTGTTTCTCATTGTAAACAAGCTCATCTATCACTTGAGACGCCAGAAGGATCCCAAAACCGCCGGGCCGCATACCAAGCTCCTGGCGAACTTCCATGTGCCGCGTCGGGTCGTCCGGCGGATTTGCAAATGCGGCGTGGGCGATCTCGGTAAGATTAAATCCCTCACCCGGATCTTTGATCGAATATAGTATCGCGCGTTTCAAACGGATGTATTTGATATCAACGCGCTTTTCCGGATCGCATTTGCCGCCGTGCTCGATCGCGTTGTTGAGCAACTCGCGAAACACCGCCCCAACGGCGTCTCTGGTTTCTTTCGGAACATTCTCGTGCAGGTGGCCTAAGAAGCGCTGAATCGGCTCAACCGCCTCGAGGTCGCAAGGGACTCTCAGTTCGATCCAGTCAGATTTGTCGGAGATTACTTCGATCGGGAGTCGTGAATCCCTGCCCAACACCGAGCGAACGGTATCGATTAGTTCCTCGGTTCGAAAGGGTTTCTCGAGGAACTCGCAAGCTCGATTTCGCAACGCGCCGATTACCGCATCACTAGTCTTGTGCCCGGTCATCACAATCGCGCGCAGGTCTGGTTTGATTTCTCGCGCGCGCTCAAGCAATTCAAGTCCGGTCATACCCGGCATCATGATGTCAGTCAGCAGCAGGTCCACCGGTTGGTTGTATAGCACATCTAACGCCGACCGCCCGTCGGGGACCTCGATCACGCTATAGCCTTCAGCGTTCAAAACAGTAAGGTAGATCTGACGGCTTGGCGCATCGTCTTCTGCTAATAAAACAGTGGCTGACATGAGCTCCTTTATTTGAAGCTGATTATCTGCGCTGTGAATTGTCCTTCACCCATTTGTTGTAGCGCATACGCAGAGTCTTCACCGGGTTATCATTCTCGTCCGCCTTGATGTCCTGATCAGTAACTTGAATCTCGAGATAGTAGCTTCCGTCGTTCAATTCCTTGCCCATCTTATCATTCTTGTTCGCTACAACAAGGTAAGCAACGTGAGCGGTCTTATTGTCGCAGGGCGCGGGAGGGTCGGGTTTTGAATCGCAATTGCAGCGCCTATCGCCGCCTCGTGAGTCTGCCGCTTCCATTGCTGCCATCACACGATCCGCGACCGTTCCCTTTGCTTCGTTCAATGCTTTGACAGCGTCTTCTACAACGTCATCACCCGCTAGTATGTTGCCCTGAATTGAAAAATAGATGCCTATGCCGTCGACCCGCCCCTGCCTGTCGAGAGACTGCTTCCCGTTAGACGCTCCCGAATAACCAGCCGAACGCCCTTTCATGTCGACAATACCGTACTGCCGGGAGGGGTGACTTGTGTCCTGGGCTTTGAGCATATCTATTATACGAGCGGGCTCACACCCCCGGTTCAACTCATCCGCGATCAGCTTCTGCATGGCCCGGGTTCGATCGACGTTCGCCTGCGCGGCGGCGACGCCGATACCGGGAATGATGATAGCCTGAACGTCTTTTAGGCCTTTAGCTGGGAAGCCTGCGAAGGCTTGTTGCGGTACACAAGTGGCTGATGCAATGACGACCTGGCCGGTCTTGCGATCAACGGCTATGACAGACCACGTGGCGAGTGCTTGAGAATGAACAGCACACAGGAGAACGAAGAGCAACGTGGCTTTTTTCATAAGGGCCTCAGGCGGTTGTTGGGGGAACAACTCACCGGGCCGCGACGATAGCATGAAGCCGAATGGACTTTCAACTGTACCGGTTATCGTCTCTGCGTCTCTGCGGCTTTGCGTTTAACCGCGGACATCAAATTCTATGGAATTGAGAGGCCAGGTTAAACGCAAAGCCGCCAAGCCGCAGAGACAGCAAAGATAAGCACTCAGACTATTGAACTTGAATTCATCAAAAGCACCCCTTAATATTCGCTGACTACGAAATGCAATCCGGCATGAGTTCAGATACTACCGACACAGCTCCAATCAGAGCCGGTGAGGAACTTGACCTTGCGGCGCTTGAAAAATTCTTACGAGATCATCTGGGGGAGCTTCTTATGGATGAGCCCCTCGATCACGCGACAATCGCGGTAGAACAGTTTCCAGGAGGTCACTCGAACCTTACTTATCTCGTTAAGCTCGGAGGGCAGGAGTTTGTTTTGCGACGCCCGCCGTTTGGCCCGGTGGCGCCGACGGCCCACGACATGCCACGCGAATACCGGCTGCTTGGCGCCGTGTTTCCTCTCTTCCCGTTGGCGCCTCGTCCTTACTTGTTGTGTGAAGATCCATCGGTAATAGGCGTGCCGTTTTACTTGATGGAGCGACGTAGAGGATTAGTAATTCGGCGAGAGACGCCAAGGGAAATTGGGAACGATCTCGGTCTGAGACGCCGCGTCAGCGAAGCGATGGTCGATACGCTGGCGCAGCTGCATTCGGTCGATATCTATTCTTCTGGACTAATAAATATTGGAAAACCGGTCGGGTTTGTTACACGTCAGGTGAAAGGCTGGACCGAGCGGTGGCAACGATCGAAGACCGGCGAGCTTGCAGAGATCGATCAAGTGATTCAGTGGCTTCTAGCGCGAATCCCGCCTGAGCCCGACCTTGACGCCGGACGGCCGGCGACGCTCGTGCATAATGATTTTAAGCTGGACAACACAATGCTCGATCCGGCGGATCCCGCCAAGGTTGTTGCGGTTCTTGATTGGGAGATGTGCACGGTTGGTGATCCTCTGATTGACGTCGGAATATTCCTTTGCTACTGGGCGAAAAAGGAGGACCCTGAAGCGCGTAGGGAATCCATCAGTCCTGTTACCACGGAACCGGGCTGGGTCAGCCGAAACGAAATTATAGTCCGTTACGCGGAAAAGACTGGGCGTGATCTTTCAGGCATAGCTTTTTATGAGGTATTTGCTCTGTTCAAGGTTGCCGTTGTGCTACAGCAGATATTCTTCCGCTACTTCCGCGGCCAGACGAGTGATGAGCGGTTCAAAGACTTCGACAAACGAGTAAGCGGGCTCGCCCGTGCCGCGTGGGAGCTGGCCGAGAAATCGGGTATTTGATTTTGGTTAACGTTTATTTTTATGGCTTACATATATCTCATCAGACACGCGCAAGCAGGATCACGCGACAACTATGACGTGCTTTCTGAACTCGGCCACGAGCAGGCTCGCCTACTGGGTGAGCATTTTGCGCGGGAAGCACTAAACATTGGAGCGGTTTACGCTGGTGGAATGCGCAGGCAGGCTCATACAGCGGAGATAGCCTGCGGGGTTATGTCCAACAGAGGTCTCAGTGTGCCTGAGATCGTGATTGACGAACGATGGAATGAATTCAGCCTCATTTCTGTCTACCGCGCGATCGCCAAGCGAATGATGGAAGAGAGCGCCGAATTCGAGCGCGATTATCGCGAGATGCAGGATGCGATTCGCCGCGATCCGCATACAACCGGGGGCGCAACCGGACGCTGTGATGCCGCGATCATCCGTGCATGGATGGCGAACCGGTACGTCGATTACCAGGGCGAAGCTTGGAGCGCGTTTCGAGAACGAATCCAGGGTTGCGGGCTGCGACTGTCAAACAACAACTCGGAGAAATCCATACTCGTATTCACGTCGGCGACGCCGGTTGCAATCCTCAGTGCGGCGGCTCTTGAACTGACCGATGAGAAGCTCCTGAGCATCCTGGGAGTGATTTACAACACAAGCATTACGATTGTTCGTCCGCGCGAAAGCGATCTTCGGATGTTTACGTTTAATTCGACTCCGCACCTTGGCGCGTCGCAACGCACCCTTAGATAGTCATCCCGGAATAGGATGAACGAAGAAAATCCCTCAAGTTCATTCATCCAAACCTGGGCCCGCCGTGCGATAACGATTACCTTTTGCGTTCTTCTATGGTTGCTGTTGATAGCTGGTTTTCCGGTGCTGTTGGTCCTGGGTGCTTTGATCGATTTAGTTCGAGCGGGCCCCTGGATTATCACTCGTTGTAGCTTGTTTTTTCCGTTTTACTTTACGTGCGAGGTGATTGGGATTCTTGCCAGCTTTCTTACGTGGCTGGCGAGCGGCGTGTGGATTGGCGCTAGCCGCCAACGATTCCTGGACTGGAATTTTGCGTTGCAGCGGTGGTGGGCAGGTACGCTTTGCCGCGGCGCGTTGCGAATCTTTGACATAACTATAGAGGTGGAGGGGACCGATGAGCTGCGCGATGGCCCGATCATCGTATTCCTCTGTCATGCAAGCGTGGCAGATACATTGTTGCCTGCTGTTTTCATCGCTAACCCTAACGGACTGAAGCTTCGCTATGTCTTGAAACATGAGTTGCTTTGGGATCCGTGTTTAGACATCGTAGGCAACAGGCTGCCGAATTCATTCGTGCGAAGAAGTTCCGGTGATAGTTACCGCGTTCTGGAATTAATGAAAGATCTGGGACCGTTCGACGGCGTCATCGTTTATCCTGAAGGCACTCGGTTCAGCGAAGCAAAACGCAAGCTTATAATCGAGCAGCTCGAGCGCAAAGGTGAGACCTACCTCTGTGAGAAGGCCCGAATGTTGAATAACGTGCTTCCTCCCAGACTCGGCGGTCCGCTCAATCTGCTGGAGCGAAATGAATCCGCTGATGTTGTATTCTGTGCGCACTTTGGTTTTGACGGAGTAGTCGATATGAGGGATTCACTCAAGGGTTCGCTGGTGGGCCGGACTGTGAAGGTTCGGTTCTGGAGAGTTCCGTTTGAAGCAATTCCGAAAACGCGAGCCGAGCGAAAGGATTGGCTTTTTGATAACTGGATGCGCGTCGATGAGTGGATTGGAAGGCAAAAGATAAATCAAGTCGTTCTGACGAGCGTAACCCCTCGTAGCAACGAATTTATTCGTTATGATTGAAATCCTCTGAAATTGAATAAGAACGAATAAATTCGTTACGTGGGGAATCACAATCTTCGGTCTTAGAGGATGTAACCAACAATCAAGAAGCTTTGAGGCGAATTGCATAATTTGTCTTGAGGCGCCAGCAGCGAGGAAGGGGATAGAAAACTGGAACACGCGCCGACGATTCTGTTAACCACCTTTATCTTCACGTTGGGATCTATGCTGTTGCTTTGGTTGATAAGCCTCGCCATAAGGAACGCAAGCATCGTCGATATATTCTGGGGCGCGGGCTTCGGCTTGATAGCAGTGGTGACATTTGCGTTATCCGATGGTTACAAACCGAGGAAGCTGTTGATCATTTCGTTAGCCCTCGTTTGGGGGCTCCGGCTCGCCGGTTACATCGGATGGCGCAACCACGGGAAAGGCGAGGATTTTCGTTATCAAGCGATGAGAAAGCGATTTGGCACTCGATTTCCGTTCATCTGCCTCCTTACTGTGTTTGGTCTACAGGGCGTAATAATGTGGACCATTTCGCTCCCGCTGCAATTTGCTCAGCTTTCTCGGCAGCCCGCCCATCTCACCTGGCTGGACTACCTGGGGGCGATGCTATGGCTCCTGGGACTCTCCTTTGAGGCGATCGGTGACTTCCAATTGGCCAGATTCAAAGCGGACCCATCAAACAAAGGTAAGGTTATGGATCGAGGGCTGTGGGGATATACCCGACACCCAAATTATTTCGGCGATGCGCTGCTGTGGTGGGGATTTTTCTCGATCGCCCTGGCAAATCCTGAAAATTGGTGGACGATTGTCAGCCCGGTTATGATGACCACGCTGCTTATGAAAGTTTCCGGTGTTGCGCTATTGGAAAAAACACTTGTAAAGACCAGGCCGGAGTATAGAGATTACGTTCAAAGGACGAGCGCCTTTTTCCCTTTGCCGCCAAGAAGCGCAAAGAACGAATAAATTCGCCTGGTAGCGAATTCATCCGTTCTTCGCGGCGCGCATTGTACGCCGAAACGCCGAGCACGCTGGGTAATGCAGATGTACCTACCAGGATCGAGGGCATGAAAAATCAGACCATTCTCTGGCGAAGGCTGGACCGTGTGGGGCATGAATTTGCCTGTCTTTACGCCGCGAATTCGATTTGGACTTTGGCGGGCACAGCTATTTTCGTCCACGATCGTCAGCCCGGTTACCTTGATTACAAAATCCTCTGCGACCGCGCGTGGAGAACGATTTCTACCAAAGTGACCGGTTGGCTCGGGGACAAGGCGATCGAGATCGATATTTCTGTTGATGAAGGTAAGCGGTGGCTCCTTAACGGCGCGGAATGTGAGGCAGTCGCCGGATGTACTGACATCGATCTGAACTTCAGTCCTTCAACAAATCTGCTTCCGATTCGCCGGCTTGATTTAAAGATTGGAGCAGTGGCCGAGGTGCGCGCGGCGTGGTTGCGGTTTCCAGGTTTCAGTCTTGAACCGCTCGATCAGCGATATAGCAGGCTTGACGAAGAGACGTATCGTTACGAAAGCGCCGGCGGTGCATTTGTCACCGAGCTCAAAGTGAACTCGGTGGGCTTCGTGACCAAATATCCTGACTTCTGCCAAGCCGAGGCAATCGGTTGACTGGAGCGTCTACTTCGTTGCTCCAGCCCGCTGTGCCTTCCCTTGCTCGGCTTCTCCAGGATGATAGACTAGCTTGCTGTGCGCCTTAATTTCCTCGAGCGAGAACCACGCCGGCTTGAACTCTTTCTTCGAATATAGTTGAGCTTGATCGAAGAAGTGCGGCGAAGAAGGTTCCGCGTTCTGACCGAATACCAGTAGCGACCGCGCCTGAACTTTGGGTCCAAACTCCACGACGCTGACAAACGAAGTACCGGCTACGCCATACCTGCGCTTCAAGCCTTTGATTGGACGCGTATAAAAGTTGTTTACAATGCCCACCGGCCCGGGCGCTCCGGCGATTGGCAGACTCACCTTTGCGTCGCTGAATGGCTCAAGCTCACCGCCCGATTGTATTCGCTGCAACCGATTGATTTCGCCCCAGGCGACTTGCCACGTTCCAAAATCTCGATTCAGATCTCCTATGACTTCTTCAAGCGCGCGCACCTTAAGCCACTCGTCTTCTACTTTTCTCGACCGCAGGCTTGCCAGTCGCTCGAACCACAGCGCGAACAGGGTCATTGCTTTGGTCTCAATTGTGCTGACGTGGTTCCAGGACTTTAACTCGGCGATGGGATCAGCAAGCTTCGCTGCGCGCCCGGCATCTTTGGCCTTTAGCTTTTCAATCTCAGCCGCGAGCTCGGGTATCATCGTTTCGGATTCGAGTACGGTCGTGTCAAGCCCAAACCTGGCCCACTCATCGAATGTAAACTTTTCGTGAGTCGACAGGATGCGCCGCGAGATCCTCGCTCTGGCGTTGTCGGACTCGTTGGTCATGTAGACAGGGAAGGTTTCTTTGACGGGATTTCCCTCAGAGGTTGTCGTGAATGGAGTCTGGTTACAGTTCTGCATGAATCCGGATTTGGGGTTTGTCAGCTGTGGCAACTCGTCGAGGCTGTGGTAACCCTGCCATTCAGCCTCCGGGTTGCTGCCGTCCACAGGCTTGGACCAATCAAACTTAGTTGAGCGGCGCGGAACGGCTCCATTGTAAGCGTAAAAAATGTTGCCATCGCGATCCGCATACATAACGTTGAACATCGGCACTGCGCCTCCCGCGACGGCCGCTTTAAACTCCTTCAGCGACTTAGCTTTTCCCATCAGGTATCGCTGATAACCGGATCCGCCGTCCTCCAGTTTCGCTAGTTTGATCGAGAGAGGCTTGCCTTCTCTGACCGCTACAATAGGTCCGTGATGCGTCTTACGAAACTTGAAGTTCTTTGGCTCGATTCCCTTAGCCGTTTTGACTCCAATGGTGTCGGTCCATTCCGTCGCCGTCCGGTACTCGCTGCCGTAGCGATACGCCAGAGGGTTCTTACTATCATCAAACTTTTCTATAAACACATCGACGATATCCGGATCGTTTACGGTATGACTCCAGCCAAGGTACTGGTTGTGTCCGATCGTTGGATGGGGAGAGCCGAAGAAAGAAGCGCCGCTCAGATCCCAGCCCTCATTGCTGTGGACGTGGCCTTCGTACCATTGTCCGGGGCCGAAGAAGGGTTGGTGCGGATTTATGAATAACATAGCGTGTCCGCTCGCGCTCTTCGACGGCGTTACTGCCCACATGTTTGAGCCAACGATAGGCTCGGTCTTCGGCTCATCAAGCCCGTCTAACGGTATATTGAGCGAGACGGAGTTTGAGCCGGCGGGCGCGGAAGAATCCAGCGCCTGAACCGCTGTTTTTATCTCATCGACCTTTAGACCGGATTTTCCGTAGATGAACTGCTGGTAGACCAGATACCTGGTTGTCGCGAAGGTTTGCCAGGGCTCAAATTTTGTTATGAGCCTCGGCTTTACCTGCGGGTTTCGCTCAAGAAAGTAGTTGAGACCATCTACAAGCGCTTCGCAAATCTCTCTCTCCCGGCCGGTCACCCGATCATACTCAGCTTTCGCCAATCGCGGGATCTCGAGCGCGCGATTCAACATGTCATCCGCGAGAGTTCTGTCGCCGTAAACTTCAGACGCCCGTCCTAGCGCTCGAATGAACGTGTCCTCAATTTGCCAGAAGTTGTCTTCGGCTTGAGCGTAGATATACCCGAAAACGCAGCTTGCATCCGTTGGCCCGTAGACGTGCGGTACTCCATAGGTATCACGGTAAATCGTAACTGACCGGGCAATCTTCTCAGCCTTCGATTGCGGCATCGAGACGGGCTTTGTTTTAGCCAGCGTGGATACGGGCAAAGTTGCGGCAGCTGAAAGAAGCATTACCGCGGCCAGAATCGAGCTGAAGGATCGAACGGTAGAACGCCGAAACGTATTCGTAATGCTGCGGATTTGTCGCGCGTCGGTAGGCATATTGGCTCCTTTACTTTGCAACAGAGGAACGGCCAGCGCGGAGGCTCCAGTGTTTCAATCAACAAAGCCAGCGCCGCTTTTCGAATCGAGTATTTGCGCATTCTACGTGCTGGTTGTGATCATCCGCAAGGAGAAGCGCTCGGCCGCTGATTGGCGAGAAAAGCGGTTCACAACTGGCTTTCTTCGTGTAAATTCGGGGTCCTTGAGGTTTTGCGCCTCGGTGACCGGTTTGTCATTGCGTTGTTGATCACATTCCGACTAGACTTCTCAAGCTGTCTCAACGACAACTGAGCCGCGAGCCTTTTTCGAGCGGAACAGCGATCCGACTGATTCACATGTGGCTTTGATGTTTCGTTCGGGGTTAGACATGTTAGTACTGATGCAGGATGGTTTCATCGGCTCGGCGATCGTATTGTTCGCCCTTCTTGGTCTCGTCATTGCCTTTGGACTGCTGGCCTTCCTGTTCATACGGTCGAGCCGGCAGAGAAGAGAGCAGGAAGGGCACGTGCGCGATCGGATGTTGGAAATGGAGCGCGAAGCTCACTTTGCGGGTGCCGCCGATCGCGTTCCGATTTCAAGAGATCCCGCCGATGTGGCTCGAGAGATGTCGCGGCTCCTGGGAGAGTACCTCTCGCTTCCCGTCTTTGGTATCTACGCCATCAACGCCTCTCGTACTAAATTGTACGATTTGCTACAGTCAGGCAAAACACAAAATTCCACAGCTTCGATTGCTCCTTATTCGTTACCGGCAACTCTCCTTCAGGATCAAAGCCAACCGGCGATCAGGTCATTGTCATCGCTCGCCGGCCGCGAATCGCCAGGCGTGGCTGTAACCGTAGATCCAACCAATGGCGAGATTGATTTGTCCGGCGACGCTGGACCGAAGAATGGGCAGACGGAACTAAAACCGGAAACTGAGTCCGGAAGGCTCGTGCCTGGTCGTAACAGTGATGACGTTTTGGTTTGGCCCTGGAAAGGTCCATTCGAATGGGCAGGGGTGCTTGTGATGTCCGCGTTCTCATCGATCACTGCCGAGGCGCTCGATCCTTATCGTGAACCACTCGATCGCTTAACCGACCGGCTCGCGGTGGCACTCGAACTTCAACGCGACGACGCGACAAATAATTCTTCCCAATTGCGGGCCGCGCGCACGGCAGACTTCTCACGGTCTCTGATCTCCTGTTTGGAAGATTCTCAGCCATTGGAGGCCGTGGTTCGTGAGGTCACCCGGTTGGTGAGTAGCGACAGCGCTGCGCTTTGGCGTGTTGACGAATCCAGCGGGATGGTGAAAATGGTCGCGGCTCACGGTCTGAGATCCCCGGAGTTCCTGCCATTGCCAATCGGGCAAGGACTTGCTGGTAACGTCGTCAAAACACGCGAGGTGCACGCAATCCAAGATGCACCAGCCGATCCTCGCTGCATTTTTCCTCGCGAGGCACAAGAAAGCGGGATCGTTTCGTATCTTGGCGCGCCGTTGACAGTGAACGGCACCACCCTTGGAGTAATCGAAGTACATTGTGCCAGCCGCCGGACGTGGTCTGATGGTGATCAGCGTGCGCTTGAATCTGCTGCAAGTATCATATCCGAATTAGTTAAGACCACTGATTCGCGTGGAAATCGACTTCGCGTCGAGAGCGCGTATCTTGGACTATCTGAATCCTTACAGCGATTGCGCTCTGCGGATGAGCTCAAGGAGGCCGTGGTTGAGGTCCTTGGGCATGCTCTCGGCGCGTCGCGAGTGGTAGTAGTGGAATTCGGCGACGAGGGCCAGTCCGAACCCGTCAAACACGAGTTCAGGAATTCCGCGGTGAAATCGGCGCTTGGTTTGACATTCGGACAACAGTTCTTCGCTTCGGTTGCCGCTGCAGCACCTGAAGGTCAACCGGTGGCAATCTCAGACTCAACTGAGCGGTCACTCGCCGGTCCGGAATCGGCTGCGGATCTCGAAATTCTCTCAGAGATTGCTGCCCCGATAAGAGTCGAAAACAAAACGAGCGCGGTCGTTTACGTCCACCAATGCGATCGAGTTAAGCAATGGGAGTCGGACGAGATCGAGTTTGCAGAGCGCGTTTCTCGCCAGGTAGCGCTGTGTCTTGCGAATATAAGCGCACTGGAGGCGGTCGCTCGTGACGCGCAACATTCTCGTGAGGAGTTGAAGAAGATTATTGAGGCTAACACTGAGGCGCCCGCCCGTATCCGGGAGCTCGAACAAAAGCTGACGCGAATGGAGCACGCGCTAACCCAGACGCGCAGTCTTGAGGAGCAGGCGAGAGGACTTCTTGCAAAAGCTTCGGAGCTGGAGGCAAAGAGCCGTATCGAATCCGAAGCTCTGCGACGCAACGAGGCCGAAGTTCGTCAGAATCTCGAACGGCTTCAACAGGAGCACAAACAGGCGCAAGATTCCTCGCGACAATTGCTGGAGATCAACAGGCTCAAGAGCGAGTTTATTGTTAACGCAGGCCGTGAAATCGAATCTTCGCTACAGTCCGTGTTGGGGTTGGCGGAATTGCTCGAGCGGGGTTCTTACGGGAGCCTGACAACAGAACAACGTGAAGCAGTGCACGGTGTGTACAGTTGGGCGCGGAGAATCAAGAGCGATGTCGATTGGCTTGTCGAATACGGGTCTACGCGGGCGAGGCGGTTGGAATCGAGGAGCACCGCCTGAAGAACCACGATGTGATCCGCATCTGGACTTATACGACCTATCAGGTTTTGGCCTTCCTTAAATGAAAATCACTGTTTTCTATGTCGGAACCAGCTTGCTTGCGGCGCTCAAGCGCGCGGAAGACGAGATTAACGCTCGTCACAAAGTTGCTCTGGAGGTCGCGACGTATAACTGCGGAGCGCCACTGTCGGAAGCTCAATGGCGTGCGGTCAATAGCGATCTGGGCGCCAGCGATATCGTCTTCATTATTCATGTGACCGACGGTGAAAATGCCGCTCGGATTAATAATGCACTTGAGCTTCATAGCCGGCATCACAACGCAGTCATCGCGTTTAACTGCATGCCTGACCTGATGCGGCGCACGCGGCTGGGAAAACTCGACTTTTCGGGGCTCATGAAAAGCCGCAAGAGTGCTGAGGCTGGGGCTCGCGAAACGTCCGCATCCGGCTTCGCACAAAAACTTTCATCCTGGATGAGTGACTTCATGAAAACTAGTCGCTCAACCGATAATCGCATATTCGCGAAGCGCAGCGGGCTGCCAGGCAATGCAGACTCCTATCTCAAGTTAATCCGGCGATTGCCGGCTGTTCTTAAATTCGTGCCGAGCGCCGGCAAGCTCAGAGACATCAAGAACTACATCTTGTTGTTCGGTTACTTCCTTCAGCCTACCCCGAGCAACATCCGTTCGATGCTCCTTCTTGCAATAAAGCAATACGCCCCCGGCGATCGTAAGGCAATTGTAATCGATCCTCCCGAAGAAATGCCGTTAGTTGGAATCTATCATCCGGAGGCTGACGGCTTGTTCGAGACATATGAGGCTTACCAGGAATGGCACCGTGAGAAACGCGGCGCCCCGCCGGATCCTATACGGACAATCGGACTCCTGTTGATGCGCCCTCAAATCATAAGCGATTCGCGACGGCATTATGATGGACTTATTCGAGCAATCGAGGAAGCTGGATTGGATGTGATTCCAGCGATTTCGACGTTCATGGACAACAGGGATGCTTGCCTTAAGTTCTTTGTTGACCACCAACAGCCCGGGAGAGCTTCCAACAAGAAAAAGAGCGATCGCAGAAATCGCGATGACATCGGTGAAGACTCAAAAGACGTGACGAATTCACCTGATTCGAACTGGAAGTCCCGGGTGAGCCAGGTTGTATCACTGACCGGGTTCAGTTTTGTCGGTGGGCCGGCTATGAATGATAGCCAGGCGGCAGCGGATTTTCTCAGCAGACTTAACGTACCGTTTCGTTCGATGGTTTCTCTCGATGTCCAAACTATTGAGCATTGGAAGCAGAACAAACTCGGGCTAAACCCGATTCAAACGGCAATGCAAATTGCTATACCGGAAATCGACGGCGGCACCGAACCCTTCGTGTACGGGGGACTCCCGGCGGCGGGAAATCAACCCGAACCGCTGGAAGAGCGGTGTCGACGGATTGCCCGTCGTCTTGCGCGGTGGAACCGTATGCGGACGGCCCCGCGATCTGACTTACGGCTTGCCTTGCTTGTGTTTTGCTTTCCTCCAGACAAGGGCAACATTGGAACTGCAGCGGATCTGGATGTTTTTCCAAGTCTGTTCGAAATTCTTTCGAGGCTCAGATCTAACGGTTATCAGGTCGATTTGCCAGTCACAGCGGAGGAACTAAGGGAAAGGCTCCTGAAGGGGAACTCAGATGACACGGGAACGCTCACTAACGTTGCGTATCGTATGAGCGCGGATGAATATCGGCTCCTGTGCCCGTACGTCGGTGATGTCGAGGCGGAGTGGGGGCAGGCTCCGGGGACGATCAACTCGAACGGACGCGAGATCCTGGTGCTGGGTCATCGTTTTGGAAATGTGTTTGTCGGAGTCCAGCCGACGTTTGGCTATGAAGGCGATCCGATGAGATTGCTCGCGGCCGAAAGCGGTGCGCCGCATCATGGTTTCATGGGATTGTATACATACCTCGAGAGAATCTTTCAGGCGGATGCGGTGGTGCACGTCGGGACGCATGGTTCACTGGAGTTTATGCCGGGCAAACAGGTCGGACTATCCGAGAAATGTTGGCCCGATCGATTAATCGGGGAGCTGCCGAATATCTACATTTACAGCGTGAACAATCCGTCCGAGGGCACTATCGCGAAGCGGCGGTCATACGCTGAGCTTGTCTCTTATCTTACTCCGCCGATTGAGAACGCAGGACTGTATAAAGAGTTTGCGTCGATGAAGGATTTGCTGAGTTCTTATAGAGCTGCCGGCGAGGAGGTGGAGAGGCAGCGACTGTTTGAAGCAATAGAAGAGAAAGCGAGACAGCTGAATTTGTAACCAGACTTACGAACCAACCAAGGCATTCCCGCAAACTCTGCAGTGTGTCCTTCTCTTCGCATTGAGGTTTTTACATTCGGTACATTTGTAATACATCTTGCTAGTGAAAAGATTCGTTAGTACGGCACTGAAGACCAGAATCCCGCCTAGCACAAGAATCGTGATCAGAATTTCTCCCAGTTTACTCATTGATTCTCGACGGCTGTACTCTTTTGGGTAGTGAGGGCGTAGAAATCGCTGCCACGTTCCTCGAGCACGCCCTCGCGGACCAGTTGCGCAACCACGTCGATTACCTTTTCGCGTGCCTGCGGATCGTTTCCTCCTGCTTCAAAGAGGATGTGCAGGTCCAGGGTATCGGTATTCATTTGATCGAACAATTTCAAGATTCGTTTACTTAGGTTATCCATTCGGGACTATCTCCTGGTTTGCGTATGCGCCTACAAAGACATCATAGCAGCCCGCCTCCCGATGGTGGAGACCAGAGACCCGATAGTAAGGATTTCCGGTCCTGCGATTTTGCAATTCGTCCGCGAATTGGTGCCGGGGCTGCAATTTGCAATTCGTCGGTTAAAACTTGGGTGCCGGTTCTGCGATTTGCTATTCATTAACCTGGAGTTGAGCCCAGTGTAAGCACAAGTCCTGAACTCGAATGTCGCAATATCTGTCTGACAAGCCCAATCAAACGTGGTAGAGTACCGCGCAGTAACAAACGGGGATGACATCCGACTTCCTGGGGTTCCCGGCAAATTAGAAACGATACGCTTGGAGGAAGTCGGAATGCTCTTCAAGACCATTAGTGCCGCCGTATTTGGCATTGACGCCTATGTCGTAGACGTAGAAATCGATCTAACCCCGCGCCCCGGCGACAGCCAGACGCCGATCTTCACAATGGTTGGCCTGCCCGACCCCGCGGTTCGAGAAAGCCGCGAGCGAATCCGTGCTGCTATCAACAACTGCGGCTTCTTCTTTCCAATACATCGCGTAACCGTCAACCTCGCTCCTGCCGATGTGAAGAAGGAAGGTTCCAGCTTCGATCTGCCCATTGCGATCGGGATACTTGGGGCAAACTCGGATCTCAAACGCGAAGAACTCAATGATACCCTGATCGTTGGCGAGCTATCACTCGACGGACGCGTCCGCCCGATCAAAGGCGCTTTGCCAATTGGGGTCGCAGCGCGGGCGCACGGGATAAAGCGATTGATAGTGCCCGAGGAGAATGCTCATGAGGCTGCAGTTGTAACGGGACTCGAAGTTTATCCGGTGGCGACACTGAAGGGTGTTGTTGATTTGCTCAACAGCCCGTCTCCTCCGTTGCCCTTGAATATCGATACGGAAGCCCTGTTGGCAAACCTCGACCATTATCCCGATGACTTCCGCGAAGTGCGTGGTCAGCCGCATGCGAAGCGCGCGATCGAGGTGGCTACCGCAGGGGGTCATAATATTCTGCTCATTGGTCCTCCCGGCTCCGGAAAGACGATGCTTGCCAAGCGGATGCCGACTATTCTCCCACCGCTCGAATTCGAAGAGGCGCTTGAGTGTACAAAAATCCACAGCGTCGTCGGATTGACTGAGCGACACGGTCTGATCACCACGCGTCCGTTTCGGGCTCCTCATCACACCATTTCTGATGCCGGACTGATCGGCGGCGGGGCGATGCCGCGCCCGGGCGAAGTGTCACTGGCTCACAACGGCATGCTGTTCCTGGACGAGTTGCCGGAATTCGAGCGGAACGTGCTCGAGGTTCTTCGACAGCCGTTGGA
>Ga0126384_10000044_pt1 | contig 44805 bp, 49 predicted proteins | sample PanSoiMetPlot_36_FD_92543 | JGI IMG/M metagenome (GOLD analysis project Ga0126384, IMG submission 92543) | Tropical forest soil microbial communities from Panama - MetaG Plot_36 | ecosystem: Environmental > Terrestrial > Soil > Tropical forest > Bulk soil | place: Panama | collected 2016-02-17 | reverse complement strand
GTCAGAGACTGCTTTCTGGAAGGCAGGATTTTCGTCGCGTGTTGCCGAAATGATCGAGCCTTGCATCTGCAAATTTCAGATGCTTCCGTCCAGTGGTGTGCCCGGCATTGAGATCTGCCCGCCATGAAGTCTCAGGGTGCGCGCGGATAACAGCGACCCCTACTCAAATAAGTCAGTACCATGGCTGCTTTCAACAATCATCGCTGGCCCCTTGACCTGCGCCTAAGCAATCGGCGCGCTCGGATGTCCTTCGTACCAATTTGGTCCTGGTCCCCGCATGTAATGACGTTCCGGATGACAGGACGCAAAGGTCACGTTGCGTAAGATAGTCCACGCCTCGACCATCGAGGTCCTGAGCATCCTGGCAAGGTTCGCAAAAGCAGCTAGTAGGCGACTAGCCATGCTTCTCCAGCTTCAGTGCTCCTGTGGCGGTCAGTGCGTCGCGCAACTGCGTGAGCTTTTGTTCCAGCTCTCGCAGCCGGTCCTCGGCAGCTTGGGTGGGTGCCCCGTGCACAATCAGGCGTCGGACATAGGCTTGCTGGTCGGCGATGTGACGCCTGAAGTCGGATATCTGCCAATCCGCTGCGTAAGGTTGGTTCATGGGCGGAATATGCTCAGGAAGCATAGGAAATCGAGATGGGCGGTGACGCCTTCAGCGCGTCCATCCAATTCTGCAGATCGTGCAAGTCGAACATGGCTCTGATCAGGACAGCAATGGCTGATCCGCCCTCGCAAGTTTCCTCGGAAACGGCAAATGTTGCACGGAGCTGCATATAAATTCCATGCGAAGACGGAGTATTCTTCATAGGCGCAATATATATATGTATATATAGTCTCCGTTGATGATGCCCATGATGCGAGCCTATTCTCCTATTTTCCACTTATGCGAGGGTGCCCAGCTGCTCTCGAGTTCCTATGCTTGTCGATCATTTTTGAAGCAATGAGGAATCGCTCGATGGCCCGGTACGTGGCTTCATAGTGTGGCCGGATTTGCGAGCTGTCTTGGTTTGAGCCTGAATGAGACCGGATTCGACATAGCGGAGGGTCAGCTCAAGCCGCACAAATACCGGATCGAGTTCCCCAAGCCACGGGCCTCGCTGATGAACTGCCTTTGGCCAAGAGTAGGTCAACCAGTCGCTGAGCGTTAGGCGCACTTGCTGCCGAGCAAAGTGGTGCCGATTGGTCTCGTCAGCGGTTGCAGAGACTGGCGCCCTTGCCGAGCGGTAGCCGCGGCAACAGCCATGATCCCAAGCCCGTCACCCGCGGCTCAACGCTCACCTCTCGTCTTTATACTCTATATATACTTGAGGGCCGGGAACCACATGGAATTTATATGCTCCGGTCTGTAATTTATCGTGTCCATACAATGTCGCGAAGCAGTGACGTGTCGGCAGTCTTGTATTCGCGGCAAGCCAGCAAAAGACAACCTTCGCGATGGCACAACAAGCTGCGGCCGCTCTCAAGGATACAGACGCGGTAGCTCGACGATTTTTGCCTCTAACGCTCGGTGCTATTGGCGTCGTCTATGGCGATATCGGCACCAGTCCGATCTATGCCTTTCGGGAAGCGGTGATGGCAGCTGCAGGTGGGGCTGTGGTCGCGCCCGATACGATACTGGGCATCCTCTCGCTGATCCTGTGGTCGCTGTTCCTGCTCGTCACGCTCAAGTACGTCTTCGTCCTGCTGCGGGCGGACTTCAACGGGGAAGGTGGTACGTTTGCGCTGATGGCACTCGCCCAATCGGTAGCGCAACGCAGTAAATACGTCATCCTTCTGCTCGGAATTGCCGGTGCGTCGTTCCTTTACGGCGATGCGGCCATCACGCCAGCCCTCTCCGTCATATCGGCCGTCGAAGGACTCAAGGTGATCACACCCGCCTTCGAGAAGGCGGTCGTTCCACTCTCCCTGGCCATTCTCATCGGGCTCTTTGCCATGCAATGGCGTGGCACGGCCCGCGTGGCCTCTCTGTTTGGCCCGGTCATCCTAATATGGTTCGCCACCCTCGGCATCATGGGCGTTGTCTGCATTGCTGAGGAGCCAAGCGTTCTTCGCGCCTTCAATCCAGGCTATGGCGTGACTTTCCTACTCAACAATGGCTTCGTTGGCCTCACCGTGCTCGGCCTGGTGTTCCTTGCCGTAACCGGCGCAGAAGCTCTTTATGCCGATCTCGGGCATTTCGGACGCAAACCAATCCAGGCTGCTTGGTTTGCGGTGGCGCTTCCTACCCTCACCCTCAACTACTTAGGGCAGGGCGCTCTCGTGCTTGGTCGCCCCACCACGATTGAGAATCCATTCTTCCTCATGTACCCCAACTGGGCGTTGTGGCCGCTCGTCTTGCTCAGCACGGCGGCCACGGTCATCGCCAGCCAAGCCGTCATCACGGGTGCCTATTCGATTACGCGGCAAGCCGTCCAACTCGGGTTGTTGCCTCGCTTCGCCATTCGCCATACCTCAGGAGAAATGCCCGGACAGATCTACGTGGCCCGCATCAATTGGCTGCTGCTGACCGTGGTGTTGCTCCTGGTCGCCGTCTTCAAGAGCTCCACCGCGCTCGCCGCCGCCTACGGCGTTGCCGTTACCGCGACCATGATCACCACCTCGCTCATGGCATTCTTCGTCTTTTGGAAGCGGTGGCATTGGTCGATCTGGCAAGCCGGTGCGCTAATCGTCCCATTGCTACTGATTGAGCAAGTGTTTTTTGCAGCCAACGTCATCAAGATCTTTGAGGGTGCATGGGTACCCCTAGTCATCGCCCTGTGCCTGATGCTCGTGATGCTTACCTGGTTGAGGGGGACGACCATCTTGAGTGCCGTCTCTCGCAAGCAGGACGCCAGCCTCGATTGGCTGGTCAACAAGCTCGAGAAGAAGCCGCCACCTCGCGTCAACGGGACAGCGGTCTTCCTGACGGGCAATCCCGACGTGGCACCATCGGCGCTGCTCCACAACCTGAAGCACAATCACGTACTGCACGAACGAAATATCGTGCTCACCTTCAAGACGGCTGCGACGCCTCGGGTCCCGAATAGCGACCGCATGAAATTGGAAAAACTCACCGATACCTTCACAAGCGTCTCCCTCACCTACGGCTTCATGGAGACGCCTAACGTCGAGCATGGCCTGGCGCTGTGCCGCAGACGCGGTCTCAACATCGACCCTGCTTCGACGTCATTCTTCCTCTCGCGTCGAGTGCTACGCCCAACATCACGTTCACAGATGCCTGTCTTGCAGGAAAAGCTTTTCATCTGGCTTGCAGGAGCGGGAGAGGATGCGGCCGCCTATTTCCACATCCCTTCGGATCGCGTGGTCGAGATCGGCACGCAGATCGTGGTCTGAGACCTCTGGGCCGGCCGACGGGGACCCGCACCACTCATCGAAATGGCCAAGCGAGCAACAATAACAACTTTCGTCGTCGAGCCCACCAACCATGGCTGGTCTGTCTGTGCCGGGACCGAGCGTATGGGCCTATTCGTGACCCAGCGCCAGGCGCTCGAGGAGGTGAAAAGGCGGCGTGCCGAACTTACGGCGAAAGGCCAACGTAGCACGATCATTGTAACCCGTAGCGAGCCGGTCACCACAGGTAAGCGATACTGACGCGCTTACTGGTCTCGTCCCTGAGATCTTCGGCGTACCCAATCTTGACGGCCGCCTCGTCGGCACGGCAGAAGTACCGAACCCGTCATATTTTGAGACCTGGATCGCTCGTGCCGCGACCATCCCCTCTACCATCACCCTGGCCTCGTCCCAATCGCTGTGAATGCACGCGGACATGAGCTCCTCGTGCACGCGTACCGGGGCATTGGCCTGAAATGATTGCCGCGATGACCGGCGTGAGCTCGTAAACGGCCTGCATCGAGCACCTCGACTGGTTCGGCACTGTGCGGGGGTTAGAACCCCCCGCGTCTTGTGATCGTTCAACAAGCTGGCGCGCGGCGCTGTTTTCTATATTTCGTCGGCGCCTTCCTCGGGTTTATAGGCCTTCTCGATATCAATCGCTTCTCAAGGAGATCGGTCATTCGCAGCGTCAAGTCGACGTATCTCATACCCAGGTTTGGCAAAGGTCGAAAACTTGTTCGCCAGATATCGCTGCAATTGATCTTAGCTGAGATTGTTCGGAATGAGCAGGTCGATCGGACGGCACGCCTCTCGGTCTTCGATGGCGGCTACCGGCCGGCCCTTAGACTAGCCACCCTTTGGGGTGATGACGCTCACTACGAACTCTCCGTAGATGTCCAAGCGCATGGCTAGGCCGCACGTTTAATCTGTTGGCGCTCGAATTCTAGCCCCTCTAGCTGCTCCACGATAACGAAGTTGCCATCCTGACTTTCATCCCGCGCGTATTTGATCGCGGCCTCACGCGTGCGAAACAGGCCAGCCCTGCGTCCTGTGGTCTCGCGGATTACCCAGTGGCCGACAGTGTTGCGCCCCAGCAGAAAGAACGGTGCAGTCGCGGCCGGTAACCGACTTGGGAAGTCGACCCCTGCGATTAGGCTCACAGACATGACACGATCTCCATTCGAGTGGAATCGATGTCCTCAAAATGCGAAGGGCCGCATATAAAATCGAGAGGTCCGAGAATGCTAAGATATAAGCAACAAATAAAAGGAATTTTTTGGTTTTACCGGCCGGGTGAGGTTGATCACGCAGGCGGTGTGCTCCCGTCTAGCAATGATCGAAGGTAGGATTGCCGAGCCTTGGCGCTTAATGGGTTACCAGGATGCGTGAATTCCACGAATTTCTGAAGTTGGAGCAAGGCGCAGCGCTAACCCAGTAGACAAAGATCGTCAGCTCAATCGTCGAAGGCTGAGCCAAGCACCTGGGCGCACACGATACAGGCAAGTGCAACAGCGAGGTAGCCGACAACTTCCCACATACAAATTACTCGCTGTCTGACCGTCGGCAACGCACCTGCTGAAGAGTCAAGTCCAGACTACGTCCTTAACACAAGTTGGGAATATTGCTTGGCACTAAGGCCATAGGTCCAGGCCACAGCTTCTTGCGCAGTCCGCACGTGCGGGGGAACGGTCAAGACGTATCGTTTGTGCGAGCCGTCAGATTCTGGCGTCCCATTTACAACCTCGACCGCGCTCCAAGTTCCTATGGTCACACCGCGATGCCCCCAAAACTTGCGCCAGAGAACGCCGGTCTCATCCTTCGAGACACAAGCCACGACTCCCGTGGTAATGAAGCGTTCTGGCGTCATGATATCAATCATCGTGTTGCGCAGAACGGGCTCGATTGTGTCGCTGATCTTGAATGGCGTAATCCATTCGGGATGCGTGATCATCCAGTCGGGCACTTCCACACCTTTCCATGCGTGGACCGACCAGCCATCGCGGTAACGCAGGGCTGGGCCACCTGCGCAATGGAGGCGACCTCTAACGTCGGTGACAAGCGTGTCGGGCCGTTCCGCGATCCAGCACACATGCTCATGCGGCACAACCCAGCTGGCGCTCTTTGCAATCGCCCACAATCCTAGGAGGGGTTGCGTTTGGTCCCGCCAGTCAGCGATGTCGCGAAGATATTCGTAGACACCCAATGACGCGAGTTCGTTGGGGTCTATGGCGATGTCGGAAAAATTCTGCGAAGGGAGCATTCGAGGCAAGCCACGCCAGCGCTGAACGACATGGCGGGTGCGTATCGAGAGATGGGAAAGGATGTCCTGGGTAGCGTTGCGCACGGCCCGTGTAATCTCACGACTCGTTTGCGTGGCGCGTTCAAGCGAGTTGCGTGCGGTGTTGATGACGTCACGCTTACTTGCGAGGTCGCTGGCGGCAACGATGATCTCTTTCCAGAAGATCTCTGCAAACATGCCCACCTGTTGCTGCGGTGCGTCAAAGACCTGCGCCTTGACATTGGAGCCTATGTGATCACGCGCAGTCGCGGCGGCTAGCTGCTGCGCAATTTCGATGGGGCCGCCACACCAGATGATGCGAGCCGGCGCCGAGAGGCCAGCGGCCTGATAGGCGAGACGAATGCCTTCGTCGGCTGTGTCACGGTCAGCGGGCGCACACGTCGTGCGAAGGGCAGTCCAGCGCTGGAGGTGCTCCTCGAGAGCAGCCAGAGGGGTAACGTCCAACATACATCAATCTCCGGCGATACCTATGTCGCTGGGCTCCAGCTGGCGCTGTCGGCGCACTCTATACGTTCCTAGTGCGAGATCGATCGGGGCATGCTCATCGTGCTCGAGCCGCGCGCCAGTGCCCTCCACCTGGAGATGTCCTATGTAGAGATTGTCGGGAATATCGCGTGCCAGCGCATCGTCCCGATAGAGTGTGGCGCATCCGGAAATCTTGTGATGATGGCCGGTGAGCTCGCCCTCGGCAACAACCAAGGCCTCCGCATCGGGGGCATGAAGGATTTGACCGGAGACGGGCGCTTGATTGACGCGCTCAAGTAGAATGTCTCCTTGTGCATAGAATCGGGGCATGGATCACCTCCGCTCATTGGAGTGCACCGGGACTAATGCGAGCCGCCGGTTATACGTGTAAGGCATCATTTGAGATGGCCGTCATAAAAGCGACGATGATGCTCGATCTCGATTTCTGCCCTCCGCATGCGGGCCTCGAACAGCGCAGCAAAGAACCTTCGGAAAAGAGATTTCCTGGTCCTCGGGGCGGGTTTAGAGGTGGCATTGCTCGCCAGCGGCGACCTCTGCTTGACCTGGCTCAGAGCAATCGCCTGCGATGTTACGAAGGAGAGCATTGGAGCTCCTGTGCTGAAGCTGCTGTAGTCTCCACCAACATGATCGTCCCCGCATAAAAATGCGAGATGGATGAAAGGGCATCTGCATAAACGAGAAATATAGGCACCTGCTATATGCGGATAGGTCAATTTTTATATGGAATTTTTATGCGAAAGGCTTCAGATCCCTCTCGAATTCCTATGCGCTAATCGGCAACTATTGGCCGCACCTTTGGCCTGATGCCGACACGCGTCCAAGCGACTGCCGCTCGGCACATCTTTTGACCGGAGCGACCATGCTGGACTTCATTCTGCTCGCCTTGGGGCTCGGCTTCTTCGCCCTGTCCATCGCCTACGCTTTCGGCTGCGACCGCCTCTGAGGAGAAAGCCCATGCTTGTCGAATACGTTCTTGGGGGCGTCGTGACCGTGGTGCTCCTCGTCTATCTCACTTGGGCCCTCCTGCGGCCGGAAAAGTTTTAAGCGAACCTCGAGGAGGCATTTTGCCATGACCCTCATCGGTTGGGCTCAGATCATCATCTATTGCGCCATCGTGGTCGCGCTCGTGAAGCCCCTCGGTGGTTACATGACGCGCGTCTTCAATGGTGAGCGTACCTTCCTCTCACCGGTCTTGGGGCCCGTTGAAGCCGCACTGTATGGTGTCAGCGGTGTGAGGACGGACCGCGAGCAGCATTGGGTCACCTACACGGTCGCCATGCTGCTGTTCCACGTAGGCGGCTTCCTGATCCTTTATGCCCTGATGCGGCTGCAGGGTGTATTGCCTTTCAATCCCGCCGACCAGTCAGCCGTGCCTGCCGATCTCAGCTTCAACACGGCGGTCAGCTTCATCACCAATACCAACTGGCAAAACTACGGCGGCGAAAGCACGCTTTCCTACCTCGTGCAGATGCTGGGCCTGACGCACCAGAATTACCTCTCCGCGGCCACCGGCATCGTGCTGGCCGTCGCGCTCATCCGGGGCTTCGCGCGCGCCTCCGCGCAGACCATCGGCAACTTCTGGGTCGATATCACCCGGTGCACGCTTTACATCCTGCTGCCAATCTGCATCGTCTACGGCCTGTTTCTGGTCTGGCAGGGAATGCCGCAGACGCTGGGGCCCTACGTGGATGCCACGACGTTGGAGGGCGCCAAGCAGACGATCGCTGTCGGACCGGTCGCCTCGCAGATCGCCATCAAGATGCTCGGCACCAACGGCGGCGGCTTCTTTAACGCGAATGCGGCGCATCCCTTCGAAAACCCCACCGCATTGTCGAACTTCGTGCAGATGATCTCCATCTTTGCCATCGGCGCGGCGCTCACCAACGTGTTCGGCCGCATGGTCGGCAATGAGCGCCAGGGCTGGGCAATCCTGGCCGTGATGGGCGTTCTGTTCATCGCTGGTGTCGCCGTCTGCTATTGGGCGGAGGCGCACGGCAACGACGCCCTCACCGCCATGGGGCTCAGCGGCGGCAATATGGAGGGCAAGGAGGTCCGCTTTGGTATCGTCGCTTCGGCATTGTTCGCAGTCATCACGACCGCAGCCTCCTGCGGCGCCGTCAATGCCATGCACGACAGCTTCACCGCGCTCGGCGGCATGATCCCGCTCATCAACATCCAGCTGGGCGAGATCATCGTTGGCGGTGTCGGCGCCGGCATGTACGGCATGCTGCTGTTCGTCATCCTGTCGGTGTTCGTCGCGGGCCTGATGGTGGGGCGCACGCCTGAGTACGTTGGCAAGAAGATCGAGGCCAAGGAGGTCAAGATGGCCATGCTCGCCATCCTGATCCTGCCGCTGATGTACCTGGGCTGGACGGCTGCAGCCGTCGTGATCCCCTCAGCGGTCGCTTCGATGGCGAACCCCGGTCCGCACGGCTTCACGGAGGTGCTCTACGCCTATACCTCGCAGACCGGCAACAACGGCTCGGCTTTCGCGGGCCTCACCGGCAACACGCTCTGGTACAATGTCACCGGCGCCATCGCCATGCTGGTCGGCCGTTTCTGGATGATCATCCCGGCCATGGCGATCGCCGGCTCGCTGGCGGCCAAGAAGACCGTCCCGGCGTCTGCGGGTACCTTCCCCACCACCGGCGGCCTATTCGTCGGCCTGGTCGTCGGCGTCATCGTCATTATTGGCGGTCTCACCTTCTTCCCGGCGCTGGCGCTTGGACCCCTGGTCGAGCATCTCGCGATGACCAGCGGAACCCTGTTCTCCTCGAACTAACGTCGGAGCCATACCAATGGAAACCTCCACACTGCGCAAGCAGATGCCAGTATCGGCATTGTTCGACCCCAGCATCATCGTCCCCGCGATCAGCTCGGCGTTCATCAAGCTCGACCCGCGCACGCTGATCAAGAACCCGGTGATGTTCGTCCTCGAGATCGTCACGATCCTCACCACCGTTATCCTGATCCGCGATTTGCTGACGGGCGGCACCAATCTGGGCTTTACCTTCCAGATCATCCTGTGGCTGTGGTTCACCGTGCTGTTTGCCAACTTCGCCGAGGCCGTCGCCGAGGGTCGCGGCAAGGCGCAGGCAGACTCGCTGCGGCGCCAGCGTACCGAGACCCAGGCCAAGCTCCTGCAAGCGGCGAATTCCAGGGACTATAAGCTTGTACCCGGCACCAGGCTCAAGGTCGGTGATATCGTCCTGGTGGAAGCCGGCGATTTCATTCCCTCCGACGGCGAGGTCATCGAGGGGATCGCCTCGGTCAACGAGGCAGCCATCACAGGTGAATCGGCCCCGGTCATCCGTGAGTCGGGCGGCGACCGCTCGGCGGTAACCGGCGGCACGCAGGTGCTCTCGGACTGGATACGGGTGCGCATTACGGCAGCACAAGGTTCGACCTTTCTCGATCGCATGATCCGGCTAGTGGAGGGTGCCGAGCGCCAAAAGACGCCGAACGAGATCGCGCTCAACATCCTGCTCGCCGGGTTGACCATCATCTTCGTCTTCGCCACGGCAACCATTCCAAGCTATGCGACGTACGCGGGAGGCGCGGTATCCCTTGTCGTGCTGGTGGCGCTGTTCGTTACACTTATCCCCACCACCATCGGCGCGCTGCTGTCGGCCATCGGTATCGCCGGCATGGACCGATTGGTTCGCTTTAATGTACTGGCCATGTCCGGTCGTGCGGTCGAGGCCGCCGGCGACGTGGACACGCTCTTGCTGGACAAGACCGGCACCATCACGCTTGGTAACCGGCAGGCCACCGAGTTCAAGCCGCTGCGCAGCGTGAGCGAGCAGGACTTGGCGGATGCGGCCCAGCTCGCCTCCCTTGCCGATGAGACGCCGGAGGGACGCTCCATCGTCGTGCTTGCCAAGGAGAAATACGGCATTCGCGGTCGCGACGTGAGCGAACTCAACGCCAAGTTCATCCCGTTCTCGGCCCAGACACGCATGAGCGGCGTCGAATTCGGGACTACGTCAATCCGCAAGGGGGCGGTCAACGCCATCTTGAACCATCTCAATGGCGCAGGTGTGGCTGCGGTCGGGCGCTCTGCGGCGGCTGTTGCAGTCAAGACGGCAGTGAGCACCGAGACAACTCGGGAGGTTCAAGCAATCGCGGAGGCGATCGCCAAGTCCGGCGGCACGCCGCTGGCGGTGGCCCGGGATGGGAAGCTGCTCGGCGTCATCCACCTCAAGGACATCGTCAAAGGCGGCATCCGCGAGCGCTTCGCCGAACTGCGGCGCATGGGCATCCGCACCATCATGATCACGGGCGACAACCCCACCACCGCAGCCGCCATTGCCGCCGAAGCCGGCGTAGACGACTTCCTCGCCCAGGCGACGCCCGAGGACAAGCTGACGCTGATCCGCGACGAACAGGCCAAGGGCAAACTGGTCGCCATGTGCGGCGACGGCACCAACGACGCTCCCGCACTGGCGCAGGCCGACGTCGGCGTGGCCATGAACACCGGGACGGTGGCTGCGCGCGAAGCCGGCAACATGGTGGACCTCGACTCCAATCCGACCAAGCTAATCGAGGTGGTTGAGATCGGCAAGCAGCTGCTGATGACGCGCGGAGCCCTCACCACGTTCTCGATCGCCAACGACGTAGCCAAGTACTTCGCCATCATCCCAGCGATGTTCGTCGCCTTCTACCCGCAGCTGCAGTCGCTCAACATCATGAATTTGGCGACGCCGCAGAGCGCTATTCTGTCGGCCATCATCTTCAATGCGCTGATCATCGTCGCGCTGATCCCGCTTGCGCTGAAGGGCGTCGCCTTCCGAGCAATTGGGGCCGGCCCACTGCTGCGGCGCAACCTGCTGATCTATGGCGTCGGCGGTATCATCATCCCGTTTATTGGCATCAAGGCCATTGACCTCGTCGTCACGGCCCTGCACCTCGCTTGAGGAGAACAACCATGTTGAGAGAGATCCGCCCGGCGCTCTTCCTGCTGGTCGCTCTGACCCTGATCACCGGCCTCATCTATCCCCTGGCCATGACAGGCTTGGCACAGGTGCTTTTCCCCACCCAGGCCAATGGCAGCATGATCATGCGGGACGGCAAGGTGATCGGCTCCGCGCTAATCGGCCAGCAGTTCAACGATGACAAATACTTCCATGGACGCCCCTCCGCGACCAATACGCCTGATCCAAAAGATGCGACGAAGACGGTCGACGCGCCCTACAACGCCGCCAACTCGGGCGGCTCGAACCTTGGCCCGACCAACAAGGCGTTGATCGACCGCGTCAAGGGCGACGTCGACAAGCTAAAGGCCGAGAACCCCGGTGCCCAAGTGCCGATTGATCTCGTTACCACCACCGGTGGCGGGCTCGATCCCCACATTTCGCCCGAGGCTGCCTTCTTCCAGGTGCCGCGCGTTGCCAAGGCGCGTAACATGCCGGAGGACCGAGTGCGTCAACTTGTTGACCAGCATATCGAAGGCCGAACCTTGGGTTTGCTGGGCGAGCCGCGGGTGAACGTGCTGGCCCTGAACATGGCTCTTGATGGCGCAGCCACAAGGTAGCAGCCACAAGGTAGAAGCAGCGACCATCAACTGGCGGCGGCAATGGGAGAGCAGCGAAGCGGCACGGAATATCGTCCTTCGCCCGACGCCCTCCTTGCCGAGGCTCGACGCGAAGCAAAAGGCGATGTTGGCCGCCTCAAAATCTTCGTTGGCGCGGCACCCGGTGTCGGCAAGACCTACGAGATGCTGCAGACGGCCCGTGCCAAAGTGAAGGAGGGAGTAGATGTCGTCGTGGGCGTGGTTGAGACGCACGGGCGCCAGGAGACCGAGGCGCTGCTGGAAGGCCTAGAGGTTCTGCCGCGCAAACCCATCGTTTATGTCAACCGCATCCTGAGCGAGTTTGATCTCGACGCCGCGCTCAAGCGTCGGCCGGAGTTGCTGTTGGTCGACGAGCTTGCTCACACCAACATTCCCGGCAGCCGCCACCCCAAACGTTACCAGGACGTTGAGGAGCTGCTGGATGCCGGGATCGACGTCTACACCACGGTGAACATCCAGCATATCGAAAGCCTCAACGATGTCGTCGCGCAAATTACGCATGTGCGTGTACGCGAGACGGTGCCCGACTCCATTATTGACCGGGCCGATGCCATCGAGCTCGTCGATCTGACGCCCGATGATCTCATTCAACGCCTGCAGGAAGGCAAGGTCTACGTTCCCAAGCAGGCCGAGCGGGCGCTCAAGCACTATTTCTCCCCTGCCAATCTAACGGCTTTGCGTGAGTTGGCGCTGCGGCGCACGGCGGAGCGCGTCGATGAGCAGCTCTTGGAGCACATGCGTGCCCGCGCCATTTCCGGACCGTGGGCAGCCGGTGATCGGATTCTCGTCTGCGTCAGCGAGGACCCCCGCGCCGCCGGCCTGGTGCGCTACGCCAAACGACTTGCCGATCGCCTGCACGCGCCTTGGACGGCGCTTTACGTGGAGACACGGCGGAGCCTGCAGCTTGCCGAGGGGGAACGGGATCGTATTGCGCAAACGCTGCGACTGGCAGAACGGCTGGAGGGCGAGACCATCACCGTCCCGACGTCGACGCGGCGCCTCGCCGATGACGTCTTGAACTTTGCACATAAGACCAACGTGACGCATATCATCGTCGGGAAATCCACGCGTTCCCGCTGGTTTGAGATGTTGCATGGCTCGATCGTGCATGACCTTGTGCGTCGCTCAGGCAACATCAGCGTGCATGTCATCGCCGGCGACGAGGCTGCTCCCGAGTCGCAGACGTCAAAAGCGGTGTCGGTTGCGGCTGGGTCCGAAGCCTTCGAGCCGCTGCCCTATATCGTCGCCCTGCTGGCCGCGGCAGTAGCGCTTGCCATCAGCCAATTCGTGCAACCCCTATTCGGCCTCGAAAACGTCGATCTGATCTTCCTGACGGCGATTGTCGTGGTCGCAGTCCGATATGGACTTTGGCCATCGCTGCTGGCCACAGTCGCGGCCTCGCTTTGCTACAATTTCTTCTTTCTGCCGCCGATCTACACCTTCACGATCACGGACCCAACCAACGTCGCAGCCTTCTTGCTGTTTACCGTCCTCGCCGTGGTTGTTTCCAACCTTGCCGGCCGCGGCCGGACACTCACGGTCACGACCCAGGAAAGGGTGCGCTCCGTGGAGTCGCTCTACGCCTTCAGTCGCAAGCTCGCCGGCGCCGGCACGCTCGATGATGTTCTCTGGGCCACCGCCTATCAGATTGCCTCGATGCTGAAGGTGCGAGTGGTTCTGTTATTGCCCGATAACGGCAGCATTGCTCTGAGGGCAGGCTACCCCCCTGAGGACAGCCTCGACGAGGGGGACCTAGCCGCCGCCAAATGGGCTTGGGAGAGAAACAGGGCTGCCGGCCGCGACTCCGATGCTCTGCCCGGCGCCAAGTGGTTGTTCATGCCGATGCGAACTGGCCGCGGACAGATCGGCATTCTTGGGATTTGGCGTGATGAGCCGGGCCCCCTGCTACGGGCAGAACAGCGACGCCTATTAGATGCGCTGACCGATCAAGGCGCCCTGGCCATCGAACGCGTGCACCTTGTCGAGGACATTGACCGAGTGCGCCGTGTGGCCGAAACGGACCGGTTGCGATCAGCGCTGCTGACCTCGATATCGCACGACCTCAAGACGCCCTTGGCCGCTGTGCTTGGCGCAGCCGGTGCCTTGCGCGATCTTTCCAAGTCGTTTGATGACAACGCCAAGGCCGATCTGCTTGCCACCATCATCGAGGAATCGGAACGGTTGAACCGTTTCATCGCCAATCTGCTCGATATGACCAAGCTCGAATCGGGTGCCGTCATACCCAATATGGCCCCCTATGATCTGGGCGAGATCATCGGCTCGGCGCTGCGGCGCGCCAATGAGATCCTGGTCAAACACAATGTCGACGTGCAACTGAGCGCGGACTTGCCGATGGTATCGGTGGATGCCGTCCTGTTCGAGCAGATCCTCTTCAATCTCCTGGACAATGCTGCAAAGTACGCGCCTCCTCACACCACCATCAGCATTCAGGGTTGGCGTGACCAAGATGCCGTCAAGCTGCAGATTGCTGACGAAGGCGATGGCATTCCACCCGCCGACCTGGAGCGCATCTTCGACAAATTCTATCGCGCGCGGAAGGGCGACCAAGTGCGCGCAGGTACTGGCTTGGGTTTGGCAATCTCGCGTGGCTTCGCCGAGGCCCTGCAGGGCACGATAGTGGCGGCGAACCGCACCGACCGGCGAGGCGCTGTCTTTACGATCAGCCTTCCCATCTCGAAGTCGGCGGAGCAGACGGAAGTTGCGGCATGAGAGTGGCCTCGCAGAAAATCCTGGTCATCGATGACGAGCCGCCCATTCGCAAACTGCTGCGCATGGGGCTCACGTCGCAAGGTTACGAAGTCATCGACGCGCCCAATGGTAAAACCGCGCTGGATCTTCTCGCCAGCAGGCCGGACCTTGTGATCCTTGATCTCGGGCTGCCGGACATCGACGGGCTGGATTTACTTCGGCGAATCCGCCATCGCCAGGCAAACCTACCGATCGTCGTGCTCTCCAGCCGCGGCGACGAGGCCGGCAAGGTTGCGGCGCTTGACCTTGGTGCGGACGACTACGTCACCAAGCCGTTTGGGATGGAGGAATTGTTCGCACGCATGCGCGCGGCACTTCGCCACCAGATTCAGGAGCACGGCGAACGACCAATTTTCAGCGTTGGCGAATTGAGCGTGGATCTCGTGCGCCGAATCGTCAAGGTCGCGGACAAGGAAGTGCGGCTCTCTCCCAAGGAATATGACCTTCTTCGGCTCCTGGTGCAACACGCGGGCAAGGTGTTAACCCACCGGTTCCTGCTGCAGGAGCTATGGCAGGAGCCGACCGATCCGCAATATCTGCGAGTCTACGTCCGTCAATTGCGGCGCAAGATCGAAACCGACCCCGAACGCCCGCAGTTCATCATGACCGAAACCGGCATTGGTTATCGGCTGCGCGCACCCGAGTAAGCAAACTCGTTGATTGCGCAAGTGCCAAGGGAATGGCGATGAAGATCAAAGACTTTCTGACGGCATCTAACGTGGCGATCGATGTTCCTGCCAGCGATAAGACCGCTCTGTTGAAGGAGCTTGCAGCCCGCGCAGCTGCTTGCCTGAACTTGCCTGTGGACATGCTTTCGACCGAAATCGAGAGGCGCGACGAACTCGGCTCCACCGGGATTGGGGGCGGCGTCTGCCTTCCACACGCGCGGCTGCGTGAGGTGAAGAAACCATTCGGGCTCTTCGTCCGGCTGAAGAGCCCGATTGAGTTCGATGCGATTGACGGCCGGCCCGTCGACCTCGTGTTCCTGCTGATGCTGCCAGCTTCTTCACAGCTCGAACAACTCAATGCGCTCGCCGCCGTCGCGCGCAGGCTGAGAGATCCGGTGGTTCTGCAAAAACTGCGCGACGCGGCCACTAGCGGCGACCTGTATACGGCGGTGAGCGGCCATCAATCGGTGTAGGGATTTCCACTGTTGGACGAATACTTGAGCTTCATCATTCTGCTCACGACATACGTCGTCGCGGGGGCGTTCTGGTCCTAAGACAGGCCAGAGGTACCGCTGCGAACAACACTTGTATGCTGGCGAGCTCTGTTAGCACCACCGGTGCCACCATGATTTCGGTCCCGCCCGGTCCTTCACCCAATGAAGCGAGTCAATACAGGGTTCGCGTCGTTATCTTTATCATCATCCTGATTGCCAAACGTCGGCGCCTCACGCCGTTGGGCGACCCACTGCTAGTAGCCCTTGACAAGGACGGGATACTGCCGCGCCGATAAAGATCGCAAATGCTCAGTCGGCGTGTCCTCAGGGAGGCAACGATATAGATGCCGCCATATGCGGTGTAGGCGCCGCCCGCCGCGTTGGCGCTCCACGTGCCCGAGCGTTATACCCCTTCCGCGATCGAATACTTTTTCGCCTGATTCTATCTATTGGAACGGCAAGCCGGTCGATGGCTTGTTCGGCGATGGCTGGCCGCTTTAGGGCTCTGGCCCGGCGCTGTGCGTCCGCCGCATCCCGTTGTTCCGACGCTATTCGTCCAGGGCTCGGCGACGATCAGAATGTGGGTGCCGTGGTCCAACCAGGCCGGCAAACGGCATAGCCTTTCCTCGAGCTCTTTCAGCTTGCCCATCACCTCCGCCCGGCCAGGCAGTGCGTCGATGACGTTCGAAGTCCATTTGGCGTCTGCCGCAAAACGACTGAGAAAGAGGTCGAGCGCCCGTATATCCGCAATGGCCGCATGCTGGGCGAACATGGCCCTGAGAGTCACGGCGCTATAGAGATTGAACGTCAGCCGATGCTCGGTCCCGTCCTTCAGCAGGACCTTGAGCTCACCGCGACGGCAGTCCTGGCGAATGTCACGCATCTGCTCGGTGCCGGTGATGCACCCGGTGGGCGGGCTCGCCAGGGCCCTCACGAACACAATCACGCAATGACTGGCAACCCGGCAGAGATCCCTAATTGTGCGCGGCAGGGCCGTCCTCGGCAGGTGGTTGAGAACGGCATAGTTGCACAGCACAATGTGGAAGTGCTGATCGGGCCAGGGCAGCGGATCCGAGAGATCATGCTCCAGGAAGGTGATTTTGCACCGTTGTGCGCAATCGCGTGGATTGCTGCTCGCGACGCGTGTGTGCGCGATCTCCAACTGACCCTTCGAGATGTCGACTCCGACGGCCTCGATGTCGAAACCACCCTGGCGGTGGGCATAGGCTGCAACCCTATTGAGCCATGTGCCCGGTCCGCAACCCGCGTCCAGGATGCGCAGCGTCGACGCGCCGCTAGCGTGGAGGTCATCGATGGCGCCGCGAATCGCATCCCACACGATGCCGTCGCCATGCGCGAAGCGGCCGTCGCCTGATGAGGGATCTTCGTGGCCCTCGCCGTCAGCATAGAATGCATAATCCTCGCCGGCATGATCGTAGGCGCTGGCAATGGCCCGCGACGTCGTCCGGCCGGCCAACCGTTCAAAGGATCGGTGCCTTCGGGCCGAAGCATGGTTGTTCAAACTGGGCATGAAAGATTCTCGCTTTCTGTATTTCGTGTCGAGGTTCTTTTCGTCTCGACAGGCGTCTTTGATCGCGGCTCTGATCATCCGCGTGGACGCATAGGAAATCGAGTGGGCCAAAAGAGCCTTTTCATAAGCGAGAAATAAGAAACTTCGTCAGTGCGCGATCGTGAAGAAGGAGAGGCATTTATTTCATCTTTATGAGAAGCTCTTCCCGCTCGCATGGAATTCCTACGGGCACCCACGCACATATCCGCGGGCGTCCCGGTGACCTGCGCGCGGTCGGATCGATCCTCGTCCGCTTACAAACCGTCAGGACACCGCTGATGAGTGCAATCGCCAACTCCTTGAGCTTTGATGCCTCCCGGTTCTGCTCAACGTCAGCCGTAGGTCGCTGAGCACGGCCGGGGCATCACAATATGACATGCCGGCACTCCCGGTTGCCTGTTGCCAACCTGGCACACGTTGTTGTCTGCACAGTCTAAGCGGCCATCAATTCTCATTGCGCGCGGGCGCAATTTGGCGCGAGATCGGCGAGACAACGAATCGCTGGGAAAGCCACCATGAACGTCAGAATTCTGGCATTTGCGGCGCCAACGGCGGTTGCGTTCGCGCTCGCACTTCTGGCTGGACCGGCCCATGCCGACGGCATGGCGCGCGGCAATGTCAAGGATGCTCCGCCGCCGCAGGAGCGCTGCAAGCTCACCGCCAATATCGGGGTGGCAACGGAATACGTCTTCCGCGGTATTTCGCAGACCTCCGAGGGCCCGGCCGTGCAAGGTGGTTTCGATGCCACCTGCGGCATGTTCTACGCCGGCGTCTGGGCGTCTAATCTCGATTGGGGTGGTAACGACAACCGGAACGTCGCCAACATCGAGATGGACTGGTACGGCGGCGTCAAATTCAACACCGGCCGCATCGCCTGGGACCTCGGCGTGATCTACTACACCTATCCCAGAGGGCTTGATATCGGTGTTGTTTCCGTCACGGACGCCACGCAGGTCAAGGCCGAATTCAACTACGTTGAGCTGGGGAAGGATGGTTGAGTTGAATGCAGGCTGTATGCTCTGTGGGCGTGGTATCCTCGCGGCACTTTATGCACCGGCACGGCTATGAGGGACTGCGAGCACAAGCGAAGGAAATATTTGAGCGCAATTCATTGATTCACTGCCCGTATTTCGGCACAGACGTCGTCCTCAATGCCTCGCGGCCAACCCCGGCTAGGGCTTCTTCTTCGTCATCCTTGGTCTCTGTGTTGGCACGGTCGGCAAGATTGGCGCGTGGTGGCACCACGCCTAACACGAGCCAAAAACCGACCGCCAAACAGCGGCTCAACCCCGCGCCCGCCCGCTCGCGTGGCCAACCAAAATCCGCGAGCTACGTCCCCAACGAAATCCGTGCACTCCCCTTCCAATATCCGTGCACTAGGCTTTGTTCCCGAGCTCCGTCGCCGAGGTAACTTTCCTCACCGCACCTTCTTGAGCGAATGCGCCGGGTGCCGTGCATTTCCCCGTTTGTTCGCGCGGCGCACATACAGGATTTCCGCGTCGGGCCGCTGCATCTTGCCTTCAACGCTGCGATGGGGGCATCCTCCGCATCCACGACAGCATGATCGCTCTTCCCATCAACCTTCATTCCCACCGCAAACTGCATGGCCGACACTAGCCCTCTCCAACGTCTCCGACGTTGCTCACCAGAACGACAACGTAGCCATCGGGATCGCGGAGCCAGCATTCCCGGTGATTTGCCCTCGGGTTCACATGCGGCTGCTCAAGAATTTCCGCGCCGAGTGCGCGCGCGCCTGCGTCACCGCTTTATCGAACCCCGTCATTTGGAACCGGAGTAGCACGCCGAAGCCGTGAGGCGCCGCGTCCGCGTTGCAGAGATTGGGATGTTCGTGCGCGTCCCACGCATGAAGCTGCGGGACTATTTCTCCGTCCCTCACAATCTGTTCGTACTCGGATCCGCCGTGACCGCTTTGGCAATCGAGCAACCGCTGGTACCAGCGGCTGCCCGTTCAACATCTCGCACAGCAATGAGCGGTTGAGCCTTCATGAGACGCTCCCCTTCTCCATCGCCACGAACTCACGCAACTTTTTCTCTGCCTCCGCGAGATCGGCAGGATGCTCGTTGGCGAAGCCCCCGGCAGCGCGCACCTTCTCAAACATGCGAAGTTTTTCCGAGCCGACCCCTGCACGTCTCTCATCAAGCTCAGCGCAATGCTCATGCGCTTCGGCACTTTCCGCTTCCGCAACATCGCAACCTCCACCACAACCAATCTGTCCATCAGGCGGCGGCACTACGCTCACGCCCCCCGCCATGGTGTTACGCCCGGTATCCAGCGCGGCACATTCGCGCGATAGGCCTCGTACTCTGAACCAAACGTCTGCTGCAGCGTCGGCTCTTCATAGGCAACGACGAACAGGTGGAACGCCAGACAGAACCCTGCGCCCAATAGAACGAGCGCCCACGCGCCGAACAACAAAGCCTGGCCAAGGATGATTGCGGTGACGGCGACGTAGATCGGATTGCGGACATACCGGTAGAGTCCGGTGACCACTAAGTTCTTGGTTGGCGCAACGGGCGCAGGTGTGCCCAACCCTTGCGGCGCAAATCGCGCAAAGGAGTCCACGAGGCCGGGCAAACCAATCAAGATGAGAAGCACGCCCATTGCGCGCGTGACCTCAAGACCGAACAATGCAGGCCGAAATTCCCAGCCAGTCATCCACCACGGGATCAGCCCTGCGAGCACACACGGCGGAACCACAAAGAAGAGCGCAGAGCCCAAGACGGCACGCACCTTTTCCATTGTCGCTCCCCAATGCTTCCGCTGGCCGAGCCGATCTTACCCCATCTCTTTGTTAGCCGTCCCCCAACCGGCGCGCCGGCCGGTCAAGGGCGAGCGCCGCGTCTTGGCGCAAGCGCAGCTGTGTCAACTAATACGCTTCAAGTACCCCATGCACGCTGCACGAAATTCATCGATGGGATCTACAAGTCGCACATGGAGTCCTTCTTCGGAACTTACAGGGGCGACAAAGAGCGATTGACTGAACTTATCGGATTGGTCGGCTATGACGTTAATTGCCTTGTTCCGCCAGCAGCTGAACGTCATAGCCAGAACATTGATGCATCCTTTTGCGCCGTTTCCGCCGATCCTAGATCGAACATCTCCGCTGCATACGTCGCGAACTTTTCATTCGACAGCGTCAGCTGATAAATACTAACCCATTGCCTTTCGAGAAATTGTGCGTGTTCCGCGAGAACGTTCCTGCGGAACGTGCGCACGACAAGATTGGTTTTCCTCAGTGCCCACAAACTTACGAACAACGACGCCAATGAGACGCCAAACCCAAGTATTCTGACGGCTGGCATGCTCAACAGATCATTGAGCGCCGCGAGCGCGTCGCTGATGTCCCCCATGTTGCTTCCTCTCCCCCTTACGCGGTAAAGCAACCACCCTGCCCCATCTCTCTGTAACCGTCCCCGAATCGGCTCGACGATCCATCAGCGCATTCTCAAAGCAAAGACCCGGCCCGCGGCCAGGGTCTCAGAGGCATTTCCAACAAAAAGGTTGTTGGCCCAGCGATAAATCTTTACCCCCGCCTGCGGCGAGAATGGGGGATTTCTGCCCCACTGGAACCTGAACACCCACTGAAGGGATCGTCTCACCCTCTTGCGAGGGACCAAAACCGTTTATCAGTCTACTGCTTATTGTTTCGTCCGCAACTTCGCTCAGCATTCACGCACTCAAGCAACATCCTTCAACAAAAATTCTTGGCAACTTCCTTAAAATGCGCACAACGCGAGGAACGTCGTTTGCGATGCAAACCCTGGCAACTTCCACTCACTCAAACGGTGGCACCCACGCGTGACGGTGCTCGTTGTAGACCGACTGCGATGGCGACGGGAACGCAGGGTCGCCGAAACATCCGACTGCCACCGCTATCGCGTCAGGTTTGCGCTCTGCTTCCCAGAATACGGTGGAGCCGCAATTAGGGCAGAAGTGAAAGCTCACCGCAAAGCCGCTGTCAGAGCTCCGCCGGTAGGTCCGGCAATCGCCTTCCGTCTTAACGGCTTCGCGCGAGAAGAACGCCGCAATGCCGTAAGTACTGCCAGTTCGCTTCTGGCATTCCAAACAATGACACAGCGATACCATCATCGGGTCGCCCGCGCACATGACCCGCAGTTGTCCGCAGGCGCAGCTTGCAGTCCTATTTCCCATACCGCCTCCCTACCCCACCTCTTCGACCCGTCTCCACAGCAGCACTTGCATTGTTCATGCTGGAGTGCCCTGATGGAAGCGAAGACGCCACCCGCTCGCGTGCCTCGACCATAATGAGCTCCGATTTGCCCGCTCGAGTGCGCCACCGTACGTGACTTCACTGACGTATGTGACGAGCACAACGTCCCGGGCGATCAGCCTCGCCGCAAACTGCGGCAGAGGCAACGTTGCGTGGATTTCGCCACTTTCGACATCGAGCGAATCACTTCGGTCATAGACGCGGCCAGAGCGGCCGAACTCAAAGAAGTCCGGAGCCAACGTCGCATCCATGTAGTCCCGATCGAACCGCCGCTCGGCTCGCCACAGAGACTCTTCAAGTTCCCTGAGCTGCTGATAATCCCCGTCAGTGATCTCAGGCACGGCACCCCGCTCCTTTCCACTTACCCTTGTTTCCGTGGGTAAATTCTTGCGCATCATCACATGCGGCAGGCCTGCGTCATCGAAGACCGGCCCTTCTTCCACATACCCAAGCCGCTTGTAGAACTCCCGCGCAGTCAGCTGTGCTCCGAGGGCTATTTCTTCACTACCGCCGCTCGATGCAGTCTCCGCGGCGAACTCCATTAACGCTCTGCCAATTCCATTTTTCCGCATCGCCGCGGACACGGCCATCCTGCCGATCTTCGCAGTCCGGCCGTGCCGTACGATCCGCAGCGTCCCGACCACGCGACTGTCCAAGAGAGCGACGAGATGCGTGGCGATCCCGTCGTCATCGTCGACCTCGAGTTCTTGCGGGATCCTCTGTTCAACGACGAAGACTTCGTGCCGCAGCACCAACGCTGCCGGCATGAGCGCGTCGGCGTGTCCAATCGCAACTATCTTGAGCTTCGACGACGTCTGCATCTCGACACCATAGCATGAGCCAAACGCTGGGTTTGCTGACCTATGCAGCGCTACAAAGCGCTGGCGGTCTAGAGCTAACGGGCGTTGGCGATTGCAGGAGGAAGCACAAGTCGCACTGACGGGATATTGGCACCCCTTGCCATGAACGCCGGATTGCCCGACCAGGGTGCTGTTACTGAGTTTGCCGCGGATGCGCGAAAGCCGACACGCGGATAGTAGTTCGGATGCCCGAGTACGAAGAAAGCGGTCTCGCCACGCCCCTCAAGCTCATCAAGCGCGTATCGCATCAGCCGCGTACCGATGCCAGAACGCTGCCGGTCGGGACGGACAGCCAGTGGGGTCAGCATCGCCGCGTCGACGCGACTGCCGTTTGTTTGTTCTACGTGCACGCGCGAGAATGCTATGAAACCGGCGGTTCCCCTGTTGTCCTCGGCAAGCCACTCGCCCAGAAGGCAGCCTTCTCCTCTGAGCGCATCCAAAAATGACTCGACCCCCTCCAGACCGAATGCATCTGCTACAAGCTTGCGCGTCGAAGCACTATCTTCCTGGCCAGCGGCGCGCATCGTAATATCCCTACCAGCCGATCGCTGCCCCGCCTTCTCCCCTGCAATCCAATCCTCGAAGCCCGAATCGGTTGCAATTGTCACATACTGTTCAGTTGATTCAGGAAATTGGAAGCGAGCACAATGATGCTCGAATACATCATCGCGAATGTGGCTACGTGTCGGAGCGACCGCGTTGGCAATTCTGCGCTCCCGAATCGTCGAGAGCGGCGTCTCGACGAACAAGATCAGAAAGCAGGCTCGGCACTCATCGGAGACTTGTTTGCATCGTTCACGAAGGAACCGGTGCGAGAACGTATCATCGACCACCACGGATTTGCCTTCCCGGAGCAAGACACGCAGGCGAGCCATGGCGATGAAGCTTGTCTCTTCCCATTGAGCATCAGACATGCCTTCGCCGCCGTGTAGACGCCGTTCCTCATTGATCCTATCGAGCGAGATGAGCTCAACTCCAAGCTCGGAAACAAGGCGGCGTGCAATGGTGGACTTTCCCGAGAAAGCTAAGCCGCACATGGCATACACATGTGGCATGGCTTAGCCTCCCGCACCCTCAACCATGTCAAGACACTTCGGAGTACCGGATATGACGAACATGCGAATCACCGGCCGCTGCCTGTGTGGTGCGGTCACCTACTCGATCAATGCACAACCGCTCGGCATGGGCCAGTGCCACTGCAAGGATTGCCAGCGCGCATCAGGCACCGGCCACATGTCGCTAGCTCGTTTCAAGAAAGACGATGTCACCATCAAAGGCCAAACCCGCTCGTATGCGTCGAAAGCAGAGAGCGGGAACATCAACACCCGCCACTTCTGTCCAACATGTGGCAGCAGGATCTATGGCGAGAACTCCGCACGTCCAGGTCTCGTCAATGTCTCGGTTGGCTGTATGGACGATCATTCATGGTTCTCACCCGGCGTCGTCGTCTACGCAAAAGATCGCGCACCGTGGGACCACACCTCGACAACTATTCCTAACCACGAGCGCATGCCTCCGTCGTAGGCGCCGATATGGTCTTCGGGCCGCCTTCGGGGCGGCTTCCTTCTTTCAAAACCGCCGTCGCGCAGGTCCTGGGCCAGATTCGGAAGTACTCGGTGCACTTCGAATTCATGCTGCCGGATGGTACGCTGACCTACCTGTCGTAGCGCGGACCCTCGCATAGTCGAAGGTTGCACGATACATGGAGAACGCGATGCAGCGAGCCGCCCAATGCCAGTGTGGCGCTGTAAAAGCCCAGACGGACGCCGAACCTCAAGCAGTAGTTGCGTGCAGCTGCGGCTGGTGTCAGCGGCGCTCCGGTTCACCGATCGGCGTATTGGCCTATTTTCAGCGTGAGAACGTAAAGGTTTCCGGCACGCCCGTTGAGTTTGTTCGCGCTGGAGGAAGCGGTAACGCATTCCGCAACTATTTCTGCAGTCAGTGCGGCACATCAGTTTATTGCGTCAGCGATCGTACTCCGGAACTTGTTGGCGTGGCGGTTGGGGCGTTCGCCGATCCCAATTTTCCAAAACCCGCACGTTCAGTGTTTGAGGACACGAAGCATGCGTGGCTGGGGCTCAGTCCTGAAATCCCTGGCCACATACAGGGACGCGACAGTCCGCTGGCCCGGTAGCACCCACCCCAAAAACGCACTGCGCTGAAGGCAGTCATGGTCCACCTCGCTTCACTGCGGCTGTGGATGCACGTAATGAACCTACAGGCTACGCCGTCCTAGTACGCAGCCGGCCCTGGTAATCGCGCTTTCCGAGCGGCACGCCCCGTGTGCGCAGGATGTCGTAGGCGGTGGCGGCGTGGAAATGGAAGTTGGGTAGCGAGTACGAGAGGAGGAAGGTTTCTGGCGTGAAAGCCAGCGTCCGAGGGGCCCAGCGCGACGTGGAATGATTTTCCTCGTCAACCGGCTGAAAGATCTCGATGTCCAAATCCTTGCCGGACCAGCTGTTGACCTCTTCGGGCGTGAACGCCTCCAGCGCCATTATCGCCTGGCCGACCATGGCCCTCAGGTTGGCGAAAGGCATCGCTCCGACCAGAGGCGGCGGCGCGAACACGCCGGTCTTCACGGCCTCCACTCCCCACACGGCATGATGCGTCAGGGCTTCGATCTGGAAATGGAAGGGCGCCATGTCGGGGTAGAGGCTGGCGCGGACGAAGTCGTCCGGGTCGGCGCCGGTTTGGGCGCAATGCCTGGCCGCGCGGGCGAGGAAGTCCGATACCGCGCGCGTGGTTTGCAGAAACGTGGGAACGCTGAGGTCGTAGAGGGAAATGGCCATGACCCAGGCTAGACCGCCTGGAACTTCCCCGCCACCATTCTTCTGATTATGGACTACGACCTAATCTAACCGCCGCTCAGGTTCGTGTACTTCTCTCCCGAGCGCCCTTCTAACAAATTCCACGGAATCGATTGCCGCCCCGAGTTGGATGCGAAATTCCTCGACGGCTTCCTTCATCTCCGGCGGTAGATCCCCCCAATAGTTGATAACGCGTCTCATCGCTTCTTCGACGGTGTCGAGCATTTGCTCTGTTGCAACGTCACGATATGTTCTCGCCATAACGCTCTCGCCCATCTACCCTCGGCCGCGCTGCCCGTCGCAACCTCCAGCCCTCGAAGCAATCACACTCGAACACCACCATCCTACCCCATTCTTTCATAACCGTCCCCGAACCGGTGCGAGAGGCCAGTCAAGGGCGAGCGCAGCTTCGCCGCGAGCAATGCGAGCGGTTCCCTTGACGGGCCGAGCAGGCGCGGCAAGCGCCACAGCGCCGGTTACCATGAGCTACGCGAATGAACAGACAGCACAGACATCCACAAACTCAAGCATCTGCGCGCCAGACGCGTCACCCCATCACCAAAATCCGTGAGTCGCGCCACCATGAATTTCTGTGCACTCACCGTTCGATTTCCGTGAGGCGCATGATACGGTGACCATATCCGCCGCCGTGTATGTCGCCGTGAATCCCACGCATCGCTCGCGCTCCGCTCACGACCAAGCAGCCCGGAGCGTGTCCCTATTGCGGCGGCCGCAACCTCATCCGTCGCGGCACGCGCCGCAAGCACCTCGAGATCGTGCAGCTGTGGCGCTGCAAGGCCTGTAAGCGCACGTTCACACCCGGGCCCGCGGCGCTGCGCAACAAGACGTATCCTCTTCGTATGATTCTCTCTGCGCTCACCAACTACAACCTCGGCTACACGCTGCGAGAAACCTCGACGCGTCTCAATCGCCGCGTGTCCCCCTCCACGATCACGACTTGGCTCGAGCAATACCAGCAGCACTGCAGCTACCGCCGACTGCGCTCCGCAGGCCTTAAGCGCTACTCCGCCAACCAGACTATCCGCTGTATCAAGCTCTACCATCGGCAGATTTACGGATACGCCTACCATCGGCCGAAACTCGACTTCGTCCGGTCAGGGACGCTAGATGACAAGCGCGCCGGCGACACACACCTTGCTGGCGTCGCCGATTTCCTCGAATCAATCCCGACGACCTGCCCTTATGATCTCTTTCGACGCGACGATGATCCCAAAGCGCGCGCGTCTCAAGCGCATCCAGAGTTTGCCGATGTCTCGCGCATCATCGTGAACCGCAAACAGAACGCTGCCACCGAGGCCGCCGCGCTCATCATTCCCGCAGTCGGGGACAACAGGCTGCGTCACGGACCCTACCGCGATAGCTAGAAATTCACGGCAAATTGCGTCCTCGACCTGCGGAATGTAGGGCGAGACGCCCGGCGCCCCCAGCTGCAAAGGCTATTCCTTTGCGAAGAACGAGCGCAACGGACCGGGTGGTGCTCAGCAAGGAGATTGAAATGCTCCGTAGGCAAGTAGCCCGCATGACATCAGCAAGACGAGACCCGCGATCGCCCCAAGCTGAATTGCAGTTCGCTCATCCGCTTGATAGCCGAAGAATGCAGCATACGTCGATACCCTCAAGGACATCTACTACGCGCGAGCTGATTAACGTTGGGTTTCGAACCAGTACCATTTGAACCTCTCCGGTGCGGGTCCCTCGACGTTCCCACCGCGCCGATCTTCGCGGGGTCGGCACCAAGTATCGCCAGCGCGGTTGGCGTTCCAATGACTCCTGCCGTTCGGTGGCACACGTCTCGAAAGACTTGTCATCCACATCTCCTGTGCTAGCTTTTGGTCAGTTGGGGGGAATTCTTCATTTGTTACGTAGTGAAAATTTGTAATGACGCTACGTCGCTCCGCTGAACTGTGCCTGACTTCGAAGGGGTGGGTCATGCAGAGGTTTTTCAGAAGCGCTTTGTTGCTATCAATGGCACTGACGTTGGTGGCGCCGGTGGCTAGTCAGACGACACGTGAGCATGTCCTTGGCGGACGAGGTATCGCCGGAACAGGGACTACACGCAAAGCCGTGAGTGTCGAAGGAAGTGCCGGTGCACGAGAGGTCGTACAGCGTATTATCAGTTTGATTGGCCTCCCGGATACCGCCTTCGACGTTCGCGAATCTATGGACGTCGCCAACGCCGAAGCGACCACAGAGAACCAGGGGAAAGACAGAATTATTCTCTATAATCCGACCTGGATGTCGAGTTTCAGATCGTCAATCCGGACCAACTGGTCAGACTGGGTTGTTCTGGCACACGAGGTCGGTCACCACGTCGCCTTCCATATGGACCCTAGCTTCCCAAATCACGAAGCTGAATTGCAGGCCGACTATTTCGCCGGTTTTATACTCAAGAGATTGGGAGCTCCGCTTCCTGAGGTTCAGCTTGCAATGGCGATGATAGGCTCGGACCAACCGTCGGCCAGTCATCCAGAGAAAACCAGGCGGGTAGCGGCAATCACCAAGGGATGGGAAGCGGCAGATCGTGGTGGGGGAGCGAATGTAATTCCCGCGGCGTTGACGGTACCGGGACGCTTCGATGTGTCTGTCCCGAAGGTCATCGCGCCATCCGGTCCGCGCGTCGCCTTGCTTATCGGTAATACCAACTACGCGGTCGCCGAAAAGCTCAAGAACCCGAAGAACGACGTTATCGCCGTTCAACGGGAATTGAGAAAGCTCGGCTTCTCGACGACCACCCTCTACGACGCGACAGCTACTCAGATTGCCGACTACTTGCGCCTCTTCCGTGAGGACGCCCAGGATGCCGATTGGGCATTATTCTATTTCGCCGGCAGGGGTGTGGAGATCGACGGTGTAAACTATATGATGCCGATCGACGTGGACCTAGAGACTGACAGGGAGGCGGTCCGCAGGTATCCGCAATTGCGGCTCGACACAGCATTCGCAGCAATCGAGCGCGCCAAAACGGTCCGGTTGGTTGTGGCCGACTCATGCCGCATCGATCCCAGCTACCCTCCCGATGCATCAAACCTGCCGCCGGCTTCGCGTGTGTTCAGTGTACTAGAGCCGCCACGCGGCATCGTCGTCGCCTATTCGACCCGCGCTGGCACCTACGCTCTGGACGGGACCGAAGACCTGAGCCCCTACGCAAAGGCGTTTATCGAAGCCTTGCGCACACCGGGCATGGAACTCGACAAGGTGTTTCGCCGGGTCAATGCAGAAGTAGTGAGCGCCACCAGAGGCATGCAGGAGCCGATCCTGCACGGCAACTGGCCGGCCGGAGATTTGCATCTCACCGCAAACTGATCGCCATTCCTTTCTCCCATTCTTCGTCGGAATGGGGGGCGTGCCGGAGCAGCGCTCTCGGCTGCCAATGCGTAGGCTTGGTATGCTAATCCTGCGGCTCCAACGTCGCTCAGCGCGTTGATATAAAAATCAAAGGAAATCAATTTTAGCCCGGCGAATGCCGACCGGCGCCCATGCAGCTGCGGGGAAACATGGGCGGTGAAGGGCACAAGTTCCATAGTGAATCCGAGGTCGGCTAGCTAGCCGCTACAGGAGGCGCGTTTTGATCGTGAAGCAGCTCCGCACCCGTCCAGGCAACCAAAACGGGCGACGGCATTTCACCTTATTGACTGACTGGTTAGTCATCTATAGGATGCGTTTGCGGATCGGTAGAAGCGTCGAAGGCCGCGCATGACAAAACGCAAGGAACTCGGACGGAGAGACCCGGAAGGGCGCCGAGAGGCCATCATGCAGGCTGGTTTGGCCGTATTCGCGGACCAAGGCTTCGCAGCCACCAAGCTGGACGACGTCGCAGTCAAGGCCCGCGTGGCCAAGGGCACCATCTATCTCTACTTCCGGGACAAGCAGGACTTATTTGAGCAGATCGTGCGCGATGCCGTATTACCCGTGATTGCGCGGCTTGAAGGCATCGCGCAGGCTCCGGATCTACCGGCCGAGGTCGTGCTCAAGGCTTTGTTCGATCTTTTCCGCAGCGAGGTGCTGGAGACGCGGCGCAAGCACGTGTTGCGCCTGATCATGACGGAAGGCCCGCGGTTTCCTGCCCTCGCGGAGTTCTACCACCGAGAGGTCGTTTCGCGTGGCCTCAAGCACATCGGCGAGATCCTGCGTCGATCGGCGGCCAACGGCGAGCTGTCAACCGCCGGTGTCGTCAGATTCCCTCAGCTGGTGTTCGCACCATTGCTGATGGCCGTGATGTGGGACGCACTCTTTGCCCGGATCGACCCGCTCGACGTGGAAGGGATGCTCGCCGAGCACCGCGAACTGCTGGTCGGTAAGGCCAAACAGCGTGGAGGCAAGACATGAAGCGCAGGCTGCTGATCGGCGCGGTGGCAGTTGTTCTGTTCGGCGCAGCGGCAGCCTGGTGGTGGTTCAGCCGTGCCCCCCAAAACGCTCCACTTATACTCACCGGCAATGTCGAGGTCCGTCAGGTCAATCTTGGGTTCAAGGTCGCGGGTCGCATCAAGGACCTCAAAGTCGATGAAGGGGATACAATCACCGAGGGTCAGGTGTTGGCCGGCTTGGAGAAGGTTTATTTCGAGGACAGCATTGCCCAACTCAAGGCGCAGCGCGATCAGGCCAAAGCGAGCTTGACGAAGCTGGAAGCCGGTAATCGGCCGGAGGAAATCGCGCAAGCCGAAGCCACCGTCGCTGAACGGGAAGCCACAGTGGTGAACACCAAGATCGCCTTCGATCGCGCCGACGAGCTTCTCAGACGTGCGGTGGGCTCGCGCAAAGCGTTCGATGACGCCCAGGCCGCCCACCGGGAGGCTGAGGCGCGTCTCAATTCGGCGCGCCAAAACTTGCGGCTCCTACGCGCCGGGTATCGGGTTGAGGACATCAGTGCCGCCCGCGCCCAGCTCGCCGAGCGCGATGCAGCCCTGCAAGTGGCTGAGCGTCAGCTGGCCGACGCCGAACTTGTGGCGCCGAGCCAGGGTGTGGTTCTATCGCGTGTGCGCGAGGCCGGCGCCATCGTCGCTGCCGGCGAGACCGTGTTCGTACTCAGTTTGACCAATCCCGTCTGGGTGCGCACCTATGTCTCTGAGGTCGATCTCGGGCGCATCAAGCCGGGCATGGAGGTTAATGTCAAAACCGATACGCCGGGCGCGCCGTTGCTGAATGGCCGCATCGGCTTCATCTCGACCACCGCCGAGTTTACGCCCAAGACGGTGGAGACACGCGAGCTCAGGACCGCACTGGTCTACCGCATTCGCATCATCGTCAACGATTCCGGTCAAATCCTGCGCCAGGGCATGCCGGTCACTGTCGCCGTACTCGATAAGCACGGCGCCCGCGTCACCAGCACTGCGCCATGACCGAACCCCTGGTCACCATCGAGGGCCTAAGCAAGCGGTTCGCAGCCGAGGGCGCTGCCGCTCTCGATCTCATCACGGCTACTATCAAGGGCAGCCAGGTTACCGGCTTGGTCGGCCCCGATGGCGCTGGCAAGACCACGCTGATGCGCTTGATGGCTGGATTGCTGGCGCCCAGCGCGGGCAATCTCAAGGTATTGGGTTTCGACACGCTGACTGAGGCGAGCGCGCTGCGTGAGGAAATTGGCTACATGCCGCAGCGCTTCGGTCTCTACGAGGACCTGTCGGTGATGGAAAACCTCATCCTCTATGCTGATCTGCGCGGTGTGGTGGGATCCGCGCGCAGGGAGACCTTCGAGCGGTTGCTCGCCTTTACCGATCTCGCGCGCTTCACTGAGCGCCGGGCCGGCGCGCTATCCGGCGGCATGAAGCAGAAACTCGGACTGGCCTGCGCGATGCTGCGCTCCCCGCGGTTGTTGCTGCTGGACGAACCGAGCGTCGGCGTCGATCCGATTTCGCGCCGCGAGCTCTGGCGAATGGTCTATGCCCTGATCGAGCAGGGGGTCGGTGTGGTCTGGAGCACCGCTTATCTCGACGAGGCCGAGAACTGCGCCGAAGTGCTGGTTCTCAACCTCGGCAAAGTTCTCTATCAGGGCGATCCTAAGGCCATGACCGCGTCCGTTGCCGGCCGCGTGTATCAGGTGCGCGGAGCTGGTGATCGCCGCCGCGAGCTGCTGACCGAGGCGCTCACGCGACCCGAGGTTATCGACGGCGTCATGCAGGGGGAGGCGATCCGCCTGGTGGTTGCCGAGGGCAAGAAGCCTCCTGCAGCTTCATTACTCGACCGTTCAGCTGATCTCATCGTCGATCCGGTCAATCCGCGCTTTGAGGATGCCTTCGTCAATCTGCTGGGCGGACAACCCAAACGCACGCTCGCGGTGCAAACGCGCTCTGAGCCCACTAAGGAGGGCCCCTCCCCCGTGGAGGCCAAGGGGTTGACGCGTCGATTCGGGACCTTTACGGCCGCCGATCACATCACCTTTACGATCGAGCGTGGTGAGATCTTCGGCCTGTTGGGACCCAATGGGGCCGGCAAATCGACCACCTTCAAGATGATGTGCGGCCTGTTGCGGCCAAGCGAGGGGACTGCTCTGGTCGACGGGCTCGATCTCTACAAGGCGCCGGCCAAAGGCCGAGCGCGGCTCGGCTACATGGCGCAGAAGTTCTCGCTCTACGGTGACTTGAGTGTGCGACAAAACCTGGAATTCTTTGCTGGTGCCTATGGGCTCGCCGGCAAGAAACGTCGCGAGGCCATTGAACGCGTGGCCTCATCCTTCGACCTTGAGGGGCAGTTCGCCGTCAATGCCGGCCAGCTGCCGCTCGGCTTCAAGCAGCGCCTGGCGCTGTCCTGCGCCATCATGCACGACCCGCCCGTACTGTTCCTCGACGAGCCAACCTCTGGCGTCGATCCACTCACGCGCCGCGAATTCTGGGGTTTCATCAATGCCGTCGTCGCGCGCGGCGTGACTATCATGGTGACTACGCATTTCATGGACGAGGCCGAGTATTGCGATCGGGTGGCGTTGATCTACCGCGGCAGGATGATTGCCCTGGATACGCCGGAAGCCCTGCAGCACAGGGTCAGGACCGAGGCACTACCTAATCCGACGCTGGAGGACGCTTTTATCGGACTGATTGAAAGCCAGGATTTGAAAGACGCGGCATGAGCAATGCAGCAACAGAGGGTCGGCTGAGGCGGATTCGGGCCCTAATCCGCAAGGAGACACTGCAGGTGGTGCGCGATCCCTCGAGCGTGGTCGTCGGCTTCATTTTGCCGGCCCTGCTGTTGATGCTGTTCGGCTTTGGCGTCTCCTTTGATGCCAGTCGCGTGCGCGTCGGCCTGGTCATCGAGGGGCCGACGCCCGAGACGAGCATGTTCGTGGCTTCGTTGTCGAACACGCCGTTCTTCGAGGTGCAACGCTCGGCCGACCGGCGCGCCTTTCTCGATCAGCTCTCAGCCGGGCGGCTCAACGGCGTAGTCGTCCTAGCCGGGGATTTCTCGGAACGATTGGCGCGTGGTGATACGGCCGGCATCCAAGTCATCACCGATGGCAGCGATCCCAACACGGCCGGCCTGGTCACTGGCTACCTGCAAGGGGCCTGGCAATCCTGGCAGACGCAGCGCGCGCTGAGCTCCGGCGCTAGGGTGCTTTCGCCGATCGTGGTGGAGTCGCGGTTCTGGTTCAATCCAGAGCTCGAGAGCCGTCGCTTCCTGGTACCTGGTTCCATTGCCCTGATCATGATGATGATCGGCGCGCTGCTCACCGCGCTGGTGGTTGCCCGCGAATGGGAACGTGGCACCATCGAGGCCCTTCTGGCCACACCTGTCGGCATCAGCGAGTTCATCATCGGCAAACTCGTGCCCAACTTCGCGCTTGGCATGTGCGCCATGGCTGTGTGCGTGCTGGCCGCTCTGTTTGTGTTTGACATTCCCTTACGCGGATCGCTCTTGAGTCTCGTCGGCCTCACCGCCGTATTCCTCGCCGTGGCGCTGGGCATAGGCCTGCTGATCTCGACGGTTGCCCGGACTCAGTTTCTTGCGAGCCAGATGGCGATGCTGGTGGCCTTCCTGCCCGGCCTCTATTTCTCAGGCTTCTTGTTTGAGGTCGCCAGCATGCCGGCCGTCCTGCGCGCGTTCGCCAAGATCGTGCCCGCCGGCTACTACGTCCGCGGCCTGCAGACCATCTTCCTGGCTGGCGACATAGCCGCCGTACTGGTGCCGTGCACGGCGATCCTTCTATTCATGTGCGCCGTGCTGTTCGGGCTTACCGCGCTTAACACCAAGCAACGCCTGGATTGAGGATGCCATGATCAGGACCAGGCTCAAGGCTCTTATCGTCAAGGAGCTGCTCGCGGCATTTCGCGACCCGCGTGCCCGCGCGGCGCTTATTGCGCCGCCTCTCCTCCAGCTCTTCCTGTTCGCATACGCGGCCACGCTGGAGGTCAGCAATGTTCCGATCGGCGTCCTTAACCAGGACTGGGGAATTGCTTCGGATCAGTTGATCAGCCGGTTCGAGCGCGCCTCGGCTTTTTCCGAGATCCGCCGTTACGCAAGCCCGCGCGAGGCCCAAATCGCGATCGACAAGCAGGAGGTCATGATCGTCGTCCACTTCGGTCAGGACTTCTCGCGCAATCTTGCCGCCAGTGAACCGGCAACCGTGCAGATCCTGCTGGATGGTCGCAAATCCAACAGCGCGCAGCTCGTCAATGGTTATGTCGGCACCATCGTGCGCCAGTTCGCCGACGACTACGCCCAGGGCGTTGCCGCAACGGAACTAGTCGATCGCTCGTGGTACAATCCGAACCGCGAGTACCGCACCGCCATGGTGCCGACGCTAATCGGCATCCTCAGCATGACCATGGTGTTGATGATTGTCGGCATGTCGGTGGCGCGCGAGCGCGAGCTTGGCACTTTTGAGCAGCTGCTGGTCTCGCCCTTGCAACCGATCGAGATTGTCATTGGGAAGGCGGTGCCTGGTTTGATCGTCGGCATGGGTCAAGGCTTCATCATCACGGTGATCGTCATCACTGTGTTTGGTATCCCTCTTACTGGATCTCCCATCCTGCTGTTCGCCGGGCTGTGCGTGTTCCTCATCGCCGTGATCGGCGTGGCCCTGTTCATATCCTCGCTGGTCGCCAATCAGCAGCAGGCCATGATGGGCATCATGGTGTTCATGATGCCGGCGATGTTGTTGTCCGGGTTTGCCTCGCCGGTGCAGAACATGCCGATCTGGCTGCAATGGGTCACCATGGTCAACCCGCTCACACACTTCATGGTCATCATGCGCGGCGTGTTCCTGCGCGATATGCCATTCTGGCTGGTGGCCGAGAAGATCTGGCCGATGGCGGCGATCGCCATTGTCACCATGACAGTGGCGGCGTGGCTCTTCCGCCGACAGATGCAGTAGCGGCGACGTCCAGTCAGGTCAGTTGAGAGTTCGAATCCCCGTAGGGCGGCGATGCTCGCCTCAACTGGCCTCGCAACCATTGAAAATACATAGATTTATGTGGGACGAGTTTCTGGTTTGTTGCACCTGAACCGTATTCCGCAACTGGAAGCATCAAAGGCGGGTGCGGTAGAGAATGTTGCCAAAGGCGAAATTATGCACGGGCCGGCGTTTCTCTTCCAGCACCTCCTGGTTGCTTTCGCTGACACGGCCTTCCTTGCCAGCGCCTCGGCCTTTTGGAGCGCCGGCTTGAGCAGGCCGTCGATAGCTTCCGTGCGGTACTGCTGCAGTTGCTACTGGAACGTTTTCGTTGGCGGCTGCCACCGGACAGTTCCTTGCGATCGTTCTCGCCGAAATAGCCTATGGGGTCACCATTGGTTGGCTAATGTTGCGCGTCCGCCATGTCGCCGACCCCCGTTGCATCGCAAAGAAGGAACCGGCTACAGGAATTTTGCGACATTGCCGGAGCGTGGAGCATGCAACTCATCTTTGGTATGCGCAGTGCGCATCCAGATCACGCCTGCTCAATGCTCTGTGAGAGATCTAATAATTACATGCATATGCAGTTATCTAATGGGTAACAGACGTTGAGCTCTCAAAGGGAGAATGATCATGAGAACGATTATTATGAGTGCCTTGCTGGGCCTCTCTGTCCTCGCTGGGGTGTCCGTTTCGGCTAGCGCCGCGGACTGTAAGGTTGCGGGTTGGACTGACAGCGTACCAGGTCAACACCCGATTTTCGTCTGCCCCGGAGATCGAGACTACAGGTGAGCAACTAGCGACCACCTCTGAGACGCAGTCCTTGAAAGCCCTGGGCGAGAGCTCGGGGCTTTGGTGTTTCAGCGACCAACGTGTACGCCTTCGGGGCTTTGAATGGGTCAACAGCTCCGCGGCGCAATGAGCGTCCCGGCATGGCGAAGACATCGAGACTGATTTTCGTGCGTGGCGTTGTTCCAGGGCGTCGTCCGTCACCTTCGGCGCTGGCGACGTTGGTCTACCCGGAGCATAATGGATGGCATCAATATCATCGAGCGCATCCACAAGCGCGGCGCCTTCATCAAAGTCCTCGATAAGCCCCCACCTTGACCTCACGACGCTGCTGGGACGCGGCTTCACCGCCTTCTTGATCATCGGTATTATCCATATGGGCGCGTGCTCAGCCGAGGCGCCTCGATCACGGCAGTGGGGTCGTCGGCATGGCCATCCATCTCGTTGTGGGCCGAAGCCTGACATGACCGGCCATGACGGCGGCGGTCGAGCGCGAGGCAGCGGTATCCGTTCTGAAAGAAGAGCAGCGTCTGACCGTTCCTTGCATCTGCATTGAGCGGCCAACGAGAGAATGTGAATAGGAGTTTACGAGAACGGGCAGTACCGCTTGATCGGGAGACACCCTCAATCCTCCGAAGGAAAACACGCAAGGATCTCTCAAATCCCGCAACAAGTCGCACAAAGACAATCAGTTGGTGTCGACATCGGTGAGCGCTGTGCGCATGGCGTGGACCGCAATCGCCGCGATGACGCCCGTAAGAAGCAGCCCGGAGACACCAATCCCGATCGCAAGTGCACGCGAAAGCGCGTGCCGCGGTACGATATCGCCATAGCCAATCGTGAGACCGGTGATGAATGTGAAATATATTGCGTCCCCGACAGACCAGCGCTCGACAAAGCCAATCAGCAAGCCCAGGGCAACCTGGACCGCCAGAATTGTCGACAGCACCGGCCACGCTACATGGATGGCACGGCCGAGGGCGACGAAAAAGCGCCGCCGCACGGTCTTTGATGCCGGCCGGTTCATGTGTACATTTTAAGTCGTCATCCAGACCGGCTGCCTCGCCACCCCTTCAGCGCCAAGCGGTTAATGCTCCACTGAGAAGATGATGACTACGGCCGCTTTACCCCGGTGCAGGGGAGGAGATGCTTGCGAGAATACCAGTTCTAAGGGCACATCGCATCCGTTTGCTGCATCTCAAGGGGACGACTTGGCCGAGTTGCTGAAGTTGTCAGAATCGCTCTCGCCGGTAGATGCCTAGGCTCTTTGCGGCGGTCGGACGTTGCACCGCCCCTACGAGAGGCCACGCATTCAGACGAATTTTTTGCGCTTGTCGCTGACGGCTCGGCTGGTCGAGCGTGGGTTCAGTCGTCGAGAAAACCAAGATGACGCAGAGCGCGCCGACCAAGGTCATGGTCGGTTGCATGTTGCGCGAGACGGTTCAGGTTGCCCACCACGATGGAAAGTCGCTTGGATTTCGCGAGCGCCGCTAAGACGTCTGGAATTTCATGAGCTTGGATTGAAAGCACACTCTCGGCTGTCCGACGATCATCACTAATATCAACGCGATGCACGCAATTCTCCAATAAGGAAAGGCCACGCGAAATAACACGGAGGGCTTAGATGTTCCCTCCCCCAAAGGGGTGACACCGCGAATCAATAGTGCAAACACTGATCCCGTGGCTCACTTCAGGCAGCTCGCTGGCGGGCCACGGCGATAAAAGCCGCGATCCTTAGTGTCGAGGCCGAGTTATCCAACGGAGTGGCGCCAGCACTTGGAAATGGCCCGCCTTGAGGCTCTACTCTCTCCGCTGGTGCGGTTCAATCCAAGGTGTCAGCGTGTCTCCTCTCTGATCCTGACAGTTGGCGCGATGCCATGACAGGAATCGGACAGGGTCAGTTGAAGCTGGGTACGCCAGGGCCTGCGGGCGTGGCTGACGGGCCTGCGGGAACAGCTTTCTCGAAGATGTACTGGGCGTCGTTCGCGGCCACAGCTGCCGTCGGTGATGATCGCAATGGTATCGGCGGGCAACAGCGCGATCTCGACATGGTGAAAGGAATGTGATCTCAGTTCCAGCCCGCGATCCTCAACACCTCGCTGTGCGCGGCGCGACGGAAGTCGTTGGCCAAATCCGGATCGCCTACGTTCCTCGCCAGCACCATGCCGCCGACGCACAGGGCGACGAGGGCGAGTGCTCGATCGCGCACCCGCGGCTCGTCTATCTGGTCCTCGAAGACCTTAACCATCTGCTCTGCGACCTCCCGGTAGGCGGCCTTGACTGCCGCCCCACTGCGTTGGATGTCGGAGGCCGTCCCAAGCAATGGGCAGCAGCCGTCGCGATCCTCGAAGTGCTCACGCGAGAAATAGGCCTCGACGATCCGTTGGGCTTGGGACTTCCTGAGCGCACCCGGCCCGCGCCGCTTTCGCCAAGCCGGCGGTGTCCTTGTGCACAGGAACTGCCGGACGGCCGCCGCATAGAGCTCACCCTTGCCGCTGAAGTGTCGATAGAAGCCGCCATGGGTGAGGCCGGCGCCGTTCATGATCTCCTCGATGGACACTGCCGCATAGCCGTTGCGATTGAAAAGCTGCCTGGCGCTTTCGAGGATTTTTTCGCGTGTGGCGTGCTTGTGCTCCGGTGCATAGGGCATGGGCTTCGTCCTTTGCGAGGTGACGATCATACGGCCAAAAGATGACCTTGAACATCTTTCGCCGATCGGCTTTGAGAGAGTGTCGCAAACCTCGTCGTCCGGCCGCCGCTCCGGCCAGGAGTTCCTATGACGAACCGAGCGAGGCATGTTGTTCTAATCACTGGCGCATCCACCGGCATCGGCCGCGTAACCGCCGAGCTGCTGGCTGCCCGGGGTCATCGGGTCTTTGGCGGCGTCCGTACAGTCGCAACGGCACGACCGCTCGCGGGCGTCGAGGTCGTACCGCTCGATGTCCGAAATGAGGTTTCGATCAAGGCCTGCATTGAGGAGTTGCGTGGTCGAGTAGACCGGATCGACGTGCTGATCAACAATGCCGGTATCAATCTCGTCGGCGCCGTCGAGGAAACAAGCATCAGCCAGGCGCAGGCGCTGTTCGACACCAACGTCATCGGTGTCCTGCGCATGATCCATGCCGTGCTGCCAGGCATGCGGCAACAGCGCGCGGGCCTGATCGTCAACATCAGCTCAATCCTGGGACTGATACCCGCGCCGTTCATGGGCGTCTATGCGAGCACCAAGCACGCTCTCGAAGGGCTGTCGGAGTCGCTCGACCACGAAGTGCGCGCGCTTGGCATCCGCGTGGTCTTGATTGAGCCGCACTATACTAAAACCAATCTCGACGCGAGCGCTGCACAAGCGGAGGGTCGGATCGACGCCTATACGCCCCAGCGCCAACGCACGGCGGAAGTGATCACCCACAACACCAACACGGCGCCAGAACCGAAATTCGTCGCCGAGGAAGTGTTGCGATCGATCGAAGGGCCTTACCGCATGCGACGGCCAATCGGCCAGGCAGTCCTCCTGAGCCGGCTGCGCAGGTTGCTGCCGGCTCGTTTGCTCGAGCCCAGCCTGCGCAAGGCATTTGCGCTTAGCCCATTGAGCAAAGGCGCCGCCGTCGCCCAACCGCGGACTCAGCCCTAATGGACAGCAACGCGCTCGATTTCATTGGAACGGTCATCACGGTCGCCTTGATGGTGCTTGTCGTCAACACCCTGATTACATTCGTGGATGTTTCACGCGTCGCCAAAGTTACGTTGGCGGGTATGTTCGGCGTCTGGATCGGCCTTGCCGCTGCGGCGGCGGGAACCGGGTGGCTCACGATCTCGAGACCGGTCCCGGTGGTTGGGCTCTTCGTGCTGGTGCCGCTTCTCGGGGCGGCGCTCGCGACCGCATGGCCGGCGGCGCGCGAGGCGATGCTGAGCATACCGATGCCAGCGATGGTCGCACTCAATACCGTGCGCGTTTTCGCCGTGTTGTTCCTCGTGCTGGCGGCCGAGGAGCGCCTCACGGGCCCGTTTCCCCACAGCGCGGCCTGGGGTGACATCATCACGGGCGTCGTCGCGGTGCCAGTGCTGTGGCTCATGCAGGAAGGGGGTGCGCGCCACACCACATCAATCGTGGCCTGGAATCTGTTTGGCGCAGCAGATCTCATGCTGGCAATCGCCTTTGGCATTACGTCGGCGGAGGGCTCGCCCTTGCAGCTCTTCCCTAGGCCCGGCTCGGAAGCGATGCAGCATGCGCCCTGGTCGTTCGTTCCGACGGTACTGGTCCCGATCTGGCTAATCCTGCACGCGATCATCGGCGTGCAGCTCCACCGCGTCAAACAACGCCAAGCACCGAGCGTGGTCGCGTGAGCGAACTCGGAGCGGCCCACCGTGAACCGATTAAAACCATCAATGCTTGTGGAATTGGCATCGGGCCTCGGACGGCTCCGGAGCAACTAACGGACCTAGCCGCAGAAACGAACAGAGCGTAACCATCCAACCCATCAGCAGGTGTTTGAAAATGTCTCCGCTTTGGGTCTTCGGGATCAGCATCGCCTTTAGCCTAATAACTTGGGGCATCGTCGTTGCGCGCCATCTATGGCCGGACCTGCGCCACCTGCCGCGCGCCGACGCTTTGCGGCCGCTCCTGCTTCTGCACGCTTTCCGGTTCGTCGGTTTGTCGTTCTTGGTGCCCGGCGTGGTTTCAGTCGATCTACCGGCCGCATGGGCACGTCCTGCCGCCTACGGCGATCTCAATGCTGCGGTACTCGCCCTGCTCGCGCTGGCGGCACTCAAAAGCAGGCTGGAACTCCCAATGGTCTGGCTGTTCAATGTTTGGGGGAGCGCCGACCTCCTCTATGCCTTCTATCAGGGCAACCGTGTTGGGCTCGAGCCCGGTCAATTAGGGGCCACATTCTACATTCTGACCATACTCGTGCCGCTACTCCTTATCACGCACGTGCTGATATTTCGGCTGCTATTGCAGGGGGAGCCGATGGTCGCCCGACATCAAAGATCACGCTCATGAAGGCGCCCGTAGCCTCATCGACCGCCTTGGTGTCGGGCGCTTCGCCCAGCAGACGCGGCCTGATCAAGTGTTGGAAATAAAGCATGCCGGCATGCCGCGTGAAATGCTCGCTGTTCCAACTCAGCCATGGCCGAGTGACTAGCGCCAAAGAAATGAGCTCGGAGCTTATCTTGGCTCGTTGCTCTAAACGGCGAAAGCTGCCGAGCGATCGCCCGGTCGATGGCTCCATCAGCGTGAGACAAATGGCCCGCGTCCGAATAGAGCTGGTATCATTCTGATCTTCGCAACTGTGCAGGCGGCTTCTCGGAGACCTGCATGACCAATGGGATATGGGGGAGGATGGGGAAACAAATCTCTGCACTCTTCCGGCTGCAGCGCGCTTTAACCGCTAAATCGTCAACGACAAAGATGACTGAAGGCACAGGGGCGGTGCAGAGCTCATATCCGGATTTTGCCCTTGCACGACAAGACGCCCGTCTTAGCGCCTCCTCCATGACGATTGCCGAAATTGCTGGGCCGTTGTTCTATCCTACGTTCCGGGTATCATCTGTCTGCGCCCCCGTAGCAACGCGGCGGCAGTCTCGGCGACGTGCCGACCCTGAAACCGCGCGCCCTCTAATTCGTTGTTGTTCGGTTGGCGGCCGTCTCCAGCAAGCGTCGATGCTCCGTAAGGTGATCCGCCAGAGATCTCATCCATGCGCTGCTGACCCTTGAAAGTATAGGGCAAGCCGACGATGATCATTCCGAGATGGAGCAGGATGACATGCGTAGCGAGGATCGTCGACTCCTGTCCGCCATGCTGGCTCTCCGTCGATGTGAAGACGCTCCCAACCTTGCCGACAAGTTTGTCCTGCGCCCAGAGGCCACCGGTTTGATCGAGGAAGTTCTTCATCTGACTCGCCATGTTGCCAAACCGAGTCGGGGTGCCAATGATGATGGCATCGTAATCGGCAAGCTCTCGCGGCTGAGCGATCGGCGCGACCTGGTTCAGCTTGTAACCAGCTTTGCGGGCGACCTCTTCCGGCACGAGTTCCGGAACGCGCTTAAGGACGATGTCCGTTGCCACGTCGCGGGCTCCCGCGGCGACCGCCTCAGCCATGCGTTCGATATGACCGTAAGAGGAGTAATAGAGCACAAGAATGCGTACCATCGCTGGGCCTCGACTGATCCATTGCGTCAGACGGGAGCCATCGATTCCGCCTGAGCGAGCAACGTCACCTAGCCTGCTCGACACGTGTACCGCCTGACGGCATGCAGCATCGGCGTCCGTCAATTGCTTCCGTAGGCTCGCGTCATGATTTCGAGCAAGTGTCCGTTGGGGTCTGCGAAGTAGAAGCCGCGTCCCCCGTCATTGTAATTTATTTCATTGGCCTGAGACTTTCCGGGATCGGCCCAATATGTCAGACCACGCGCACGGATGCGCGCGAACACGGTATCGAAACTCTCGTCATCGATGAGAAAGGCGTAGTGCTGAGACGCGATTTCGTCCTTCGTTTCGTAGAAATCGAGTGACACGCCGTTGTCCAGATCGATCACCCGAAAGGGTCCATATTGCGTTGGTGCCGGGCGCCCTAGGATATCCGCCAATAAGGTAGCGGATTGGACCTGGTCGATGCACCAAACTATGGTGTGGTTTAGCTCGACTCCCATGCGGATCTCCTCATGTGGCCCATCTATGGTTGCCGCAGATCGCGCACCTGGAACAATTGCGGGCCCGTCATCTCTCCGTGTTCGTTAGGGAGGGTTGCTAGGCTTCGTTCGAGCGACATCGCCGCCGTCACTCATTGCATTTAAATGCGCAAGGGATGCCACTTATCAACGAATGATGCCGTAGAGGGGGGATACAGATCCGTATAAGATCTGCTCGTTTACAGGGAGGTTGCCTTGGACTGGGACGACCTCAAGATAGCGCACGCCATCGCCCGGCACGGCTCGCTCAATGCCGCCGCTCGAGCGCTCGGGACCACCCAGCCGACCGTCAGCCGCAGGCTGGATGCGTTAGAGCAGCGCATTGGCGCGAAACTCTTCGAGCGCCTGGCGAACGGTCTATCGCCGACTGCGCTTTGTGCAGGGCTGATCGAGTCACTCAACCACATGGAGGAGGGTGCTCTGGCAGTCGACCGTCGCATTGCTGCGCGAGACACTGGACTGCAAGGCCCGATCACGGTGACCAGCCTGGCCTGGTTCGGCGATGATGTCCTCGCCCCGCTCCTGGCACGCTTCAGTGGACTCCACAAGCTGGTGATCATCGACCTGGTCAGCGATCCGCGGCGATTTAATCTCTCTCGCCGCGAAGCGGACATTGCCCTTCGCATTGGCTCGTTCCACCAGGAGTACCTCATCGAACGCAGGGTTGGAGATGTGTCCTACGGGCTCTATGCCTCTGCCGATTACCTCGATCGCTACGGGCAGCCCAACTTTGTCAAGGGCTGCGCCGGTCACCGCATCACCTCTCTGGTCGGGTCGCCAGACAAGGTCGTTCACATCGAGTGGCTGAAGGCTATCGCGCCGCGGGCACACCCGATCCTTCGCACGAATGGCATCCAATCGCACATCGCCACCGCAGAGGCAGGGGAAGCGATGGCTGTCTTGCCCCGCGTACTTGCTGATCGCCGGTCGGTATTGATTCGTATCGAGCCGCCTTTGCCCGAGCCTTCCAACACGGTGAAGCTCGGGGTGCATCCGGATATGCGGGACACGCCTCGGATCCGGGCCTTGATCGACTTCCTTGTTGCTGAACTAAGAGCGCGCTCACGCGAGCTCAACCCGAGCAGAGTAGGCTCAGTACCGCGCCCGTGAAAGGAAGACCGAGCGCGTGTCGCGGCGAGGTAGTGGTCGACCCAGATCACTGGCATGAATGGTGAGGCGCCGCATCGAGTTTTCATTGCCCGGCGTCGCAGCCGGATTTCGGAATGTCCGCTGTTCGGGAGCGACCCTGCCGCGCATATCGAGCCTGCAATTGGCGGCCGATTTAGCCAAGTTTAGGAGGATGGGTGGTTAAGGGTGCGAGCCATACACGTGTGACAAGGGCGTCTGGACTAGTTCTCCCGAATCGGTTGCGCATCTCGCGAGCGTAGCGGACAAGATGCACGCTGTGCTCGTAGTTTGGGGCGATGAGCTTGATGGTCGAACCTAGGGCTCGCCCGAAGAGGGCGAGTACATGAAGCTGGTCGAGGCGATCGAGGCCTACGAACAAGAGCGCTGGCCCGCCGGCAAATTCCTCGGCCGCAAGGGTTAGATTCCATGAATCCGCGCCGCAGGTGTTCGGCCACTCAAGGTTCGCCTCGGCATCGAGGCCGATTAGAGTATGTTGTAGCCGGGGGTAAGTGTGCCGACCGGATCGTAATGCTGCTTGGAGTTCCGAAGCAGTGACCATTTTGGCCCAAAATGTTGCTTCCAGTCCCTGTGCGACATCGGAAAAGCACTGACGGCATATAGTACGCCGCCGGTTTTGCGAATGCGGTCGTACAGGACACGGTTCTCGCTGACCATCCGCGGCGCTTTGGCTGCATCGTTCGATGCTGGGACGCGGACGATATTGAACGCAAAGGCCACCCTCTCATCCGGCAAGCGAATCAGAGGTGTGCGCACTGCGTTCGTGAGCAGGAGATAGTAGGTAATGCGTCCGAACGGACCGACATCTGCGTTCGTCAAGCCAGCCAAAGCGTCGCTAGCAATCTCCTTGGCGCGGGACCCAGGAAGGAATGTCAGCAGCCAAGGGTGTGGATTGAACCATTGACCGTTGGACCGAAGCAGTTTCTCGAACCGGGCGAACGCTCTGACATCCTCGCGATAGGTAAGATCGGTGATCTCCGCTGCGGCGCGCTCATCCGATAGGCCATCGAGCACGGCCTTGTTATCGTCAGGATGGCCGTAGTGCCGCTGTATCGCATGCCGCGGTTGCGGCCGGTCTTGGAATCGCGCGCGCGCCGCTTTGGCAAATCAAAAGCCTTCTCGATATCGGTGTTGTGGAGGTTATCCTTGATGCTTTCGAAATCGCCAAGACGCCAATTCACGTGGTCTGGCCGTCGGTGAAGTTCCCCGCGGCGAGAGCCAAAATGTTCACTGAGCCGTTGGCCACACGATTAAAACGCGTGCATTCCTAGAGGGACTTATACAAGGGTGGCACCGCGCGGAGGCATCACTGCTGGTCGGCTCCTGGCCGACCTTTTCGCAGTTCGCTGCGGTACTGGCCGGGGGACCGATCGAACCAGCGCCTGCAGGCTCGGAAAAAACTACTTTGGTCGGCGAAGCCGAGCAGGTAGGCGGCCTGCGGCAGCGAGAGGTGCATGCGTTCAAGATACTGCTCAGCGAGTTCGCGGCGTGTATCGTCCAGCATCTGGATGAAGCTGGTTCCTTCCTCTTCCAGACGCCGCCGTAGCGTACGTTCACTCATGCAAAGCTCGCGGGCGACCTGATCGCGCTTTGGCTCACCATCCGGCAGATTGCGAATGATCACCTCGCGCGCCCGGTAGCTGGTTTGCGCATGGTCGAAGCGGCGCAGGTATTCTCCGGCAAAACGCTCGTGCAGGTCTGCGACCAGTCGATTGGAGGTGGGTAGCG
>Ga0126384_10000043_pt1 | contig 44888 bp, 42 predicted proteins | sample PanSoiMetPlot_36_FD_92543 | JGI IMG/M metagenome (GOLD analysis project Ga0126384, IMG submission 92543) | Tropical forest soil microbial communities from Panama - MetaG Plot_36 | ecosystem: Environmental > Terrestrial > Soil > Tropical forest > Bulk soil | place: Panama | collected 2016-02-17 | reverse complement strand
GCTCGCTCACCGAGTTCGGCACCGGAATTGCCGTGGATGGCTCTGGGAGCGCCTACATCGTGGGAACTACCGCGTCGACGGACCTTTATACTGTAAACGCGCTGCAAGCTGCGAAGGCCGGAGCCACTGACGTATTCGTCGCCAAGATAAACGCCGCCGGGTCGGCTCTCGAATATTGCACCTACCTGGGGGGGGCGGATTACGACTTCGGGTACGGCATCGCCCTTGACAGAAACGGGGGCGCGGTGGTGGTTGGACAGACTGCCTCCGCGAACTTTCCGACGTTAACTCCGGCGCAACAGACGTTCGCCGGCGGAGGAGACGCTTTCGTCTCGAAGTTGAGCGCCAATGGCTCATCGCTGCTGTACTCGACGTTTCTGGGTGGCAGTGGGCAGGACGTCGCCTACGCGGTCGCGCTCGATTCGATGGGTAACACCTATGTCGTCGGAGACACCGTATCCCCGAACTTTCCGTCCCTGCATTCGCTGCAAGGTCCGGGCGGAGACCGCGACGCGTTTGTCTCGAAGCTCAACTCTCAAGGCTCGATGCTTTTGTACTCCACTTACTTGGGCGGCGCGGACAAGGACCAGGCGCGGGCAATCGCCGTCAATTCAGCCGGCGACGCCTATGTCGCCGGATACACCGTGTCGACCAACTTTCCTGTGCTCCACGCGTACCAAGGAACCATCGACGGCGGGCAAGACGCTTTCGTGGTTCAGATTGGCGGCGCGTCCGCGCTGGCGCTCTTAAGCATCTCTCCGGACGCGGGCTCGACCGGCGGCAACACGGCGATCACCCTCAGCGGCGCCAATTTCGAGGCGGGTGCGGCGGTAACCATCGGCGGGCTGGCCGCTAGCAACGTGAACGTAGTGAGCGGGGCGACGATTACCGCTTTGACGCCGGCCCGTTCTCCGGGACCGGTCGACGTGTCGGTCACCAACCCCGACGCGGGGACGGCGACGTTACCGATGGCCTACACCTACGTCGATTCAAACGGCAACTCTTCCGGCGGGTCAACCAAGGGCGGTTGCAGCGCTTCGGCCAGTGCATCTCCAATCTGGATTGGACTCGCGGCGCTTGCGCTGTCGCTCGCCGCTGCGCGACGCCGCCGCTAATTCGGCAGGCTCGCCTCGAACGGCACCCGAACCGTGAAGGTGCTCCCCTGGCCCGCGGTGCTTCGCACCACGATTCTGCCCCCCAAGCGGTGCACCACCATGGCGCAGACCGAGAGGCCGATGCCCGTGCCCACGCCCGCGGGCTTGGTGGTGTAGAAGAGATCAAAAATACGCTCTTGTTGCTCCGCCGGAATTCCGCAGCCGGTATCCGAGACTGAAAGAATCGCGTCCTTCCCCTCTGTCTGGGTGACGATCCTCAGCTCATTGCTTTTGGGATCCTTTCCATCCATGGCCTGAGCGGCGTTGACCAGAAGATTGAGCACCACCTGGTGAAGCTTTCCGCGATTGGCTCGAGAAACCGGCGCCGGATTGAGTGCCTTGACGATTTTGGCGCGCGCCGAAAGCTCTCGCTCGGTCAGCAACAGCGTCGAGGCGGCGACCTCGGCCAGGTCCACGGGCTCCAGCACTCCCCCATCGACTCGCGAGAGGTTCTTCAGCTCCTGCACCAAAGTGCGGACCTGCTTTCCACCTTCAATGGTCTCGCCGACGATCGACTCCGCCTCCGACATCGCTTGGACAAACTGCAGCTCGCGCTCCAGCGCCGCCCCTTGAGAAGGGTTGCGGTGATAGGCATCAAGCACCCGCCTGACGTCCTCCAGATACGTCTTTAGGCTGTTCAGGTTGGAAAGGATGAAGGAGAGCGGGTTGTTCACCTCGTGCGCGACGCTCGCCGCGAGCTGGCCCAAGGTGACCAGCCGGTCGCTCTGGGCGAGCTGGTGAAAGAGACGCTCGTCGCGATCGACGTCGGCCAACCTCAGCAAATTTCGAAGCCGGATCCCGAAGTGCTGGGGGGTGCTGGACCGGTAGCAGACGTCCTCCGCGCCTAAATCGCGAGCGCGCAGCTCGAGATCGGGGTCCTCCGGTCCGTCCAGCAGCAGAACGATCGGCAACCGCGCGCAGCTCGCGTGCGACCGCACGCGTTGGCACAATTGCACCGCCTCACCAGAAGAAAGCCCGATCACCAACAGGTCCACGCGTCGGCTGGCGATCCGCTCCAGCGCGTCATGCGCGCTCGGCGCACGAACGATCCGATATCCGAAACTTTCAACCGCGCTCTGTAGAATCCGAATGCTGGTCGGGTCAGGATCGACCATCAGGATTCGCGGCGCATTCAGGGCCAAGGCTTTTTCATTCTAAATGTTCGGATAGTACAACCCCAGAGCCGCCGGGCGTCGACGGGCCTCGGCCACATTGGCGTCGAACATCCGACTACGGGCGAAGAAACGACTGCAGGTCAGCAGGTAGCGGAGACTGGAACGAAACCTGAGATTTGTTCGACGGGTGCTCGAAGCGAATCAGGGCGGCATGAAGTGCGTGGCGAGGTAGGCGGAGCCTGAGCCATGCCTCCGGCTCCAAGCAGTGCCGCGAAAACCGGTCGAAGTATCCCTCGTCGGGGCCGTAGATTTTGTCTCCCACAATTGGAAAGCCCGCTTCGCGCAGGTGCACGCGGATCTGATGCTGCCGCCCGGTGTGCGGGAACGATCGCAACAGCGCAAACCATGCTCCGTCGCGGCGAAATCGTTTGAGCACCTGGAACTCGGTACGGGCTGGCTTGCCTTGGCTGCGGTCGATGCGCACCGCGATTCTCACCAGGCGCCCACCTTCGGCGATCGGCGCGTCGACTTCGAACTGGTCCCTTCCAGGAGCTCCTTCGCAGATGGCGAGGTATTCCTTCTGGACCTCTCCTTCCGCGAAAGCTCGCATCAGGTGCCGCGTCGCGTCGGGCGCGCAGCCACAGAGCAGAATCCCGGAAGTCTCGCGGTCAAGCCGGTGAAGGGGAAAAACCGGCGGCTCCGAGCCGTAGCGCTGTTGCAACAGGGTGACCAAGGTACCGCGCCGGTAGCGGGCGGTGGGATGAATCGGCAGTCCGGCCGGCTTGTCGAGAACCAAGATCGATGCATCTCGGTAAATCTCGTGCACGAAGTCCGGCGTTTCCGGTTCCTGGAATTTTCTCCGACGCAACGCGAAAGAGAGGCCGGGCACCACCAGGGTGGAGTTCTTGAGGGGTCGCCGCGAAACCAGGCTCTGCGCGATGATCCGTTGGATCTTCGCTCGCGACAGGCGCGGCAGCTTCTCGCAAAGATACTTGTCGAGTCGCCAACCTGAATAGTTCTGCTCGACGACGAACTCGACGTCCACGAAGTTGTCGCCGTTGGGAGCGTCCATCGCTACTCGAGCGGTGCGCGAAAGATCGCGCCGTTGCGGCCTTCGAGAACCAGGCTCGAGCTTTCCGCCGACACCAAAAGCTCGGCGCGCCGACGTCCGTACCGGTCCGCCATCACCAGCGAAGGAGAACCGTCTTCGCTGGCGCCGAGGATAGCCCTGGGCCTGCCGAACCGGTCCGCCAACGATAGCCGAGAGGACCCATCCATCTCCAGGCTCAAGCTGAAGAAGTCGACTCCCGCGGCATTGGCGAGCGCAAGCCGTGGCGCTTCTTGAAACACCGTCAGCTCGGCCAGCGCCTGGCCCGACGTCGCGGCCAAGGACAACCGCGGCGATCCGTCTGGCTCGACGTTCAGAGCCAAGCGGGGACGTCGCTCGGCGTCGAAGATCGTTAGCCCGTATCGATTCTTCTGAACTTCGGCCATTTCCAGCCGGGTCCTCCCCGCGGCATCGAGCAGCGAAAACTTGCGCGCGCGCACCTCCTGATCGTTCCCGCGCAGCAAGATCGCCGCCAACACCGCGCTCAGCGCTGCCGCCGCATTGAAGATGGCCAAGGCTCGAAGCTGCCACACCTGTCGGCGAAGCTGTTCCAGCGATTCCTCGGTGCTCATACTCGCTCCTTAGGCAAAAGCGCCAAGACGCAACCGAGTAGCTTAGTCGACGCCGAGCGCGCGTTCGAATACCAGGGACCCCGATCCGATCGCCAACACGGACCCGGCTCGGGCAGGCCGAGCTGCGAGAAGAACACGTCGCTGATGTTTGTGTCATAGTGCTGCCCGGTGTGAATCAGCCGTCGCTCCAGTTTTCCCCGGCGTTGGATCGCCCGATGAATGGGCTCGACCGCCAGCGAAATGGAAATGGCCCAGCTTCCGCGGGATTAGACAAATGAGGTCGCGCGTGGCCGTCATTCCCGCGCGCTATCAGTCCTCTCGCTTCCCCGGCAAGCCGCTCGCGCTTATCGCCGGCCGTCCAATGCTCGAGCACGTCTGGAGGGCCTGTCTGCGAAGCGGCGCTTTCGAGAAGACCGTGATCGCCACCGACGACCATCGCATCGCCGGAGCGGCGCGCGGCTTTGGCGCGGAGGCGGTGATGACTTCCGCGACCTGCTCCAGCGGAACCGACCGAGTCGCTGAAGCGATGGCGGCGTTGCCGGCGGCGGAGGTCATCGTCGCAGTTCAGGGGGATGAACCCACGCTGCGGCCGGAGGTATTAGCCCAGTTGGCGGCCGCCTTTGATGATACCCAGGTCCAAATGGCGACGCTGATTCGTCCCCTCGAACCGCAGGAGCGCGCCAACCCCAACGTGGTGAAGGTGGCGCGGGCGCAAAATGGCGACGCGCTCTACTTCTCCCGCGCTGACATCCCGTTCGGCCGCCAGGAAAGTCCTTCCTTGACCCGCTACGCGCACATCGGGATTTATGGATTTCGCCGCCGGATCCTGGAAAAGCTGTCATCCCTGCCGCCATCTCCCTTGGAGCAGGCAGAGAGCCTGGAGCAGCTGCGTGCCTTGGAGCACGGCATCGCGATTCGATGCCTGGTGACGCCATTTGCCACCGCCTCGGTGGATGTAGCCGAGGACATCGCCCGCGCCGAGGCCCTGATTCGAGCCCGTTGAGCGCTCGTCAGCCGCGGTTGCTGGATGGTTGACGGGTGAAGAGTTCCTTGGCAAAACGGGTCATGCGCTCCAAAAAAACCAAGTACATCTTCATCACCGGCGGCGTGGTGAGCTCGCTTGGGAAGGGGTTGGCATCGTCCTCGGTCGGCGCCTTGCTCGAGAATCGTGGGCTGGAGATCACCCTCCTCAAGCTGGACCCGTACATCAACGTGGACCCGGGGACGATGAGCCCCTTCCAACACGGCGAGGTTTACGTCACCGACGATGGAGCAGAGACGGACTTAGACCTTGGGCATTACGAGCGCTTCACCAGCGCTCACATGAGCAAGCTGAACAATTTCACCACCGGCCGGATCTACAACTCGGTCATTCAGAAGGAGCGGCGGGGAGAGTACCTCGGCCAGACCGTCCAGGTGATTCCCCACATCACCGACGAGATCAAATCGAACATCCGGGCGGCCGCACAGGGCCACGATGCGATCCTGGTCGAAATCGGCGGTACCGTCGGCGACATCGAATCGCTTCCGTTCCTCGAGGCGATCCGCCAGATGCGCTACGACTCTGGAACCCAGAACGTCGCGTACATCCACCTCACGCTGCTGCCCTACATCGCGGCGGCCGGGGAGGTGAAGACCAAGCCGACCCAGCACTCGGTGATGAAGCTTCGAGAGATCGGCATCCAGCCGGACATCCTGCTCTGCCGGACGGATCGGGAAGTTCCACAGGAGATGAAGACCAAGATCGCGATGTTCTGCAACGTGGACATCGGCAGCGTCTTCACCTCTCCAGACGTCAAGAGCATCTACGAGCTGCCCTTGGAGTTGAGCCGGCAAGGATTGGATGAGCGGCTCTCCGAGATCCTGAACATCTGGTCGCGCGCTCCGCAGCTGCAGAGGTGGGAGCACATCGTCGACAAAATCTACCATCCGGGCCGAGGCGAGGTCCGGATCGCGATCGTCGGCAAGTACGTTCACCTCACCGAAAGCTACAAGAGCCTCAACGAGGCGCTGCTGCACGGGGGCATCGACAACGATGTGAAGGTGTTGCTGAGCTTCGTGGACTCGCAGGAACTCGAAGCCCACGGCCCTGCCAAGTTTCTTTCCGACGTGCACGCGGTCTTGGTGCCCGGCGGCTTTGGCGTGCGTGGAACCGAGGGCAAGGTCGCCGCGGTGAAGTTCGCGCGCGAGCGAAAAATTCCTTTCTTTGGAATCTGTCTGGGGATGCAGATGGCGGTGGTGGAGTTTGCGCGCAGCCTGGGGTTGGCGCGCGCCAACTCGCTGGAGTTCGATGAGAACACGCCCCATCCGGTGATCACGCTGATGGAGTCGCAGGTCGCGGTGCAAGACAAGGGTGGGACGATGCGCCTGGGCGCCTACCGCTGCGCGCTCAAACCCGGGTCCTTGGCGCACCGACTTTATGGTCGAGACCTCATCGAAGAGCGCCACCGCCATCGCTACGAGGTCAACAATCAATACCGCGACCGGCTCGAATCGGCGGGGCTGGTCTTCAGCGGACACAACCCCGAGTTGAACTTGGTGGAAATGATCGAGCTGGAGGAGCACCCGCACTTCATCGCCTGCCAATTCCATCCAGAGTTCAAGAGCAAACCGTTTGCCCCGCATCCGCTGTTCTCCGGGTTCGTTCGCGCCGCCGCGGAATACCGAGATGCCAAGGTGAGCACGAAGGTGATACGAGCGGTGCCGTGACCTCGGTGCGGCCGGCCCGAGTGCCCGGGGGTGGCCACCGGGTTCATCGACAAAATGATTGAACTGTGCGGCAAACAGGTCGGCCCCGGACAGCGGCTGCTGCTCATCGCCGGGCCGGACACCATCGAGTCCGAGGACGCGGTGCTGCGATTGGCGGATCGCCTCCGGCGGCTTTCCGAGCGCTTCCGGGTACCTTTGGTTTTCAAGTGCTCCTTCGACAAGGCCAACCGGACCAGTGGAGGTTCCTTTAGAGGCCCTGGGCTCGAGCGAGGCCTGGAGGTTTTGGCCAGGGTCAAGCGACAGACCGGGATCGCGCTGTTAACCGACGTTCACGAAACGCTCCAGGTCAAACCAGCCGCGGAAGTGGCGGACGTACTTCAGATCCCGGCATTTCTCTGCCGACAGACGGATCTGATCGCCGCGGCGGCGCGTACCGGGAAAGGTTTGAATATCAAGAAGGGGCAGTTCGTCGCTCCGGCCGACATGCTTCACGCCGCCCGCAAGGCCTTTGAGGTCGGAAACCCGAACGTCCTGGTCACCGAACGCGGTACCTCGTTCGGCTACCACAACCTGGTGGTCGACATGCGGGGGTTGCTGCTGATGCGAGAGGCTGGATTGTCGGTGTGCTTCGACGCCACTCACTCCGTTCAGCTGCCTTCGGCGGCGGAGGGCGCCAGTGGAGGCGAGCGAAAGTTTGTTTCGGTTCTGGCGCGCGCCGCCGCGGCGGCGGGCATCGACGCGTTGTTTGCGGAAGTCCACGAAGATCCGGATCGCGCTCTGTGCGATGGGCCGTCGTCGCTCAAGCCGGAGGCGCTCGAGGCGCTGCTCCAGGACGTTCTGGCGATTCGACAAGCCACGCACCAGGAACGATCGCCGTGATTGGCGATCGCGCCCAGGGGCGGCTTTCGAAGAAGCAGCTCAGCGAGAAAGCGGCGTCCATCAAGCTCCTGGTGTTCGACGTGGACGGGGTACTGACCGACGGTGGCCTTTACTATGGCCCTGCCGGCGAGGCGCTCAAACGCTTTGACGTTCGCGATGGGCACGGGCTGGTGATGGCTCGCCTCGCGGGATTACAAGCCGCCGTGCTCACCGCCCGCTCATCGCAGATCGTGGAAGTTCGCGGCCGCGAGCTTGGCCTGGTGGAAATCCTTCAGGGCAAGAGGAACAAGCAGCGTGCCCTCTTGGAGCTTCTGGAAAAATTACACGTTGAAAGAGTCGACTGCGCGTATATGGGCGACGATGTGAACGACCTCGGCCCGCTCGCGATCTGTGGCCTTCCGTCCTGCCCCGCCGATGCCGCTGCCGAAGTTCGGGCGAAATGCCGCTTTGTCAGCCATTTCCGAGGGGGGCGAGGTGCTGCTCGGGAACTGGTCGAAATCTGCTTAAAATCAAGGGGTTCTTGGGACGCCATGGTGGAATTATGCAATGGGGTCAAATTTGAGCCAGTTGACACTTTTCCGTCAACGTAGGTTTCTTCGGCTTCCCATTTAAGAGGAGTACGGCGAATGGAGAGGCTTTACACGACGCACGAAATTAGCCGCTTAATCCAGGTAGACCCTTCTACCGTCAGTAAGTGGATCGACAAGGGCATCCTGGCGGCGTTTCGGACGCCTGGAGGGCACCGAAGAGTCCGCTCGGGCGACCTACGGAACTTCCTGCTCGCTCACCACATGCCGCTTCCCGAGGAATTGGGCACTGGCGTGCTGAGACTTCTGGTCGTGGACGATGAGAAGTTGGTGGTGGAGGGGATGAAGCGGGCGTTTCGAGCCTTCGGCTCGCAGGTGGAAGTCACCACGACCACTTCCGGGGTGGAGGCGTTGCTGCTGGTTTCTGAGCAGAAGCCGCACGGTTTGCTGGTGGATCTGAACATGCCGGATCTGGATGGGTTCGAGGTGTGTCGGAAGGTCAACGCGCGACGAAATTTGGAGGGCACGAAAGTGATCGCGATGACCGGGCGTCCCACGCCTGAAATCATCGATCAGGCACTCAAAGCCGGCGCGGTCGCCTGCTTCGCGAAGCCCGTGGACGCCCAACAGGTGATGGACTTGTTCCGAGCGCCCGCCGCCGCCGCGAACAGGAAGTGACTTCACCGTTATTCGTCGGCGCGTCGAAGCTCCACCGAAGTTGCTCCCGACGGATCTCGCAGAACCGACACCGTCCACGGCCGACAGCACACCGGGCAATCCTCGACGTACTCCTCGCGCTCGGCGAGTGGCTCGACGTTGACGGCCACGATCTCGCCACAGTAGGGGCAGTACAGCGAGTGCTCCTCAAGTAGCTCGGTCATCTCGGCAATAAGCAATTAGCGGCATCAACTCGGGATGGTAATCCGCTCGGCCCGCGGCAACGAGCTTGCGCGCCTGCTCGAGCCAATGTTCGACTTCGGGGATGAGTCGACTCAGATCGACTCCCAACGAGCAATCCACAAAGTCGCGCAGCTTGTTCAACGCCTGCTCCAAGAGCTTCACCGTGCCCTGCGGCGAGCCAACCTGCAGCTTGTAAAGCCCGGCAGCCACCTGAATCAACCCTTGCAGGAGGCGGCGTTCCTCCGAAAGCTCGTCGAGCCAGCCCGCCTCCCAGGCTTCGTGCGCCTCGTAAAACTCTCGGCGATTGAACAGTTCGATGCCCTTCTCCAGGGCGTCGCGAAAGCCGGGATTCATGGCCCACAACATATCGCGCCGGCTCGCAAACGGTATGGCGGCCCGAAGAAACGGCACGGCGGAAAAAAGTCACGAGAGCGCGATTTATGCTCCTCATCAGCTCGCGCGCAGAGCAGGTTCATCCCGGTTGACAAGCAACGTGCGGGGTTTTACGAACCCGGCCGATGACCGACAACGCTCTTTCCGCGAGCGAGAAGGAAAAACTCGACTCGGGGTTGGCGGAGATTCTCACCCACTATCCCTCGGATCAAAAAGCTGCCGCGATGCTGCCGGCCCTCCGCCTGCTGCAGTCGATCAGGGGCTGGCTGCCCCCCGAGGGTCTGGCCTACGTTGCCGAGAAGCTTGGGGTGAGCAAAGAGCGCGCCTACGAGGTGGCGACGTTCTACGTGATGTTCCACACCGCCAAGCCCGGCAAGTACGTGGTGGATGTCTGCACCAATCTCTCCTGCTCGCTGTGGGGAGCGGAGAGGTTGCTGGCACATCTGGAGCTGCGTCTGGGCATTCCAGCAGGCGAAAGCAACGAGCGATTCACGCTGCGGGAGACCGAGTGTCTCGCTTCATGCGGCACCGCGCCGTGCCTGCAGATCAATGAGGAGCATTTCGAGTCCCTGACGCTTCAGCGGGTGGACGAGATACTGACCAAGCTGCCCTAGGGCGCAGGCGGTGGTTGCAATGATCGAGGTCGAGAAAACCATCACGCAGAATTGGGGAAAGCCTCGGTCCCATAGCCTCGAGGCTTACCGCAACAGCGGCGGCTACAGCGGCTTGCGAAAGGCGCTGCAGCTGAGCCCTGCTCAGATCACCGAGGAAGTGAAAAAGTCGAATCTGCGCGGCCGCGGCGGCGCCGGCTTCTACACCGGGATGAAGTGGAACTTCGTCCCGAAGAACAGTCCCAAGCCGGTTTACCTCGCGGTGAACGCCGACGAGTCGGAGCCGGGCACCTTCAAGGACCGCTACATTTTGGAAAACGACCCTCACATGCTGCTCGAGGGAATCGCGATAGCGGCTTTGGCGCTCAACTGCCACCAGGCCTACATCTACACGCGCGGAGAATTCAAAAAGCAGGCAGAGGTGGTCAACGGCGCCATTGCCGAAGCGTACCAGGCAGGCATTTTTGGCGAAAAGGTGCTGGGGAAGGAGCACCGCCTCGACGTCTACCAAGTCCGCGGCGCCGGTGCCTACATCTGCGGGGAAGAAACGGCGCTCCTGGAATCTCTCGAGGGAAAGAAGGGTTGGCCGCGCCTCAAACCGCCGTTCCCGGCGGTGGTCGGCCTCTTTGGCGCCCCCACCGTTGTCAACAACGTGGAGACCCTCGCTTCCTTGCCCGCGATACTCGACAAAGGGGGCGAGTGGTACGCCGCGCTGGGCACCGCTAGATCCGGAGGCACGCGCCTGGTCTGCCTTTCCGGAAGCGTCAACCGGCCCGGCGTCTATGAGATCTCGATGCGGACCACCATCCGCGAGCTGATCTTCGACCAGCAACTCGGCCAGGGGATGCCGCCCGGGCGCAGCGTCAAGGCCGTGATTCCCGGCGGCTCTTCCGCGCCGGTGCTGTCCGCGGATGAAATCGACGTCGCCTTGGAATTCGAGGCGCTCAAGGAAAAGCAAACCATGGCGGGCTCGGGCGGAGTGATCGTGATGGACGACTCCACTTGCCTGGTGCGCTGCCTTTGGCGAGTGGCGCGGTTTTACGCCGAGGAGTCCTGCGGGCAGTGCACTCCCTGCCGCGAGGGCACCCCCTGGCTGACTCGAATCTTGCGCAAAATCGAAGAGGGGCGCGGCAGCCCAGAGGACCTCGACGTGCTGATCAACGTGGCCGCGTCGATCGCGCCCTATCCGCCGATTGGACTTGGAAACACCATCTGCGCGCTAGGCGATGCGGCCGCGCTTCCAGTGCACTCGTTCGTGACGAAGTTTCGGGGCGAGTTTGTGGCGCACATCGAACAAAGGCGGTGCCCATTCGGAGAAAACCCCTGGGGAGCTTTCGGCGGAGGTCGGGTATGACCGTGGAGGCAGTGCTTTTTTGGGCATTCGGGGCGTGCGTGGTGATTGGAGCCGCCGCGGTGATCGCTTCGCGCAATGCCGTCAATTCGGCGATGGCGCTGGTGGCGACGTTCTTCTTCTTAGCGGGAATCTACCTGCTGTTGTGGGCACCGACTCTGGCAGTCCTTCAGGTGCTGGTCTACGCCGGCGCGATCATGGTCCTGTTTCTGTTCGTGATCATGCTCCTTTCCCTGACGGAGAGCGAAGTTCAAGGGGGGCGAATCACGCTCTCCCGGGTGCTCGGGGGTGCCGCGGCGGCGGCGGTGCTCTGGGCATTGGAAACCACGCTGTTGCGCCTCGCCCCGGTCGCGCGCGCGATGGCCACCGCTCCGGCTCCCCAATTCGGCACCCTCAAGTCGCTGGGCGCGCTGCTTTACTCGCAATACGTTCTTCCTTTCGAAGTCGTTTCTCTCTTACTGCTGGTAGCAATCGTGGGAGCGGTGGTAGTGGCCAAGTCGCGAATCTGAAGAGAACGCCCATGGTACCCACCAACCATTATCTGGTTCTCGCGGCGGTCCTGTTCTGCATGGGGATGTTTGGCGTTCTGGTTCGCCGCAACGCCCTGGTGGTGTTCATGTGCATCGAGCTGATGTTGAACGCCGCCAACCTGACCTTCCTCGCTTTCGCGCGCGAGCAACAGAACATGGTGGGCCACGCTTCGGCGTTTTTCGTGATCGTGGTCGCCGCCGCTGAAGCCGCCATTGGTTTGGCGATTATGATCGCGGTCTTCCGCAGCCGTGGCACGCTCAACATCGGCGAAATCCGCACCATGAAGCACTGACCCAGCGGGAGGTTGCCTCGTCGAAATGGATTTCGCTCAGCTGCTCACCAATTCGCCCGCGGATCCAGCCTCTGTGACGGAGGGGCTTTGGCTGATCATCGCTCTGCCATTGCTGGGAGCGATCACCTGCGGGTTGTTCGGCAAGGCATTGGGCCGGGCCAATACCAACTTCATAGCCACCGCCGCGGTGTTCGGCTCGTTTTTACTTTCCGCGCTCTCCTTTTGGGCGCTCAACGATCCCCGAGCGGTGCTGCGTTCCGCCTTCACCGACCTGTATACGCCTTACGCGCTTGGCCAACAGTACGGCGTTTGGTTCGCCTCGAGCCTGTTCAAGGCCACCTTCGGCCTGCGGCTGGACCATTTGTCGGGCGCGATGATCCTGGTGATCACCGGGGTGGGCGCGCTGATCCACCTCTACTCCACCGCGTACATGGAGCACGACGAGGGGTATTGGCGCTACTTCGCGTACCTCAATCTGTTCGTGGCGATGATGCTGGTGCTGGTGATGGCCGACAACCTGGCCCTGCTGTTCGTGGGCTGGGAGGGCGTCGGCCTGTGCAGCTACTTGCTGATCGGTTTCTGGTACAGCGACGCAGCGAAGGCTTGGGCAGGCCGCAAAGCCTTCGTGGTGAATCGAATCGGTGACTTTGGTTTTCTCATCGGCGCGTTCTTGCTGGTCCTGGTGCTGGCCTCCTTCGACCGGCAGTGGCAAGCGGCCGGTGCTCCTCGAGGCCAACCACAGTGGCACGCCTCCGTGGCAAAAGAAGGCTCGCTTCACTTTCAGGCCCTTGAGGGCATGGCACGGGTGTTGGGCAACCCTGCCGCGCCCCGCGCCGGCGGGATTGGGCTCGAAACCAAGATCGAGGACGGCCCGTTCCGAGGCACCAGCTTCGGCGATGCGCTGACGCTGGTGCTCTTGCTGTTCATGCTGGGAGCGGCGGGCAAAAGCGCTCAGATCCCCCTCTACGTCTGGCTTCCGGACGCGATGGCCGGCCCGACCCCGGTGTCCGCGTTGATCCACGCCGCGACCATGGTGACCGCCGGCGTGTATCTGTTCTGCCGGTTGAATTTCATGGTGGTTCTCTTTCCAACCGCGATGGTGGCGATCTCGATGATCGGAGCCGCCAGCGCCATCGTCGCTGCGCTGATCGCGTTCGCGCAAAACGACATCAAGAAGGTGTTGGCCTACTCCACCATCTCCCAGCTGGGGTTCATGTTCATGGCCGCCGGGATGGGCGTCTTCTGGGCGGCGATGTTTCACTTGGTAACGCACGCCTTCTTCAAGGCCTGCCTGTTCCTGGGCGCCGGCTCGGTGATGCATGGCAATGCCGAGGAGACCGACATCACCAAGCTCGGCGGCCTGCGGCGCGAAATGCCAGTGACCTGGATCACCTTTTTGATCTCCACCCTCGCGATCACTGGGGTGGTCCCGCTGTCGGGTTTCTTCTCCAAGGACGCGATCCTTCACGGAATTCACTCGACGCACTTGCCCGCCTATCCGTGGGCGACTGAATTGGTCTGGGCGATGGGCCTGTTCGCGGCGTTTTGCACCGCGTTCTACATGTTCCGCCTCTATTACCTGACCTTCCATGTCCCACGCTCCAAGGAGGCCAAGGTCGCGCACGCTCACGAGAGCCGCTGGCCGATGACCTTGCCGCTGATCGTGCTTGCCGCCGTCTCGGTGCTCGGAGTCGCCTGGGGGCTTCCGATCATCAAGTACGGCGAGCAGCGCCAGGCGCTGATGGAGAACTTCTTCCTCCCGGTGCTGAGGACCGCTCAGCGCCTGGAGGCGACTCGGATCATCCGACACGAAGAGAGTCCCTATGCGGCGTGGGGACTCGCCTGGCTGATTGCGATGGCGGGGTTCGGATTGGCGACCTACCTCTACACCCGGTACTTTCCGAGTGGAAAGCGGCTACCCGCGGCGCTGCAACCACTGGCGCGCCTGGCGGAAAACAAGTTCTACGTCGATGAGCTGTACGACTGGCTGATCGTGAGGCCGGTGAAGATCGCGAGCGTTCTTCTCTACCGAGTGGTCGATTCCTTCCTGATCGACACCCTGGCGGTGCGCGGCGTGGGGTGGGTGACTCGAGTGAGCGGATCGGCGCTGCGCTACCTCCAAACCGGAGACACCCAGAGTTACGCGGCGGTGATGGCGATCGCGCTGCTCGGCGGGCTCGTCTACGCGATGCTCCAGGTGCTCAAATGAGCTTTCTCGATTCGTACCTGGTCAACCTGGTGATCTTTCTGCCGCTGGCCTTCGCCGCCATCGTCGCGGTGCTACCCGGCACGGAGAGGGGGCAGATCCGCACCACCGCTCTGATCGGAATGTCGATCACCCTGGTGTTCGCGACCTGGATGTACCTGCGCTACGCGCCGAGCGGGGCCGAGTTCCAGCTCGAATACCGGGCGCGGTGGTTGGAAAACCTGGGAATCACTTTCCACACCGGGGTGGACGGTCTGTCGGCAAGTCTGCTGCTGCTCACCGCCTTTCTCGGCCCCTGGGTGGTGTTGGCCTCCTGGCGCTTCATCGACGTCCGGGTAAAGGAGTTTCACCTCGCCATCCTGTTGCTCCAGACCGCGATGCTGGGCGCGCTGGCGTCGATGGACCTGGTGCTGTTCTACATCTTCTGGGAGGCGATGCTGGTCCCGATGTACCTGTTGATCGGCGTCTGGGGATCGGAAGAGCGGGTGATGGCGGCGGTCAAGTTCTTCCTCTTCACGATGGTCGGGTCCCTCTTGATGCTGGTCGCTATTTTGGCGCTCTACTTCATCAGCCAGCCTACCGGACCGCGCTCTTTCGACTACGCGCAAATCTACAACGCGCTGATTTCCGCCAGCCGGCAGGTATCGGAGTGCGCCCAAGGTGGAAGCTGCGACCAGCTCTCCCCGGTCGCGCTTAGCCTGAAAACCTACGGCCCCTGGATGTTCCTGGCATTCGCGATTGCCTTCGCGGTCAAGGTTCCGATGTTCCCAGTGCACACCTGGCTGCCGGATGCGCACGTGCAGGCGCCGGTGGCAGGATCGATGATCCTCGCGGGCGTGATGCTGAAGATGGGCACCTTCGGCTTTTGGAGATACGCCATCCCCTTGTTCCCCACCGCGGCGCGAGAATTTCGCCCCGCGCTCGCGGTGCTGGCGATCATCGGGATCGTCTACGGCGCCCTGATGTGTCTGGCCCAGCGCGACGTCAAGAAGCTCATTGCCTACAGCTCGATTTCGCACCTGGGCCTTTGCATGCTCGGGATGTTGGCGCTAACGGTTGAGGGGGCGAGCGGTTCGGCTTACCAGATGCTGAACCATGGGGTTTCGACCGGAGCCCTCTTCCTGCTCTTCGGAATGCTTTACGAGCGAACCCACACCCGAGGGATCAACGAATTCGGGGGACTTGCCAAGGTGATGCCGCTGCTGGCTGCCGCGTTCGTGATCATCACCTTTTCCTCGATCGCCGTGCCGGGCACCAACTCCTTCGTCGGGGAGTTCTTGGTTTTGCTGGGTACTTTTCGCAGCAGCCTTCCCCCGGTGTTCGGCGTCCTTGGGGCGCTGGGCATCATTCTCGGCGCAGCCTACATGCTTTGGATGGTTCAACGCGTCTTCTTTGGCCCCATGATCCACGCTGATCGCCATCCGCTCACCGACTTGAATCTGCGCGAGATCGTCACCGCCATCCCGTTCGTGCTCCTCGCCTTGGCAATGGGGCTCTATCCCCAGCCATTCTTGGATCGTCTGGCTCCATCCTCGACGCGCTTCGTGGCTCGGGCCAACCTGGGGCTGCGCGGCTTCACTTCAACCGACAGTTCGGTGGAGATGAAGGTGATGCCCTTGCCAGAAACCAGCTCAAAGATGGGTGCGCAACTTGACCGGTCGACTTCTCGGTCGTCGATGAGGGTTGCTCGGCCATGACCCTCCCGGATTTTGGCTGGCAGGACATTCTCCCTCTGATCCCCGCGATCGTGATGTCCGGGGTGGCGATGCTGCTGCTGGTCACCGAGGTTTTTCTTTCCGCGCCGTTGCGGACCTATCAAGCGATCCTGGCCTTAGCGGCCGCGGTGCTCGCGGGGACGGTGGCTTCGTTTCTCGCCTTCCAACCCGCGCGAGAGGTGCTCGGGGGCTTTGCCGCCTTGGACGCGTTCTCGAGCGCGGTGACCGCGGTGGTGTGCCTGGGGACGGCGCTGGCGATCCTGCTGGGCGCGGGCTTTTTGCGCCATCGCAATGCCGAGCGAGGAGAGTTTTACGCCTTGATGCTCTTCGCCGCGACCGGGATGAACCTGCTGGCGATTTCCTCGGAGCTGATGATGATCTTCATCAGCCTCGAACTGCTGAGCATTTCCACCTATGCGCTGGCGACGTACCTGCGGCGGGGGACGCGCCCGTCTGAGGCGGGTTTCAAGTACTTCATCCTGGGCGCGTTTTCGAGCGCGGTGCTGCTATACGGTTTTGCGCTGCTCTACGGTGCCACGGGTACCACGCTGCTGAACGGTCTGGGCCGAGCGCTGCCGCGAGCTTTCGAAACCCGACCTTCGCTCGTCTATTGCGGAGGGATGCTGGCCGCCGCCGGCTTCGCCTTCAAGGTCGCCGCGGTGCCATTCCACATGTGGACGCCGGATGTCTACGAGGGCGCGCCCACCCCGGTAACCGCATTGATGAGCGTGGGCGTGAAGGCGGCTGGTTTCGCGGCCTTGGTCCGCGTCTTTACGACGTTGGGCACGGGCCCAAACCTCAAGCTGTTCTCGATCCTCTTTTCCGCGCTCGCATTCCTCACCATGGTGGTTGGAAACCTGCTCGCGGTGCCTCAGCGCAACGTGAAGCGGATGCTGGCCTATTCCTCGATCGCTCACGCCGGTTACGTCTTGGTCGGCGTCGCCGCGCTCTTTGCTCAGACGCCCTCGACTGGGTCGGGCTGGAAGCTGCTCAGCGCCATTCCGCTGAGCTCGAGCGGGTCCGATCAGCTGTACGCCTTGACCTTGAGAGCCATCCTCTTTTACCTGCTCGCTTACACCGTGACCGCGGTCGGAGCTTTTGGGACGCTGAGCGCGCTCGAGCGGCGCGAGGATGAGGAGAAGGGTACGGCATGGGATTTGGAGCGGTTCTCGGGATTGGTTCACCGAAAACCCGGTTGGGCCGTGGCGATGGCCACCTTTATGCTCTCCTTGGGAGGAATTCCTCCGACGGTCGGATTTCTCGGCAAGCTGTTGATCTTCGAGGCCGCCGTCGATGCCGGGCTGGTCGGGCTGGCCGTGGTCGGCGTCCTCACCAGCGTGGTCGGGGTGTACTACTACCTGCGCGTCGTCGTTTACATGTTCATGCGCCCCGCGCCCGAGGTGAGCCCGTTGATTGAGCCCCAGTGGACGACCGAGGCGGCGTTGGTGGTGTCTACCGCGGCAGTCTTCTTGCTTGGCATCGCTCCCGGGTTTCTCTCGAGCTGGCTCTCCGCCGGTGCAACCCTGTTGGGAAGCCGCTGAACCAGCCGTTCAGCTTCTTCTGAGCACGCGCTTTTCACCCACCCGAAGCGTCACCCTTTGGCGATCGAAGAACTCCGAGAGAGGAATGACGTACTTGCGACTTTGGCCAACGAGCTCCTTGAAGGCTTGGGTCGAAATCTCCTTGCGCTCATGCAGGTGGGCCACGAGTCGCTCCTGGAGCTGCTCCACCGCTTTCTTGTCGAAGTAAAGCTCGTCGGTGACGCGCACCAGAAGCTGCTCGGCCGTGGCGACCTTGAGCAGCTCCTGGACCCGAGCGGGAGCCAGCGACAATTCGCTCGCAAGCTCGTCGAGCCTGGGAGGACCCAACCCGGCGGCGCTGATTTTCGCCAGCAGTTGTGCCCGCAGGTTCTCCTCGCCGGCGGTGAGGGTTCGTCCTTTCCCCTTGAGGCGGAGAACTTCTCCCGAGCTTTCCGCTTCCCCTCGCTCCAGCAGAGCAGCCACCACCCGCGAAAAAATGCGCGGCTCCAGATCCGCCGATAAGCGCTGCCGAAGCTCTTCCTTGCTCAAGCCCTCCTTCATTGGCTCCCGAGCGTGGAAGTCCTCGATCAGAACGCGGCTGCGAGCCACCATCGCGGCGAACACCTCGGAGGAGAGGTAGTGCCGGCGCTCCTTGTCCACCAGCATCGCCGCGCCCCTGCTGCCCAAAAGCTCCAGCGAGCGCTGCAACGTCTTTTGCGGCAGAGCCGAGCGCGCGAACAATTCCTTCGCGGAGAGCCCGCGATAACCCGCCTGGTTGAGAAGCCAGGCCAAGCGCTCCTCGGGCCCGCCATCGCGAAGCGCGCTCAGAACTTGAGAGGCCCCCCTGCGACGCTTGGGCGGCGTCATCGTGAGCACTTGCCCACCGGCGACGGTGGTTCCCCGGTTCGGAAGAGCTCGAAAGCCGCGCAGGATGAAGCGTTGTCCCGGCAGCGCCAGCACCGGAGCTCCCAGGCGCAGCTGCGCAAACCCGGTCTCGCCCGGGCGCAGCTGCTCTTGATCCAACAACGCCACCGTGGCTTCGACCTGAGCGGTGCCCAGGTGCAGCAACAACTTTTTGCGCTTGGGGAGCGGCTCGTCGACGGCTGGAATCAGCGTCAGCTCCACGTCCAGCATCCGGGTAGGCGGCAACTCCTGATGGCGGCTGAGGACCATTCCTCGAGAAATCTGTTCCGTCTCGACGCCGCTTACGTTGACCGCCACCCGCTGGCCGGCTGCAACCTTGTCCGCGTTAGCGCCGTGCACCTGGAGACCTCGCACTCGCAGCGGCCCCGGGAGCCCGGGCAAGAGCGATACCGATTCGTCGAGCTTCACTTGCCCCGACAGCAGCGTTCCCGTGACCACCGTTCCAAAGCCCTTCATCGTGAAGGCGCGATCCACCGGCACAAACAAGGGCCCTTCGGCCGGCCGAGCCGGGAGATCCCTGGCCAGAGCGGAGAGCACCTTCTTGAGCTCTGCGATGCCCTCGCCGGTCTTGGCGGAGCAGGGAATGAGCTTCGCGCCCTCGAGGAATGTCTCCTTGGTCAACAGCTCGATGTCTGCTCGAAGCAACGGCAGCCACTCCTCGCCGAGCTCGGGCAACAGATCTGACTTGGTGACGGCTACGACTCCGGCGCGCACGCCCAGCAGTCGACAGATGTCGAGATGCTCGCGGGTCTGCGGCATCACCCCTTCATCCGCCGCGATCACCAGGATGGCCAAGTCCACCCCGCCAGCCCCAGCGGCCATGGCTTTGACGAATCGCTCGTGCCCCGGGACGTCCACCACCCCCGCCACGGTGCCGTCGTCGAGCCGCAGGTGCGCGAACCCGAGCTCCAAGGTGATGCCGCGCCGCTTTTCCTCCTTCAGCCGATCGGTATCGATGCCGGTCAAGGCTTTGACCAGCGCCGTCTTGCCGTGGTCGATGTGTCCGGCCGTTCCGATGATCATCGTTAGGCCGTTGGACCTAACGAGAGACTCGGCAGAGTGTCAACGACGCTTCAGCGCCCAGCCGTTGTCTAGAAGGGGATATCGTCCTCAGGGGCCGGCGAATTTGCTGCCTCCTCGGCACCCGCGGGAGGCTGCACGTAGTCCTCACCGCCATTGCGGGGCCGAGACCGGTTGGCGCCGGCATCGCGACCACCAAGAAACACCACGTTATTGGCGACCACCTCGGTAGTGTAGTTCTTCCGGTTCTCTTTGTCGGTCCACTCGCGGGTCTGCAAGCGACCTTCCACGAAGCACTGCCGCCCCTTGCCGAGATACTCGCCGCAAAGCTCGGCCAGCTTTCCCCAAACCACGATGCGGTGCCACTCCGTTCGGTCCTGCTTCTGACCGTTCTTGTCCGTCCACGATTCGCTGGTGGCGATGCGAAAATTTGCGACCGCCTGCCCACTCGGAGTGAAACGCACTTCCGGGTCGGCACCCAGGTTACCTACCAGGATCACTTTGTTGACGCCGCCTGCCATACGCTTTTCTGCCTTTCTAGGAGGACTGATCCGTCGCGGATCAGTTTCGTTGTTGCGCATGCCTATAGCAGCGTCCGGTGACAGCCGTCGCGGGGATTTCGTGCGCCCAGGCGCCGAGGATTAGCCGCCTGGTCGGGCTTCGGGGGGGGCAGGCACGGGCACCGACTCCACAGCGGAGGCACTCGCGGGGGATGCACTGGGGTCAGCTTTGACCCTTTGCGCTGAGAGCGACGTCTTCACTTCCTTGGCGAAGGCGGCCAACTCCGAGCCACTGTTTTCGATGCCCCGCAAGGCCGCCCAGAAGGGATGTTCTGCGCCGCCCGTCTGTGAAAGGGCGTCCGCGAGCCTGGACAGCGCGGCAGTTCGCTCGGCGTTTCCGGCGGCCTTGAGCGCAACCACCAGCTCTTGAGGGGCGGTTTTGGCGACTTCCGCCATCGACGCCGATGCTTCGCGCTCAGCCGCCGCGTCCCCCTGCGCGGCGCGGCACAGCTCGACCAGCCTCGAGACAGCCTCTGCCTGGCCTTGCGCCGCCAGTTCCACCACGGAAGAGACTCCGGGGACCTCGACCCCAAGCTCCTTGGCGGCTTCGCGCAGCCGCCCATAAACCGCATCGGTGGCCGCAAAGCTGTCCAACAAGGCCCGAACCCCCAGGTAGTCCTCCCGGTTGGACTGGTAAAGCGCATCCGCGAGCACGGCGCGCACCGCCGGATCCTTCTCGCTGCGCCAGGCGGTACGCAAGAAGGGGATGTTCCGCTTATCACCCTGCTTGCCCAGCGCCAGGTAGGTGCGGACGCGTGCTTTAATTTCCTCGATCGGCTTGACGACCGTCTCGGGCGTCATCACCGCGGCAACCGCCTTCTCTGGACCTTGCGTGGACCCGGCCGCGGCCACGGCGACACCGAGAGCGTCGAGACCCTGGACAACCGGCCCGGAGCGCCCCGAGTAGTCGTTGACAATCATCGCGAAGCAGAACTTCTCCCCGCCGACCGATTGCACATACCCCGAGAGCGAAGAGACCTTCTCCAGAGTCCCGGTCTTGCCGCGCAGCCGCCCAACGGCGTCCGAGCCCTCGAAACGATATCGGAGCGTTCCGTCCTTGCCGGCGATGCCGAGCGAGGAAAGGAATTCGGGAGCCAGGGGAAAGCGGTCATACATCACCTTGAGCAGCCGGGTAATCTGAGCCGCCGAGAAGCGGTTGGTGTCGTTGAGGCCCGAGCCATTCCTCATCACGTAGGTTCCGCGCGGAATCCCCGCCTGCTTCTCGAGAAAATCCTCGACAACCTTGATCCCATTGAAGAAGTTGCCCGGGGGTCCCTTCTGCTCCGCCGCGAGCGTTTTGATCAACTGCTCAGCGACAAAGTTCGACGAGACTTTGTTCAGCCGCTTGAGGATCAAATCGAACGTCTCTGACTGGGAGACGTGGATCAACCTGCTATGCGGCGGAACCGAACCGAGTCTGACCCGGCCTCGAACCTTCACGCCGTGGTCCGCGAGCATGCGTTTGAGCGTGTAGCCGAAGTACAAGGGCGGGTTGTCGATTTTTTTCCAGACCGCGATCGAGCCCCGGCCGAGAGGGACGGTGCCGCGGACGATGAGCCGCTGCCGGTCACCCGAGGGTTGCGACTGGACCGAAAACCGGCGGCCCAACCGAGCGGCGGTGGAGACCGCCTTTTCGACCACGAAGTACTCGCTGGCGGGCTCCAATTCCACGTTGGCTCCCGACCCGACGCGCTCGCCCCCGCGCAAGTAGACAGTGATGGTGTTCCAGTTGAGCGAGAGCGCTCCCGTGGGCGCCATGTAGGCACGATCGCTGTTTTCCTGATCGAATCCCGGAGCGAGCCGGTCTCGGTCGAACCAGCTGTCGTCCAGCACGATGTCGCCCACATCCCGAAGGCCGGCGTGGAACAGCTCGCCGACGATTCCGTAGAGCCGTTCGGTGGTGATCGAAGGATCCCCCTTCCCGCGGACGTAGAGCACCTTCGCCCGGCTTCCCTCCGGACTGTCGTCGAGCATGAACTCGGTCTCGAACCGGTAGTCGGGCCCCAAGATCCCCAAGGCCGCGGCGGCGGTGAAAAGTTTCACGTTGGAAGCCGGGTTGAGCAGCTCATCCCCGTTCTGGGTGAAGATCACCGTGCCATCGTCCAAGCTTTGGACGTGGATCGACACTCGGGCGGAGTCGAGCGGCGAGTGCTTAACGACGTCCAGGAGCACCTTTTTGAGGGCTTCGCGGTCGGCGCTCTTTGCCGCCCAGGTGTGCCCCAGAGGTAGGCAAAGTGCTGCCACCATCCCGAATACACATCGCCGCCCGCTGACTGCTTTCACTCCCTGCTCCCGCGTCGCAACCGGCGGGCATTATGAAAGGCCGGCCGCAGCGTGGCAATGCGGCCTCCAAACCTCACTTTTCCAGGGCGGTTCAAACCTTACCCATCCTTCGCGATTGGGCCACGTCGGGCTGGACAAACCCGCGTAGGAAGGTAGGTTCCGGATTTCGAAAGAGCGAGAAAGGAGACGCAGGCCGATGGGGACAGAGACGATTCAGGTCTCGGGAATCATTCATGCCTCGCCGGATCGGATTTACCAAGCTTGGCTGGATTCTGACGAACACTCGAAGTTCACTGGGGGAAAGGCCTCCGTGGAATCCGGAATCGGCGGCAAATTCACCGCTTGGGACGGCTACATCCAGGGAACCACTCTGGAGCTCGAGCCTGGCCGGCGCATTGTGCAGTCGTGGCGCACCACCGAGTTCCCCTCGGACAGCGGCGATTCACGCCTGGAAATCCATTTCGAGCCGGTTGAAGAAGGAACCCGCATCGTGCTGTTGCACAGCGACATTCCAACTGGCCAAGGTACCCAGTACGAGCAAGGCTGGAAGGAGCATTACCTGGAGCCGCTGGCCAGGTACTTCGCCAATCAGGGTGCCGCATCCGCCCAACCGCCCCAGGTCAGCGAAGACACCAGGGCAGTGGGGGAAGAAGCGGAGGTAAAGCCAAAAGCGGAACCAGTCCGTGCGAAGACGGCACCTTCCAAGCCCAAAGCCAAGCCCAAAGCCAAGCCCAAGGCGGCAGCCCGCCGTCCGGCGGCGAAGCGCGCCGCAAAGGCCAAGAAGGCCGCGCGCCGCGGGAAGCGCGTTTCCGCCAAGGCGAAAGCCGGGCGCAGCCGCAAAGCGGCACCCAAGCGTCGGTCGGGTAAAAAAGCCGCGCGAAAGGCATCGCGCAAACGGACCCGGCGTTGAGAGATTTTGAAGCTCGGGGGCTGAACGCGCCTCAGTGATGGTTAAGCTCCGAGGCTGGAGTTTCTGGGCAGCGGCCTTGTTGATCTTGGCGCGATGTCACCCAGAAAGCTCTGAATCGGGCGTTACTCTGCTGATCGAGTCCCCACCTGAGAGTCTCGACGGCCGGCTCGCGCTTTCCGGAAACGGCCAGCGGCTCGCGCAGCTGATCGCGCCGGATTTGGTTACCTTCGACGATAAGGGCGAGCCAGTGCCCGACCTAGCGGACAGCTACCGTCAGCTCGACCCAGTGTCGTTGGCGTTCAAGCTGCGCGCCGGCCTTCGCTTCCACGATGGAACCCCGCTGACTTCCGAGGACGTGAAAGCGACCTACGACGCCATTGTAAAGGGCGAGTTCTCGTCTCCAAGGGCACAAAAACTCGCGGCCATCTCGAGCATCGATGCGCCCGATCCCGAGACGGTGATCTTTCACCTCAAGCGCCCGTATGCGCCAATTCTCGCGGAGCTGACGCTGGGAATCGTTCCCAGGCAACGGGCTCGGGGCCCGCAGGCGGCGCTTCAAGATGAGCGACCCGTTGGCGCGGGTCCATTTCGCTTTGTCTCTCGCAGCGACGAGAACCACTTGGAGCTGCGGCCGTTCTCCGCATACTACCGCGGAGAGCCCCGCATTTCGCGCCTCCAAGTCCGCGTGGTCCGCGACGAGACGGCGCGAGTTTTGGAGCTTCTCAAGGGGCGCGCGGATCTTCTTCTGGGAAGCATCTCGCCTTCGGTGTTGCCAACCGTGAAGCGCAATCCCTCTTTGCGAGTGATCACCGGCCCGGGCAGCGGATATTCGTACGTCGGGCTCAATCTCCGAGGACCGCCTTTTTCCGACCGACGAGTTCGCCAAGCCCTCTGCAAAGCGCTGGACGTTCCCTTGATTGCGGAGGCGAAGTTTCATGGGTTGGCCGTGCCAGCAAGCGGGATGCTTCCGCGCCACCATTGGGCATACTGGGATACCGGGGGATGCCGGCGGGACTTGTCCAAGGCCGCGAAGCTGCTCGCGGAAGCTGGTTACACAACCGCAGGCTCGGAAGACCTGTCGGCGCAGTCCACGCCGCCCAAGCCTCCGCTGCGCTTCACGCTGAAGACTTCCTCGGACCGATTGCGCAAGTCGATCGCCCTGATCATGAAGGAGCAGCTGGCGCAGCTTGGCGTGGAAGTCGAGCTTCGTTCCCTCGAGTTCGGAACTTTCTTCAACGACGTCCGCAAGGGAAACTTCGATGCGGTAACGCTCAAGTGGGCGACGGTCTTCGAGCCGAACCTGATGCAGGACGTGTTTTCCTCTCGCAACATTCCAAGCATCGACAACCAATTCAGCGGTCTCAACCGCGGGGGATACGCCAATGCGCAGCTCGATTTGCTGCTCGAGCGCGCCTCGGGGGCAGACCGAACGCAACGGTTGACTCTGTACCACCAGGCCCAGGAAATTCTCGAACGAGACCTGCCCTACATTCCTCTCTGGCATGAGGACGTGGTGGCGGTGGTGTCGAGCCGGCTGCGCGACTTTCAGCCCTCGGCTCAGGGCTTCCTGCAGCCGCTGGCCTTGGCTCGCGAGGTCAGTCCGTGAAAAAAAGCGCCGCGGTCGCGCTGGCGATGGTCGGCGCGCTGCTGCTCATCTCCCTCTTCCTCAACCTGGTCCCTGGAGATCCGGTGGACATCATGCTCGGCGAGCATGCAGCCCTCGTCGATCGCCAGGCCCTCCGCCATGCCGTGGGGCTGGATCAGCCCTGGTATGACCAGCTCTGGAGCTTCTCCAAGTCCCTGGTAACGGGTGAGCTGCGCAGCTCGCTTCCGCCATTCCAGAAAAAGGTGTTGCCGCAGATCGCCGCGGCGCTTCCGAACACCCTGCTCTTGGCGTTCGCGGCGATGGCCATCGGCGTTGCGCTGGCCTTGCCGCTGGGCGTTTTGGCCGCGGCTCGGAGCCATTCAGCGATCGATCATCTGGCGATGGCCCTTTCCGTGGCAGGGGTTGCGCTTCCCCGGTTTTGGCTCGGCCCGATGCTGATCATCCTCTTCGCAATCAAGCTGGATTGGCTTCCGGTATCCGGGGCGGGAAGCCTCCGGCACTTGGTGCTGCCGGCGATTACCCTCGGAGTCGCGCTGGCGGCTTTTCTCTCCAGAGTCACGCGCGCCGCGATGCTGGAAGCGCTGCGCGAGGAGTTCATCACCGTGGCACGGGCCAAGGGCTTGGCTCCGTTGCCAGTGCTCTGGAAGCACGCTTTTCGGAACGCGCTGCTGCCGATCCTCACCGTGCTGGGACTGGAATTCGGCACGCTGCTGGGCGGGGCAATCGTCACCGAGAAAGTGTTCGCGTGGCCCGGCATGGGGACGCTGCTGCTCAACGGGATCGAGGCGCGAGACTACAATTTGGTTCGCGCGGTGGTGCTGGCGTTTACGTTCTCGTACTTGGCGATGAACGCGTTGACGGACCTGGCTTATGCGGCCGTCGATCCTCGGGTGCGAAAGCAATGAGCCTTCCCTGGCCGCGCCTTCGCGGATTGGGCGCTCGGTTTGGTCTGGCGGTCGCGCTCTTGTGGGTGCTCGCCGCCGCCGCCGCGCCGCTTCTGGCACCGAGCTCGCCGAGGGCGATCGATCTGACGGCCGATCTGCAGCGACCGAGCCTTCGCCACCTTCTCGGCGCCGGAGAGAATGGGATCGACGTGCTCACCCACATCCTCTACGGCGCGAGGGTCTCCTTAATCGTGAGCGTGATGACGGTGCTGCTGTCGGCGGCGGTGGGGACCATCGTCGGCGGAGTCGCCGGGTATTTCCGCGGCTGGTTGGACGAGCTGCTGATGCGTTCAACGGACGTGCTGCTCGCGTTTCCCGGAATTCTCTTGGCGATCTTCATCACCGCGGTACTCGGCCCCTCCCTGGCGAACGTCGTCTTCGCGCTCACCTTTACCGGCTGGACCGGATACGCGCGACTCTTTCGAGGGCAGGTCTTGAGCCTTCGCCAACGGGAGTACGTCCAGGCGGCAAGGGCGCTGGGCGCCAGCGGGCGCAGGATTTTGGGACGCCACATCCTGCCCAACGCGGCGGGTCCCCTAATCGTCCAGGCCACTTTCGGGATTCCAGGGGCGATCCTGGCGGAGGCCTCGCTCAGCTTTTTGGGGCTCGGCGTTCCCCCGGGCACACCCTCGTGGGGAGCGTTGGTGGATCAAGGGACCCAATACCTCTTGATTGCACCGCACATCGCGCTGTTTCCCGGACTGGCATTGGCGCTGACGGTCCTCGGATTCAACTTTCTGGGAGATGCGCTGCGCGACGCGCTCGATCCCAAGCCGGTGGCGATGCGATGAGAGCCGTGGTTCAGCGGGTGTCGGAGAGCTCAGTCGAGGTCGAGGGGCGAGTCGTGGGTCGGATCGGCCCGGGCCTTCTCGTCCTCTTGGGCGTTGGAAAAGCGGATACCGACAAGGACGTCGACTGGATGGTGGAGAAAGTCTCGCATCTGCGGATCTTCGAGGACGAACAGGGCAAGATGAACCGGTCGCTCTTGGAGGGGAGTCGATCCCTTCTCGCGATCAGTCAATTTACCCTCTACGGGGACACCCGGAAGGGGCGAAGGCCGAGCTTCGTCGAGGCCAAGGAACCCGCGGAGGCAAACCGTCTCTACGAGCTTTTCTGCGAGCGAGCCCGATCGCTGGGCCTCGATGTGCAGACCGGAATCTTCGCCGCCCAGATGAAGGTTTCGCTGGTCAACGACGGCCCGGTGACGCTGATTCTCGACAGCCAGGGCTAGCTTCGGCCGTCCTCGCGGGCGATCAGCTCGTAGATCTCATCAGCGCTCTTCGCCTGCATGATCGAGCTGCGAAATTGCGCGCTCTTGAAAAGCCGGGAGATGCGGGCCAGGGCCTTGAGGTGGATCCCGGCGGAGTTTTCTGGCGCGATCAGGGCAAAGAACAAGTGCGTCGGCTTGCCGTCGATCGCGTCGAAGTCGATGCCCGCGTGCGAAACGCCGAACGATGCCAACAGCTGAGTCAGCTCGGAGAGCTTGGCGTGAGGAATCGCGATCCCCTCGCCGATGCCGGTGGAGCTCAACTTTTCGCGCTCGCGCAGGGCGTTCACCAAACGCTCCTGGCTGAGCGCTGGATTGGCAGTGGCCATCGCTTGGCTCAGCTCCTGGAGCACTTCCTGTTTGCTGTGCGCCGCCAGCTCGGCAACTACCGCGTGCGGCTGGAGAAACTCTGCAATCTTCATGACAATTCGGGCGCACTTACTCCTGCTCTCGGCCGATGGCAACGAGAACGGCTAGCGCGGAGCGCCTCCGTTCGGCTCCTTTCCCGCGGGAGCCTCGATTAAGCCGTAGTGCCCGTCCTTGCGACGATAGACGACGTTCATCTCGCGGGAAGCGGCGTTGGTGAATACCAGGAAATCGTTGTTCATCAGGTCCATCTGCATCACCGCTTCGTCGACGGTCATCGGTTTCACCAGGAACTCGTTGGTCCGGATGATTCGCGGCGAGACCTCCTGCTGGTCGGTCTTTTCGGGATCGGCGAGCTCCAGCACCTCGTAGCGCACGCGGATCTGCTCGCGGTGGTTGAGCATCTCTTGGCGATGGTGGATGCGGTCTCGGCCGTGGTGGCGTTTGAGCTTTTCCTTGTACCGGCGCAACTGCCGCTCGATCTTGTCCATCGCGAGATCGATCGAAGCGTACATGTCCTCGCTCTTCTCGCGCCCACGCAGCAGGAAAGTGCCCGCGTGGATGGTCAAGTCCGCGTGGTGTAGGTGCCGCTCGAGCGAGAGCACCACGTGCGCTTCGCCTGCCTGATCAAGGTACTTGTTGACTCTCTCGATCTTGTCTCGGGCGTATACCTTGAGCGCTTCGGTAGCTTCCAAATTCCGAAAGGTGATGTTGATCTGCATGCGAGGCAACCGCTCCCTTCCCGAAAGAAACCGACCCCCGTCTTAGTAGTAGCGTTTGCGTTTGCTGCTCGGAAGAACTCCTAGAACTTCGCGATATTTGGCCACGGTGCGACGGGCGATTTCAATCCCTTTCGACCGTAACAATTCGACAATCTTCTGATCCGAGTACGGGTTCTTGGAGTCCTCGCCGGCGACCAGCAGTTTGATGTGATTCTTCACGGCCTCCGACGCAATCTCGTCGCCGGAGACTTTGGCGATCGAGGAGTTGAAGAAGTACTTCAACTCGAAGATTCCCTGCGGGGTGTGGACGTACTTGTTGGTGGTAACCCGGGAAACCGTGGACTCGTGCATGCCGATGTCCTCGGCGACCTCGCGAAGGATGAGAGGCCGCAGGTACGCTATCCCCTTGTCGAAAAACTCACGCTGGAACTTCACGATCGACTCGGTCACTTTATAGATAGTGCGTTGCCTCTGATGGATCGAGCGGATCAACCACATCGCACTCCGCAATTTCTCCTGGATGAACTCCTTCGCTTGCCCGGGCCCAACCGACCCGTCCCTGAGGGCATTTCGGTAAAGTCCGGAAATCCGAAGCTTTGACAGCCCGTCGTCGTTGAGCACGATGGTGTAGTCGTCGCCCAGCTTGTAAACGAAAACGTCGGGCGTGATGTACTGCGGGTCGTCTCCGGCGAAGTTGCGGCCGGGCTTGGGGTCCAGCTTCGCCAAAAGCTTGGATGCTTCCACGACTTCCTGGAGCTCGATCCGCAGATCCTTGGCGATCGCGGGCAGGTTCTTGGACTCCAGGTGCTTCATGTACTTCTTGATCATCACCCCCAGCAGGGCCGCCCCCGGCTCGGTCAGCGCGGCGGCCTGGATCAACAGGCACTCCTGAAGGTCTCGCGCGCCACAACCCTTCGGATCGAGGTGCTGAATCCTGCGCAGCGTCTTCTCCGCCAGGCAGATCGGAACGTCGGCTTCGGTCGCGAGCCGAATGAGTGGGTCCCCCTCGTACTCTTGCAGCTTGAGGTATCCATCGTCGTCGAGGTTGCCGATGATCAGCATCCCGATCCGGCGCTCGGCGTCGTTGAGCCTCAAAAGCCCAACTTGTTCGGTCAGGTGTTGGACCAGGTCCTCTCTGCGCACCAGGTTCGCTTCGAAGGACGGTTGGTCTCCGCTCGCGACGCTGCCGCGATTCGAGGTCGTGGTCTGTTCAGTAAACTGATAGCTGTTGAGGTAGGCCTCCCAGTCGATCTCGGGCGGATTTTCGCCGTCAACCTTGAGCTCTTGCGCTTTCTCGGGGACTGGAGCCTCGCCGTTGGCAGGCGGCTCGGCATTGGCGGCTTCCAACGAAGCCTCGCCGGGTGACTTGTCCGACAAATCCTCCGTCTCATCGGGTTGCTCGAGCAGCGGGTTTTGTTCCATCTCCTCCCGGACTTGCTCGAGCAACTCCATGCGGGAAAGCTGTAGCAGCTTGATCGCCTGTTGCAGCTGGGGCGTCATCACCAGCTGCTGCGTCAGCTTCAGGTGCTGCTTCAGCTCCATCGCCATGGTTCAGGGACCTGGAACGGCCAAGGCAGCGGCCGCTATCAAAGACCGTGCCAACGGTACCAACTTCTTCCCGCGGGGTCTATGCCAAAACGGACAATGAGTGATTCCGGAAGCTTACTTTGACCCGTTTCGGACGCATCGCTACATGGCGGGATCGTCCAGGCGGAACCGGTCTCCCAAATACACGCTTCGCGCTTGAGGAGACTGGGCGATCTCGGCCGGGGTACCCTCCTCGAGGATTCTTCCGTGGGCGATGATGTACGCGCGGTCGCAAATCTTCAGAGTATCCCGCACGTTGTGGTCCGTGATTAGGACGCCAAGTCCCCGAGATTTCAGGAGAACGATCTGCCGTTGCAGATCGATGACGTTGATCGGGTCCACGCCGGCGAACGGCTCGTCGAAGAGCATGAATCGGGGCGAGGGGATCAAGGATCGGGCGATCTCGACGCGGCGACGCTCGCCCCCGGAGAGCGTGTCTCCGCGGCTGTCCGCGATGTGGCCCAACCCAAACTCCTCGATCAGTGAAGCTGCTTTCTTGGCCCGGGCTTCGCGATCCAGCTGTCGGTTGAGCTCGAGGACCGCGAGGAAATTCTCCCGAACGGTCAGCCTGCGAAAAATTGAAGGCTCCTGAGGAAGGTAGCCGATGCCGCGTCGTGCTCGATGGTGCAGGGGAAGGTGGGTCAAATCCATACCGTCGAGGGTGACCGCGCCCGCGTCCAACTTCGTCAAGCCCAGCACCAGATAAAAGCTGGTGGTTTTGCCCGCTCCGTTTGGGCCCAGCAGTCCCACAACCTCGCCTTGCCGGACGTCGAAGTGCACGCCGTCGACGACGCGCCGCCGCCGATAAGCCTTGATCAAACCCTTAGCCAGCAGTCGGGCGCTGTTCATTTGCTCGGCTTGGCCTTCTTCTTGGAATCGTTTTTCGTCGCATTCTTGGGAGGCGGAGGCTCCTTCGGCGGGTTGTCGAAAATGGTGGTGGCGTTCTCCACGTGAATGGTGTCCTTCTCCTTGTAGAAGATCACCTTGGTGCCGCGGACGTGGTTGTTACCCTCTTTGGCTTCGGGCGAGCCGGTGACTTCGAGAATGCCGGTGCGGTTGTCGAAGTCCGCCCGTTCTCCCCTGGCCCATTTGTTCCCGTCCCAGACCTCGACGTTTCCGATGCACTCGATGCGAGTGACTTCCTGATCCTTGGTGTAATGGGCGATCAGGCGATCACAGGTCAGGTCCGTGGTGTCGCGCTTTGCCTTGACGTGCCCAGACCAGATGGCGATCCGCTTCTTCTCCTGAATCTGCAGTTGCTCCGACTTGATGTCGATCGGATGCTTCACCTCGGCACTCGAGATCGCCTGACTATCTCCGTCTCGCGCAGGGCGGCCGGACTGGGAAGCGGCAAAGAAGGCCATGACGAAGAATTCGATCATCTTTGCTGTTCGAGGCGGCTCGAGACGTTGCGCACGAAGTGGAACTCCTCGATGTTGAGCTTCAACGTGAACGCGTCGGCGTTCAGCCTATACCTGGGTCCGTCCACCGTCACCGGATCATTGCCGGTAGCAATCATCGACGCTCCGTCGAAGTGGGCGCGCTCCGTGCGGCCGATTAGGCCGCTTCCCGTCCGCACCAACACCCCATCGCTCCCATCGGCTTGCTGGGTAATCCGATTTCCCACCACCATCGGCGCACGTACCTCCACCAGGCCCAGGGCGGGGCTGGGGCCTCCCGGCACCCCTTGGCGAGGCGGAAAGCGAAGCAGTACCTCGGACGCGGTGAGATCCGCGCTGACGCGCTGGTAGGTCACCTGCGCGGCCCGCCCAGTGGCCACCGATTCACTTCCTCGAAAGGACCGAAGTCGGGCGCCGGTGAGAATGACCTCGGGAGGGAGCGCCTCGTCGCCGATCGGGGCGCTGGAGCAATCGGCGAGCGCGGCGAAAGACAGCACTACACCGACAGTCAGGAATCGTTTCGCTTTCAGCACGGCTGGGTTTTCCATCGCGAATGCATCCAGACCCATTGCTCGGGCGTGCGGCGAATCGCGCCCTCGATTTCGGCGGTCATGGCCCGGGTCAGAGCAACCGCGTCGTTGTTCGCATCTCCGGTTTGCAGGGGCGAAATCTCCTTCATCGATAACCGATAACGGCCATCTTCCTTCCGCTGACAGAAGCCAACCACCACCGCGGCTCCAGTTCTCAGGGCCAGGTCTGCCGCAGCCCGCGGAGTTGAGGCCGGGCGGCCGAAAAAAGGCACGTACACCGACTGGACGGCGGTGTCCTGATCGATCAGCAATCCTAGAATTCCCCCGGACTTGAGCACCCGCAGCATACGCTTGACGGCTCCTGGCTGACCTCGCCAGATGCTCTCCACGCAACCCTGGGTCCGAAATCTCTCTACGATCCGGGTCAGTCGCCAATCGGTGGACTCTTTGGCGATGGTGGACGCCGGCAATCCGCCGAGTCCGACGCGGCGGGCGAGCAGCTCCCAATTCCCTACGTGGCCGGACACGAAAACCACTCCCCGTCCTCGCGCCAGCGCTCCTTCGAGCAACCGCCGCTCATCCTCTGTCCATTCCACCCACTCTCCGATCCTGGGGTCCATCTGGCGAATGCAGGCCAGCTCGAAAGCGCACCGGCCCAGATGGGCAAAACAGCGGCGCGCCATGATTTGACGAGCCTCCAACGACCAATCGGGAAACGCCGTGCTCAAGGACTGTAGCGCGCTGGCTCGAGTCTTCGGTGCGAGGCGATAGGCCCAAGAGCCCAGCAGAGCGCCGAGTCGCCCAGCCGCGTGGATCGGAAGTCTTTCCACGACGAACAGCGCGGCGCGAAGCAGGCAATAACGAAGGTACCGTTTAGCGCGCTTTGCTAAAGGGGGCCTCACAAAGAGCGTTATATGCCAACGCGGGAGTTCAACTTCGACGGGCTGGTAGGGCCAACGCACAATTACGCCGGGTTATCCCCCGGCAACTTGGCCTCGGAAAAGCATACCGGGCGGCCCTCCAACCCTCGCCAGGCGGCGCTCGAGGGCTTGAGGAAGATGGCGCACGTCGCCAACCTGGGTGTCGGCCAAGCCGTCCTTCCGCCGCACCCGCGTCCTTCGCTGCGTACGCTTCGACGACTCGGATTCACCGGCACCGATGAACAGCTGATTACCCAAGCGGCGACGAGGCACAATCGCCACCTGCTGCTGCTCTGCTCCAGCGCATCGGCGATGTGGGCTGCCAACGCCGCGACTTGTGCGCCATCTACGGACGCCGCCGACGGGCGGATGCACATCACTCCGGCGAACCTTCAACAAATGTTCCACCGATCCATCGAGGCCGAGGTCACCCATCGCGTCCTTCGAGCGATCTTCAGGGATCAGGAACGCTTCGTGGTGCATGAGCCGTTGCCCGGCGGCGGTCAGTTCGCCGACGAAGGCGCGGCAAACCATCTCAGGCTCTGGGCTCCTGGGCACGAGGCGGTGCACCTGTTCGCTTGGGGCCGAAGCTCCTACCGAAGCTACCCTTCGCCAAAGAAGTTCGCGGCGCGGCAGACGCTCGAGGCCAGCCAGGCTCTCGCGCGGCTGCATCAGCTCGCGCCCAAGCGCTGCTTTTTTCCGCGACAACCCCCGGCGTCGATCGATGCCGGGGCGTTTCATACCGACGTTCTCGCCGTCGCAAACGACTCCTTTCTGATGTTGCACGAGCGCGCCTTCGTGAACGCGCCGGCGCTCATTGGCTGGTTGCGAAAGCAGCTCGGCCCAGACTTTCGTCACGCCATGGCCGGCGAGCAGCAGCTGGCCTTGTCCGTGGCCGTCGGGGCTTACCCGTTCAACTCGCAGCTACTCACGGTGGCCGATGGCTCCATGGTGATCCTCGCTCCCAAGGAGAGTGAACGGTCCAAGGCGGCAAGAGCCTTCCTGGAACGCATCAAGGCGCAGGACAACCCGGTAAGGCAGGTAGACTACCTCGAGGTCCGTCAGTCGATGCAAAACGGCGGCGGACCGGCTTGCCTGCGGCAGCGCATCTGGCTCACCGACGAGGAACGCGGTCGGATTTCCGCGAACGTCTTCCTCACGCCCGCGCTGCATCAGACACTGGAAGCTTGGGTCCTTCGACATTATCGAGACCGGCTCACCCCGAGGGATCTCGCGGACCCGAAACTTGCCACCGAGTCGATGCAAGCGCTCGATGAGCTGACCGGGATCCTCGCACTGGGCTCGGTCTACGATTTTCAGCAGTGATCAGGACAAAAGGGGTCCGGGGCTTGCATCGACTGCTAAGTCTGGGCATCCTGCCGCGCCTTCAATGAGCCGAATCCATCAGTGCATCGTGTTTCTCGCCCTCTTCGGCAGCGTCCTGCTCGCCGGTTGCAAGGGAAACTGCCGCAAGCTCTCCGAGCGACTCTGCGACTGCGCCGCCAGCACCACCGCCAAGGACAGCTGCCTGCAACGGGCGGCGGCTGAGGACGGACGGGTTGGGCCAACGGCCGCTGATGACGCCCGCTGCGGTCAACTGCTGCAGACCTGCGACTGCCACACCATCGATACCGTGCAGGGAAAGATCAACTGCGGCTTGGCCCGGCAGCCTTAAGGGCGGTCACGCGGCCTTGGCTTCGTTGGCCGCCCGCGCTCGAAGGCCCTGCTCATATTCCCTGAACAACTTGCCCCACGGGGTGGCGAGCGCTTCGCGGACCCGAGCCTTGCCGATCGTCGGATACCAGTAAAAATCGTGGTAGGCGATGGAGGCCGCGTAGCTCCACGGCGCGATCGCGGTTCGCAGCAGGACTTTCTCCAGCGGCTTGAGCGGCCCCCAATAGATCATCTTCTGTCCGCGCGAGGCGAAGGTGTTTTGGTTGTCGTGGAAATGCCAATTCACCCCTGAGATGTCCTCGCCGACGACTTCGATCTCCTCGATGCGACCAGCGCCCAACCCATCCTCCGCGGCGAGTCGGATGAACTTGATGCCCATCGGATCGAATCCCATCATCTTCGCCGCGACGGCATCGATTGCCACCTGGTCAGCCGAAGCGAGGATGTAGTTCTTCACGTGCGGCGCCATGCACCTTGGGCCGGGACCATCGCCCGCGAAGGTTCCGTCCATCACCGCGAACACGCCGGGGTGGATTTCCTTCTGAATCGCGAGCAGGTCGACGAGCGTTTCGTGGATGACCGAATGTGTCCAATGCCGGCGTTCGTGAAGCAGCCCCCCGAACGCGTTCTTCATCGCGCCGGTCATCGTGGTGAACACGTGGGTCTTCATCGTGGGCATGTGAATGATGTTCTCGCCGATGAGTCGCTTGGGAATCTCGATCCCGGTCGGGTAGATGCCGTTGAGCGCCCGCATGCGCGCCTTGGGCTCATACCGGGTCCACTCCTGGCCTTCATAGAGGTGGATGTTGGCAATGCCATAGGCGTCGAGGACCACCTTGTGCTTGTTGGCGATCTCTCCGCGCTTGGCTGAGACTACGACCGTTCGGTTGTGGCAGCCGTGAATCTTGCTGCGCGGAAATCCGTCGCGCAGCAGCTGCAACAGCGTCCCTTCGAGTTGCCAGGGCGTGGTGTTGCAGGCCGGATACCAATGGTGCCAGGTGATGTTGATCTTGAGCGCGGTTTCGTGCACCGGCTTGAGCAATTCGCGATATCCCGCCATCACCATCGCCTTGCCATAGTCCTCGAGGACCGTGGACGGGCTGGTCTTCAATACCGCGACTACGCTCTTCTTCGGCATCTGCGTTTTCTCCTCAACCCCCTAGAAATAGAGCGCCCAGGCGGCAACCGCCAGATAGAGCAGAACATCGATCATCATCGGCCCGTCGGACAGAAGAACCCGCTCTGGAGATCCACCGGCGCCGCGGCGATGGATCAAGAACAGATATCGAAAGATCCCGTAAATTACGAAAGGAATGGTGTACTTGAGCCGATCGGATCCTACGTGTTCGATGGTGTCCTGTGCGACGGTGTACAACCCATACGCCAGGATGCACGATGCTGCGACGATCGAAAGCATTTGATCCAGCATCGGCAGCGAATACTCGCTGAGGTTTTCGCGATGGCCCACCGCATCCATCTGCAGCGAGGAGAGCTCGTGCCATCGCTTCGCGAAACCAAGGAATACCGCAAGAAGGAGGGTGCACAGGTACAGCCAATTCGACACCGGAACGCTGATCGCGATGCCGCCCCCGACTACCCGAATCACGAAGCCAAGGGCAATTACCATGACGTCGACGATCACCCAGCGCTTGAACAAAAACGAATAGAAGAGCTGCAGGACGAGATAACCCGCGGCTACACCCGCGAATAACGGGCGCGCCAGATAGGCCAGTGCCAATCCAGACATCCAGCACAGCAACGCGGTTGAGAAAACGAGGCGGCCAGAGAGCAGTCCCGCGGCAATTGGACGATTCCGCTTTTCTGGATGCAGTCGATCCTTTTCGCGATCCAGCCAATCGTTGAGGAGGTACACGCCTCCGGAGAGCAGGCAAAACGAGAGCACCGCGACGCAGGCTCGCAAGACGGCCTGGCCGTTGAGCAATCCCTTGGCGAAGAGCAAAGGTGCAAACACCGCCAAGTTCTTGGTCCACTGCCGGGGGCGCAACGATGCGAGCAGAAGCTTGAAGGTCGTGCCGCTGATCTGCCGACCCACAAGAGCTTGCGATGGGACGTAGGGTTCCGACGAGACGGGGCCGATATTCGGCGACCCGTTCATGAGCCTCGCCCAATCCCGAAATAGACGAAACCTTTCTCGCGCAGCACCGAGGGGGTGAAGACGTTTCTCCCATCGAAGATCACCGGCGTCTTCATCAAGGCTCTCATGCGATCGAAGTCGGGATATCGAAACTGGTTCCACTCGGTGACTAAAAACAGGGCTTCCGCTCCTTCGAGTGCATCGTAGGGAGTGGCCGCGTATCTTACCCGATCGCCGAAGTGGCGCCGGGCAACGCCTTCCGCGGCAGGGTCGTGACAGCAGACGCTCGCGCCCTTGCCCAGGAGCCCCTCGATGACCTCAATCGCCGGGGCCTCCCGCATGTCGTCCGTCTTCGGTTTGAAGGCAGTACCCCACACCGCGAATGACCTGCCCGCGACCGACCCGAAATGGCGCAGCGCTTTGTTGAGCAGAAGCCGCTTTTGGCGCTCGTTGGTTCGCTCTACGGCGCGAAGCAGGTCGAATTCGATCCCGAACTCCCGAGCAGTGGCGACCAACGCCTTGATGTCCTTTGGGAAGCAGGAACCCCCGTAACCGATTCCCGGAAATAGAAACGGATACCCAATCCGTTTGTCCGCGCCCAATCCCTTGCGCACGAAATCCACATCCGCGCCGACCTTTTCACAAAGCAGCGCGACGTCGTTCATGAAGGAAATCCGGGTCGCGAGCATGGCATTCGCCGCGTACTTGGTGAGCTCGGCGGACCGCGGATCCATGAAGAGAATCGGGTTCTCGGTGCGGACAAAGGGGGCATAAAGCTCACCCATGATCCGGCGGGCCCGCTCCGAGTTAGTTCCGATCACCACCCGGTCGGGCTTGAGAAAGTCTCCTACTGCCGCTCCCTCTTTCAAGAACTCTGGGTTGGAGACCACATCAAATTCAACGCGGGTGGTCTGCTCCACCACTTCGCGAACTTTATCGGCGGTGCCCACCGGCACCGTGCTTTTGTTCACAATGATTGTGTACTGGCGTATCGCTCGGCCAATCTCACCCGCCGAGTTAAGCACGTGCTGAAGATCGGCGTCTCCGGTCTCCCCTTCCGGCGTTCCGACGGCAATGAATACCACTTTCGAGCTCACCACTGCGGAGGCCAGCTCGGTGTCGAAGGTAAGCCGGCGCTCCTTCACGTTCTTGTGAACGAGCTCCTCCAGGCCCGGTTCAAAGATCGGGATTTGCCCCCGGTTCAGTGCCTCGATTTTGCTCTCGTCGATATCCACGCAGGCAACGTCATGGCCGGAGTCGGCAAAGCACGTACCTGCCACCAGGCCAACATATCCGGTGCCTACCATCGTAATTTTCATAGCGACAAACCCAGTCCCATTTCGCTCCGAGCGCCCACGGCAGTCAGTTCCCGCCGGTCAACAAACGGCGCCACCGCTCGCTGCCCCTCAGTATCCTCATCGATCCTAATTGCACCACTTTATCAATTACCCATCTGTCGAGCAGCTTTTGCGTCGATGAACGCAAGGAGGGCTTCAGGGCTTCCGTGACGTTGCGGATTTCAGGAAAGAGGCGCTGCGCGATCGCTACCGACGTGTAGAGCGCACGCTCGATGTTCCATTCTTGGGCCCGCCGTTTCAGTGCGTCAATGTCCAGGGATTTTGAGTACGGTCCGACCAACGAGTGAGCGCCTGATAAGAGTTCTCGTAAATCCACGTATGAGATGTACGGGACTTGGTAACCCGAGCGGGCGTGCTCGAGAGCTAGCAAGAGGACGGCATCCTCGTGGTTCGGCCTGAACACCGACGGGCCGTAAACTTTCATCGGCAGCGCCCGTTCGAAAATTCCGCTGAGATGGCCCTGAGCCGCCTCGCCGAGAATTTGCGTGAAAATGGCAATCTCGGTTCGGCCATCGGAGAGGGCGCGCGACGCACCGCGAGTCGCCATGCCCTCACGAACAAATTCGCCCTGGCGCAGCACCTCGACGAGCGCGCGGACGTCTTCAGCTCGAACCAAGAGCTGAATGTCCGCAATCGGTCGAAAGGCGATGTGCGGATACAAGGATTCGGCGAAGGAAGGTGCTCCGAGCAAAAGCACCCTCATCCCCTCGATCTCGTCGATCGCTCGCTTTAGGCTAACGAGCTTCATCACGTTGTCGTTGAGCGAGCCCTGATAAACCGACAACAATCGGTCTCGCGCCCAGTCCGGAACATCCCCGGCAGCCAACCGGTACTCGAGGTTGTACGCGGCAAGTGGAGCCAGGCCCTGAGCGATGGCCCAGTCGACATAATTTTCCCAGGGTGCTCCAGCGAGGTCCCTAGCTTTCGGATCGAACGAGCTCAGTGTCCGGAAGGTATCGAGGAATGTCGCCGCCATCGCGCCTGGACCCTACCACGCGCGGTGCGGAGGCAAGGGTGGGGACGGCGGGCTACGAAGCCGCAGCGACTTTTGGCAACAGTGGCGTAACGTTCGTCACGGTTTCGCCCGAGTCGTCGCTGTCGCGCACCAACTCCAGCAGTGGGGCGGAGTAAGTCGGTACGATTCGGCGCAAGGCCAGCGTCAGTGCGTCGCGATCCCCATTCGCCCCCGCTCGGCACAGCAGCTCGAGCCTCTCGGTGAAATCAGCAGTAGGAGGAGGGCTCTTGGCAACGAAGATCTTGTTCCGAACCTCTTGGGTGCGCTCCTCTTCCTCGGTGAGCAAGGTTTCCGCGAGCTTTTCGCCAGGCCGAAGGCCGGTGAACACAATCGGAATGTCGGTCCCGGGCACCAAGCCGGCCATGGTGATCATGTGTGCTGCAAGGTCGGCGATTCGAATCGGCTCGCCCATGTCCAGAATGCACAGCTCGCCGTATCCGCCCAGGCCCGCCAGCAAAACCAGGCCCACTGCTTCGGGGATGGTCATAAAGTACCGCGTGCACTCGGGGTGGGTCACGGTGACCGGCCCACCGCGCTCGATCTGTTCCTTGAAGATCGGAACCACGCTGCCCGCCGAACCGAGGACGTTGCCGAAGCGGACCGCGGTGAACGCGGTGCGCGAGTGTCGGGCGAGCTCCCGGACTACCAGTTCCGCGACCCGCTTCGACGCTCCCATGATGGAAGAGGGGCGGACCGCCTTATCGGTCGAGATCAGGACGAATCGTTCCGCTCCGCAGGCGTCCGCCATTCGAGCCATGTGCAGCGTTCCGACGACGTTGTTCTTGATCGCCTCTTCCGGCGCGTCCTCCATTAGCGGAACATGCTTGTGGGCCGCGGCGTGGAAAACGTAGTGCGGATGGCGCGCGTGGCCGATGCGCAACAGGCGATCCGCTTCGCGGATGTCGGCCACCTCGGCTTGGACCTTGAGCGAGGGGTGCGCGCTCTGCAAACGCCGGGCGAGGAGATACAGGCCGTTCTCGTTGATGTCGATCAGCGTCAATTCTTCGGGGCCGTGCTCGGCGACTTGGCGAGCGATTTCCGAACCGATCGATCCCGCCGCCCCGCTGACTAGGACTCGGCGGCCGACGACCAGATCGCGAATCTCGGTCGGGTTGAAGGCCACTTGGTTGCGAGGCAACAGGTCCTCGGGGCTGAGGTCGTGCAGCATCGCCGCGGTGACACGCTCGTGGAGGTAGGCGAACGAGGCGGGGATGATCTTGAAGCTGACTTTGAGATGGGCGCAGAGCTTCAGAATGTAGCGAAGCCTGTCGGAGGGAAGCCGAGAAATCGCGAGCAGGACCTTGGTGACGTGGTGGCGCTCGACCACTGAGGGAAGCGCGCTGATGGTGCCAAGGACCGGCTTGCCCCCGATCGAGTGACCCACCTTGTTGAGATCGTCATCAACGAAACCCACCACTTGGTAGCTGTGCTCGTGCGAGCGGAGCAAATCTCTGAGCAGCAGGTCGCCCGCGCTGCCCGCCCCGACGATGATCGTCCGCTTCGCATTCGCCTGGGCGGAGATTCGCCGCTCCACGTACCAGCTGCTGATCAACCGGGGCAAAAATCGCATCGCCCCGAGCAAGCTGATGGTGAAGAAATACTCGAGCGCCACCACCGTTCGAGGCAAGTGGCTAGCTTGACCGAAGAAGAACACCGACACGAAGCAGGCGGTGCCGAAGAGAGTGGTCATCGCCAGCCGCACGGCCTCGTTCAGCCCTGACATCCGGAAAGACCAGCGGTGCAGGCCGACCGCCAGTTCTAACAAGAGACGGATTCCAACCAGTACCGGAAGTGCGAGCCAGAAATTGGCGAGCTGCTCGACGGGGATGGTTCCCTCGAACCGAAACAGCAGGGCAGCGAACAAACCGCAGGCAATGAACGCGGCATCGAGCGCGAGGATCGTCGCGTGGCGAAGAGTCAGCAGTGCCCCACCCGAAGGAGGATTGCCGGCGGTAGCGGAAGGGTCGCTCACGGCCGCGCCAGACTAGCGCACGGACTTCCTCGACACATCGGTGTGAAACAGCGCAAGCAGAGGCTATATCGGTGCGTTCAACTACACTGCTCTCCGCGATGCGATTGCCGCACCCGTTGTATCAATAGTGGCAAATGGTGGTTGATCGTCCGCTGTCGCGCTTGGTCGAAGAGGCTCCAGCTGGCGAGGGCGCGCGTCTTCAAATTGCTGGTCAGAAGAAGGCGCAGCAGATAGGTGGCGTATTTTCGATCCGCGTACCGAGAGCGGGCGAGCTCCTGGTCCGAAAACAGCCTGGTGGCGAGTACGCGCTGCCATGCGCTCGCACCTAAAGCCGCCAGGAGCAAAGGGGGCAATTGAGCTCCCAAGCGTTGGACAGCCTCGAGCGCGAAGTAAACCGCCGCGTTCATCTCGCTCTCTTTCGCGATCCGGCGCACTTGGTCAAAGTCAATGTGTGGTTCTTGGTGCAAGAACAGTTTGATGTCGTAGAGCCAGCTCAACCGGCCAAGTAGGTGCTTCGCCGCGTGGGCGGCGAGATACACCAGCTCGTCCTCGGCGCTCAAATAGTGAACGCGCTGACCTTCCAGCTCATTTTCGCGCCGGCGGGCGAATGCCCCTGCGGCGCCGATTGCGGTCCCGAAGCCCGAGAGTGGGCGCCAATGCAGCTCGACCAGGCCCGCCTCTCCATTGAACCACTTCTCGTGACCCCAAAAAGTCGGCGCGTGGTGATCCTTGTTGGCCTCCTCCGATGGTTCAAGGCGAGCCGGCCGCAGGCCGATGTCCAGCAGCGCCTGCTCTGCTTCCGCGTACTCCTCGGGGGAAGCGAGCAAATCGACGTCCGAAGTCGGCCGCATCAGCGGGTCTGGGTAGAGGCGAAACGCCAATCCGTATCCTTTGAGAAGAATGGGCTGAACCCCGCGGCGATCCATGGCCTCGAGCGCTCGCAACAAGAGCGACTTGGCACGAAGAGAGGACGCCGCGATTGCAAAGCTGTCACTGCGAATGCGCCCAGCCACGCTCGCCGGCACCGCGAGTCCCTCCACGACCAAGCGGTTGAGAACTCCCGACAGGCCGTGCCTCGCCGCATCGACCGCCAGCGAATTGAATTCAACTCCAGCCAGCGTCGCGGTGACGTCGCTCACCGAGCCGGGCAGAGGGCGCAGCAACCGAATGATGGCGGGGCCATCGTTCATCAAAGCGAAGTCGCGCCACGGAATCGCCGTGCGCCGCACTCACTCAAACGGTCAAAGTGTAACAACGTGCGACAAACACCCTCGAAAACCACATCAATGTCAAACCCGTAAATTCCCACACAATTAGTATACGATAATTGCGAACTTATGAACGAATCCGCTTCTCTCTTGGAGAAGATTCAGGCTCGCGAAGCAAACATCGGCATCATCGGACTTGGATACGTCGGCTTGCCGCTTGGGATGACGTTCGCCGAAGCCGGATTTGCGGTGACCGGATTCGATGTCGACACGCGCAAAGTGCACAGTCTCCACAACGGCGAAAGCTACATCAAACACATTCCACACGATGCGCTCGAAGCGTTGACAGTTTCCGGCAGGCTGAGGGCGACCACAGACTTCTCCAAGGCTCGGGAGATGGATTGTTTGATCATCTGTGTTCCGACTCCGCTCACGCGGGCTCGCGAGCCGGACGTTAGCTACATCGTTCGAAGCGGCGAAGCTTTGGTGCCCGCGGTCCGCGTTGGCCAGCTGTTCGTGCTGGAATCCACCAGCTACCCCGGCACGACCGAAGAGGTGCTCAAGCCGGTTCTCGAACGCAGCGGCCTCAAGGCGGGCGTCGACTTCCATCTTGCGTTTAGCCCCGAGCGCGAGGATCCGGGAAACAAGAGATTCAGCACCAAGGACATCCCAAAACTCGTGGGCGGATTGACGCCTCGCTGCCTGGAAATCGCCCAGGTTCTCTACGCCAGCGCGCTCTCGCAAACGGTTGCGGTGTCGTCGACCCGGGTTGCCGAGCTCGCCAAGCTCCTCGAAAACATCTTCCGCAGCGTGAACATCGCGCTGGTCAACGAGCTCAAGATGCTTTGTGATCGGATGGACCTCGACGTCTGGGAGGTGATCCAGGCGGCCTCCACAAAGCCATTTGGGTTCATGCCCTTTTCACCGGGTCCAGGTCTCGGCGGTCACTGCATTCCGATCGATCCGTTCTACTTGACCTGGAAGGCACGCGAGTATCAGTTCCAGACCAAGTTCATCGAGCTGGCCGGCGAAGTGAACACCCAGATGCCGTTTTACGTGGTCCAGCGGATGATGGAAGCACTCAACCGGCATCGGAAGAGCATCAACGGCTCAAAGCTTCTGGTTCTCGGCGCTTCCTACAAGAAAGACGTCGACGACCCGCGGGAGAGTCCCGCCTTGAAGGTCATATCGCTGCTCAAGGAGCGTGGAGCAAACGTATCTTACCACGACCCCTTCGTCGCCAAGCTCGACCGAGAGCATGGAGTTGATTTTGAGATGTCTTCCACGCCGCTTTCGATGTCTTCGCTTGGCGAATACGACGGCGTGCTGATCCTTACTGACCATTCCACGATCGACTATTCGGCGGTGGTACAGCACGCGCATCTAGTCCTCGATACTCGAAACGCTACCCGAAGAGTCACGCGACACCGCGAGAAGATCGTCAAGGCGTGAGCGGGCAGGTTCGTAAGATGATTCCCGTAAGCATCTGCCTGACGACGTGGAATCGCGCTCCACTGCTTCAGAGAACGTTGGACAGCTTGCTTGTTCAGACGTTTCCCAATTTCGAATTGATCATCAGCGACGACTGCTCACCAGATGAGACGGAGCAAGTTTGTCGCCGCTACGAGAAGCGCGATTCCAGAGTGCGCTACTTCCGCAACGACAAGAATCTAGGGATGCCGGGAAATCTGAATGCCGCCGTGGAGCGCGCTCAAGGTGTCTACATCGCAAATCTCCACGATGGCGACATCTATCATCCAGAGCTTCTTGCCAAATGGAAGGAAGCGCTTGATCAACATCCCAGCGCGGCTTTTGTTTTCAATGACTATCGTGCCATCCTTAGGGATGGGTCGGAGCATATCTACACCGCCCCGTTTAAGGCTCTGTTCAGCGGGAGTGAACTTGCCACTTATTACTTCGAGACCGTTACTTCGGCGGTATGGGGTACGGTGATGGTACGGGCTTCCGCCTATCGGAAATTTGGCTTGTTCGATCCCAGATTCGGTTTCATTAGCGACGTAGATATGTGGCTGCGCCTGGCGTCTCACTTCGACGTTGCATACGTGGCCAAGCCTCTTATCACACTGGGAGAGCGACCTACCGATCATCCATTCCGACACGCTCTATGGCGAGCGGCCTTCTGGGCACTGGGAATCTACACGAGTCACCTGCAGAGCTTCAGCGAAAAAATACCGGAGATAGTTTCGCGCTACCGACATAGCTATCCCGTTACCTTGCGGAAGTATTTCATCAAAACCATGAGCTCGTGCGTCAAGCACCGACGGTGGGCACGCGTTCGGGAGGGACTTGCGATCTGGCAGGACGCTGCTGACCCAATTCTTCGAACCATCGCGCACGCGCTAGGGTTCCTCGCGGTGAAGCCGAGCTGGTATGATCCGCACCTTTGGCGGATGACGCTCCTGGAAAAAGACGTTTGAAACCACCCCAGACGACTGAGTAGGAAATCGTGCGGATCCTGCTGAGCTACCCAAGTGAGACCGAGCTCGGAGAAGGGGTCCATTTTCGTAACGTCTTGCGCCGCCTGGGACATGAGGTAATTGAGATCAACGTGGCGGTGGAGGGCCGGGGCGCAGATGGCGGCAGCAGAGTCGTTCGTGGTTATCCCCCTACCGTCAGCCTCACGCAGCTGCTGCAAGATCACGGGAAGCTAGATCTCTACCTCTATATCGAGCCAATGGGCCTGATCCCGCGCGACCTGCAGTCGTCGCCGATACCCACTGCGTGTGTGATCTGCGACTGTCATCGCAATCTCAAGCCTCGTCAGTTGCTTGCTCGCCTCTTCGATCACGTCTTCCTCTACCAAAAGAACTATCTCGCGAGCTTCGTCGAGCACCCCCCTGGAGCCGTCCACTGGCTTCCCTATGCGTGCGACACCGACTTCTTTCGCGACCTTCACGTTCGGAGAGACATTGACGTCGCTTTC
>Ga0126384_10000042_pt1 | contig 45324 bp, 34 predicted proteins | sample PanSoiMetPlot_36_FD_92543 | JGI IMG/M metagenome (GOLD analysis project Ga0126384, IMG submission 92543) | Tropical forest soil microbial communities from Panama - MetaG Plot_36 | ecosystem: Environmental > Terrestrial > Soil > Tropical forest > Bulk soil | place: Panama | collected 2016-02-17 | reverse complement strand
GTACACCGAGCGCTTGGGAGGTTTCGGCATTCGCGAGAAGGCCTGGGCGATCGTCAGGATTGCGGAGACTCCTGAAGCGTTGTCGACCGCGCCGTTGTAGATGCTGTCTTCGCCGGGCTTGGCGCCCTTCTTGAGCCCGAGGTGATCGTGATGCGCGGTATAAAACACCGCTTCCCGCGACAGCGTGGGATCGCTTCCCGGCAGGACGCCAATCACGTTTTCGGTCTGGGTCCTTCGCAGCGTGTTGCTGAACGAAGTCGATAGGGTCACTCCCAACGGGACGGGTCGGAAATCCCGCTTCTCCGCCGCCTCGCGAAGGGCGTCCAAATCCTTGCCCCCGAGGGAGGTGATTCGCTTGCTCGCCTCTTCGGTAGCCCAGGCGCGCATCTGCAAATATTGGGCTCCGGTCTGCGGCAATGCGAACTGCTCCCCTGCCCAGGAGGTGCGAACCACCTGCCAGGGGTAACCCGCGGAGTGGATGGTGTGGATGATGATCGCCCCGACGGCGCCGGTCTTGGCGGCGCTTTCGTACTTGTAGTCCCATCGGCCGTACCATAACCGGGTCTTCCCCGCGAACAGGTTGGGATCGTTCTCGGGATCGTTGTTCATCATCAGAAGGACCTTGCCGCGCAGATCCATTCCCTTGTAGTCGTCCCATTGGTATTCGGGGGCGACGATGCCGTAACCCACGAACACCAATTCTGCGTTGTCGATCTTCGTCTGCTCCTGCTGCCGCTGCGCGACCGCCATGAAGTCGTCCGCGTGCTTCAATTCGATTCGTTTGTCGCCCGCGGTGAACGACAACACGTCCGGATGCCCGGCGGTACCGACCAACTCGAGGGGTTGAAGGTAGCCCTTGGTGCCGGCGGTTTTGAGCCCCAGCATCTCGAACTGGGCGGCGATGTACTCTTCGGCCAGGCGATCTCCTCGGCTCGAGGCGCCGCGCCCCTCCAACAGATCGGACGCCAGGAAGCGAACGTGCGCGCGAAGCACATCCCGGGTGATGCTCGAGGCGGCCGATTTTTCAGCCGGCGAGATCACCAGCGTCGGGGCCGCCCCCATCAAGGCGAATACTGAAACGAGCAGCAGAGCTTTCATGCGCGCGGCCCATAACACGCAAGTATTGGACATCTCGTGACGCGTTTTTCAAAAGTCCGCTCGGCAACAAACGTGGCCGCGTCGCCTAGCAGCTCACCTTCCAGAGCGTCCGGCCGGCTTTGTCCATCACCTCCACGCCCAGCGATTGCAGCTCCTGCCGAAGCCGGTCCGCCTCGGCGAAGTTCTTCCGCTGGCGGTGGAGACTCCGCTCAGCGATCAGCTTTTCCACTTGAGCGGAATCGATACCTTTGGCCTTCACCGCCCGCTCGCGACGCCGCAGAAGCCAGGCCGCCGGATCGTCTCCGAAAAGACCGGTGATTGTCGAAATCTTCTCCACCTGTTCCCGCAGGCGCACCAGCGTCCTGGTGACTTGCGCCCGATCCTTGACCGGCGGTCGGTCGATCAGGGTGTTCATCGCCGTGAACAACGCCGCGATGACTCCGGTGGCACCGGCGCTGTTGAAGTCGTCGTCCATGAAGCGCTCGAATTCCCGCAGGTAGCGCTCAGCATCCTCGGTGGTCGGGCCCTCTCCAACGCTGCTGTTGGCGATGCGCTCGTTGACGTGCGACAGCGTCTCGTAGAAGTACTCCATTCGAAGCTCGGCATCGGAGAGCGACTTGTCGGAAAAGTCGAGCTGATGCCGATAATGGGTGGACAGGAAAAATAGGCGAAGCGCTTCGGGATCCACCTTGGCGAGGGCGTCGCGCAACAGCACCACGTTTCCCAGGCTCTTGGACATCTTCGCTCCTTCGAGGTCCAGGAATCCGACGTGCAGCCAATAGCGGGCGAAAGGCTTGTGAAAGACCGCTTCGCTCTGCGCGATCTCGTTCTCGTGGTGAGGGAAAATCAGATCGCGGCCGCCCCCGTGCACGTCCAGCGTTTCCCCGAGGTAGTGGGCAGCCATCGCCGAGCACTCGATGTGCCAACCGGGACGGCCTTTTCCCCAAGGACTGTCCCAAGCGGGCTCGCCGGGCTTGGCTGCCTTCCAGAGCGCGAAGTCCAAAGGCTCGCGCTTCTGCTCCCCAGGTTGGACCCGTTCGCCCGCGCGCAACTCATCGACGTTGCGCTTCGAAAGCTTGGCGTACTCGGGATACTTGGAAACCGAGAAGTAGACGTCTCCCTGGGAGGCGTAGGCGATGCCCCGCTCGATGAGCTGGGCGATCATCGAGATGATCTGCGGCAGGTGATCGCTCACTTTGGGCGCCACGTCCGGCGGCATCAATCCCAGTGCCGCGGCTTCCTTTTCAAACTCCACGATGAAGCGAGCTGCCAATGAAAGCGGCGACTCCCCGGACTCTTTCGCTGCCTGGATGATCTTGTCGTCGACGTCCGTGTAGTTGCGCACGTACGTCACCTCGAAGCCGCGGTACCGCAGGTAGCGGACAATCACGTCGAACGAGGTGAAGGTTCGCGCATTGCCGATGTGGACGTACGAGTAAACGGTAGGTCCGCAGACGTAGATCCCCAAGGTCATCGGTTTGAGGGGAACCAGATCTTCCTTTTGCCCCGAGAGGGTATTGAAGACCTTGATCTGCGGCGGGTTCGCCGAGCTCATCTCCCTTCACCTGAGAGCTTGGGTGAAGGCCGACGCAGTGCGAAGCGGTAGCGCAGGTTGCGCCAGAGAAACCATCCGTTTAAGCCGCCGAATGCCGCGAGAACGAAGCAAACCAACAACGCCTTCACGTCCGAGCGCGGCCGCTCTCCTTCAAGGACAATCCACAACTGCCCATCCAGCGGCTGGAGCCCTGTCACCGCGGCCGCGGTGCGAATGCTTTCCCCGTAGCTGGAGGCATCCTGGGCGGCAAGAAGCCGACCACGAACGGCGAAGGGCCTTTGGTCAGGTTGTGGGGGTGCTTTCCCGGAAAGCTGCTCCTCGCCGGGAAGCGGCTTGCGGTGGACCAGGATAGGCGTGCCCTTGAGGCCGACCAGCAGGTAGCGCTTGCCGTTTCTGACCTCGTAGAGCCCCCTCGGGGTGGGCGTGCCGTGGATTTGGACGAACCGGTTGGACTGCAGCCGCTCGAAGCGGTAGGCCTCCTCCGCGCCGAGCGTCAGCGGTGTCCCGGGGGCGAAGAAGAAACGAAGATCTTTCAACTGTCCGGCTAATAGGAAGCACACAACGCCCAGCGCCAGCACCGAGACCGGGATGGAGACGCCGACATAACTTCGTTTCTCCAGGCGCGATTCCAGCTCAGCGATGCGCTCATCTCGCTCTTGCTGACTCAGGCCAGTGGAGCTCATCCTGAACGCCGCAGCCCGCGCAACCAGCCGCGTTTTAGACGATGCTGAAGATCTTCTTCAAATCGGCTTCGATCTCGTCCTCGCTGCACTGCTTGGCCAAGGAGAGCTCCTTGATCAGCAAGGAACGAGCGGTGTCGAGCATCTTGCGCTCGCCGAAAGAAAGATCCTTGTCTCCCTTGAGGAGGTACAAGTCCCTCAGCACCTCCGCGATTTCGAAGACCGAGCCGGTCTTGATCTTCTCCATGTACTCGCGATAGCGGCGATTCCAGGTAGTGGAATCCACCGAAATGTCCTTCTCGCGCAGGATGGAGTAGACCTGCTTCACGTCCTCGTCGCTGATGATTTCTCGAAGTCCGACGGAACCGACCTTGTTGATCGGAATCATGATCCGCATTCCGTTCTCTAGAATGCGCAGGACGTAGAAGGACTGACGCTGACCGGCCACTTCCGTGTGCTCAATCCCCATCACCTCTCCAACGCCTTGCCCCGGGTACACGGCCTTGTCGCCAGTCTTAAAGCTTGTCTGCACCTTGCCTCCTTGTAGGGAAATCTAATCAGAAAAAAAGTAAGATTAATTATACTTACCATAAAATTCATCATTTCGCAACAACTTTGCTTGACGGCTCTCCTGCTCTACGCGTAGCTTTTTTGATTCCTCTGCCGTCCGTCGCCGCTAGGCGATAAGTGGTTGTAATTCCGGCAGTATTCGTGGCGGGGGTCGGCGGTTGGCTCAGAGGCGGTTCTCATGGCGCGAGCTGGGACTTCGTCCTGCGTTCTTTCCAGCGGTTAGCCTGGCGACCGGCACCTTCCTGGGAGGTCAGGGAGAGCGGGCGAGCCTCGTCCGGCTGCTGGCTTTGGCGCTGTTGGTGCTCGCTTCGGCGGCCCTGTGGAGGCGAACCGGCGCGCATCTGCTGATGCTCGTGGCCCTCTGGTTGGCCGGTGCAAGCCTCGCTGACCTGGAAGCCAGGGTGAAAGTTCCTCCCGGGCTGCCGACCCCCGACCCGATACGGTTGGAGGGCACCGTGGAAGAGGTGCTCCCATCGCAGGACGCCGTCCGGCTGGAAATCGCGGTGGCTCGGGTTCCTGATTTTCACCCGCCCGAAGCGCGATTCCGGGCGCGCATCTACGTGAGTGGAGAGGCATCCGTTTTCCCGGGTCAGCGCGTGCTTTTTCCGGCCCGACTCAGGGCAGAGCGGCCCGCCGACAATCCCGGCCAATGGGACAATTCGGAATATCGGCGCAGGCGAGCAGTCCTTTTCAACGGCAGCCTGGACCGCCGGCGGCTGGTGGTTTTGTCGCCACCGGATCGCTGGCGCGTCTGGCTTCGCGAGGTGCAGCAACGCCTCGCCTCTCGCGTGCGGCAGCTGGCCCCCAGCCCGGAAGCCGCTTCCCTCTACCTCACCTTGGCAGCGGGGCTTCGCGCCGATCTCGGGACCGACTTGGAGAATCGCTTCGCGCTGAGTGGGCTGGCGCACGTGCTTAGCGTCAGCGGGCTGCACGTCGCCGTTTTGGCACTGCTGACGCTCAAGCTGCTGCGCTTCATCGCGGTCCGACTGTGGCGCAAGTCGCGGAGGCACGATGCGCGCCGGATCGCCGCTCCAGTGTCGATTCCGATCGTCTGGGCCTATGTCGTCTTCACCGGAAGCCAGCCTCCAGCGGTTCGCTCGGCGGTGATGGCGAGCACTTTTCTGGCGGGAATGGCGCTGTGGCAGCGCTCCGATGCCCTCAACAGCTTGGCGTTGGCATCTGCGGCGCTTCTGATCGTGGATCCTTCGAGCGCCGCGGATCTGTCGCTTCAGCTCTCGTTTGTCGCGGTCCTCAGCCTGGTCCTTCTGGCTCCGGCGATCCGCGCCTGCGTCAAAATCCCCCAAGCCAACCCGCAACTGGAGGACGGCTGGAGACTGCGCCTGCACCGCGGCCTCGACCAAGCCCTAGAAACCCTGTGCGCAAGCGCGGCGGTGACCGCGGCCGGAGCCCCCCTGATCGCCGCCAGCTTTCACCGGGTGAGCTTCGCCGGCTTGATTTCCAACGTCGTCTGCCTGCCGCTGTGCGGTCTGCTGACCATTTTGGCCGCGTCCGGAGCCGCGGCGTTCCTGATTTCACCGACGCTGTCCGTTCCGCTGCTGTGGGCGGGCGGGTGGACCTCGGCGTTGCTGCTCAAACTGGTGGAGCTCTTCGCCGCCTTGCCTGGCGCTGCGCTGGCCCTTCCCTCGCTCGCCACAGCGGGCACGTTCGTCTTTTACCTCTGCCTAGGCGCGTTCGCCCTGGCCGAGGGTCGTTGGAGATGGATCGGCATCGGCGCGCCGGCCGCGTTCCTGGCACCCATCGCCCTTTCCGTAGGTCCGCTTTCCCGAAACGTCACGGTGACTTTTCTGGCCGTGGGTCACGGCGATGCCGTCGTCGTCAGCTCCGGCCAAAGACACGCGCTCGTGGATGGCGGAGGAGTGCCCGGAGGCGCCGACACCGGTCGAAAATTCGTCATCCCTTTTTTGCGGGAGGAGCAGATCCGTCGCTTGGACCTCGCAGTGCTGTCACACCCGCATCCAGACCACGCGCTCGGGCTGATTTCGACCTTGAAGGAGATCGGGGCGGCGCGGCTGTGGCTGTCGGCGAGTGCTTTGGGCGGCGAGTTGACCCGACAGGTGGTTCAGGCGGCGGGGGGCGCCATCGTCGAGCCGGTCGGGCAAGGACGGGCGCCGTTTCCGCTCGGCGAGGCGTGGATTGAAGTACTCGGCCCGCCCTCGGACTCGATCCTGCTCAAGGGAGTTAACGACAAGAGCGTGGTGCTTCGGATTCGGCACCGAGGCGTCAGTTTTCTGCTCACCGGCGACATCGAAGCCCCTGGAGAGGAACTTCTCAATCCCGGCGGCGTCACCGTGCTCAAGGCCCCTCACCACGGCTCGGCGACCTCGTCGACCCCCTCCTTCCTTGAAAAGACCCGGCCGAGGTTCGTGGTGTTTTGCGTGGGCCAGAACAACCGGTTTCAGTTTCCGAGCGACAGAGTGGTGCAGCGCTACCGCTCCTTCGGCTCGGAATGCTTTCGCACCGATCTGGACGGGGCGGTGGCGTTCGAGAGCGACGGGAGGGACGTTCGCTGGAAGACCTTTCACCCGCATCGACCGAACGCTCTGCAACCTCCGATTGCTGATTTTGAAGAGGGTTGACATGATTGCGCGGTGATCCCCGAAGGGCTCGATCTGGAGCAGATCACAAAGCAAGTCATCGCCATCCTCGGCCCGGTGGAACCGAAAGGGTACTTGCGCGGCAAAGCGCAGATGCGGGACGCGGTGGTCCAGGGGATGGGTTTTTCTCAGCTCGAAGCGGAGGAGCTGATCGACACCCTGGAGCTGCGGGGCTACCTCAAATTTCTAGGGGATCCGTCGGAGCGATCGGAGGCGGACTCACGCTGGGAAATCTCCCCGCGCCCGAAGTTTTAGTCGAAGACGAGCCATCCAAACCGCGGCAGATGGTGGAAGTCTCCGAGGTAGAGCGGCGAAAAAGCCTGACCCTCCACCCTCTTTCGCTCGAGGTGCTCGAGGCGGTAGAGGTTGAATCTCCAGCGGTCTCCGGGGCGAGGCGGCAGATGCGGCACCTCCGCAAGTCGCCGAATCGGAATTGCCATCTCCACGGTCCAGCCTTGGTCCAGATCCGAAGGATCGTTCAGCGTGCCCCGCACCTGAACCGCGCTTTTCACGCCGCTGTCCCAGCTGGTGTCCATTCCCTGTCGGCGGGCCGGGAAATAGGCGTCGAAAACGGTGTTGTTGGGGGAGACCTCGATCTCGTTGTAGGTCCGCCCATCCCCGTTGGCATCGATGAAGATCTCGACGACCTCCTCGTTGTAGATCGGGTCATCGCGCTTCATCAGCGTCCCCCAAACGTCGGGATCCTCGCAGTCGAACGCGACGTAGAGATGCTCGTCGTCGTAGAGAAGCCGCGCCACCGTCCGAACCGTCGTCTTCCGGCCGTCCAGACTGTTGACCAGCTCAACGGCGCGCGCCTTCGTCCAAACTTGATCGGTGAGGGCTCCGTCGATGATCGGCGGCTTCCGAGTGCGGGTCACGTGGTACTCCGGTAGCGCCTCGCTTTGCACCGCCAGCGCGGGGCCAAACATTCGGTTTTGCCCATCCTGGATCTGCGGTTGGTCCACGGTGAGGCGCTGATCGCCTCGCCAAAATCCCAACAGCACGCGCAGCTGCGGCGGAGCGCCGACCGGAATCGGCACCGGGTGCACGTCTTCGACGACTTTGCCGAGCGGCCAGGAGTCGAGCGGCATTCGTCCCTCCTGGATTTCATGATCCGCGTTGACCACCAGTTGGCCCGTCGCCGCATCCACCAGGTGTACAAACAGGCCAAACCCGGGCGGCGGCTCGGCTCGCGCTTGAAAATAGTGGGCAAGCACCACCGTTTGGCCGGGTCTGACGCTGGGTGGAGCGCGAGATCCCAAGTAGGTAATCGCTCCTCGCTCAAAGGTGCCGCCGCTTTGAAACGTCAGCTGAGGAGCGGAGTCGAGAAGGTTGCCGCTGGCAGACTGCAGCGGCGCGGCCATGGCCCGATTCTTGGGACCTGCCTGCTCATCGCGGCAGCCCGCGACCTGGGCAACTGACAACAGCAGCGCCAGCGCCGGGGCGCACGCGGACCAAGGGCGCATCGGCTGCGCTAGGACCGATTGGGCGAAAGTCCGGCCCGTTCCACGAGTAGATGCATCAGCCGGCGATGATGTTTGAAGAAACTCGTGAAGTGAACAAAATGACCCTTGCCTCGGATCGCATAGACGGTGACCGGACCCGGCAGAACGTCCACGTTGCGGATGTCTTGGAAGCTCAGGTGTTCGGTGCGCATGATGCCGCGATAGGTCAGCCCAGCGCCATCCACGAAGATCGCCGTTCGTGCGTAGTAGGTCAGCGACAATCCGAAAAAAAAGACGAAGAACAGCGCGGAAAGGAAGGTGCGAGCCGGCACTCGGTCGAACTGCGTGAGGTAGATGAGAACCGCGCACCAAAGCATTCCCGCGGCGGCCATCGCGAGCGCGAGCACCCTTCGAGGCCTGAAGATTTCCAGCTCAGGATGCGGGAGCGCGCTCTGCATAAAACAAGGTTAGTCTTGTGCGAAAAAGACCGCCATCTCCCTCGGTGTGCAAGGTCTAAGATACTGATTCCCCAAGCATTTTGGCAGGGACTCGATCGCTTGCCTCGTCAGTTTCGAAACGGGTTTTGCAGCAGGATGGTTTCACCTCGGTCGGCACCGACGGAAACACAGACCACCGGGATGCCGCACAGCTCCTCGACGTAGTGGACGTAGCGTTTGGCGTTGGTAGGTAGCTCGTCAAAGGTGCGAACCCCGGCGAGGCTCTCGTCCCAGCCGGGAAGCGTCTCGTAGATCGGCTTTACCCGCTCCAGATCCTCGGGATCCGACGGCAGCTCGGTGAGCTTCTGGCCATCCAGCTCGTAGCTGGAGCAGACGTTGATCGCCTTAAGTCCCGAGAGCACGTCCAATTTTGTGATCGCCAATCCCCACAGGCCATTCACCCGGACCGAGTAGCGCAGCACCACCGCGTCGAGCCAACCGCAGCGACGCGGGCGCCCGGTGGTGGCGCCGAATTCATCGCCCTTGCTGCGCAGCCGCTCCCCCATCTCGTCTCTCAGCTCGGTTGGAAACGGGCCACCGCCCACGCGCGTCGCGTAGGCCTTGCTAATTCCCATCACCTTGTCGATGGCCGTGGGCCCCAGCCCGGCACCGACCGCGGCATTGCCAGCCACGCAGTTGGAGCTGGTGACAAACGGATAGGTGCCGTGGTCCACGTCCAGCAGCGTGCCCTGTGCTCCTTCGAACAGAATCCGAGCGCCCTTGGCCACTTGATTGCTCAAAAACAGCGAGGTGTCGGCGGCGTACCGGCGCAGTCGCTCGCCCAATCCCGCGTATTCGGCGACCACTTGCTGAGTCTCCAACTTGGGGACCGCGACCTTCGCGGCCATCGCCAAGGCTCGCAGTTCCTCGAGCGCGGTCGGAAGCCGCTCCGAAACCCGCCGGTGAAGCTTTTCCGGGACCAACAGGTCGCGGATCCGGATGCCGACCCGCGCTACCTTGTCTTCGTACGCAGGGCCGATTCCGCGCCCGGTGGTGCCGATCGCGCCGGGCCCGCGAATTTTTTCGCGAAGCGAATCGAACAGCTTGTGCCAGGGGAAGATCACGTGCGCGCTGCTGGAGATCAGCAGCTGCGCGTCCTCGCTCATCAGTCCTCGCTGTTTGAGCGCGTCGATCTCGCCCACCAGGACGAAAGGATCGATCACCACGCCGTTGCCAATCACGCAGGCCTTGCCGGGATGGAGGATCCCCGCGGGAATCAGGTGGAGGACCGTTTTCTCACCACCGACGACCAGGGTATGGCCCGCGTTGTTTCCCCCTTGGAAACGAACCACGACCTGCGCGTGCTCGGTCAGCAGATCGACGACTTTTCCCTTCCCCTCATCGCCCCATTGGGCGCCAACCACCACGACGTTCGGCATGGAACGACTTATAGCCCAGGCGGATGCGAGTGACAGCGGTACTGGTAGCCGCATCCCAAGGAGGCGCACTGCCCTGCCGGCAGCCCGGACCAGTCAAAACGCGGCGTGGACTGCAACAGCGCGGTCGCCGAACGGTGCAGCTCGGTTTCGAACCACCCCATGTCGAGCTGGCGAACTTCTCTGATTTCCGGCTCGGGATTGCGCTCCGCCAAAAAAGCGATTCCGGTCTGGATGCGAACCCCCTCCTTCACGAAATGGCGCGCCGCCAGCGCGTAACAGTCCAGCTGGAATCGGTAGGCATCGGTGCCGCGGGGATGCCGCCGCCCGGCTTTGTAGTCGATAACCGTGGCCCCGCCCGATTCGTCCTCGAAAAGCAGGTCAATCTGTCCCTTGAGGTAGATCGCGGGTCCTTCGCCGATCCGCAGCATGAAGGCGAGCTCCCGGTGAACCCTTTCGTCGCCCGCCGCGGCGAGCCGCGCCGCAAAGGGTGTCCGCAGGAAGCGGTTCACCGAGCCGAGGATTTCCTTTCCCTCGCCGCTGTCTGGCTGCACGCCCTGGCTCCAAAGCAGCTCGGACAGGCGCTGCCGCAATTGGGCGTCGCTGCCGCCAATCCAAGACGGCTCCGCCAACTCCAGCAATCGGTGAATCAGAGTACCGCGCTGCCGATAGTCGCCCAAGCCGCCTCCAGTTTGAGCGTCATCTTCCGCCGCCACCTCGAGAGCCAGCGAGAATTCCCGCAGACCCAAATGGTGCGCGTAGAGGTAGCGGCGCGGGCAGAGCACGTAGTCCTGAAGATGCGTCACCGGAAACACCGCGCTTTGGCTTCGAAAAGCCTTCGGTTGGCGCACTCGCAGGAGCAGCTGCTCGAGCTCGGCCGACGCTTCCGGACTCGGCTCGGTCGACGAGGTCGGCGGAACGGGGATATCGAGGTCGGAGGTGGCGAACTGCTGGAGGTTGGACCGAATCTCCGGCTCGCCGTCCACAAGCTGTTGCAACAGCTCGCGCCAAGTACCCGCCTGCCGGCGATTCTGCCCCGCGAGGATCAGGTGATCCCGCGCCCGAGTCATCGCCACGTAAAGCAGGCGCAAGTACTCGGCGTCCTCTCGGCGCGACAGCTCCGCCGCGAGGCGCTGGAACCGCGGTGAGCGCGTCGGTTCTGAGTTTTCACCCACCCATGGCTTGACCGCCAACCCCAAATTGCGCTCGAAAATCACCCGGCTATTGTTGCGGTTTCGCTGCGCTCCCAGATCCCCCACAACCACGATCGGAAATTCCAAACCCTTGGCCTGGTGAATCGTCATGATTTGCACCGCGCGCGGATCCCCAGCCTCGAAGCTGTCTGCTTGAGCCTCGATTGGATCTTCGTCAGCCAGCTCACGCATGCGTTGGGCAAACGCCGCGCAATCTCCCCGCCCAGCGCGGTCCCACAGCTCCGCCAGGTCCAGCACCTTGTCGATGTTCGAGAGCGCCTGCTCACCAAACGGCGTGCCCGCCACCGCAACTCGGTATCCAAACTCCTCCAGGGCCACGCGCAGGAGGGAGCGAATTCCCAGGCGATCCTTTTCGGCGCGAAGCCGCGGGTAGAGTCGAAAAAAGCGCTCGAGTCGCTGCGCTTCGGCTTGCGGCAATCCCCATTCGAGCAGGCCGGGAGCTTGCCGAAGCCGCGGCAAGCTCAGGCGCCCACCGCATCCCGCGGCGAGCCTGAACAAGGAAGCGTCCGAAACCGCAACCCAAGGCGAACGCAAGACCGCCGCCAGCGCCAGGGAATCCTCGGGAGTGGCAATCAGCGACAGCAGGGAGGCGACGTCCATCACCTCAGGAGCGCAGTAGAAGCCCCGACCGCGAATGACTCGGTGCGGCACTTTTAGTTGGCTCAGGGCCTGTCGGTAAACCTCGACGAAGCTGAAGCGCCGAAGAAGCAGTGCAAAGTCTCCGCCCCGCGGCTTTCTGATCCCACCGGCATCGTCTTCTACGAGCGCCGGCGCCTCGGGGGAAAGAAGCTGCCGGATCCGCTGGGCGATGGCTCGGGCTTCCAGAAACCGACACTCCTCGGCGGTGGCGGCCGGTTCAAAGACCAGCCAATCGACCGGTGGCATCGGGCTTCGCTGTGCGCGGGTGGCAATTTGGTCGTCCTTCTCCGGGCGATATTCGACCTCGTAATCCCGCTGCTCAGACCGAGTGGTCATCAGCGCCGCAAAGGTCCGATTGCAGAACGACAACAGGCGAGGCGTGGATCGGCGATTCACGCGCAGCAATGCGCTCCTTCCTCCCTCTGCTTCAATTTTGGATACCAGCCGGCCAAAAACGCTGACGTCCGCTCCTCGAAAGTCATAGATCGATTGCTTTGGGTCTCCGACCACGCACAGAAACTGTGGCTCCAGCGGGAGAGCAAGCTCGCTCAGCTCTTCGGGAGCGACGGCCCGGGGGGCCCCTTCTCTTTTTTCGGCCACGAGATTGACGATCTCGGCTTGAAGCCGGTTGGTATCCTGACATTCGTCAACCAGCAGTGCTCCGACGCTGGCCTGAACTTCGGCACGAGCCTGCAGCGAGTCCCGCAGCAAGTCGCGGGTCGCGAGCAGCAACTCTGAAAAATCAAGCGACCGGCGTGTTGTCAGCTCCGATCGATGGCGGCGCTCCAGTTTCACCAACAGCTCGCGAAAGCCGCGCTCCAGGGGAGGGACCACGCAACCACCGTAATGATCCAGCAAGGTAACCCGACCGGGGCCATTGGGGATCGCCCAGCCTTTCAGCTCCTTGAGCAGCTCTCCCGTCCCGTTTCGCTGCCGCCCGAAGCTCGGTTCCGACTCGATCGCTGCGCGCAGCGCCGGAAAACGGTTGGGGTTGAGGAAGTTGTCCCTGGTCAGTCCGTGGAGGGCTCGTTCGCATTCGGCCAGCAGGTTCGCAAACCGTCCACCGCGACCCCGGTCAGCCGACTTCGCCTCGACGACCAGCTGCCGGACGTGTTCGATGGACGCATCCAACGCCCGGGCGCACTGCTCCGGGTTGGAGACCACAACCCTCGAGGGCAATACCTGCTCGCGGGACTGCTGGAAAATTGAGCAGAGGTGGTCGACAATGCCGGCGCTGAATTCCCCTCCCGAGTAGCCCAACTCCCGGCACAGCGCAGCGGTGATCGGGTCCTCGCGCTGCAACTCCTCGAGGACCAGGCGCTCAGCGCTCTCACGAAGCAGCCCCTGCGCGTCGCTGTCTTCGAGCACTTGGAATTCGGCCATCGTGCCGCTGCCGGCCGGCGCGCGACGCAGAATCTGGGCACAGAGCGAGTGAAAGGTGACGACCGATGCCGCGCCGAGCTGATCCGCGATCTGGCTCCAAAAGAGCGGTCCGGGCAAGTCACGCCCCTGCTGGGCCAGCTCGAACAGAAGCTCGCGCTCCTCGTCTTCGTTGCGCGCCAGGGCAATGACCCGATGCCGCAACCGCTGTCGCAATTCCGCCGCGGCTTTATCGGTGAAGGTCACCATCACCAGCTTCGACGGAGCCAAAGGCCCGGCCCCGGGGCGAGCTCCGGCCAACAGCTGTAAGCCGAGCGTCACCAGGCTGTGCGTTTTGCCGCTGCCAGCACCAGCGATCAGCGCCAGGTTCCGATCCAAGCAAAGCCGGGGCACCGATCCGCCCTCACCCACTGCCGATCTCGTTGAGGCGGCGCTCGGTGATCCGGCAAACCGAGGGGTACTCGCAGTAAGCGCAATCGAGGGGACGGATGCTGAACTCGCCGTTTCGAACCTTGCGGACGAGGGCGTGAACCGCGTTGGCCAGATTCTTCTTGCCGGCTTGCTCCAACCGTTCGCGCTCAGTGCACTCGCTGGCCAGCAAATCCTCCACGCTTTGCGCCTCGTACGCGTCCAGGAGGGAAGACAGCAGAACGGCAGACCCGTCCTTCAACGAGAGCCAGGCGGCGTCCACCGGCTGCTTTGTCGCCGACCGCGCGGCAAACAAATAGATCGGAAGCTGGAACTCGGTGCTCAGCAGTCCGTCGATCGCCCTTTTTCCACTCGGAGCTGCGCCTGACTTGTAGTCGATGACCCCTACGGACCGGTCGCCCCGATCCAGCCGATCGATCTTTCCCTCGACAAAAACGTCCGCCTCGTCGGAGCAACCGGGGATCCGGATCTGCCGCCAAGATTCGGCTGCCTCTGGGCTGCCGAACCGAAGCTCGGTGTCGCTCGGCCGGTGCTCCTCGAAGGGGAGTCCCCGGTGAGGGCGGTCGAAAAGCCGTCGCGCCATGGCCTCGGCGCGCTCTCGACTCAACCTCCAAAGCGCGGGGTGGCCGACGTGAGCAGCCCTTTGGTGCAGCTCGGAGGCGGTAACCAGCGCCTGCTGGACGAGCCGCGGCGGAACCTCCGACAAACGGCGCTCGAGCATTCCTTCTCGCTTCAAGAGCGGAATCAGAATTTCCAGGAACCTGTGCCAATAAGAGCCTTTGTCCTTGGCCTCCATGTCCTCGCCTGCAGTCGAAGGGCTCTCGACGCGCAGCACGTTGCGCAAGAAACCCTGGAAGCCGCAGTTCCCGAGGCGGCCCAGCGCGGATGCGGAAATCGGGCGATTCGGGCCGCCGCAGAAGTCGGCCCGCAAGGCCGCTCGGACATCGGCGGAGGATATTCCGCCACAGAACGGCCCCGGCGAAGCGTTCGGGTCCGAGAAAAATCTCAAGCGTTGGCGCTCGATTTCCGCAAGCTCCTCGGCCTCGTGCCACCAGGCCTCCTTGTCGAAGAAACGCGCCAGACCTCGAGCCGCGGCGTCGGGTCGCTCGATGCGCAATTCGGAAGGAATCAAGGCTTCGATCGCCACCCGTTCCCGAAGCTGTTGCTCGTTCCAAATCTCCTGGATTCGCGGGACCGGGCGCCGGGGAATTGCCATCCGGCCAGCTCCGCTCAGGCGCTCGATCTCCTCGAAAAAGGGAGAGGGAAGCTGAAGCTGATCTCGAGAACCGATACGCGCGTACGACAGGACCACTTCCTGCTCGGCGGCGGTGAGCCCCAAATAGAAGAGCAGCCTGGCCTCCGCGAGCTTTTGGTCAACGCGATAGTCTCGATCGATCGCGGAGCAAGGTAACGCTTCGCGCCCCAGCGCCCGATTGAGCGACAATCGATCCTCGAGCGAAAACAGCGCGGTGCCGCTCATCGGCGCAGGGAATCGGCCCTCCACCAAGCCGCCGATCAGCACCTGCTTGAAGCTGCGCCCGACCAGCTCGCGCAAATCCAACACCTCCACCGCGCCGCCGCGTGCGGACTTCGGCGCCAGGTTGAAATCCGCGGCCGCGTCCTCGAGCCAGCTTCGAAAGACGCCTCGCGTCCATGGCGAGCTTTCGGCGGCCGCAAGTCCCAAGCCTTCCTTGAGCGCCAAGACGAGTTGCCCAAGCGCCTCCACCGCCAGTTGGTCAGCCGCGATTGCCCGCAGGATGGAGCGGCCGAAGCCAGTGTCCTCGCGCCCGCGTGGTTCCGGCCGGCGAAAAACCCTGTGAAACCCCAAACTCTCCAGGCTCCGAGACCAATGTTCGAGCATCGCCGCAGCCGAGTCGACTGGGGGACACTGCTCGAGCGTGCGAATCAGCAACCCGCAGCGCTCCAACAATTCGCGAACCTCGGCGGCCTGCGGTGGGCTGCGCTCCTCGAGCCGCGCCGCCAACGCTGCAAGCCGGACTTCGTAGCCGCCCCGCCCGTCCGCCGCACCCACGCGGTTGTCCCGGACGCCGGCGATCCGAAGCAGAGCGCCTGGGCACTGCGGACCGACGAGATTCGGCAGGTAGCGGCTCTCCAGCAATCGAGCCACCTCGTGCGCCGGAAAATCTTGCTCGAAGATGCCTGCCAAGCTGAGCGCGGTGCGCCCAGCACCCGTCGAAGACAGCGGCGCGCCGCGCCGGATGCGGGCGGGAATCCCCAGCTCCTCCAAGGCCTCGACAGTCCACTCGGCTTCCTCCCGCAACTCCGGAAACGCGATCGCGATCTGCTCGGCAGCAGCACCTTTTTCGAGTCGTTCTCGGACCAGCCGCGCCAACACCCGGACCTCCTCCCGACGGCCCGGGGCGCTCAACAGCATCAGGGCTGGGCTCACTGCCTGAGCGGCGATTCCGGATGGCGACTCACTCGAAAAAAGCATCGCTCCCAGCGAGCCCAACGGCCGACCTTCAGCGATGGCGTCCCACTTGATAACCTCCAGCGAGCCGAGCGACGCGCCGCGCTTTTCGAGGACGGCGAGCGCGCGATCCACCGCCACATCGACCAGCCCGCTGCCCGACGCGGGCAGCGACACTCGCAGAACTGTTCCAACTCGCTCGCAAGCTTCAGCAAGCGCCAGAAGAAATTCCGAGCGCAGCGCCGGCCAATCGTAGATTGCGGCGATTTGGATCTCCCCGAGGCCCCGCAACGAATCCGGAAGGCCTCTCGACGTCAGCGCCTCCGAAGCCGCGAGCAGGCGGTCTTCCGCGTCGGCCAACTTCAAACACTTCAGCTTTTGCTCGTATCGGCCGAACAGGCGAGCGAGGTATCGCACACCGTCTCGACGCGATTCGGGGAGGGTTTCGGCAGCCTCGGCCAACGCGCGAGGCGAGACCATTCCCTTCTTCAGCTCGAATATCAGCTCCAGCACGGAACGAGCGAAAGCAGGCTCCTGTACGAAGGACCCAAACGGTCCCGGGGGTAGATGCTGAGCGCAGGACCAGAGGACGATGCGGCTGGTGAGCGGCGAACAAGGTCGGCTCGTGTCCGGTTGGCAGCGTTCCAGAAGTTGAGCGAAAGTGCAGTACCCGGAACCGTCGACAAAGCCGCCGTTCCGGTCTGCCGCGCGCAGCATCGCTTCTTCGACCCGGGCTGCATCGGGAAGCACCCACAATTTCGAGGAGAGAGGCACCGAAACTAAGTCTAGAAATCCCTCCGACATGCCTCTGCTTGGGGATAGTCTGCTCGAGCCAGAGCATGAAGCCGCCCAAGCTTTCACGTCTGTTGCGCGCAGATAAGTTTCCGAAAATCCGCTCGAAGCAAAAGTACCAGTCCGAGCTCAAGGACCTTCAGAACCACATGCTCCGCATTCAGCAGGGCCTGTACTACGCCGGTCTGCGCGCGGTCATCGCCTTTGAAGGGTTCGACGCCGCTGGGAAGGGCGGATCGATCCGGCGACTCACGGAAAGTCTCGACCCCCGCGGTTTCAAGGTGATTCCTATCGGGCCGCCGCTCCCCGATGAGAAGGGGCGCCACTGGCTGTACCGTTTCTGGAGAGACCTTCCCCTGCCGGGGACGATAACGGTGTTCGATCGAAGCTGGTACGGGCGGGTCCTTGTCGAGCGGGTGGAGAAGCTTGCGAAAAAAAGCGAGTGGCACCGCGCCTACGGCGAGATCAACGAATTCGAGGCGATGCTGGTCAACGACGGCATCGAGCTGGTGAAGATCTTCCTCGCCATCAGCAAGGGTGAGCAGCTCAAAAGGTTCGAACACCGGATCCGGGACCCCTACAAACAGTGGAAGATCACAGAGGCAGATACTCGCGCTCGGAGACATTGGGACGACTACGTCGAGGCCGCGGACGACATGTTCGGGCAAACCCACACCAAGATCGCCCCCTGGGAGCTGATCCCGGCCGAACACAAGTGGCACACAAGGCTCGAAGTGCTGCGTCGAGTCACCGAGGCGCTGACGCGACACGGGCAGTGGATGGAAAAGCGAGCACTCGAGGTGAATACCCAAGAGCTCGAACATGTTCTGAAGCTGCTTCGCTAGATTGGCGCAAACCGCCTCAGTGCTGGGCCAAGGCCAGCTGGGGGCATAGCTCTGAAACCACCCGTTCGACCGCGGCCACCGACAAATCCACCATGCACCGGTGATGCCCGAGCGGGCAGCGAAGCTGGCCACTGCGATGGCAAGGTTGGCACTCGAGCGACAAATGAACCGCCCGTTGCCGCTCGGCAAAGACGTGCCTTGCAACTGGCGTTGGCCCAAAGATCATCGCCACTGGAACGCCCAAGGCGCGCGCGCAGTGGACAAGTCCGGTGTCCCCCCCGATGACGACGTCACAGCGCGAAAGCACGGCCAATGATTCCTGGACGGAGTTGCCGGCGAGATTGCTTCCAACGGGAAGCTCGGCCCGGGCACGCACCTCTTCTGTCAGCCCTCGCTCGGCCGGGCCGCCGAAGAGAACCACGCTGGCTCCGCGTTTTTGCAGATGCAGCCCAAGCTCGCCGTAGGCGGCGGCACCCCATCTCTTGGTCGGCTGTTCTGCGCCTGGAACCAGACCCACGATCGGCGGTCGGGCCTGCGCCAAAACCGCTCGCACGTAGGGATCTTGTCCCGGGGCGCGCAGTGCCAGCGTGGGTTCCCCATCGCTCGCCCCAACATTTGCAGCGCACCTAAGAAGACGGGAAGTGAACGGTTCGTTCTTGGGGAAGGGAAGTCGCTCGGTGCAGAACGGCGCATAACCGACGCGCCGGGGTGCCCGCGAAAGCCAGCCCAGCAGACCGCTTCGCATCGAAGGGTGGCTGATCAGAGCGATGTCCGGACGAAGCGCTCGCGCTCTTCGCCCTGCCCTCAGAAGCCCTCTGAGCCCGCGGTCCTTGCCGCGCTTGTCGTAGACCAGCACTTCGTCGCATCCTGGCAGCAAGTCTCCCACCGGTGCTCCGCGCGGAGTCAGGCAGATTCCTACCCAGCTCTGCGGCCATTTGGCCTTCAGGGCTCGAATTCCGGGACCTAGGAAGACCGCGTCCCCCAGAAAGCCCGGATGGATGATTAAAAAACGCACGCGAGGCGCTCGATACCATATCCACGAGGTACACTCGTGCGCGGAGGCCGCCATGTCCTTTTTCCAGCAAGCTCCAAAGCTCGGCAACCAGTTCGAGGCCGACTCGCTGTTGCGTGAATACCTCGAGCGAGTCCTGCCCGAAGATGTGCGCAGGGGAATCGAACCGGAGCTGCGGGAGATCGGCGAATTGGCGGCCGGAGAGCTTTTCCAGCTGTCTCTGACGAGCAGAAAGGATGAGCCCCAACTGGTTTCCTTCGACCCCTGGGGCCGGAGAATCGACGAGATCCGCGTTCCGCCGGCCTGGAAGGTCTTCGCAAAACTGGCATCCGAAAAGGGGTTGGTGGCGATTCCCTATGAGGCCAAGCACGGGCGCTATTCTCGAGTGCACCAGTTCGCCTCCGCGTACCTCTTCGCGCCCTCCTCGTCGATCTACACCTGTCCATTGGCGATGAGCGATGGCGCGGTGCGCACGCTGATGACCCACAAGAACAACGCGCTGATTGAACGGGCGGTGCCTCGGCTGATCACCCGGGATCCATCGCGCGCCTGGACCAGCGGACAGTGGATGACCGAACGCACCGGCGGATCCGACGTGGGCCTGAGCGAGACCCGCGCCGTCCGAGATGGTCAAGGTTGGCGCCTCTTCGGCACCAAGTGGTTTACCTCGGCAACGACTTCGGAAATGACGCTGACCCTGGCTCGTCCGGAGGGGAATTCAAGCGGCGGAAAGGGCCTGGCCCTGTTCTACCTGGAGCTTCGCAGCCCGGACGGAAAACTCAACGGACTTCGGATCAACCGCCTCAAGGAAAAACTCGGCACCAAGATGCTGCCGACCGCCGAGATCGAGTTGGACGGAGCTTTCGCAGAGCTGGTCGCGGGTTCGTCGGACGGCGTCAAGGCGATTTCGCCAATGCTGCAAATTACCCGGACCTGGAATGCGCTCTGCTCGATCGCCTCGATGCGGCGGGGTCTGGCGCTCGCAACCGAGTACGCGCACCAGCGCCATGCCTTTGGGGCGCCGCTCTCCCAGAAGCCGCTGCATCTGCAGACGTTGGCCGAACTTCAGGCCCAATTCGAGGCGTCTTTCTTGCTCACCTTCAGGGCGGTGGAGCTGCTGGGGCTCGAGGAGGCCAACGAAGTCACCGATCGGGAGCGCTTGTTGCTTCGCGCGCTCCAGCCGATCGTAAAGCTTTGGACCGCGAAGCAGGCCGTCTGGAACGCCAGCGAAGTGCTCGAAGCCTTTGGCGGAGCCGGGTACGTCGAGGACACCGGCCTGCCGGTCCTGCTTCGCGATGCCCAGGTGCTCCCCATCTGGGAGGGGACCACCAACGTGCTCGCCCTCGACATGCTCAGGGCGCTGTCACAACCAGGCGCAGTCGAAGCTGTCGCAGACGAGTTAACCGCGCGCGCAAACGCCGGCACGCGCGTTGAGCTGCGGCAGGCTCGCAGATCGGTCGCCGTCGCACTCGACCGGGCGGTGGAACAGTTGCGCCGCCCCTTCGGGGAGCACCCCAACTCGCTGGAGGCCTCGGCACGCGCCATCGCGATGACCCTGGGCCGCGCCTGGGCCCTTGCCCTGATGCTGGAGCATGCCGAATGGGTCCTGAGCCGAGGTGGTCCACGCCGCAGCGCTCTTGCCGCGCGCCAATTGGGCGCCTCGGATCCGAACTTCCTGGACAGCGTTCTCGCCACCGAAGAGGCGGCAAGCCTGGCGCTGGGCTAGTTAGGAGCGATGGAGCTAGCCCGCGGAGCGCGCCGGTAGCCGCTCGAGCTCTTGCTTGATTTGATCCGCGAAAACCACCACGTCCGCGGTGGTGGTGTAGTAGCGAAATAAGGCAAGCTCCCTGCCGGGATCGCTTAGCCGGCCTGAGGTCTCCAGCAAGTAGGAGGCAAGATCGATTCCCACCTCGACGAGAAGGCCGCCGTCCTCCTGCCGCCCGATTTGAAGGACAAGCTCACCCTGCGCGCCACCGCGGTAGGAGACCCCGGCGGATTGAAGGCTGCACAGCTTTCGGATCGACGCGACCAGGTCTTCACCCTCGGTCCCACCGATGTAGATGACCGGCAGGCGGATGAAAGGCCAAAACGAGGCGTCGCGCCGGTCGTAAAACTCGACCCCCACCGTGCCAAGAACTCTGGCGGCGTCGGGCGGTGGTCGAGGCTGTCCAGGAACGATCGGAAACACCTCTCGATCGACCAGCTCCAAGAAGAATCGAAGGTTCTTCCCGTCATTGTGGAGGACCGCCATCGCGAGTTATCTACCTACCATGTCTGAGCCGGACGTCATTTCGATTCGGGGCGCCAAAGAGCACAACCTGAAAAACGTCTCGTTGGACATCCCCAAGAAGAAGCTGGTGGTCTTTACCGGGGTGTCCGGCTCGGGAAAAAGCTCGCTTGCGTTCGACACCCTCTACGCGGAGGGCCAGCGCCGCTATGTGGAATCGCTGTCGGCGTACGCGAGGCAGTTTCTCGGTCAGATGGAAAAGCCGAAGTACGACACGCTGCGTGGGCTTTCCCCCACCATCTCAATTGAGCAGAAGGCGGCTTCGAATAACCCCCGGTCCACGGTCGGGACGGTCACAGAAGTGCACGACTATTTGCGCGTGCTCTACGCGTCGATCGGGGTCCAGCACTGTCCGAACTGCGGGAACCGAGTCGGCAAGCAAACTGCGCAGCAGATTGTAGACGAAATTCTGAAGCTTCCCGCGGGCTCCAAGTTCATCCTGCTGGCTCCGCTAGTCCAGAACCGCAAGGGTGAGCATCGGGAGCTGATGGCGGAGGCGCAAAAGCGCGGATTTTCCCGGGCGAGAATCGATGGGAAATTGAAGGGCCTCGACGAGCGCATCGAGCTCGACAAGAAGTCCAAGCACGACATCGAGCTGGTCATCGACCGCTTGGTGCTCAAACCCGAGGTGAAGAATCGACTCACCGATTCCGTGGAGACCGCTCTCCGCGAAGGCCACGGGGTGTTGATCCTCACCGACGAGACGGCAAACCCCACTGCTGATCGGGTGATGAGCGAGCTCAATGCCTGCCACCGCTGCGGCCTGTCCTTTGGCGAGCTCACGCCGGCCTCGTTCTCCTTCAACAATCCCCTCGGGATGTGCCACGACTGCAACGGTCTGGGCACCCGTCCGGAGATGGATCCCGATCTGATCGTCCCGGATCGAACCCGCACCATTCGCGAAGGCGCGGTGGAGCCCTGGGCCAGCGGGATGCACCGGGGAGAAGGATGGACCGCGGAGTTCGTAGAGCAGCTCGCGCAGGCGTTTCGAATCGATCTCGACGTGCCCTACGAGCAGCTCTCGAAGCGCGAGCAGGACCTGATCATGTACGGCTCCTCCGGCAAGGAGTTCACGCTCACCTGGGGCAGCGGCGGACGGTGGCGGATGGAATGGGAGGGATTGGTCAACAAGCTGATGCGCAGCTTCAAGACCACCCAGTCGGAGAGCATGCGCCGCTACTACATGAAATTCTTTTCCAACAAGCCCTGCCCTACCTGCCAAGGCGAGCGGCTCAGGCCCGAGTCGCGTGCGGTGAAGGTTCACCAGAAGTCGCTGGTCGAGCTCTCGCGGCTGACCATCGGCGAGGCGCTCGAGTTCCTCACACAATTGCCGCTGACGGCCAACGAGGTGAAGATTGCCTCCGAGCTGTTGAAGGAAATCCGCAGCCGACTCAGCTTCTTGGTGGATGTCGGGCTCTCGTATTTGACGCTGGACCGAAACGCCAGCTCCCTGTCCGGTGGCGAGAGTCAACGAATTCGCCTCGCTTCACAAATGGGCTCCGAGCTGACCGGCGTCATTTACATTCTCGACGAGCCGTCGATCGGACTTCACCAGCGCGACAACGGGAAGTTGCTTTCCACCTTGAAGCGACTGCGGGATCTCGGCAATTCGGTGGTGGTGGTGGAGCACGACGAAGAGACGATGCAGGCCGCGGACTGGATCATCGACTTTGGACCCGGCGCGGGAGAGTTGGGCGGAGAGATCGTCTCCCAGGGAACTCCATCCCAGGTCATGAAGGACCCGAAGTCGCTCACCGGGGCGTACCTTTCAGGGCGAGAGCGGATCGAAGTGCCCACGGTGCGCCGCCCTGTGGGGAAACAGAAGCTCACCATCCAGGGCGCCAAGGCGAACAATCTCAAGGACCTGAGCGTGGATATTCCGGTTGGTCTGCTGGTCGCGGTCACCGGCGTTTCGGGAGCAGGCAAATCCACGCTGATCAACGAGATCCTGTTTCCCGCGCTCGCCAGGGAGCTATACGGCAGCCGGGAGGTGCCCGGCCCTCATCACGCCATCCGGGGGATGGATCTCCTGGACAAAGTGGTGGACATCGATCAACGCCCGATCGGCCGCACCCCGCGCTCGAACCCGGCGACGTACACCAAGGTTTTCGACTGTATTCGAGACGTCTTCGCGATGACTCCGGAGGCGCGCGCCTTTGGCTACACCCCGGGCCGTTTTTCGTTCAACGTCAAGGGAGGCCGCTGCGAGGCGTGTGAGGGCGACGGCGTCAAGCTGGTGGAGATGCATTTTCTACCCGACGTCTACGTGCCTTGCGAGAGGTGCCGCGGCAAGCGCTTCAACGAAGCGACCTTGCGCGTCCACTACAAGGGAAAGAACGTCGCCGAGGTGCTCGAGATGAGCGTCCGCGAGGCCAAGCAACACTTCGCGGTCCACAAGGACATTGTTCGGATCCTTCAGACGCTTGAGGACGTGGGCCTCGGATACATCCGCTTGGGGCAAAGCTCCCCCACTCTTTCAGGCGGGGAAGCGCAGCGCATCAAGCTCTCGCGCGAGCTTTGCAAAGTGGCAACCGGGCGAACGCTGTACATCCTCGATGAGCCGACCACTGGGTTGCACTTCGAGGACATCCGAAAGCTGCTGATCGTGCTCAACCGGCTGGTCGATGCCGGCAACACGGTGGTGGTGATCGAGCACAACCTGGATGTCATCAAGAATTCGGACTGGGTGATCGATCTCGGCCCGGAAGGGGGAGCCGCTGGAGGGCAGGTGGTGGCCACCGGGACGCCCGAGGACGTCGCGGCCGTCGAGGGCAGCTACACCGGGAAGTTCCTGCGGCGTGTGCTTCGGCGCACGGGCCCAAGTCGCACTGCCGTGGCATAGCTCCCTCCCGCGGTCACTGACTCGGAAGGTGGACCTCTTTCGCCACGGGGTCAAACGCTTTCCCGGTCGACGAAAACAGCCAGTCGACGCGGATGTCGCGGTCGAGTAAGACGACGCCCCGGTGGCCACCCCGTCATACCGCATCCAGCCCGAACCCGCCGTCTCACGAGCGGTTTCTCCCCGCGAACTTACGGCCCGCGCCGTGGTCGTCTCCATCCTGGTGGCAATCATCATGGGGGCTTCCTTCCCCTATGTTGTCCTGAAGATTGGCTACGGCCCGAACATTTCGGTTCAGGCGGCTTTCTTCGGCTTCATTCTGCTCGCAGTGATTGCAGCCGTCACCCGGGTGCCGGCCACCGTCTTTGAAGCGAACATGGCGCAAACCGCTGGAACCGCGGCGGGCGAAATCGGTTTCATGTGCATCGTCCTCGCCGCGATCGACATGCTCAACGCGCGCCCAGCGCTCGGCTTTTCGCTGCACTTGACGTCCTTGCAGATTTTCCTCTGGATGACCTTCGCGGCCCTGCTGGGTGCGTTCTTGGCAGTTCCGCTGCGGCGCCACTACATCGACGAGGAGAATCTCACCTTCGCCGACGGAACCGCTGCCGGGGAGACCTTGGTGGTGCTCTACCAGGGCCGACGTCAGGCGTTGGTTCGACTGCGAGCGCTCTTGAGCTCCGGCGGCCTGTCGGCCCTGATTGCGATCCTGCGGGAGGGGCCCTGGCGATTGATTCCAGGCGAAATTCCTTTTGGCGCCAACGGGGCAGCGCTCCGGCTCGGTTCCGAGCTTGGAGTCCTGTCGTTGGGGGCCGGTCTGCTGGTCGGGCTTCGCGTGACCCTCTCGATGGGCCTGGGAACGCTCTTGTCTTGGGTGATCGCCCCGTCAGCGCTGGTCGGTCGAGGGTGGGTTCCTCAGCAGACTTTCGCGGCGGTGCTCAAGTGGGTGATGTGGCCGGCGACGGGTCTGATGGTCGCGGGAGGAGTCACGGCCCTGGTCCTTAAATGGAAGGTGATCGCTCGAACCTTTACGAAGCTCTCGTCGAAAGATGTCAGCGTCAATGAGTTCCCGCTCAAGTGGATGATCTGGGGAACTGTAGCTTCCGCGGCTGCTTTGATGGCCGTTCAAAGGCTTTCCTTGGATTTTCCGGTCTGGCTCAGCGGGGTGTCGATCCTTCTTTCAATACCGCTGATGCTGGTCGGGATTCGGGTGCTCGGCGAGACCAACTGGGCGCCGATCAGCGCGCTCGCCAATCTGATGCAGGGGGTTTTCGCGGCGCTCAAACCGGGGCACCTGCCGGTCAACATGATTGGCTCCGGGATGAGCGGAACCGTCGCCGGTCAAGGTGAGCACCTGATGCAGTGCTACCGCTCCGGTAAAATCATTGGCTCCAACAACCGCAACTTGATGATCGCTCAGCTGGTCGGAATTCCGGTCGGTGCCGCCGCGGTCGCGGTGGTCTATCCCGCACTGCGCCAGACTTACGGATTCGAGGGCGCTCAGGGTTTAACCTCACCGGTGAGCGTGAAGTGGGCGGGGTTTGCCGAGCTTCTGTCGAGGGGATTCTCCACGCTGCCTCCGGGATGCCTCACCGCACTGGCCGTCGCGCTGGTGCTCGGAATCGCCTTGACTCTTCTCGAGGCGCGCTGGCCAAAGTGGATTCCGTCTCCGACAGGGATTGGGCTGGGAATGCTCATTCCCGGGTACGCGGTTATCCCGATGGTCATCGGAGGCATCATCCAGGCGCTTTGGGCCAGACGAAGTCCCAAGACGGAGGCGGTTTACAACATCCCGATCGCCTCGGGATTCATCGCCGGTGACGCTCTGGTGGTGCTCGTGCTTTCGATCATCGCCGCGGCCAGCTCGTTGGCCCACTAGGTTGCATGGCCAAATCCGCTTACCTCACCGCCCCCCTGAAGACCGACAAAATGCCTCCTGGGGTCCCGTACATCGTCGGGAACGAGGCGGCCGAGCGCTTCAGCTACTACGGGATGAATTCCATCCTGGTGATTTTCATGACTCGGTATCTGCTGAACTCGCGGGGTCAGCCGGACCCGATGTCCGAAACCCAGGCCGATGCCTGGTATCACACCTTCGTCTCGGCGGTGTTCTTCCTGCCGATCCTGGGCGCGTTCTTGGCGGATGCGGTGATCGGCAAGTACCGCACCATCGTCAGCCTCTCCATCGTCTATTGCTTGGGCCACTTCGCACTCGCGCTGGACCATACCCGCCTCGGAATGGCCATCGGTCTTGGGCTGATCGCGCTCGGCGCCGGAGGAATCAAGCCTTGCGTCAGCGCCAACGTCGGGGATCAGTTCGGCAGGACGAATCAACACCTGCTGCCCCGGGTATTCAGCTGGTTCTATTTCTCAGTCAATTTCGGGTCTGCGTTCTCCACCCTTCTCATTCCGTGGATGCTCGAGCCCTACTCAGCACCGGTGGGCGGGCAGGCTTCTACCCTGGACGTCACATTTTCAAAGCTCCACGGCCCGGACGTCGCTTTCGGCACACCCGGTATTCTGATGCTGATTGCGACGGTGATCTTCTGGCTTGGGCGCAAGAAGTTCGTTCACCTTCCACCTGCCGGGATAAAAAATTACTTCCGGGAGATTTCTCAGCGCGAGAACCTCAAGGCGTTGGCTAACTTGCTCATCCTGGTGCCCTTCGTGGCAGTGTTTTGGGCACTCTGGCAGCAGAACTTCTCTTCCTGGGTCCTTCAGTCGCAGAAGATGGACCGCCACTTGTTCGGGATCGAATGGCTGCCGGCCCAGATTCAGACCGCCAACCCAATTTTCATCCTGATGATGCTGCCGCTGTTTTCGTACGCAATCTATCCGGCGCTAGAGAAGGTGTTCCCAATGACGCCGCTGCGCCGAATCGGGATCGGGCTGTTCATCACCGCCTTGTCGTTTGCGATCATCGGGATGATTCAGGTGCGGATCGACGCGGGCGAAACGCCCCGCATCTTGTGGCAAATCCTTGCGTTCGTGGTGCTGACCGCTGCGGAAGTGATGGTATCCGTGACGCATCTTGAGTTTGCTTACACGCAAGCGCCGAAAAAGATGAAGTCGCTCGTGATGTGCACCTATCTGGGGGCGATCTCGCTGGGAAACGTCTTCACCGCCGCGGTGAACTTCTTCATTCAAAACCCCGATGGCTCGCTGAGGTTGACCGGCGCCAGTTATTTCTTCTTCTTCACTCTGATCATGCTGGTGACTTCAGTCGCCTTCGTGTTCTTCGCTCGCTTTTACAAGGGCAAGACGTACATCCAGGACGAAGCGGTCGCTCAATCGGCATAGCGGGGTGCCGACCTGAGCGGGATTTTGTCTCTCTGGCTACTAAAACCCCGCGCACCTCAAGAACCCTCGCTCAGCCGGTTGGTGCGGACAAACGCCTCGGGGTGGTCCCAAATACCCGCTCGTAGTCCTCGGCGGTATTGATGTTCCTCACCACGCCCGGGTCATCGACGACGATCTGCCGAAGGCTGACGGACTGCAGCGCTGCCTCCAGATGCGGCGCTGAAGTCTGTTGCGCCACGGCGCGGGCTGCCACGCTGGTCAGAGCCAAGGGATGCCCAGGCGCACCTTGGTACTGGGGCACAACGGCTGAATCCGTCGCCAGTGCCGATAGAAGGGCGCGAACCGTGGGAGCTCGCACCAGCGGCATGTCCACGGGGTGCAGCAGCACGCGCTGGGCGTTTCGATCGCCCGCTCGAGCGAGACCAACGAGTGCTGAGGAGTATTGGCCCCTCTGCCAGGAAGGATTCTTGACCACCTCCATCGAGGGATGGCGCTCGGCTATCTCCTCCGCGGACGCACCCAGCACTGCGAGCGCTTGGCAACCCGCCGCTTTGAAAACGCTCGCCAGGTGCTCCAAAAACGTCTCGGAATCGGAATAAGCCAAGAGCGCCTTGGGAATGCCCATCCTGCGGCTTTCTCCGGCTGCGAGGATAATGGCGAAGGTTTCGACCTGGTTGCGCTGTCGCATGGAAAATACGCCTTCGAGAAGTTATGTAAGGACCAAGCGAGAGGCCAATGATCCCCTTTTCGTCAGCCCTCAATTACGAGCAAGAAATCCGCAAGCTCAAGAAGTCTCTGAACGCGGTCATCCTCGCTCATTACTACCAGGAGAGCGAAATTCAGGATGTCGCGGATTTCGTCGGCGACAGCCTCGCGCTGGCGCAAAAAGCCGCGACCACCGATGCCGATACCATCGTTTTCTGCGGCGTTCATTTCATGGCGGAAACCGCCAAGATTCTCAATCCCGGCAAGCTGGTGCTGTTGCCGGACCTCGCCGCGGGTTGCTCTTTGGCGGATGGCTGCCCGCCGGACGCCTTTCGAGCCTTCAAGGAAAAGCATCCGGGCGCATTCGTGGTCAGCTACGTGAACTGTTCCGCGGCGGTCAAGGCCATGAGCGACGTGATCTGCACCTCGTCCAATGCGGAAAAGATCGTCCGACGCATTCCCGCGAATCGCCAAATCCTGTTCGCGCCCGATCAACACCTCGGTCGATACGTGATGAAGCAGACCGGCCGGGAAATGATCCTCTGGCCCGGCAGCTGCATCGTTCACGAAATCTTCAGCGAGAAGAAGCTCGTTCAGCTGATGGTCGAGCACCCGGATGCAGAGGTGGTGGCCCACCCCGAATGCGAGCAGAGCGTGCTGCAACATGCCCACTACATCGGCTCCACCAAGGGGATTTTGGACCGCGTGATCATCAGCCCGAAAGAAAAATTCATCGTGGTGACGGAAGTGGGCATTATCCACCAGATGCAGCGGGCCGCTCCTCACAAACAGTTCATCCCCGCGCCGCCGGATAACGGCTGCTCGTGCAACGAATGCCCTTACATGAAGCTGAACACCCTGGAGAAGCTGTACTTGTGCATGCGTGACCGGAAGCCAGAGCTGGTGCTTCCCCCCGAGCTTCAGAACGCAGCGCTCAGGCCTCTGCAGCGGATGTTGGAGTGGACGTAGCTCGGAGGGCAATCTACGCCCTGGGTCTGGTCCTGGCTGCCGCGCCTCTCTGGGTGGGTCGCCATCTGCCAATGGTGGATTTGCCGCAGCACTTGTTCCTGATTTCGGTCCTCCACCGCCTCGACGATCCCACCACCCTCTATCCGCAGTTCTTCGCGATACGAGGCCAGCTCACCCCGTACTTGGGGTACTACTACCTGGTCAGCGCGCTGAACTGGCTCTTCCCGTTGACGGTCGCAAACAAGCTCTTTTTGACCGCCTACGTGGTGGGTTTGCCGCTCTCGCTCGCTGTTCTGCTGCGCAGCCTCGGCCGGCCCCGTTGGCCGTCCCTGCTCGCGGTTCCGTTCGCATACGGCGATAGCTTCGCGTGGGGCTTCGTCAACTACTGCGCGGCGATTCCCTTGGCCTTGCTCTGCTGCGCTTTTCTCGTGCGGACCCTCTCGGATGTCCACCGACGCGGTTGGGCGATCGGCCTGTGGCTTTCCCTGACCGCTGTGCTGCTGTTTCACGTACAGGTATTTGCTTTTTTGGGCCTCGCCCTCCCAGCGCTTCTACTGATGACCCGGACGCCGGAAGATAAGGCCCGGCAAGGAACGTTCTTCAAGTCGCGCGCCGTCGCGATTCTCGCCCTGCTTCCGGCCGGGTTGCTGTTTCTCATCTGGGTTGGCCTTCGCCTGGACGAGCCGACGAACGTCGAGTACGGAGCACCCTGGAAAGCTTGGGGGCCGCTGCTGTCTCCCCAGAATCTTTCTTACAAGTCATTGGCACAGAACTGGGCCGAGCTGTTTCAAGTGCTGGCGAACATTCTGCGGGATCAGTCGGATCGTTATGCGCTCTATGCAGTCGGGGTGACTTGCATCGCATGCGTTGTGCTCGCGGCGCTTCAGGGCGCAAGCAAGCCGGCTCGCCGCGAGGGTTCACTGGAGCGCTGGCGAATGGCGGTGCTCTCGGCGGTTGCGCTGGCGATGTACTTCGCGCTTCCGTTCGACATCCGCGGATACATGTACTACCTGAATACGCGCTTCGCGCATCTTGCGGCGCCACTGGCGGTTGGCGCGCTTCCCGTCATTGGGTCCAGGTTCAGAGGTTATTTTCTGGGAGCTGCCGCGGTGACCGCGTTCGTGCTGGCGATTCCCTTGGCGCGCGGCTTCTCGGCGTTTAACCAGGAAGCGTTGCCGCTCGACAGACTGGCTCCGCTTGCCGGGCCTCGGCCGACGTTGATGGGGCTCATTTTCGACACCACTTCGCGCGCGGTGCGCCATCCGGTGTTCCTCCACAGTGCGGCGGTGATCGCGCGGGAGCAGGGAGGAGTTCCGAACTTCACCTTCGCGCTCACGCCCCATTCGCCTCTGAAGTACCGCGGCAGCCCGCCACCGACCTTTCCATCGGAGTGGCGGCCCGACCAGTTCAATTACGAGCGCGAAGGCCTGCCGTACCAAGACTTCCTCCTTCGCGGCGTCAATCCTCGGCAGATGTTCGGACAGCGCGTGGGACAAGAGCTGGCGATTTCTGGCCAGATGGGAGGCTTCTGGTTGGTCAGCCGCCGCTGACGCCAAGGCCCAATTGAGTTAATTACTCTGCCAATGAGTAAAACCTCCAGCGATCCCAAGGCCGTCCTCGATGCCTTGCTCAGCACCCAAACCCCACCTGAGGGAATCGGAACACAGGAATTCGAACGAGCGCGTGTTTTGGCGCAGTCGCTCGCGATCGTATCTTCAGCAGACGTGGAGCAACTGCCGGAAGTCCTGGCGCTCGCGATTCTCGAGGGAACGCTGCGCACGCGCGATCCTCGGCTCGCCGAGGCGCTGACCGGCTCACACCAGCGTGCGTTGGCAAAAGCCGCCAAAAGAGTCCTCTATCAACTGCGCTCCTTGGGCGTCGCGATCGCGGAAAAAAAGCCAGAGCCAGCGCCGGTGCCCAGCCAAAGCTCGTCTCCCGAGGCACTTCCCGCGTTGCTCTCGCCGGTGAGCGGTTCGGGAGAGCAGGCCTTGATGATCCCCCGGCCGCACCGCGGGGGTGGGTTTCACCTGATCGAGGTGCTGCTCTCGGACCAGCGAGGAATCGACAAATTGGGCGAGTTCGAGGCGAGCCGTAGCTCCTACCGCAAGAGCGTGAAGAAGTTCAGAAGTGGTGTGTCGGCGGCGATCGAGCTGAACCCGTCGGAGGTGAAGGAGATTCTCTCTGCGGCGGCGGCCATCAACCTGCGCTCGAAAAACGCATACCCGGAAGGCACCGATGCCTTGCTGCGTCAGTTCGAAGCGTCCCCCACCGAAGAGCCACCCCTCCCCCCCGCTGACCCGGAAGACGAACGCCTCGCGACCCAAAGCCTGGAGCTTCACAAGGAGCCCGAGCTGCAACCCTGGCTTCCGCCGGAAGACGAGATTCGGGCGCTGTTTGCCAAGCTGGAAGAGGTGGTGCACAGCCCTTTGGAGCTGACTCAAGTACAAAAGTCAGAGCAGCTTTCCGAGCAGCCCCGGATTGCAGCGAGAAAGTTCTTCACGCCCGAGCGCAAGAAGATCTACGCACGTCGCCTCTGGAAGATGGCCGACTTCCTGGATCGGACTGGCCGGCAGAAGCAGGCCCACATCGCGCGCGCCGAGGCTCGCCGCCTCTTCCATGACGATAATGGCGAGCCCTCGCCGTTCGGGTATTTTCTGTTTGAAAAGGTTCTGCTGCTTGCGCAACGGGCACAGGCCGGCCAGCCGCTGCCACAACCCGGTGAGCAGATCCAGTCCAACGAGGCAAATCCCGCACCCGCCGAGCGCCGAAGCCCAGGGGGACTGATCCTTCCCTGAGGTGTGCCGTCGCGCTCCATCCGTGAGCTGCCCGCGAGGTGCGCTCAACGCGACGACGCGGGGTACCTGTAGAAGCCCTCACCGGATTTGCGGCCCAGCTTACCCGCCCTGACCATTTGCTTGAGCAGTTGCGGAGGGCGGAAAGCGTCACTGCCGAGCTCCTTGTACAAGTACTCGGCGATCGCCAGGCGAACATCGAGACCGACCAGGTCCGAGAGCCTTAAAGGCCCCATCGGATACCCGTAGCCGAGTTCCATCGCGCGATCGATGTCCTCGGCACTGGCGACCCCCTCCTCCAGCATTCGAATGGCTTGCAGCCCCACCACAACCCCGAGTCGCGTCGAGGCAAACCCGGGGCGGTCGTTCACCACGATCATCTGCTTGCCCATCCGCGCACCGACCGCCCGCCCCGCCTCGACGGTCGCGTCGGACGTCTGGTAGGCGCGGACGATCTCCAGCAGCTTCATCAAATGAGCGGGATTGAAGAAGTGCATCCCCAAAACCCGCTCCGGAGCTTGGGCGGCGGCGGCAATTTCGGTCAGCGAGAGCGAGCTGGTGTTGGACGCCAAAATTGCCGTGGCCGCACACAACTCCGAGAGCTGCTTGAAGAGGGTGCGCTTGAGCCCGAGGTCCTCCGGGACCGCTTCGATCACCAACTCACAGCGGCCGATCAAATCCAGCCGGTCCACGGCGGTAAGCCGACCCAGCGCCGCATCGCGCTCCTCGAGGCGGACTTTTCCCTTGTCGACGCCCACCTTGAGGTTCTCGGAGATTTTGCGGATCCCGTTCTCAGCCAGTGGCCGCGAAACGTCGTAGAGGAGGGTTTCGTATCCCGCTTGGGCCGCCAGCTGCGCAATGCCATGTCCCATGGTGCCCGCGCCGAGTACCGCCACTTTTTGAATCTCTGTCATCGCGCTACTTTCTGGCTCGTCTGCTCAAAAAAGCGTCCATCCGTTCTTGCTTTTCCGCCGAATCGAAGAGCAGCCCCTGACCGGCGCGCTCGAGCGACGTTGGGTCGCCCCCGCGCCCAGCCAAGTTGAGCGACAGCTTGGCGACCTGCAGAGCCAACGGAGCATTTCGCGCAACCGTCGCCGCAAGGTCCATCGCTTCGGTCACCGCCTTCCCGGGCTCGCAGAGGCGCTCGAAAATACCCAGAGAAAATGCCTCCGCGGCTTCCACGATCCGACCGGTGAATACCAGCTCCTTCGCCCGTCCGAGTCCGATCAGGCGCGGCAAACGCCAGGTTCCGCCAGCGGCGGGGTAAATGCCCAGGGTGGTCTCCGGCAGGCCCACTTTCGCCTCTTTCGAGCCGACCCGCAGGTCGCAGGCCAGGGCCAGCTCCAACCCTCCACCCAGAGCGTAGCCCTCGATCGCGGCGACGGTGGGGAAGGCGAAGTCCTCCAGCTTCTGAAAGAGCGCGCCATTGATGGCCAAGAAGGCATCTCGGTGGGTGCGCTCACGCAGCTCCGCGATGTCCGCACCGCTGGCAAATGACTTTCCGCCAGCGCCCGAAATTACCACTGCTCGGACATCTTCCCGGGTTACCAGGTTGTCTAGGACGGCATGAAGCTCGCGCACCATTTCGAGGTTGAGCGCGTTGCGAACCTCGGGTCGATTAAGCTCGATCTGCGCAATCTTCGAGTCGAGCTTCAGGTTGACGGTGGACATAGGCGAAGCCAGTCCCTTCCATCCTCAGGAGCGGTTAGGGTGGGACCCCGAACAGCGGCGGGCTATATACCGTGAGCTGTAGGGCCATGAAAGCGCCCTTATGCCAGACGCCCTAATCATCGACGCGGTTCGAACTCCGATCGGCAAGCACAGAGGCGTGCTCAAAGACGTTCGTCCGGACGATTTGGCCGCGGTGGCGATTCAGGCCATCGTCAGCAGGTCCGGGCTGGCCTCCGATCGAATCGAGGAGGTCTTTCTCGGGTGCGCCAATCAGGCGGGCGAGGACAACCGCAACGTCGCCCGGATGGCTGGGTTGCTTGCCGGACTGCCGCATTCGGTTCCGGCGGTCACCGTCAACCGGCTATGCGGCAGCGGGCTCGAAGCCGTGATTCAAGCCGCGAGGATGATTCGCCTCGGCGAGGCGGACGTGGTGATTGCGGGGGGCGTGGAGTCGATGACCCGGGCGCCGTGGGCGATGCCCAAGCCGGGCGACGGTTTTCCCACCGGGAAATGGGAGCTGTACGACACTTCGCTGGGCTGGCGTTTTCCCAATCCTCGACTGGCGGCGCAGTTCCCGCTCGAGCAGATGGGCGAGACCGCCGAGAACGTGGCCGAGCGCTGGCGAATCTCACGGGCCGCGCAGGACCAGTTCGCGCTCGGCTCTCATCAGAGGGCGGTCGCGGCCCAGAAACAGGGCCGCTTCCGAGATGAGCTCGTTGCCGTTGAAATCCCTCAGCGGAAAGGCCCGACGCTCTTCGTCAGCGCGGATGAGGGCCCGCGCGAAGACACCAGCCTTGAAAAGTTGAGCGCGCTTCGCGCTGCCTTCCGCGAAGGAGGGTCGGTGACCGCGGGCAATTCGTCCTCGCTCAACGACGGTGCGGCGGCCGTGCTCTTGATGAGCGAACGCGCCGCGGAACAACAGCGCAAGCGGCCCCTGGCGAGGCTGGTGAGCAGTGCCAGCGCGGGCGTGGATCCTCGCTACATGGGCATCGGACCGGTTCCCGCCGCGCAAAAGGCGCTGCAGATTGCCGGTTGGAGGCCGGAGCAATTGGGGCTGGTCGAGCTCAACGAAGCATTCGCGGCTCAGTCGTTGGCCTGCATTCAAGATTTGGATTTGGATCCTTCGAAGGTGAACGTGAACGGGGGAGCGATTGCGCTTGGGCACCCGCTCGGGGCGAGTGGAGCCCGCATCCTCACCACGCTGATCCACGAGATGAAGCGGCGGGGGGTTCGGCGCGGACTGGCGACGATGTGCATTGGGGTCGGCCAGGGAATCGCGGCGGCAATCGACGCTGGCAACGAGTGAGGCGCGGGTGCGGGCGACCGACTTCTGGTTGGCGCTGGGAGGTATCAACGCCTTCGTCGCCGTGGCTGCGGGAGCGTTTGGGGCACACGGGCTCAAACCGCGGCTTTCCAGCGAACTGCTGGCGGTGTTCGAAACTGGCGCTCGATACCAGATGTACCACGCACTCGGCCTGCTGGCGGTGGCCTTCGTTCTCGGCCAGGGGCGCTCGGCGAGCGCGGCAGGCTGGGCGATGCTCGCCGGAATCGTTCTGTTCTCAGGTAGCCTCTACGCGCTGGCCCTCACCGGTATTCGTGCCTTGGGGGCGATCACTCCGTTGGGAGGGCTTTGCTTCCTCACCGGCTGGGCGATCCTGGTGTGGGCCGCCTTGAGAGGGGCCGCCAGCTGACCAAAGCCTATCCAGTGCTGCCGATTTGGGATCGGCTGGCGATCTTGGCGATCGCGGTCACCCAGTTCCTCGTGGGTCATGGGCGAATCTGGAACAAGCCATTCGATTGGGATCGGTCCATCCTGCTGAGTTATGCGACGATCGCGGTCCTGGTCGCGCTGGCGCTGCTGTTTCGAAGGCGGCTTCGGTTTCTGGCATGGAGCCTTCACACGCTCGAGCTGGTCGGCATCAAATTCATTCTAACGGCGAGCATCCTGCTGGTGATTTTGATGGTGCTTCACCCCAAGCCTTCGCCGCCGGCGCCGTCGAAGGCGGCCGAAGGAGTGGCGATGCGCCCAACTTCGCCGCCAAGACCTCCGACGGTCCTCCCCGAAGCCATGCGCGCCGACGTCGAAGGTCTGGTGACTCGCGCCGGAAGCGGAATCTCCGGAGTCTTGGTGTTTGTCTCGAGCGGCCTCGAAGGGTTGCTGTTTGCGGCACCTGACGCGGCGTTCAGGCTCGAGAACGACGGTACGCGGTTCATCCCGGGATTGGGCGCGGTGCAGACCGGTCAAGCATTCGTGGTTCGCTCAGCGAACCGAGAGTTGCACACCTTGTTGATGACCAAGCCAGACCGAAGCTGGGTGTTCAACATTCCGATGCTTGCCTCAGGCACCGACCGAAGCCTGAAGTTCGACGAGCCAAAGGGACTCGTCACCTTGCAATGCACCGTGCATGGTAAGCGCGAAGGCGAGGCCCACCTGGCGATCATCAACCATCCGTTTTTTGCGTTCACCGACGCGGACGGCCGCTTCCGAATCCACGGCGTGCCGAGAATGGCTGAGTCGTTGACGGCCTATGAGCCCGGAGGCGCGGAGGGTACGATCCGATTGAGCTTGAGGGATCTGCCGCTGGCTCGGGTCGCACTTTCATTGCCCTGACGCCGAAACGACTCGACCCTAACGCCTTCGAATCGGGAGAAGGCCGATCCGCACGTTCTTGCGATGGGTGGCCGAGAGCAATGCCCTCTTTCAGGGCTTGATCGGCGGATTCGCTGGTCATCGCCTCCGGAGCGATGGGATTTTCTCCGCTGGGACTGGGAATGTTGATGCAGCTCGTGCTGGTGGTCGTCGTTGCTGCGTACCAGGGACGCAGTTAGGGCTTTGCCGACTCGTCCGAAAGAAGCCGGCGCAGCTCCGTTTTGAGGACTTTTCCGTAGTTGTTTTTCGGCAGAGCCTCGACAAACCGGTAGGCCTTGGGCCGCTTGAAGCGAGCGACGTGCTCCTGGCAAAGCGCATCGAGAGCTTCCGCGCTGATCGGGCTCGCGGCCACGATGAAGGCCACGACTTCTTCACCCCATTCGGGGTGCGGCCGGCCCACCACCGAGGCTTCCCGCACGGCGGGATGCCGCAGCAGCACCTCCTCAAGCTCCCGAGGGTAGATGTTGCTGCCTCCGCTGATGATCAAATCTTTCGAGCGATCCCTCAGGGTCAGAAACCCCTCCTCGTCGAGGGAACCCAAATCTCCAGTGTGTAGCCAGCCGCCGCGCAAGGTGGCCCGGGTTGCTTCCGGGTCGGCCCAATAGCCCAGCATCACCGAATCCCCACGCACCAAGACTTCTCCCGTTTCGCCGCAAGGGAGCTCGCGGTCGTCCGGATCGGCAATTCGAACTTCAACCACGGCGTGCGGGACGCCCACGGAGGCAAGCCTTTTGAGATAACGAGGGTGGTTCCGATTTGCGTGATGCTCGCGCGACAAAACGCTGATCGTCATCGGGCTTTCACCCTGGCCATAGATCTGCACGAACTTCTGGCCAAAGTCGTTCAGCGCCCGCCGCAGATCCTCGACGTACATCGGACCGCCGCCGTAGACCATTGTCTTGAGATTCGAAAGCTTCGCGGACGCGGCCCGAGGATGCTCGACCAGCCGTTTGACGATGGTAGGAGCGGCAAACATCGAGACGCCTTGATGAGTCTGCCAAAGCTCAAACAGCTCCTCGGGCGCGAACTTGCCACTTTCGGGAATGACGTGCGCCGCGGCGCGGGCGACGTGGGGCAAAATGTACAAGCCGGATCCGTGAGACATCGGCGCTGCGTGCACGATGCAATCCTGCGGGCTGATCTGATCCACCTCCGCGAAGTAGCTCAGGGTCATCGCCAACAGATTGCGATGGGTGAGCATCGCGCCCTTTGGACGACCGGTGGTGCCGCTGGTGTAGAACAACCAGGCGACGTCTTCCGGTCGGCGATCGATGATCGGCCGTGAGCGGCCGTGGATCAATCGGGCATATTCCTCCCCATTCACCGTAATGACTCGCGCGGGCGCGGGAAGCTGTGCGTTCGCTTCGACCACACCATCTGCAAGATCTTCGGAGACGAAGCAGAGCTTGGAGCCACTGTGCTGCAGAATGTAAGCGAGCTCACGCGGGTGAAGTTTGGCGTTGATCGGCACCGCCACCAGGCCGCCGTGCCAAATCGCGAAGAGAAGCTCGAGGTAAGCCGGATGGTTGTGCAAAATCAGCGCGACCCGCTCGCCGGGCAACAACCCACAGGAATCGACCAGGCTGTTGGATAGCGCCGCGGCCCGCTGCGCCAATTCTCGATAGCTGTGGAGCGGTCGGCGGCCTGCGAAAACAGCGGGTCGCTCGCCGAAGCTGCGCGCAGCGCGCAGCAGAAGGTTGGCCAAATTCATCCGCTCGACTCGCGCCGCCAAATCGGTTTGCGAAGTGCTCGTTGGCCGGCCGCTTGGCCGAGTATCGTCAACGATAGGCCGGTAGCGAAGATCACCGCGGGGATTCCGGCCTCCGGGCCAAAAGTCCCTCCGGTCCACAGAGTTGGGCCGTTCACCGAGGCCTCGAGCAGGGACGGCCACACCATCCCAGAGACCGGCAACCCGAAAACTGGACCCTGGAAGAAGTTCCAAGCCCAATGGATCCCGATCGGAAACCAAAGATTTCGCGTCAGGACGAAAGCAGCGGCCAGCAAGCCTCCTGCCTCCACCGCGATCGCCAAACTGGAGACCACGTTCGCCCCCGGATTAAGCGCGTGCGCAAAGCCGAAGAACAGCGCGCTGATCCCGATGGCAATCCAGGATCCGAGCCATTCCTCGAGGGTCTGGAAAATGAGGCCACGCACCGCGGTCTCCTCGAAGATCGCTCCAAAGAAGAAAAGCACCAGCTCCTGCAGAGGGACCCAGAACAGTCCAGTGACAGCTCCAGGACCGCGGATCCGAGCCTTGTAGTTACCCGAGATGCTCATCGTCAACACCACCACCACAATCAAAACCGCTCCTAAGATGAAGCCTCGGCGCAAGGTGGTGCCCGCTCCGGAAAGCGGAAAGCCGAAGTCCTCAGGCCGGCGCCGCAGAAGGCCCTGGTTGAACAAGAACAGCCCACCCACGGCCACAATCGCCATCGCCAGTTCCCAGGCAATGACGATGCCCAACCTACCCTCGGGCGGTCCTGGAGTTCGAGGGAAGGCGTAGCGCAACAGCAGAGTCACCCCAGATCCCGCCGCACCGAGGTAGAAGACTATCAACAGCAGGCGGACCCACGGCCGCTGAGCGATTTGACGGATATTCGCCATCGGCGCCATTCAGACTTCGGGTGCGCCGGCGCGCAGCAACACCGCAGCGAGCGCGCGATTCAAAACTCGCGTAAGGTCGGATTCCGTTACCTCGGAGGATTCGATGAGGCGCCTCATCAAGGCGTTCATTTTCACCAGCGTCTCCTTTGCGGCGTGCCTTTGCGAGCGCCCGTCATCCTCGCCAAAGCCCACTGCAAGCTCGGTGCGTCCGGCCTCCCAGGTCGAGCATTTCAACCTCGTCATAGCCTATGGGAGCGAAAAAAGACTCTGGTTGGAAGAGCAAGCGCGGCAATTCATGCAAACCGGAGCCAAGACCAAAACCGGCAAGCCAATCCAGGTTCAAGGCCGGGCCATGGGATCGGGTGAGGCGACCCAGGACATTCTCTCGGGGGCGCTAAAGCCACACGTGTTCAGCCCAGCATCCGGGGCATACGTTGCGCTGCTGAACCAGAAATGGCTCTCGATCGCCGGCCACTTGAAGCCACTGTGTCCCTCGGGCGAGCCGGTGGTGCTTTCCCCAATGGTCATCGCAATTTGGAAGCCGATGGCCGAGGCTCTAGGCTGGCCTGGACACCCTTTGGGATGGTCCGATCTCCTCAAGGTGAACGCCGACGCTAAGGGGTGGGGAGCGTACGGACATTCGGAATGGGGGGCATTCAAGCTCGGCCATACCCACCCCGAGTTCTCGAACTCCGGTTTGCTTTCGGTCCTGGCCGAGGCCTATGCCGGTTCAAAAAAAACCCGTGGCTTGACGGCCGAGGATCTCGATTCGAAAAAAACTCAGGCCTTTCTTCGCTCGGTTGAATCGACGATCGTCCATTACGGTAAGTCCACCGGGTTTTTTGCCGACAAGATGGTGGAGCGAGGTCCCGCTTACCTCTCGGCGGCGATCCTCTACGAGAACCTGGTGATCGAGTCTTACAGCAAGCCCAGCCCGTCAGGCTTTCCGATCGTGGCCATTTATCCGCTCGAGGGCACGTTCTGGTCGGACCACCCCTACGCGATTCTCGACGCCGATTGGGTGAGCCCGGAAGCGCGGGATGCCGGGGAGCAATTCTTGACTTTCCTCAAGAGCAAACCGGCTCAGCAGCGTGCGCTGGCTCTTGGCTTCCGACCGGCCGATGCGTCGATTCCAGTGACCGCGCCGGTGGACTCTTCTCACGGGGTGGATCCGAAGCAGCCTCAGACCCTCTTGGAAGTGCCTAACGCCCCCGTCCTGTTGCGACTGCTGGAGATTTGGAAGAGTGCGAAACGCCGCACCGACGTCGCCCTCCTTTTCGACAAGTCCGGCAGCATGCGCGGCAAGCCGCTGCTTCAAGCCAAACAGGGGGCTCAGACATTTCTCGGCAACCTTGGGGATCAGGACCAGGCGAGCGTGATCTTTTTCGACCATCGCGTCTATCCGCCGATCGGACCCGCGCTGCTCGGCCCGGGAAGAGCTCAGCTGGTATCTCGAATCGACGGGGCGATCGCCGAGGGCGGAACCGCGCTCTATGAGGCGATTCAGACTTCGTTCGAGGCGGCGAACGAACGAGCTCGCCAGGACTCCTCGCGGATCCACGCCCTGGTGGTGATGACGGATGGTCGGGACGAAAGCAGCCGGATGACGCTGGAGCAGTTGGTTTCTCGCCTGAGCGCGGAAAATTCGGCGGTCCGGGTCTTTACCATCGCCTATGGAGATCAGGCGGATCCTGGCGTCCTCGGCCGAATTGCCGAGGTAGGCCAGGGTTCTTTCGCCAAGGGCAGTGCCGAGAATATCGTTCAGGTATACGAAGAAATGGCGTCGTTTTTTTGACCAGCTGCCGTGGAACCGGGACCCGAACGCGACATCCTGCAACTTCCCTGGCGCAAGGCCATTTGGCGTTCCGCCGGCAGCAACGTCAACCTGCTGGTGGCGGGAAGCGCCGTGCTCGGCGCGGCGCTGCTTCACTCGCTGCCGGTGCTGGCGATCGGCGGGGTCACTTACCTCGCGCTGATCGCCTGGGACCTGGTCAGCCGCGAACACTGGCGCCGGACCATCCAAGGCGAAACGGCAGTGCCGGAGAAGCTTCCCAACCCCTCGTCGCTGAGCGATCCGGCGTGCAAGAAGGCACTCCAACAACTCTTGGCAGCCAAGAAGGAGCTCGATCAGGTGCTGGCTCGCAACAGCGAGCAGGTCAATCGCTACCTGTCGATGACCCTGGGCTCGTTGTCCGAATTGGAAGATCGCGCCGCTCGACTCATCAACCGCGGCGAGGATCTGGCTCGCTATTTGGGCACCGTGAATCCGCAGACGGTCGGCGCGGAGATCCGGCACCTGCAGCAGCAAATGGAACAAACCAGCGACCCCGATGCCCGGACGCAGTTCCAGAGCGCGCGAGAGGCCCGCGAGCAACAGCTGAAAACGCTGCAGGAATTGGTGAGCGCACGCGATCGCGTGTACGCTCACCTTTCACACATCGTCGCGACGTACGAGGGTTTGCCCTCGCGCGTCGTTCACATGAGGGCGCTCGACGCCCAGGCGGCCGACGTGGTCTCGGGAGACGTCAACCAGGAGCTGGATCGAATCAATCGGGAGATCGGCGCCTTTGAGGAGACTCTCAAGGACGTTCGCGTAGAGGCCAGGGCATGAACGCCAAAGCGGTGATCATCATTGCATTCCTGCTGGCCGTCGCGGGCATCTTCTTCTTTCAATGGAAGAGCAGGCAAACCGGATCTTCAGATTCCGGTTCCTCCTCATCGACCGCGACGGGGAAGGCTCCCAAGGACGCGGTGGAGATCACTTTCCTCTACAGCACCGAAAAGAAGGAATGGATCGAAGCGTCGACGGCGGCCTTCAGCAAAGAGCACCCCAATATTTCGGTGAAGCTATTCGGGAAGGGATCGCTCGAGGCCGCTCAGGCCCTGGTGGAGGGAAAGGACAAGCCAACCCTCTGGAGTCCCGCGGACTCCTTGGTTCTGAATCTCGGCGGCACCGATTACGAAACCAAGAACTCGGCTCGCCTCTTCGCACCCGAGGGTTCCGAGGATGCTCCCCAGGCATTGGTGATCACCCCGCTGGTGTTCGTCGCTTGGGAAGACCGAGCCCAGGTGCTGCTCAAGGCAGGCAAGGGACAAATCACCTGGAAGCTGCTGCACGACGCGGTGGGGTCGAACCAGGGCTGGGCAGCGATCGGGGGCAACCCGGAGTGGGGATTCGTGAAGCTGGGGCACACCGATCCGACTCGATCGAATTCGGGGTTAAACGCGCTGTTGTCGATGACGCTCGAGTACTACAAGAAGACGTCCGGGATTCAGGTCTCGGATCTGCTCAAGCCCGAGTACCAGACGTGGATTCGGGAGATCGAGAAGGGGGTCACCGGATTCGAAGCGTCAACCGGGACTTTCATGACCGACATGATCCGATTCGGCCCCTCGAAGTACGACGTTGCCTTCGTCTACGAAAACCTGGCGATTTCTCAGGTCGAAAACGCCCAGGGCCGTTGGGGCAATCTCAAGGTGTACTACCCCTCGACGACGCTGTGGAGCGATCACCCGGTGGCAATTCTCGAGGGAGTGTGGGTCACCGAGCCCGCGAAGGCCGCCGCGCGCACTTACATCAAGTTCTTGCGCAGCCGCGCTGTCCAGGAGCAGGCCTTGGTCTTTGGTTTCCGCTCCGCCGACCCGAGCGTCCCCTTGAAGACCAGCGACGCGCGAAATCCGTTTACCCGGCTCGCGCAATACGGAATTCAGATCGACATCCCTCCGGCGGCGACCCCTCCCAGCGGCGCGGTGGTGAAAAACCTCCTCACCATGTGGTCGAGAGTCGTCGCCAATCGATGATCGAGATGCCGCCCGTCAGTTTTCTCGGCGACGCCGGATGTAGGAAAACGCCAAGTTGACGAGGAGCGCCGACGCGACGCCAACGCAGATTCCGGCGGTGACATCGCTTGGGTAATGGACGCCCAAGTAAACCCGTGAAAAAGCGACCAGGAGGATCAACGCCCCCGCTCCTGCGATGATCCCGACGCGAGCTCGATGAAAAGGAACGTAACGACAGATGAGCAGAGCAAGCGTGAGGTACAGGGCGGTGGCGCCGCTGGCATGTCCGCTCGGAAAGGAGTACCCGGACGCTGAGGTCAGGCGCAGGAGTTCATCGGGTCGAGCGCGCTGGATCGAGCTTTTCGCCACCGTCATCCATAAGCCCGCGGCCGCGGTTGCGACGCACACTTGCAGCGCGTTGAACCACTCTCGCAACGAGACGAATACCGCCACCGCGATGATGCAAAAGATCGTCACCAGCGTCCCTGAGCCGAGCGAGGTGATGTCACGCATGACGCCATTCAACCAGTGCCCTCGGAGCGCCACCACCTTGGCCATGATGGCATGGTCAAGGGTGTCGACCTCGTTCTCAAGGAGCTCTTGGGTAATCCGGATGAAGATGCCGAGGGCCAGGGAGGCCACTCCCAAACCCAGCCAGGTCTCGCGAGTTTTTTTATCTGCGGTAGATCTCAGCAAATTGCGCTTTCCTCTATGAAATCCGGATGACTGACGTACCCGCGAAGTTCTTTTCAACACCCGCTCTCTGGCGCGCTTGGCTCGAACGAAACCATGACAAAGCGTCCGAGCTTTGGGTCGGTTTCTACAAAAGGAGCTGCGGCAAGCCCAGCATCACCTGGTCGGAATCGGTCGATCAGGCTCTCTGCTTCGGATGGATCGATGGCATCAGGATGTCAATTGACTCCCTGAGCTATCGGATTCGCTTCACCCCACGCAAGCCGGGCAGTACCTGGAGCGCCATCAACCTGAAGAAAGTGGAGCAGCTTTCAAGGCTGGGGCTAATGCACGTCGCAGGGTTGAAGGTTTTTCGCGAACGCGACATCAGTAGGTCCGGGATCTATTCCTACGAGCAACGCCACAGTGCGAAGCTGTCGCCTGCACAGGAGCGCGAATTTCGCGCCCAAAAGGCGGCGTGGAAGTTTTTCCAGCAGCAGCCACCGGGGTATCGGCAGTTGGCCATCTTTTACGTGATGAGCGCGAAGAGGGAAGAAACCCGCGCCAGGAGGCTCACCAGGCTGATCGCGGATTCCGCCAACGGACGGCGGATCGGTCTGCTCGAGCGACCTGATCGGCGATGATCGTAAAGCAGTCCACTCGCTTGACGATCTCCGCTCCGGATCTTCCTCGAGCTGTGCGGAATCATGTCTCCAGCGAGACAAAATCAAGGACGCCTCACAAGGCGACGTAAACGCCGCGCTAGATTGGGCTGGTGACTCGGTACATCATCGACAGCAAGCGCTCGCGATTGTGGGCGCTCGCACGCTCCAGCCTTCATCCGATCCGAGTTGAAACCGACGGCCTGGAGGGATACCTCGATGCGGAATCGGTCGATGGCGGCGTGCGGCTTGGCCTCCCGATCCGTGTGGAACTGGAGGCAGCGTTGATCCGATCGGGCAATGCTCTTCTCGACGGTGAGTTGGAGCGCCGTCTCGAAGTGAGGAAATATCGTCGAGTAATCGGAGAAGCGCGGGAGCTCAAAGCCCTCGACCCCGCCGGCGGACGGTATTGGGTTCGTGGAGACTTGACGCTGCACGGGGTCACTCGGGTGCTGGAAGCCCAACTGACTTCGCGCACCTTGGGCGACGGAGCGTTCGAACTTACTGGCGACAGAGCCATCGACATGCGCGACTTTGGCTTGACCCCGCCAAAGCTCTTCATCTTTCGAGTGTACCCAGAGGTTCAGCTCCGTGTTTGCCTGGTCGCCTCCTTTCCGAAAACAACGCAAACGAGCTGAAAACTGCCAGCTGATGCGAGTACGCCGGTCGCGGCCCGAGGTTTACGAGGTGCAGTTAGGTGTCAAGGACTTTGCTCTCAACAAAAGGGGCGAGAATTCGCAAAAACTTCAAGAACATGGCGAACAAGACCGTTTAGCTGAATGGTATTCACGACTAACGGCACCCCTTTAAAACTCTTTGGCAGGCAGATCTGCATGAGTCGGCCCGAGCGCGAGGTTGTGCGCAGACGTCACCAGCTCGCGTCACCGTATTACCGGGTCTTGGTTCCTGGTGCGCTCGCTTTGCTGACCGACCGAGGAGGTTCAGGGGTGAGCCGCAAGACTGGATTCGAGACCTTATCGAAATCGTCCAGGGACTGCGCCTTGACCGTCACCCAGTAGCCTGGACCGCGGGAGGTTACCGCCTCCACGTTGCAAGGGGCTTTCAAGCTCGAAGCTTCGCTCAGAACCTGGCATTCCCACGTTTTCTCTGGCCGCTTTTCGGCAACATACCCTTCCAGCTCCACCTCGGTTGAGAGCAACGAGGCCAACTTTTTCATCTTCCGAGCCTTGGCCCCTTGGAGAGCCTTCGGAACGAAAACGCCGTCCTTGGGCGAAACCAGGGCTCGTTCCTTGCCGCCCCGCTTTTCCTTAACGTTGCCGAGGACTTCCCCACTCCGAACTGCGTGGCGCGAGGCGGCCTTCCACCGGACGAGCCCGTTCGCGGGAGCACGAACGTCGGCGATCTTCGGCCGCTTGTGCCGTTCTACCTTCACTTGAATCCACTGTGGAGCGGAGTCGGGGATTGCCTCGGGCTTCTTTTCTGGCTCGGCAGTCGATGCTGAAGACGGCGGGGGGGCTGGAGCCTGCGCCAAATTCGCCCCGGTATCCACTGGCGAGGGAGGAAGGTTTCCCGCCTTGGTCGGAGTACCGTTTTTGGCCTTGGGACTCTCCGAAACCCGTGTGGATGTCTGTGACTTAACGGAGCGAAGATGGACGACGAAGGCGACCACCGCGACTACCGCCACCGCTACGGCGGCCACAATGAGTACCTTCTTTATGCGCGACGGCGGCCGGTAAGCGTCTTCCTCGTCTGAAGGCCAAGAATCCAGGTCGGGGGTATTCGAATCATTGCTCAAGCGCGGTTCCTCCTCAGTAAATTCCAACGGTTCTGAAGTCTCTTCCAGCAGCAGCTCTT
>Ga0126384_10000041_pt1 | contig 45754 bp, 43 predicted proteins | sample PanSoiMetPlot_36_FD_92543 | JGI IMG/M metagenome (GOLD analysis project Ga0126384, IMG submission 92543) | Tropical forest soil microbial communities from Panama - MetaG Plot_36 | ecosystem: Environmental > Terrestrial > Soil > Tropical forest > Bulk soil | place: Panama | collected 2016-02-17 | reverse complement strand
CGTCAAGCCCGACGCCGCGGCGCTGGTCGAGATCGCCCGCGCGCTGCAAGGCCGTGGCGCGGCGCTCAAGGGCGTGCTGACGCATGTGGGAAGCTCGTATGATCTCGATACGCCCGCGGCGCTCGCACGGCTCGCCGAGCAGGAGCGCGCCGGCTGTGTGCGCGCGGCCGAGCGCCTGCGTGGCGCCGGCCTGCCGTGCGTCGAGGTCAGCGTCGGCTCGACGCCGACCGCGCTGTCGGCGCAAAGCCTTGCCGGCGTCACCGAGGTGCGCGCCGGCGTCTACGTCTTCTTCGATCTCGTGATGGCCAATGTCGGCGTCTGCACGCCGCACGAGGTCGCGTTGTCGGTGCTCACCACGGTCATCGGGCACCAGCCCGACAAGGGCTGGGCGATCGTCGATGCGGGCTGGATGGCGATGAGCCGCGATCGCGGCACGCAACGCCAGAAGATCGACTACGGTTACGGCGCCGTGTGCGACGCCGACGGCAACATTCTCGACGGCTTCGTGCTGTGCGGGGCAAATCAGGAGCACGGCATCCTCGCCCAGGCCGACGGCGCCATCGACCCCGCCATCGCCGGACGTTTCCCGATCGGCACGCGGCTGCGCATCCTTCCCAATCACGCCTGCGCGACCGGCGCGCAGTTCCCCTGCTACCACGCGGTCGCGCCGGACGGCACCGTGCAGATCTGGAGACGATTTCATGGCTGGTGACATCGCGTTGATCAACCCGACCCGGATGGCGGCGCCCGGCGGCCACTACAGCCATGCGGTCGCCGCCGGCGGGCTGGTCTTCGTCTCCGGTCAGCTGCCGATCACGCCGGACGGCCGCAAGCTCAACGACGCGCCGTTCGACGAGCAGGCGCGCCAGGTGCTCGACAACGTCGCGCACGCGCTGGCGGGCGCCGGCAGCAGCATCGACCGGCTGGTGCAGGTGCGGGTCTATGTGACCGACATCGGCGCTTGGCCCGCGTTCAATGCGCTCTATGCGGCCTGGGCCGGCGCCGCCCGCCCGGCGCGCGCCGTGGTGCCGGTGCCGCAGCTGCACTATGGATTCAAGATCGAGGTCGAGGCGATCGCGCTCGCGGCCGGAGGATGAGCGCATGATCGGCGCACCGCTCACAGCTCCCGCTGCACGCCGCGGACGAAATCCGACAGGCCGATCTGCCGCTCGCGCTTGAGCCGCTCGGCGGCGAGGATCGCGCGCAGCTCCGCGAAGGCGTGGTCGAGGTCGCGGTTGACGATCACGTAATCGTATTCGGCCCAGTGGCTCATCTCGTCGGCCGCCTTGGCCATGCGCGAGCGGATCACCTCCTCGGGGTCCTGCGCGCGCGTCTGCAGACGGCGCGCGAGCTCGGCCGCCGACGGCGGCAGCACGAACACGCTGACGAGATCGCCGCGCGCCTTCTCGCGCACCTGCTGGGTGCCCTGCCAGTCGATATCGAACAGCACGTCGCGCCCGCCGGTGAGCGCCTGCTCGACCGGCGCGCGCGGCGTCCCGTAACGATGGCCGAAGACCTCGGCCCATTCGAGCAGCTCGCCGCTGCTGACCATGGCCTCGAAGCGCACGTGATCGACGAAATGATAGTGCTCCCCGTCCCTCTCGCCCGGGCGCTGGGGTCGCGTCGTCACCGAGATCGACAGGATGATCGCGGGATCGTCGAGCAGCAGATGCGACAGCGTGGTCTTGCCCGCGCCCGACGGCGAGGACAGCACGAGCATCAATCCACGGCGCGCGACCGCGTCGCTTGCCCGCCCGCGTGGCTCCCCGGCCATGCCGCTACTCCAGGTTCTGCACCTGCTCGCGGAACTGCTCGACCAGGCTTTTCAACTCGAGTCCGATCGTCGTCAGCTCCATGTCGTTCGCCTTGGCGCACAGCGTGTTGGTCTCGCGATTGAATTCCTGCGCAAGGAAATCGAGCCGGCGGCCGACGGCACCGCCCTCGCGGATCATCTTGTCGGCCTGGGCGACATGGGCGGTGAGGCGGTCGAGCTCCTCGCGCACGTCGGCCTTGGTGGCAATCAGAATCGCCTCCTGGTGCAGGCGGTCGGCATCGAAGCGTTCGGAGGTCTCGAGCAGCGCCGCGACCTGCTCGGCGAGCCGCGCCTTGATCGCTTCGGGCCTGCGCCCCGGCGCGGCCTCGGCGCGGGCGACCAGCGCCGCGATTTCGACAAGGCGGGTCGCGAGCACACGGCCGAGCGCGTCACCCTCGTGCCGCCGCATGCGCGACAGATCGGCGAGCGCCGCCTCGAATCCGGCGATGACCGCGGTGTGGGCGACGGCGCGGTCCTCTTCGCGTTCGTCCGCGTCGGTCACCTCGATCACCCCCTTGATCGCCAGGATGCCGTCGAGCCGCGCCGGCTCGGCCTCGACGCGGCCGGCGAGCGATCTCATGGTCGCGATCACGGCCTGGAGCACGTCGTCGTTCACCTTGACGACCGCGGCGGCGCCACCGCGCTCCAAGGTCAGCGTCGCATGCAGCGTGCCGCGCGCGACGACCGCGTTGGCGCGCGCGCGCAACGCCGGCTCGATCGCGTCCCAGCCGGGCGGAAGCCGCAGGCGCAGATCGAGGCCCTTGGCATTGACCGAGCGGATTTCCCACGCCCAGGAATAGGCTCCGATCGCGCCCTGGCCGCGCGCGAAGCCGGTCATGCTCGATAGCGACATGCGTGAACCCGGGCGGCTCCTGGTGTTGGTGGAATCAGCCGATGAAAGCGCGCCGACCTTAGAGCATTTTCCGCAGAAGTGGTCACCGGTTTTGCCGCGAAGCACCGGTTATCGGTAGAAAGCAACCCGCTTAGGGAGACCGGCCGGCCAGATTCGTCGTCGGTGAACCGGGTGCCCACCCCGGATCAAGTCCGAGGCAGGCTTTCGCCGGAACTTGCGCTTAGCTAGTGCGGCGCCTGCGGCGCCGGGGGGCGGCGGGTCGTGCGCTTGTTGTTGGCGGCCGGCGCCGGACCGGACGGCTGCGCCCCGGGCGCCATCGAAGACGCCGAGACCGCGGCGTTCGCGGCCGCGGTATTCTCGCTGCGCTGCTGACGCTCGATCCCGCGCAGGCGATCGACGTTCTTCTGGTGCTGGTCGTAATTCTCCGAGAAGATGTGGCCGCCCGCGCCGTCGGCAACGAAGTACATCTCCTTGGTCCGCGCCGGATTGGCCGCAGCCTCAAGCGAGGCACGCCCCGGATTGGCGATCGGTCCGGGCGGCAGTCCATCTATCACGTACGTATTGTACGGCGTCGGCTGACGTTTCTCGCTCTCCAGGATCGGGTGGTCGAGTTTGCCCTTGCCGCCGACCAGGCCGTAGATGATGGTCGGGTCGGACTGCAGCCTGATCTTCTGCTTGAGCCGGTTGACGAACACCGCGGCGACGCGTGTGCGCTCCTCGGCCTTGCCGGTCTCCTTCTCGATGATCGAGGCGAGGGTCACGAGTTGATCTGCCGACTTGAGCGGCAGGTCCGGCATGCGGTGGTCCCAGATGTCCTGCACGAGGCGGCGCTGCGCGCCCTGCATGCGCTGGATCACCTGCTCGCGCGGGGTGCCGCGAGGAAATTTGTACGACTCGGGCAGCATCGAGCCTTCGCGCGGAATCTCGCGGATGTTGCCGGTCAGGCCGTCGTTGTGAAGCAGGAGATCGACGATCTGCTCCGAGGTCTGCCCTTCGGCAATCGTGATCTGGTGCTGCACCACCTTGCCGTCGACAATCGTGGCGATGACGTCGTGCAGGCTCGATTGCTTCGCGAATTGATATTCGCCGGCCTTGAGCTCGTCCCGCGCCTTGAGCGCGAACACCCCGCCGATAAACACCCATGGCTGATCGATCACGCCTTCGCGCACCAGGAGATCGGCGATGTCGCGAATGCCGAGGTTGCGCGGGATGTTGACGGTCTTGTCCTCGGCGAGTGGCCCGCGCGAGTCGAAGCGCTGCTTGCCCACCAAGAGCCCGCCGCCGATCACGATCACAAACAGGACGAGGACCGTGAATACCGCGTTGCCGATCACCACGAGTGGATGGCGCGCCCGCGCCGAGCGGCGGGGCGGCAATGGCACCCGCACAGGCTCCAGCGCGGCACGCGGGCTGCGGGGCGAAATCCGTCTCTGTTCCATCACGTCCGCAGCAGGCCCGCCCACGATTTCCACGCCACATGGCATCTCGCGATGCCGACCTGCGCGGGTCTCGCCTCAGACCCTCCCAACGCCACACAACCACCGCTCCGCGACGAAGGTGCCGCCTCGCGCCCCTGATTGCCGACTCGTATACCAGGGTCGGCATGTCTTGCGCCAGTGTCGACCCCCTTGCGGCCACTGACGCGCCTGGGCGCCCCTTCGGTTACCGTCCTGCTCAATGACGGAAATTTGCGGCGGGAACGCGGCGCGGCGGCATTCGACGGGGCGGGCGGCGGATCGTCCGCCACACGCGATGATCAGCGTAGAGCACAAAAGTTAATCTATTGCGCGAAACACCAGCGATGCGTTGGTGCCGCCGAAACCGAAGGAATTCGACAGCACGGTGGTGATTTCGCGCTTCTTCGCCTTGTGCGGGACGAGGTCGATGGCGGTCTCGACCGACGGATTGTCGAGATTGATGGTCGGCGGGGCCACATCGTCCCGGATCGCGAGAACCGAGAAGATCGCCTCCACGGCGCCCGCCGCGCCAAGCAGATGGCCGATCGATGATTTGGTCGACGACATCGCGATCTTGCCCGCCGCATTGCCCACCATGCGCTGCACCGCATTGAGCTCGATCTCGTCGCCCAGCGGCGTCGAGGTGCCATGGGCGTTGATGTAGTCGAGCTCGGCCGCCTGAATGCCGGCACGCTTGAGCGCCGCGCTCATGCAGCGGTAGGCGCCGTCGCCGTCATCGGCAGGCGCCGTGATATGGTGGGCATCGCCCGAGAGCCCGTAGCCGATGAGCTCGGCATAGATCTTCGCGCCCCGGCGCCTGGCGTGCTCGTACTCCTCGAGCACGACGACGCCCGCGCCCTCGCCCATCACGAAGCCGTCGCGGTCCCTGTCGTAGGGCCGAGAGGCGCGGGTCGGCTCCTCGTTGAAGCCGGTCGAGAGCGCGCGGCAGGCGCAAAATCCCGCGATCGAGATGCGCACGATCGGCGATTCGGTGCCGCCCGCCACCATCACGTCGGCATCGTCGAGCGCGATCAGCCGGGCGGCGTCGCCGATCGCGTGTGCCCCGGTCGAGCACGCGGTGACGACCGCGTGGTTCGGTCCCTTGAGGCCGTGGGCAATCGAGACGTAGCCGGACGCGAGGTTGATCAGGCGGCCCGGAATGAAGAACGGCGACACCCGGCGCGGCCCCTTTTCCTTGAGCACGACCGCGGTGTCGGCGATGCCTTCGAGGCCGCCGATGCCGGAGCCGATCAGCACGCCAGTGCGGATCTGGTCCTCATGAGCGGTCGGCTTCCAGCCCGCATCCTCGATCGCCTGACGCGCCGCGCACATCGCGAAGACGATGAACTCATCGACCTTGCGCTGCTCCTTCGGCTCCATCCACTGGTCGGGATTGTAGGTGCCGTTCGAGCCGTCGCCGCGCGGGATCTGGCAGGCGATCTTGGACGGCAGGTCCGCGACCTCGAATTTCTCGATCTTGCGCGCGCCGCTCTCGCCGTTGAGCAGGCGCGCCCACGTCGTCTCGACGCCGCAGCCGAGCGGCGACAGCATTCCGAGTCCGGTGACGACAACACGCCTCATCTGCAAGAGTCTCAAGCCTGGATCAATCCTGCGGACGCCGCCTCTGGCGTCGGCCAATTTCTAGCCGGACCCGCGGCTGAGGAAAAGCGCGGCGTCAGGCGCCTCGTTGCATATGCTATCGCAAAGGTCCGTGCCAATACCGGATGCAGCCGCGGTTCGCCCGCAAGGCATGACCGGCTGCGCACGAGGAAACGTCCGGCTTTCGGCCGGAAAAACGGCGTTATCGTTACGGGAGGGGTGCGGCCCGATGGGAGATTGTGTGCCGCGACGGGCGTCGCAGGCTCGGTCTCTGGTTCTCAGCTCTTGGCGTTCTTTTCCAGGAACTTGACGGCGTCGCCAACGGTCAGGATCGTTTCGGCCGCATCGTCGGGGATTTCGCAGCCGAACTCCTCCTCGAACGCCATGACGAGTTCGACCGTATCGAGCGAGTCCGCGCCAAGGTCGTCGATGAAGCTCGCCGCCTCGGTGACCTTGTCGGGCTCAACGCCCAGATGCTCCACGACGATCTTTTTCACCCGGTCGCCGATGTCACTCATCTTCTAAACCTCGTGCGCTTCGAACTATCGTCGCCGGCGGGCCGACCCGAAGTCGGCGCGGGCGCGTCGTGGTTTTGCGGCAGGGCAAAAACGCGTGCGAGGGAAACGCGGTTGACCCCCCAATTCAGTCGTGTCGCCCTAGCCGTGCGGCTCCGGTTATCACACTTCAAATGCCTTGACCAGCGTGGCCCGCCGTCCGGAAGCCCGCGATATCAGCGGGCGCACCGACTGCCACACCGGCCGCTCCGTCGGCGATTCGCTTGACGAGACCGCTGAGCACCTTGCCGGTTCCGAGCTCATAGAACGTCGTCACGCCCTGCCCGGCCATGAAGGCGACGCTCTCGCGCCAGCGCACCGTTCCGGTGACCTGCTCGACCAGGCGGCGCACGATCTCGGCCGGATCGGTCACCGGTTTTGCGGTCACGTTGGCGACCACCGGCACGACCGGCGGCTTGGCCGAGATGTCCGACAGCGCCTGCGCCATGGCGTCGGCGGCAGGTTTCATCAGCGCGCAATGGAAGGGGGCGGAGACGGTCAGCATCATGGCCCGCTTGGCGCCCTTGGCCTTGGCGATCTCGACCGCACGTTCGACCGCAGCCTTGTCGCCCGAGACGACGACCTGGCCGCCGCCATTGTCGTTCGCGGCCTGGCACACCTGACCTTGCGCGGCCTCGGCGGCGACCGCCGTCGCCTGGTCGAACTCAAGCCCGAGCAGGGCTGCCATCGCGCCGACCCCGACCGGTACCGCCTTCTGCATGGCGCGACCGCGAATGCGCACCAGCCGCGCGGTCTCGGCGATCGTCAGTGCGCCGGCCGCGGCCAGCGCCGAATATTCTCCAAGCGAATGGCCGGCCACGAACGCCGCGTCCCGCTTGAGGTCGACGCCGGCTTCCGTCTCCAGGACCCGGACGACGGCGAGCGAATGGGCCATCAGCGCCGGCTGGGTGTTCTCGGTCAGCGTCAGGGTCTCGGACGGTCCATCCCACATTACCCGGGAGAGCGCCTCACCGAGCGCCGCGTCGACCTCCTCGAACACGCGCCTTGCCGCCGGAAAAGCATCCGCCAGCGCCTTGCCCATGCCGACCGCCTGGCTGCCCTGGCCGGGAAAGACGAATGCGATCGACATCATGAGCCCTCTGAATTTTCGGCCGTAAGACACTGCAGCCGCGCAGGTTGTCAAGGATGGGGTCTCACCCTCCCCTGCAGGGGAGGGTCGAGGCACGCCAAACCTTGCAATCCCCCTGAAAATCCTTATAACCCCGCCTTCCGCTCGATCCCGGCCGGGAGCTGAACGGACGGCCGTGCGCCGCGGCGCCCGGCAGGGCCAATCGGCCCGGCGTCCCGTGTTTCCGCCTTCTCACGCTGTCTCATCGCGCCTTTCCGAAAGGGCACGAAGGGCTAGGCGCCGGAACCGAGCCAGGCACAACGGAAGGGCACTCCATGCCACTGTACGAACACGTCTATTTGGCGCGCCAGGACCTATCCGCGCAGCAGGTCGAGGAGCTCACCACCCAGTACAAAGGGGTGATCGAGCAGATGGGCGGCAAGATCGCCAAGATCGAGTATTGGGGCGTCAAGTCCCTCACCTATCGCATGCGCAAGAACCGCAAGGCACATTTCACCCTGATAAACGTGGACGCACCGCCCGCCGCCATGGCCGAGGTTGAGCGGCAGCAGCGCATCAACGAGGACGTGCTACGCAACCTGACCATCCGGGTCGAGGAGCACGAGGCGGAGCCATCCGCGATGATGCGCAAGGCCGATCGCGATCGCGAGCGCGACGAGCGCCGCGGCGGCTTCGACCGCGATCGTGGCGAACGCGGATTCGACCGCGACCGTGGCGAGCGGCGGCGTGACCGCGAGGGTCGTCCGCCGCGCGAAGAGCGCGATGACAGCGCCAGCGAACCGGCATCCAGCGACCAGGAGTAAGAACGATGAGCATGAGCCAAGGCGGGGGTGCCCGCCGTCCGTTCTTCCGCCGCCGCAAGACCTGTCCGTTCTCGGGGGCCAACGCGCCCAAGATCGACTACAAGGACGTGAAGCTCCTGCAGCGCTACATCTCGGAGCGCGGCAAGATCGTGCCGAGCCGCATCACGGCGGTGTCGGCGAAGAAGCAGCGCGAGCTGGCGACCGCGATCAAGCGCTCGCGCTTTCTCGGGCTGCTCCCCTACGTGATCCGCTGACCGGCGGATCCGTCCTCCGGGTCGAACCCCGGAGGCGCAGGAACAAATAAGCGCGTAGGCGGTCCTGCGCGCGAAGGTTGGGACGGACGATCCGTCTCTAACCGCTCCTCGAACCGGGCGGGACAGCTGTTGATGGCGCAGTTCTGGCTGCAGATCGGATTGATCGGACTCGGCGCGGGCACCTGCTCGGCGCTGCTGTTCGCGTCCGCGCTGTCGGGCTCGATGCTCTCGCTCGTGCTGTTCTCGCTCGCGCCCTTGCCGATCATGATTGCGGCGCTGGGCTGGAGCCATTGGGCCGGCCTCGCCGCCGCCGTGGTCGCCGCAATCGCCGCAGCCCTCGCGATCAGTCCGTTCTACTTCGTGAGCTTTCTGCTCACCATCGGGCTGCCGGCGTGGTGGCTCGGCTATCTCGCCCTGCTGGCGCGCCCGGCCGGCGCCGACGGCGAGCTCGAATGGTATCCGTCCGGCCGTCTCGTGCTGTGGGCCGCGATGTCGGGCGCGGTGATTATCATGGCAGGATTGTCGCAACTCGGCTCGGGCGAGGCGACGATCCGCGACACGCTGCGCAGCATCTTTGAACAGATTCTGCGCGCACAGCAGCACATTTTGGCGGGCGAGCCGCTGACCGTGCGCGGCGTCGCCGATCCCGACCGGCTGATCGACATCCTGGTGATGCTGGTGCCGCTGGTCGCCGCAATGATCTCGACGCTGACCCAGCTGCTCAACCTGTGGCTGGCGGCGCGCATCGTGAAGGTGTCCGGCCGTCTCAGGCGCCCATGGCCCGACCTCTCCGCCATTCGCTTTCCGCCCGCCGCGCCGATCGCGCTGGCGGCCGCGCTCGCCGGCTCGTTCCTGCCCGGCAGCCTCGGCCTTGCGGCATCGCTGCCGGCCGCAAGCCTGCTGATCGCCTATGCGGCACTCGGATTCGCGGTTCTGCACGGGATCACCCGCCATTCGCAGAGCCGCGCCATCGTGCTGGTCGGCGTCTATACGGCGGTTGCCTTGCTGCTCTGGCCCTTGCTGCTGATGACGCTGCTCGGCCTCGTCGATTCCGCCCTCGACCTGCGGGCGCGCGTCGCCGCGACGCGCGGGCCGCCTTCGCCGTTCGCCTGACCCTGTTCGCAAACGAGATGCCTCATCGCAACCATCGATCTGATTAAAGGAGACCAGCCATGGAAGTCATTCTGCTCGAACGTGTCGGACGTCTCGGCCACATGGGCGACATCGTACGCGTCAAGGACGGCTTCGCGCGCAATTTCCTCTTGCCCAAAGGCAAGGCGCTGCGCGCGACCAAGGAGAACAAGGCCAAATACGAGGGCATGAAAGCCGAGCTCGAGGTGCGCAACGTCGAAATGCGCGGCGAGGCCCAGAAGGTCGGCGGCGGCCTCGACGGCAAGAGCTTCGTGGTGTTGCGCCAGGCCTCGGAAGCCGGCCAGCTCTACGGCTCGGTGTCGGGTCGCGACCTCGCCCTGATCCTCAACGAAGCCGGCTTCACGGCCGTCACGCGCAGCCAGATCGCGCTCAACGCGCCGATCAAGAACATCGGCCTGCACAAGGTGCCGGTCGCGCTTCACCCCGAGGTCGAGGTGACCGTGACGATCAATGTGGCCCGCAGCGCCGACGAGGCCGAGCGCATCGCGCGCGGCGAGGACGTGACCGCGCGGCGCGAGGAAGCAGAGGAAGGCGAGGCGGCGGATACCGGGGCCTTCTTCGAGCAGACGGAGCAGGCTGGCGAGGAGGCCGAAGCCGGCGCACCGCCTGCCGCCCCTGCGTCCGAAGAGGCGGACGGGGACGCCAAGCCCGCCAAGCCCGCGCGGAAGACCAAGGCAGCGGAAGAAGCCCCCGCCGAGGCGAAAGAGACCAAGCCCGCCCGCAAGCCGCGCAAGGCGCGCGGCGCGGACGAATGACCACTCTGATCGATTCGAACTGAATCGATCAGACCCTCGAAGTCGTTTGTTTGCCTTGTCCGAAAAAGTCTGTCGTCCGGATCAAGTCCGGGCGGGCACTTTCGGGATCATGTGCTGGCGGGATCATGCGCTGGCGCGCGCCCCGATCAATCACCTCGGAGGCGTGCGCCAGATCCGCGAGTCGGCGCAGCCACATGGCCCGCCGAACCGGTCAGCGCCGGCGCACGTCCGGGGCTAATTACTTCCTGGCGGTGACTGGATGGGCGCCGGACGGTGCGACCTTGGGCTATGCGCCGCGGGCGCGCTTGCCGCCGACGCGGCGTCCTTCTTATTTTCCGCCGGCCTGCGCTTCGGCTCCGCGCTCGCGTCCTCGACCTGCGGCGCCGCTGCCGCGTTGGTCGTGCCGGTATTCGCGGGCTCGCCGGTCGATCCGGTGTTGGCGTAGGACTCGACCTTTTTCGCCTGATCGGCCGAGCGCTCGATCGTTTTCACGTCGCCGCCGGACGAGCCGTAGGCCTTGAGCTTGCTGACAATCCCTGCCTCGGGCTCGACCTTCGCGCCGTCATTCCGGGTCGGCTCGGCGCGCGCATCCTCGCGCGGCGCCGGCGGCGTGCGGGCCCCTCGCCGGGGTGACTCTTCGCGTGCCGGGCCGCCGTCGGCTTCCGGCTGCCTGGTCGGCTCGACCGGGATGTTGGCGCGGGGTCGCGGCACGGTACCCGTTTCTCCTTCGCCGCCGCGCACCGCCTTCGGTTTGGGACCGCCGGGATTGGCTCCGCTGGGGATGGACGTCGCAGGCGACCTCTGGCCGCCGCCGACGCTCGCCAGATAAGCCGCGAGTGTCACCGCCGACTCTTCCTTAGTAGTATAGTGCTCCCTCAAGAAGGTCGCCAACGAACGCGCGTCCATGCGCTTCGCCAGTCCTGCCGGAGATTTGTGGCAGGCCGAACAATCAGACTGAAAGAGCTGGGCCGGTGTCTTGCCGGCCGAAAAGTCCTGTGCAGCCGCAGGCCCGCCGGCCAGCGCCGCCAGTGCGCTCACAACCCCCACAACATACCATGAGTGATCGAACACCGAACCAAATCCCTTCTTGCCAGTTGGCAACATGTCGCAAGACGGTCCCAGCTGCCGCTGCGTTGATTCCACGGAGGACCCCTTAGCGTATTTGCGGAAAGTGACCAATGTTCGGACGCGCCCTCCCCGAGCCAACGATATATCGGACCGAATTTTGTTCCCGAAAGGGCCGCGGAGGCGGCCGATCTGCGGCGCGCGCCTTTGGCGCAGCCGCGCATGGCCTTTGCCGGCTACCGCGAGCCGCCTGCCCGCCTAGCCGTCGTCCAAGGCGCACTGCGGACTAGCACAATGGACCGGCTGTTGCGAGCGCTGATTACACGACTGATCCGGCACGGCAGACTGAGCGTCACGAGCGCCAGTGGAACGACGATGACTTTCGGCGACGGAGCGGGACCGCCGATCGCGGTACGCTTCACGTCCCGGCGCGCCGAATTCGCGGTCCTCATCGAGCCCGGACTGAAGCTCGGCGAGGCCTATATGGACGGCACGCTCGTGATGGAGCGGGGCTCGATCGCCGACCTGCTCGAAGTGGTGATGAGCGGCGAGTATGGTCACATCCCGCGTTGGACGCACCCGATCGATGCGTTGCGGCTGGCGCGGCGCTGGCTCAAACAGTTCAATCTGCGCGGCCGGGCCCGCCGCAACGTCGCCCACCACTACGATCTCGACGGAAAACTCTACGCCCTCTTTCTCGACTCCGATCGGCAATACAGCTGCGGCTACTTCGAGACGCGCGACAGCTCGCTAGACGATGCCCAACTTGCCAAGAAGCGCCACATCGCGGCCAAGCTGATCGTAAAGCCGCACCTGCGCGTGCTTGACATCGGCTGCGGGTGGGGCGGCCTCGCACTCTACCTGGCCGAATTTACCGACGCTCGGGTGACCGGCATCACACTCTCGGAGGAACAGATTGCGGTCGCGCGACAGCGTGCGGGCGAGCGACGACTCGACCGCGAGGTCGAATTCCGGCTGCAGGACTACCGCGACGTCACCGGGCCGTTCGACCGCATCGTCTCGGTCGGCATGTTCGAGCATGTCGGCATCACGTTCTACGACCGGTTCTTCCGCCAATGCGCGCAGGCGCTCGCCGACGACGGCATCATGGTGCTGCACGCCATCGGGCGTTCCGAGGGCCCCGGGATCACCAATCCATGGATCCGCAAGTACATCTTCCCGGGCGGCTACATCCCGGCACTGTCGGAAGTCCTGCCGGCGGTGGAACGTGCCGGCCTGCTGGTGACCGACATCGAGATCCTGCGATTGCACTACGCCGAGACGCTGCGCGCCTGGCGCGCGCGCTTCCTCGCGCATCGCGAGACCGTCGAACGGCTCTACGACAGCCGGTTCGCCCGCATGTGGGAATTCTACCTGGCGGCGGCCGAGATGGCCTTCGCCAAACAGAACATGATGGTCTTCCAGCTTCAGCTGACCAAGCGGCAGGGGACGGTGCCGATGACCCGCGATTATATCGGCGCAGAGGAAGCGAGGCTCCGCGCCGTTGAGCTCGAGCGGCGCTCGCCGCTGCGGCTCGCGGGCGAGTGATGGACTGCCGGTAACCAATGCATGATTGTGTATGAAACACCGTGGTGTTACCAAGGAACACCATGGTGTTACCAAAATGTCCGGGTCAAGGCATTTGTTAGTAAGCGTACAAATACGAATTCGGCTGCGGTGATAACGGGGAAATGCTGAACTGCAGATAGCGGATCCGCAACGGTCCTGTGTTATTGCCCGTGTCATCCGTCGCGCAGGGGTTGGCGAGTTGGGTGCGTGCCGTGTCAGATGAGAACGTAGCCACAACATCGGATGGTCATGGCCGTCGAATCGACTGCTCGCAAGCAGCCGGCAGAAGCTGCACCCCTGTTTCGCTCCGCCCCGCACAATATCGAGGTTGAGCAGGCGCTGCTTGGCGCGATTCTCGTTAACAACGAAGCCTTCTATCGAGTCTCCGATTTTCTCGAACCCGAGCATTTCTTCGAGCCCCTCCACCAGAAGATCTACAAGGACACCGGCTCGCTGGTGCGCAGCGGCAAGAGCGCGACGCCGATCACGCTCAAAACCTTCCTGCCTGGCGACCTCGACATCGCGGGACTGAACGCAAGCCAGTACCTCGCGCGCCTCGCCACCGAAGCGACGACAGTGATCAACGCGGCCGATTACGGACGCACGATCTACGACCTCGCGCTGCGGCGCGCGCTGATCGGGATCGGCGAGGTGATGGTCAACATCGCCTACGACTCGCCGGTCGATCTCGGGCCGCAGACGCAGATCGAGGAGGCCGAACGCCGGCTCTACGAGCTCGCCGAGACCGGCCGCTATGACGGCGGTTTTCAGCGCTTCTCCCAGGCGCTGGTCACCGCGGTCGAAATGGCGGCGCACGCCTACCAGCGTGACGGCAAGCTCTCGGGCCTGGCGACCGGCCTGCGCGATCTCGACCGCATGATGGGCGGCTTGCAGCATTCCGATCTGGTGATTCTCGCCGGCCGCCCCGGCATGGGCAAGACCGCGCTCGCCACCAACCTCGCCTACAACATCGCCAAGGCCTGGCGCGGGGAGGTGAAGGCCGACGGCCGCGTCGAGTCGGTCAACGGCGGCATCGTCGGCTTCTTTTCGCTCGAAATGTCGGCCGAGCAGCTCGCGACCCGCATCATCTCCGAGCAGACCAGGATTCCGTCCTATCGCATCCGCCGCGGCGAGATCGAGCCCGGCGACTTCGACCGCATCGCCGAGGCGGCGCGCGAGATGGAGACGATCCCGCTCTATATCGACGAGACCGGCGGCCTCTCGATCGCACAGCTCGCGGCGCGCGCGCGCCGCCTCAAGCGGCAAAAGGGCCTCGACCTGCTGGTCGTCGACTATATCCAGCTCCTGCAGGGCTCGAGCCGGCGCGCCGCCGAGGGCCGCGTGCAGGAGGTGACGGAGATCACCACCAACCTCAAGGCGCTGGCGAAGGAGCTCAACGTGCCGATCCTCGCGCTCTCGCAGTTGTCGCGCCAGGTCGAGAACCGCGACGACAAGCGCCCGCAGCTCTCCGACCTGCGCGAGTCGGGCTCGATCGAGCAGGACGCCGACGTCGTGATGTTCGTGTTTCGCGAGGAATATTATCTGCGCAACCGCGAACCGCGGGCCGGCACCGAAGAGCACTTCAAGTGGCAGAGCGAGATGGAGGCCGCGCACGGCAAGGCCGAGATCATCGTCGGCAAGCAGCGTCACGGCCCGACTGGCACGGTTCCGCTGCAGTTCGAGGCAGACGTCACCCGCTTCTCCGATCTCGCCGACGAAGGCCTGTTGCCGGCGCGCATGTAGCGCGGCGCGGCGCCGCAGGTAAACGCGCTGCGCCCGGCGCGTCCCGGCTCGACAGGGCGCCTCCCTCGGCTATCATGTTTCGATGCGCCCCGGGCATGCGCCATCAGCCGCGATCCCTGAAGAAGAACGCCGCGCGGACGCCGCAGGCGCTAATCCGCATGAGATGCACATTCGACGTAAAGTGATGAGGCCCGCATGAGCGCGCGCCACGAGGCTTCCGCCTTCGGACACAGCCATGTCTTCCTCGGCCCCGGCCATGTGCGCAACGAGCGCCGGACCTGGAGCGTCATCGCGCTCTGCAGCGTCATGATGGTGGCCGAGGTCGTCGGCGGACTGTTGTTCGGCTCGATCGCGCTCATTGCCGATGGCCTGCACATGTTCACGCACGCGGCTGCGCTCGGGCTCGCCGCCATCGCCTACAGCTACGCGCGCAGGCATGCCGAAGATGCACGTTTCAGCTTCGGGACCGGCAAGCTCGGCGACCTTGCGGGATTCACCAGCGCTGTCGTGCTGGTGATGATCGCGCTCTTGATCGGTTACGAGGCGGTGCTGCGCTTCCTGGCGCCGGTGCCGATCCAATATGTCGAGGCGATTGCGATCGCAGCACTCGGGCTTGGCGTCAATGTCGCGAGCGCGCTCATGCTTGGCGGCGGCGCGCATGGCCACGGGCACGGGCATCATCACCATGGGCATCATCACCATGGGCATCATCACCATGGGCATGGACACCATGAGCATGATCACCATGGTCATGATCACGGACCCGGGCACCACGGACATGCTCACAGCCATGATGGCGCCCGCGCCTACGGCGACGGTCGTCTCGTGCATCACGACCACAATTTTCGCGCCGCGCTCGTCCACGTGATGGCGGACGCAGCGGTGTCGGTGCTCGTCATCGCCGGCCTAGCGCTCGGCTATGCGCTGGAATGGAGCTGGATGGACCCGCTGGTCGGCCTCGTCGGCGCGGTTGTGATCGCGACTTGGTCCTACGTGCTGATCCGCGACTCCGGCTGCGTGCTGCTCGACATGACGCCCGACACCGAGATGGCGCAAAGCATCCGCACCGCGATCGAGCGCGACGGCGACCTGCTGTGCGACCTCCACCTCTGGCGGCTCGGGCCGGGCCATATCGGCGCCATCGTGTCGGTCGCGACCGCGTCGCCGCGCGCGCCCGCCTTCTACCGCGAACGGCTCGCCCAGTTCGGCGCGCTGTCGCATGTGACGATCGAGGTGCATCCGCGCGAGGCCTAGCGGCTCGGCCGATCGCCCGAATTGTCACGCCCGGCTTGCCGCCGGCAGGACAGACGCCGATATTGCGCCCCATTCGTGCGGCACACGGAGCCGGTGATTCCGGGGCGGAGCCTTCATGGCATTGCGTGAGAACACGAGCCTGAAAGAGGCGGAGGCGTCGCTTCCGTCCACGCCATCGAGCAGCGGCCCGCCCGAGCTCGAGACCGGCGGCGCGCTGACCATCGACAGCGCGGCGCTGCAATCGAACTACCGGGCGCTCAAGGCGCGCACCTCGCTCGCCGAGTGCGCCGCGGTCGTCAAGGCCGACGCCTATGGCTGCGGGATCGAGCCGGTCGTGAACGCGCTCAGCGCCGCGGGCTGCCGGACCTTTTTCGTCGCCCATCTCACCGAGGGCCGCGCCGTGCGCGCGCTCGCCCCTGAAGCGACCATCTACGCTCTCAACGGGTTGTCGCCCGGCTCGGCCGCAGCCTTCGCGCGGGCCCATATCCGCCCGGCGATCACCTCGCTCCAGGAACTCGCCGAATGGGACGCGTTCTGCACCGGCAGCGGATGGCGCGGCGGCGCGGCGCTCCATTTCGACACCGGCATGAACCGGCTCGGCATCCCGGCCGACGAGGCGGCCGCGCTTGCCGATCGCATCAAGGCGACCGATCACGGAATCTCGCTCGTGATGAGCCATTTCGCCTGCGCGGACACGCCCTCGCATGCGCTCAACAATCGCCAGGCCCAGCTTTTCCGCGAGATCCGCTCCATGTTCCGCGGCATTCCGGCCTCGCTCGCCAACTCGTCGGGGATCTTTCTTGGCTCGTCGGCGCATTGCGACATGGTGCGTCCGGGTTATGCGCTCTACGGCGGCAATCCGACGCCCGCCAGCGCCAACCCGATGGCGCCGGTCATCACCTTGCGGGCGCGCATCCTGCAGGTGCGCACGGTCGCGCGCGGCGAGACCGTCGGTTACGGCGCGACCTGGACCGCGCACCGGCCCTCGCGCATCGCGATCGTATCGGCCGGCTACGCCGACGGTTACATGCGGACTGCGAGCGGCCCCGAGGCGAGAGCCGGGGCCGAAATGATGGTCGGCGGCAGGCGCTGCCGTGTGGTCGGCCGCGTCTCCATGGATCTGCTGGCGGTCGACGTCACGGCGCTCCCCGATCATGCGGCGCGGCGGGGCGAATGGGCGACGCTGGTCGGCGGCGACCTCGACATCGATACGCTGGCGGGCCAGTGCGGCACCATTGGCTACGAGCTGCTGTGCAACTTCGGCCGCCGCTTCACCCGCGTCTGGACCCCACTGCCGCAGCAGTCGTAGGGATCCCTCAAGGGCGGGCCGCCGCAAAGTGCGAACCGCCCGATCTTCGCCTTTTTAATCAATCCTGCCAGATACATGCATTGGTCGCCTGAGCCGATGGATACAGCCAGCGCGGCGGATTGACATTTGTTCTCTATATGTTCTCATAACCGTGATGGATTACGAGACCATACTGACCTACCCCTATGTGGTCGTGCGGCTGGCGTGCCGGTATTGCGCACGCGTTGGCGCCTACCGGCTGGTGCGGCTGGCCGTGAAATTCGGCTGCGAGGCGCGCCTCGCCGACGTCGTGGTCCGCCTTGCGGCCGACTGTCCGCACTGGAAACCGAACCGGCGCTGGCCTGAAGGCTGCGGGGTCTATCTGCCCGATCTGGGGGCGCCGCGCACCCTGCCCGACGATCCAGGCGCCCGCGCCATGCGGGTGATTGACGGTGGAAAAACGACGAAGGACCACGACCGTGACCCGGACAGCGCGTAAGAGGCTCGCATGGCCGCGGGTCGTCCGATTCTCGGACTGTCCATGCCACTTGATCCTGTCACCCTGAGCCGATGAGCGCTCCATGGCCCGGCGCGGACCAACCTTCGTGTGCCAGAACTGCGGCGCCGTCTCGGGCCGCTGGCAGGGCAAGTGCGACGCCTGCGGCGAGTGGAACACGATCGTCGAGGAAGCGGCCGCCGCCGATGCGCGCCTCGCCGGGCCGGGCAAGCCGCCGCGCAAGGGCCGTCCGTTCGCGCTCGAGCCGCTCGCCGGCGAGACCCATGACGCGCCGCGGCTGCCCTCCGGCATCGCCGAGCTCGACCGCGTCACCGGCGGCGGTTTTGTCCGCGGCTCGGTGCTGCTCGTCGGCGGCGATCCCGGCATCGGCAAGTCGACCCTGCTGATCCAGGCCGCGGCGGCGCTCGCGCGCGCCGGGCATCGCGCCGTCTACATCTCGGGCGAGGAGGCCGTGGCACAGGTGCGGCTGCGCGCCGAGCGGCTCGGCCTCGCATCGGCTCCGGTCGAGCTCGCCGCCGAAACCGCGGTCGAGGACATCATCGCGACGCTCGCGCAGGGCAAGACGCCGCGCCTCGTGGTAATCGACTCCATCCAGACCATGTGGACCGACACGGTCGAGTCGGCGCCGGGCACTGTGACGCAGGTCCGCGGCAGCGCGCAGGCGCTGATCCGCTTCGCCAAGCGCTCGGGCGCCGCCGTGATCCTGGTCGGTCACGTCACCAAGGACGGCCAGATCGCCGGCCCGCGCGTGGTCGAGCACATGGTCGACGCGGTGCTCTCCTTCGAGGGCGAAGGCACGCATCTCTTCCGCATCCTGCGCGCCGTGAAGAACCGCTTCGGTCCGACCGACGAGATCGGCGTGTTCGAGATGACCGGCGGCGGGCTGCGCGAGGTCGCAAATCCGTCCGAGCTGTTTCTGTCCGAGCGCGATCTCGGCAGCCCGGGCACCGCGGTGTTCGCCGGCGTCGAGGGCACACGGCCGCTGCTGGTCGAGATCCAGGCGCTGGTCGCGCCGACCACGCTCGGCACGCCGCGCCGGGCCGTGGTCGGCTGGGACGGCCAGCGCCTCTCCATGGTGCTTGCCGTGCTCGAGGCCCATTGCGGCGTCAAGCTCTCGGGCTACGACGTCTATCTCAACGTCGCCGGCGGCCTGCGCATCCAGGAGCCGGCGGCCGACCTTGCCGCCGCAGCTGCGCTCGTCTCTTCGCTCGGCAATGCGCCGCTGCCGCCCGACGCGGTCTTTTTCGGCGAGGTGTCGCTGTCGGGCGCGGTGCGGCCGGTGGCGCAGAGCGCGGCGCGGCTCAAGGAGGCGAACAAGCTCGGATTCGCCCGCGCCTTTCTGCCTGAGACGGCACGCGGCGAGGCCGGCGCGGACCCCGGCCTCGCGCTCACCGGCATCGGCGGCCTCGCCGATCTCGTCGCCGACATCGCCCAGCGTGGCAAGCGACGCGGCGCGCCGGAGCTCAGCGCGGTTTCGGGTGGAGGGGAACCCAGCCGGCGCGGCTAACTTGACGCCTGAGGAATAGTCAAAAACCGCCCCGTGTTCGCATCTCGTCAGCACGCGCTTCGCCTAAGCTCAAACGCCGACACAACGGGTCAGGGCTCGGCATAAATCTGACTGGTTATGTCTGCGCGCCTCGCGGACGCGCCCTGTTCGACGATCGCGCATGCAAGCGCAGCGCTCCATTCCAGTCTTCCCAAGGATCGTCTTTCCGGTGATACCTTGCTCATCAACGGCTTCATGCCGATGGACTTGAGCGCTCTTCTCGCGTCTTCCAGGTCGTCCTCAGTGTATTCAATTGGAATGTTGGAAATGGCGGCGTGATTGGAAAAATGAAATTCATGCTTGGTATTTCTCAAGGCGATATCACGCGCCTTCGCTAGGAGCGTGCTCGTTTCTCTTTTCTGCCTGTCGTCTCCTGCCTGTCCGAAATGGCCACCGATTTCGACAGATATCGCGCCCTGCAGAAGATTTGCGGAGACGCAACCGTTGAAGGTGCTCCCTGTGTTGTCATTAATGATCGTGACAAGGACGTAGTAGGGAGACGTTGAGATGTCGGATATCGCCCGCTCGTAATGCTCCTGATCTTGCGCTGCTTTTGCGGCGCCTCCGAACCAAAGGGCGATGTACACCGCGCGCAGAAGAGGAGCCATATCCACTGCCCTCCAGACGGCCTGAGACCTTCGGGGATGACTGCTGAGAGAATCGGGTGTCGTGGGCAACCCGGGCCTCGTCGCCAGAAAACCGATTCCCCCAGACGCGGCCCAAGCTATTCAAATCAGCCCGGATGGTTCTTAGACATCATCATAACGTTTGCCTACTGCGGTCGCGGATCGCTGATGCGAGGCCCGCACCAGGCGCCATCGAGACATCTGCGGGGCGGTGAAATTGGGCGCGTTTCGGGCGAATCCACGCCGCTACGGCGTCCGCGGATCGCTGATGCGGCCCTGAAACAGGATGGCGCCCGTCGCGCCGTCGGTGATGTAGAACAGGAACGGGCGATCGACCACGAACGGTTCGACTTTTGCGGGCATGCTCGCCGCCATCATGGCGACCGCGGTCACGGCGGCGGCCTCGGTGCCCTCCTCGGTCACGTCAATCACGGCGCGATGCACCACCTCGCTGATGGCGAGCCGCGCCTGCGGCGGCGGCGGCCGGTCCATCATGCCGGAGAAATCGGCGCGAGCGGCGTCGAAGGCGCGCCGCATCCCGGCCTTGATGAACAGCTCGCCGAGATTGGCCCGGAAGCCCGTCTTGAAGCGCGGCAGCGCGAGCTCGACGGCCTTCCACTCGGCGAGGTCGCGAAACAGCGCCGCGAGCGCCGGCGCGTCGAGATCGCGCGCGAGCCTGGTGGCGCCGCCGGGTTCGTTGGGCAGCACGATCACCATCGACAGCGCCTCGGCGCTGTAGGGCAGACGGATGGCGCGAAAATCCGGCCGCACCAGCATCTGATAGTTGCCGAGCCGGCGCATGGTCGCGACCTTCACGGTCGCGGTGGGCGTGAGGTGGAAGTCGGCATCGCTCGTGGCATTGCGGACGAACGGCGTCTGCCACGCCGCCTTGAAATAGACCGCGTTGAGGATGACGGCCGGCGCGTCGGGATCGATCTGGTCGAGGATCTTCTCGACCTTGCCTTCGGTCTGGCGGTCGACCCAGCGGTTGATGTCGTCGAGCTCGGCGCCACGAAACACCTGCGCGCGATACTTCGCCTCCAGCAGCGCCGCATAGGCCGGCGAGATCATGTCGCCCTTTGCCTTGAGCAGCATCAGCGCGTTGGCGGCCTTGAAGGCCGCCGAGGGCGCCTTGTGGCCAGGCGCGACGCAGCGATTGCCCTGGTTGTAGCCGAACGGGCAGACGCGGTCGGCCGGCAGAGGCGCTTCGCATTCCTGCCCGTTGAAACGCATGGCGGCATTCGGACAGGCGACCGGCAGCGCGCTCTTGTCGTAACCCTCGAGGGCTGCGATCAGGCCGGCATTGGCGGCGTCGATCGCCGCGGGCGCGAGGCTTTGCCGCAGCACCGTCGTCATTTCGGCCGCGGTCTCCCGGCGCGCCCCCGCCAGCACCATCGCCATCGCGGCGCCGATCGAATACGGCGAGAACACGATATTGCCGGGCGAGGCCGCGAAGGTCCTGAACAGATCGTGGGCGGAGGCGTTGTAGGCTGCCGTGAGGGCATGGATGTCGTCCGCCGCACCGGCGGCAGGTGCTGCCTGGACGAGCAGAAAGGCCGCGAACGCAGATGCGGCGCGGCGAGCTTGGCCATGCGACATTTCCGTCCCCTTCCGAGCGCCCATATCCCCGAACCGCTCGGGAACCAGGCTGCCGCGCCCTTATTCGTCGCGGCCGTGACCGGCCGCGTTCACGGGCCGGCAGACCTGCGCGGTCGCCTTAAGGGAAAGTTGCAAGATTGCGGCCTACAACCCGGCCGCCATTTACCGGCGCGGTTCCGGGGCCCGAGGGCTGGTTGCAGCCGACAAGACGGATGACGTGGCAACCTCCTCCCGCTATACACGAGGCGCGACGTTGCGGCCGTCCCGAGTCGGGGGCGGGCCTGAACGGTCCCACCGAGCAGCCTGGCCGATTGATGTATCTCGATATCTTCCTGATCGCCGTGATGCTGATCTCGGGGCTCCTCGCCATGGTGCGCGGGTTCATGCGCGAGGTCATGTCGATCGCCGCCTGGGGCGCGGCCGCGATTGCGGCGATCTATTTCTTTCCGCGCCTGCTGCCCTTTGCGACCCAGTACCTGGCGAGCTGGAACGAATGGGTCGTCAAGGGCATCGTGCTCGGCGGCGTCTTTCTCGCCACTCTGATCATCGTGTCGATCATCACGGTGCGGATCTCCGACAAGATCCTCGACAGCCGGATCGGGGCGCTCGACCGCACCCTCGGGTTCCTGTTCGGGCTCGGGCGCGGGCTGATCATCGTGGTGGTGGCGTTCATCTTCTTCGACTGGCTGGTGCCAGCGAAGTCACAGCCTGCGGCGATCACCAGCGCGAGGTCCCTGCAGGTGCTGCAAAAAGTCGGTGACTGGCTGAAAATGCAATTGCCGGACGACCCCGAAAGCACCATCTTGAAGAGGTTCAAGAAAAAGCCGACGGACGAGGACACGCCCGACACGCCGCCGGACCAGCGCTCGGATTTCGAGGCACCAGATCCGGCACCGCAAGCGAGGTCGTGAGGCACGATCCACCGGAGACATGATGGAACAACGGACCGACGGCAGCTTCGACCCCCAGGCTGAGTTCGACCTTGGAGCCGAACGCGGCGACCAGGACCTCGGGCTCGACCTCGACATCAACGCCGACCGGCTGCGCGAGGAGTGCGGCGTTTTTGGCATCTACGGTCACCCCGACGCCGCCGCCATCACGGCGCTCGGTCTGCACGCCCTTCAGCACCGCGGCCAGGAAGCGGCCGGCATCGTCACCTATGACGGCAAGCGGTTCCATTCCGAACGTCGCCTCGGCCTCGTCGGCGACACCTTCTCGCGCCGCGACGTGATCGACCGACTGCCCGGTTCCATGGCGGTCGGGCACGTGCGCTACTCGACGACCGGCGCCACGATTCTGCGCAACGTGCAGCCGCTGTTCGCCGAGCTCAATGCCGGCGGCTTCGCGGTCGCGCACAACGGCAACCTTACCAACGGCCTCACGCTGCGCCGCCACCTTGTCGGCGAAGGCGCCATGATGCAGTCGACCACCGACACCGAGGTGATGCTGCACCTCGTCGCGCGCGCGCGACGCGGCCGCTTCATCGACAAGTTCATCGAGGGGCTGCGCCAGCTCGAGGGCTCCTACTCGCTGGTCGCGCTCACCAACAAGAAGCTGATCGGCGCACGCGACCCGCTCGGCATCCGGCCGCTGGTGCTCGGCGAGTTCGAGGGTTGCCCGGTGCTCACCTCGGAGACCTGCGCGCTCGACATCATCGGGGCGCGCTACGTGCGCGACGTCGAGAACGGCGAGATCGTCGTGTTCTCGGAAGAAGGATCGCAGACCATCAAGCCGTTCCCGCCGACGCCGCCGCGGCCCTGCATCTTCGAATACATCTATTTCGCGCGGCCCGACTCGATCGTCGGTGGGCGCAGCGTCTATCTCATCCGCAAGAATCTCGGCCACGAGCTCGCGCGCGAGGCGTGCGCCGACGCCGACGTGGTGGTGCCGGTGCCCGACTCCGGCGTGCCGGCCGGGCTCGGCTATGCGCAGGCCTCCGGCATCCCGTTCGAGCTGGGCATCATCCGCAACCACTATGTCGGCCGCACCTTCATCCAGCCGACCCAGGCGATCCGCGAGTCCGGCGTCAAGCTCAAGCACAACGCCAACCGCGCGGTGGTAGCCGGCAAGCGCATCGTGCTGGTCGACGACAGCCTGGTGCGCGGCACCACCTCGATGAAGATCGTCCGCATGATGCGCGAGGCCGGCGCCAAGGAGGTGCATTTCCGCATCGCCTCGCCGCCGATCACCCATCCGGACTACTACGGCATCGACACGCCGGAGCGCGAGAACCTGCTCGCCGCCAGGCATTCGATCGAGGAGATGCGTGCGATCATCGGCGCGGACTCGCTCGCCTTTCTGTCGATCGAGGGCATCTACCGCGCCATGGGCGAGAAGGCGCGCGATCCGGTCCGCCCGCAGTTCACCGACCACTGCTTCACCGGCGACTACCCGACCGGGCTCACCGACCAGACCGCCCAGGAGGCCTCGCCGCGCCAGCTTTCGCTGCTCGCCGAAGCGAGCTGAAGCAGTCAGTACGGGCGGCTCATCGATTTTTCCGGCATCGGGCCGCCTTCATTCGCGGCGTTGATTTGTTTTGCTCTCTTGAAGTCCACGAGCGCACGCACGTCGTCGCCTTTGGCCCGATAGGCTTCCGCGCGCTTCCTCAGGACCCGCGAGGATTGCGGATCTCGTCGAAGCGCCTCGGTATAGTTCGAGATCGCGCGATCTACGTCGCCCTTGGCGAAGTATGCGGAGCCGAGATTGCGGTACAGGTCCGGCAGACGCTCCCCGATCGTGATCCCCGTCTGATAGTCCGCGATGGCATTGTCGAAATCATTTTTCGCACAATACGCATCTCCGCGCACGATAAAGGCGGTGGAAAGCTTCGGGTCGCAGCCGATGGCCTCGCCGCAGTCCGCGATCGCCCTGTCGTAATCCTCTTTACCCATGTACGCTACCGCTCGGTTGTTGTAGAGCACGGCATTCGTCGGCGCGAGCTTCAGCGCCTCCGTGAGGTCAGCGATCGTGGCATCGACATCACCCTTCTCAAGGTAAGCCTCAGCTCGGCCCTGATAAGCGCCGGCATTGTTTTGATCGAGGCGAACCGCCATCGTGTAGTCGGCGATCGCGCTGTCCAGCGCGCCCATCTGATAGTGCACGCTCCCGCGCCCCATGTAGCCCCTGGTATCATTTGGATCGAGCTGGATCGTGAGATTGAAGTCGACCGAAGCTCGGTGGAAATCCCCCAGCAGGGCGTATATGGCGCCGCGATCACAATGAGCGGAGGCAGAATCCGGGTCTAGGTGGACCGCCATCATGAAATCGACAAAGGCCTCCCGGATGTCTCCTCGCAGGGCGTACGTGCGTCCACGATTGAGGTAGGCGTCGACCGAGCTTGGGTCGAGGTCGACGGCGCGCACGTGATCCGCCAGCGCGCGGTCCAATTCACCTTGATCGGCCAGAATAGCGCCCCGTACGATATACGCCTGCGCATCCCTCGGTTTCAGTCGAACACCTTCGTTCGCATCCGCCATCGCCAATTCGACGCGCCGCATTCTGGCGCGCAGGGCACCTCGGTGGTAGTAAGCGGAGCCAACGCTGGGGTCGAGTTCGATCGCGCTGCCGAAGTCCGCCAACGCGCGTTGGTCTTGGCGCATGTGCTTATAGACAACGCCACGGTTGGAAAAGGTCTCCGCGAGGGGCAGCAAGCGGATCGATTCCGACAGATCGGCAATCGCCAGATTAAGGTCGCCCTTCTTGAAATAGGCACCTCCGCGAGTGCCGAACGCGTAGGCGCGATAGTTCTCCGGTTGGCTCGCGTCCTCGATAATGCGCGTAGATCCGGAAATGATGCGATCCGGGTCGCCGGATTCGCAATCCTCCAAAGCCTGCACTAAATCCCGGTCCATTTCGGCGCCCCCATAGACCCCGCTTTTCGTCTTATCGCATATACCGTAAAGACACGCGAGCCATCGCGGCGCCGGCCGCAGCCGCGCCACCCAATCAACGCAACGCTTCGGTGAAATGACATGCCGCCTCCCCTCGCCGACCGGATCGCGCTCGTCACCGGCGCCTCGCGCGGGATCGGCTACGCCACAGCGCTAGCGCTGGCGCGCGCCGGCGCGCATGTCGTGGCGGTCGCCCGCACGGTCGGCGGGCTCGAGGAGCTCGACGACGAGATCCGCAAGCTCGGCGCCAGCGCAACCCTGGTGCCGCTCGACGTCAAGGATCACGCCGGCATCGCCCGGCTCGCCGCCGCGCTCACTGAACGCTATCACCGTCTCGACGTGCTGATCGGCAATGCCGGCATCGGCGGCCCGTCCTCGCCGCTCAACCACGTGGAGCCCGAGGCATGGGACGAGATCATGGCGGTCAACGTCACCGCCAACTGGCAGCTCATCCGCCATTTCGAACCGCTGCTGCGCGCATCCGATGCCGGCCGCGCCGTGTTCATCTCGTCCGGCGCGGCCCACAATGCGCGCGCCTACCGGGGCCCCTACGGCGTCTCCAAGGCGGCACTCGAGGTACTCGCCCGCACCTTCGCGGCCGAGACCGCATCGACCAACATCCGCGTCAACATCTTCAACCCCGGCCCGACCCGCACCCACATGCGCGCCGCCGTGATGCCGGGCGAGGATCCGATGACGCTGCCGCCGGTCGAGGAGGTGGCGGAGAAGATCGTCGCGCTGGCGCTGCCGAGCATGGCCGAGACCGGCAAGCTCTACGACTTCCGCCACGGCAAGCTGTTTTCCTACCGGCTGCCGACCGACTCGTAGCGGCCATCCGGATGGCGGCCCTCAGCGAAAGCCGGCGGCCGCGCGCTCCTTGAGCCAGCCCAGGTGAAAATCCGCCGCCTCGCGTTTTTCCGCCTGGTCGTATTTCGCCCAACACCACACCGCGACACAGACGCTGCGCAGATCGGACAGCACGTCGTAGAGTTCCCGGTCGACCGGGCCGAAGAGCGAAAGAACAGCATCCGGAAGAAAGCCGATGTCCCATTCGCGTGGGCCCAGGCAGGCGGTCTCGAAATCGGTCCAGCGCGCGCCCTCGGCTGTCATCAGCACATTGCCGAGATGCGCATCGCCATGAATGGGAACGGCCGTCATCGGCAGTAAGGCAAGCCGCGCCGAGATGCTCTCGTGCGCGGCGATGAGAAACATCCGGTCGGCGGACGCGAGCGCCGGCAACGCCATGCGGTCATCGAGCAAGGCACGCGCCCGGCGACTGGTCGCCCCGAAGGGCGGCAGCCCGGCGGGAAAATCCGCGAGCGCGTCGTGAACCGCGCGCAGAGCGCGCGCCGCAGGCTCGCTGTCGCTCTCCTCGGCGGGACGGTGCGGGACAAATTCCCACAGGGTCAGCACCAGGTCATCGACATGGTGCGGCCCCGCGGGAAACGCAGCCGTCGGCCGAACGACCGGCGCGCCCTTGGCTGCGAGATGGCGCGCGACCGCGAGCTCGCGCGCCGCCCTGGCGGCACGATCGGGCGGCGCAGAAAAGATGCGCGCCACCACCGGCAACGGCGCGAGCCGAACGCTGACGTTGTTCGAATCGTTGAGGAGCTCAAGTGCGACATGCCGGATGCCGAGGCGATCCGCGATCTCGGCAGCGGCTCGCACCGCGAGGCGGGACCGTTCTGTTTCATCCATGGCCGGCGCGCGCCCGCGTGACCCACCAGGCGAGCCCGGCCGCCGCCGCGAGCAGCAGCGCGGCGAGCAGGAACGGCGCCCCCGGCAGGCCCCAGCCGCGGCCAGGGCCGATCGCATAGGCGAACAGGAACGCGAAGATGCCGGGCGCGACCAGGTTGGCTATGCCCTGGATGCTGGCATTGGCGCCCTGCAGCTGGCCCTGCTCAGAGGCGGAGACGCGCTTGCTCATCAGGCCGCCCGCCGTCGGCGAGGCGAGCCCCCACAGGGCCATCAGCGGGATGCCGGCGCAAAAGAGGAGGCCGTTCGGCGCGATCCCGTAGACCGCAAAGCCGAGGGCGCCAAAAACGAGGCCGATCAGGAGGGTCCGGCGCTCGCCGAAAAGCTTGACGAGCCGCCCGACCAGGCCGGCCTGCACGACGACCGCGCAGATGCCGACGAGCGCGAGCGCGAAGCCCACCGCCCGCTCGTCCCATCCATAGCGGTAGCCGGCGTAGAGCACGAAGGTGGTCGGCAACGCCACATGCGCCATGTAGGCGAGGAAGTTCGCGGCCGCAAGGCCGAGAAGCTCCGCATGCTGACGCAGCAGCGCGAGCGAGCCGACCGGATTGGCGCGCGCCGATGACAGCGCCATGCGCTTGTCGGCGGGCAGCGACTCCGGCACGACGAGGAGGCCGTAGACGCCGTTGAGCAGGCTAAAGCCCGCCGCCGCCCAGAACGGCAGGCGCGGGTCGAGCGCCGCCAGTTCGCCGCCGATCGCCGGCCCGACCACGAAGCCTACGCCGAAGGCGGCGCCCAGCAGGCCGAAGCGCGTCGAACGCAGCTCCGGCGGCGTCACGTCCGCGATATAGGCGTAGGCGGTCGAGATGCTGGCGGCGCAGATGCCAGAGATGACGCGGCCGGCGAACAGCCAGACGAGGTTCGGCGCGAGCGCCATCACGACGTAGTCGAGGCCCAATCCGAAATTGGAGATGAGGATCACGGGCCGACGGCCGAAGCGATCGGACAGCGCCCCCAGCAGGGGCGAGAACACGAACTGCATCAGAGCCCAGACGGCGCTGAACAATCCGACGATCTCGGATGCACGCGCGGTATCGCCGGCGAGGAAGCTCTCGATCAGCTTGGGCAGCACCGGGATGACGATGCCGAGCGCCAGCATATCGAGCAGGACGGTGACGAAGACGAATGCGAAGGCGGCCTTGCGCGGAGCGGGTATGTTGACCGTGGTCATGCCGGCTCGTCAGTGCCTCTCTGGCCGTGGGGTGGGCAGAGGCGCCGTACCCACGCGGTCGTCGGTGTCATGGTGGGCGACTTCATCGCTTCTTCGCTCGGCCCGCAAATGGATTGTCCTTCTCACGCAGCGTGATGCGGATCGGCACGCCGGGCAGATCGAAGCTCGATCGCAGGCCATTGACGAGGTAGCGCAGATAGGCCTCCGGCACTGCATCGGCCCGGGTGCAGAAGAGCACGAAGCTCGGCGGCCGCGTTTTTGGCTGGGTCATGTAGTTGAGCTTGAGCCGGCGCCCGGACACGGCGGGCGGCGGATGCGCCGCGATCGCCTCTTCGAGCCAGCGGTTGAGCGCGTTGGTCGGCACGCGCCGGTTCCAGACGCCGTGGATCTCGACCACGGCCTGCATCAGGCGGTCGAGACCCTCGCCGGTGAGTCCCGACACCGCGACCAGCGGCACGCCCTTGACCTGCTGCAGCCGGCGCTCGGCCTCCCGGCGCAGCCTCCCGATCGCCCCCGGCGCGCGCTCCTTGAGGTCCCACTTGTTGATGCCGATGACGAGCGCACGGCCCTCGCGCTCGACCAGGTCGACGATGCGCAGGTCCTGCTCCTCGAAGGCGGCGTCCGCGTCCATCAGCACCACCACCACCTCGGCGAAGCGGATGGCCTCGAGTGCATCGGACACCGAGAGCTTCTCGAGCTTGTCCTCGACGCGCGAGCGCCGGCGCAGCCCGGCGGTGTCGTGCATGAGGAATTCGCGGCCGTTCCACGCAACGTCGACCGTGATCGCATCGCGGGTGATGCCCGCCTCCGGCCCGGTCAGCAGTCGTTCCTCGCCGATCAGCCGGTTGACCAGCGTCGACTTGCCGGCATTCGGCCGCCCGACCACGGCGACGCGGATCGGCCGCTCGCCGCCCGCCTCGGGCGCCTGCGCCACCTCGTCCTCTTCGGCCGGCGCCGTCGCATCGGGCAGCGCTGCCCGCAACGCATCGTAGAGATCGGCGAGACCGTCGCCGTGCTCGGCCGACAGCGCGACCGGCTCGCCGAAACCGAGCCCGAACGCCTCGTAGAAACCGGCCTCCCCGGCACGGCCCTCGCTCTTGTTGGCGATCAGGATCGTGGGCTTGCCCGATTTGCGCACCAGCTGGGCGATCGCGCGGTCGCTCGGCATCAGGCCGACGCGCGCATCGACGAGAAACAGGACCGCGTCGGCGGCACCGATCGCCGCCTCGGTCTGCGCGCGCATGCGGCCGGTCAGGCTGTCGGGCGCCGCATCCTCGATGCCGGCGGTGTCGATCGCCGTGAAGGCGAGATCGCCAAGCCTCGCCTCGCCCTCGCGCCGATCGCGCGTGACGCCCGGCTGGTCATCGACCAGCGCAAGCCGCTTGCCGATCAGCCGGTTGAACAGCGTGCTCTTGCCGACATTCGCGCGGCCGACGATCGCGACGGTGAAGCTCATGGAATGAAACGCTCATCGAAACCGGCGCGCTCAGCGCGCCGTTCAGCGCACGGCCCGGCGAAAGCCTGCCCGAATCCCGGGCCGGGACTCGCCGGCGAGAAACACGCGGCACTCTATTGGATCTAGCGCGCGGTCGGCCAGGGCGCGCCCTGCTGCGCCTGCGGCTGGGATCCGGGCCAGGCCGGCGGCTGCGCCTGTTGCTGTTGGGCGGCCGGCTGCGGCGGAGGCGATGCCTGCTGCTCTGGCGCTGGCGCGGGGCGCGCCGGACGCGGCTGCGCGACCTTCGTCTTTTTCGCTGCGGGCTTCTTGGGCTGGGCCTTCTCGGCACTTTCCTGCGCTGCCACGGCGGCCGGATCGGCCGACTGCTGCTCCTGGTAGCCCTTCATCAGTTCGGGCGGGATGCCCTGCTCGACGCCGGGCACGCCCCCCGGGAAGACCGGCTGTCGGTCGCCCGGCAGCTTCTTCTTGGTGTCCCAGAACTGGAACGTCTCCAGGCTGTCGCAACCGGCGAGCGCGCCGCCGAGCGTGAGCGCGAGAAGCGCCAACATAATCCCCCGGGCCATTCGCATCGGCCGCCCCTCAACCCTTTCCGTTTTCGCCGGCAAGCGCCAGAAGGATATCAACGCGCTCGCGCAGCGAGGATGGCGATTCCGAATCCTCCCGCACAAGCTGAGACCACTTGCGCACGGCCGCCATGTCGCCCGCTTTCCAGGCCGCAAAGGCCAAGAGCTCGCGCGCGCTGTGGCGGAACGGCGCATCCGACTGCGCGAGCGGCTCGAGCCGGTGGGCGAGCTCACTGAACGGCGCGGTGTCGACCAGCAGCATGGCGGCGCGCACCGCCGCGAAATCCCTTAGCAGCTGGCCACCGGCGTTCTTCGCCGCGATGTCGTCATAGGCCGCGACCGCAGCCTTGGGATCGCGCTCGGCCAGCTGTGCGGCCTCGCGCAGGCTGGCGAGAACCCGGTAGCCGGAAGTCCCTTCGGCGGCGATGCGCGCAAAAGCCTTCTCGGCCTCCTCGTGCTTGCCCTGCTCGGACAGGATGGCAGCGGCCGTGAACTGGGCGCCGAACTCGGCCGACTTCTTGGCCTGCCATTTCTCGTAACCTTGCCAGGCGCCGACTCCGACGACGAGCAGCACTGCGAGCGCCACCATGAGGTAGCCGTACCGGTCCCACAGCTTCTTGAGCCGTTCGCGCCGGACTTCCTCATCAACTTCGTCGAAAATATCGGACACGGATGGCCTTTCGCGCACGGCAACGGCTTTCGGCCGGCCGCAAACCCGTCAGCGATCACGAATGGGCGCGTCTTGCGGTGGTCCGACGCCCCGCCCTGCGTGGCTCCGCGACCCCCAAAACACCCTGTCGGCCCCCACGGGAGGCCGCCCTTTCTTGCATCGGCGCATGCCTGGACCGTTTCACCAGACCTGCGCCAGCTGGCGTTAAAGCAAAGATATGGCGACGGGAAGGCAAAAGCCATGCCCCGAAAGGCCTAAAGTGCCGCAGTTAAACGTTTTTTTTAAGTGGATACACGTGATCCTGGGTCGGGAAGGCGCGCGTGCGGACCTCCCGGGCATATTCTGCCACCGCCTTGCCGATCGCGGGGCCGAGATCGGTGTAGCGCTTGACGAATTTGGGCACCCGCGGCGACAGACCCAGCATGTCCTCCAGAACCAGGATCTGACCATCGCAGGCCGGGCTCGCGCCGATGCCGATGGTCGGAATGGGGACCTCCTTGGTGACGCGGGCGGCGAGCGGCTCGGCCATCGCCTCGAGCACCACCGAAAAGGCGCCCGCCGCCGCAACCGCGCGGGCGTCTTCCTCGATCGGCGCCCAGTCGGCCGGGTCGCGGCCCTGGGCGCGGAACCCGCCGAGCGCGTTGATCGCCTGCGGCGTGAGGCCGACATGGGCCATCACCGGCACGCCGCGCTCCACCAGGAACGCGATCGTCTCGGCCATGCGCCGCCCGCCCTCGAGCTTGATTGCGCCACAGCCGGTCTCCTTGAGCACGCGCACGGCCGACAGGAAGGCCTGCTCCTTGGAGGCCTCGTAGGAGCCGAACGGCATGTCGACCACCACCAGTGCGCGCCGCGAACCACGCATCACGGCGCGTCCCTGCAGGATCATCATGTCGAGCGTGACCGGCACCGTGGTTTCCATGCCGTGCATCACCATGCCAAGCGAGTCGCCGACCAGGATCACGTCGCAATGCTCGTCGAGGATGCGCGCCGTGTGAGCGTGGTACGAGGTGAGCGCGACGATCGGCTCGCCGCCCTTGCGGGCGCGAATATCGGGCGCGGTCAGGCGTCGCTGCTCGGAATGGGTCGACATCTAGACCCCCAGGCTGGCCGAGCCGAACACCGGGATCCCAATGAACAGCGGATGGAACAGGAATCCGAGCGCCAGATAGAGGATCGTCCCCACCACGATGGCGATCACATCGTTGCGCCGGCCGCCGACCGGAATCGGCGGGGCGCCGGGATCGGTGCGGTGCTTGAGCGAGATGCGATCGAACACCGCCCAGGCGAGGATCGCGCCGAACAGAATGATACCGCCGAGATCGCCATTGGACAAAAGATGCGCGAAGGCCCACAGCTTCACCCCGGCGAGCAGCGGATGCTTGAGAGTGCGCTTGATGTCGCCCGGGATGTAGGCGGCAGTGACCAGGATGGCGGCGGGCCACACCAGCGCCACCGTGACGTGGCGCATCCATGACGGCGGCGTCCACACGTCGATGTAGCCGGACGCGCGATAGAGCCCGAAACCCTCGACGATCACCACGAGGCCGGCGAGCGCGACCAGCGCGAACAGCGCCTTGTAGGGGCGTTCGCCGATGTGGGCGATCAGCGCCGCACGCGCCTTCCGCCGGCTGACGAAGACGTGCGCGCCAAGGAAAATCGCAAGACCAAGAACGAGGACGGCAAGACCCATGGGACCCGGTTCCCATCAAAACCGGGCGGAGTAGAAGCCATGGGGGCCGCGATGGCAAGCGCGGTTGGAAGCGGTCAGCCGGGCCCTCGCGGGCGCTACCCGCCGCGCGCCGCGAGGTGGATCGCCTTGCGCACCCGCTGGTAGGTGCCGCATCGGCAGATATTCGTGATGACCGCATCGATCTCGCGGTCGCTCGGATCACGCCGCTCGGCCAGCAAGGCGGCGGCTGCCATGATCATCCCACTCTGACAGTATCCGCACTGCGGCACCTGCTCGGCGATCCACGCCTGTTGCAGCGGATGCCGTCGGTCCGGCGAGAGGCCCTCGATGGTCGTGATCCTGCGCGTCGCCGCCTCGCTCACCGGGAAGGAGCAGGAGCGCACCGCCGCGCCGTCGACGTGCACCGTACAGGCGCCACAGGCCGCGATGCCGCAGCCGTATTTCGTGCCGGTGAGGCCGAGTTGCTCACGGATCACCCACAGCAGGGGCGTATCCGGATCGACATCGACCGTCGCAACGCGTCCGTTGATGGTGAATTTGATCATGCGAGCCTCATGCAGACAGTCTCAGGCGAACGACAGGCCGGCGCTCGACAGCGGCAGTGAGCGCACGCGCCGCCCGGTCGCAGCGAAGATGGCGTTGCACACCGCCGCGTGGACCGGAACCGGACCGAGCTCGCCGGTGCCGCCCGGCTTCTCCTCGTTGGCAACGAAATGCACGTCGATCGTCGGCATCTCGGACAGGCGCAGCGGCTCGAACGCATCGAAATTCGTCTGCACCGCGCGGCCGCGCTCGAAGGTGACCTGCGTGCGCATGGCCGAGAGGCCCCAGACGCACCCACCCTCGACGTTGGATGTCGCAATGCCGGGATCGAGCACCTTGCCGCAATCGACCGCAAGGGTGAGCCGCCCGACCGTCACCTTGCGGTCGCGAACCGTGACCGCGGCGACGGCCGCGACGTAGCCGCCGAACGCTTTTGCGAGCGCGACGCCGCGGGCCGCGCCATCGGGTGCCGGACGCCCCCAGTTCGACGCCTTCGCGGCAAGATCGAGAACCTCGCGCGCACGTGCGTCAGCGCCGAGAAGCGAATGGCGGAACGTCACCGGGTCCTGCTTGGCCGCAGCGGCGAGCTCGTCAATGAAGCTCTCGACGACGAAATTGTTGGCGCCGTGGCCGGTGGTGCGCCACACCGACACGGGCACGTCGACCGCGAGCCGGTGCTGTTCGACCCGTTGGTTGGCAATCGCATAGGGAAGCTCCAGCAGTCCCTCGACCGCCATGGTGTCGAATTTTTCCGGCGGCGCCACCGGGTCGGTCCAATCCTTCACGCCCGGCAACATGCCGCGGGGGAAGATGTAGAGCATGTGGGAGGGCGACACGACGCGGTGAGCGAGCGCGGTCAGCATGCCGGAGGAGTCGAGCCTGCCGGAAATTCTGTGCAGCATCGCGGGACGGTAGAAGTCGTGCGTCATGTCCTCTTCGCGCGACCAGATCAGCTTGACGGGACGCTGTACGGCCATGGCGACGATCAACGTCTGCTTGACGAAATCGGCCAGCAGCCTGCGGCCAAATCCGCCGCCGATGAGCGTGCGATGGACGGTGATGCGATCGCCCGGCAGGCCGGTCACCTGAGCGGCGACAACCTGGGTGAGCTCGACGCCCTGGGTCGGCGCCCAGATCTGGCAGCGCCCCTCATCGACCCACGCCGTGCAGTTCATCGGCTCCATCGTAGCGTGCGCCTGGAATGGGACCTGGTAGGTCGCTTCCAGGGCGGGCCGGTCGGCGGCATCGCCCTTCGCGAGGTGGACGAAGAACGGACCCGCGGTCATCCGGTCCGCATAAGCCGGAGCAAGCGCGTCTTCGCTCGCGAGTTCGCTGCCGTCCGGGCCCCACCCCAGCTGCGCCCCGTCGAGCGCCTGACGCGCCTGCCAATAGGTCCTGGCGACGACCGCCAGCCCGTTCGGCACCGCCACGACGTCCAGCACCCCCGGCTTGGCGCGGATCGACTCGCGGTCATAGGCGGCAAGCTGTGCGCCGAAGCGGGGCGCGCAGCGCACCGCGGCGAGCACCATTCCGGGAAGCTTGACGTCGATGCCGAACTGCGCGCTGCCGTCGACCTTGCCGGGAATGTCCCAGCGCCGCTGCGCGCGGCCGGCGGACGGTGCCGTCGCGCGCGGCACCGGGTTGGCGGGAACCGCAAGCCGGGCGGCCTCAGCCGCGATATCCCCATAAGCGAGCCTGCGCCGGCCGTCCGGATGAAGGATATTCCCGTCATCCAATCTGACCGCATCGGGTGCAACCGCCCAGCGCGCCGCCGCGGCCGCGACCAGCATCTCGCGCGCGGCTGCGCCCATGCGGCGCATCAGGCCGTGGAACGATGACGTGCTCTGGCTGTTGCCGGTGAACATCCAGTCGAAGACCGGATCACGATAGGCCGGATCGAACGGCGCGAAGGCGATCCTCACCCGTTCGAGCGGCACGTAGAGCTCATCCGCGAGCGCCGCGGCGAGCGTCGTCGTCGTCCCCTGCCCCATCTCGGATTGCGAGGCGATCAGGGTGATCGCGCTGTCGGGCTCGATGCGCACCCATGCGGTCAGTTGCGCGGGCTCGGACGCTACGGTGAGCGCGTCCGCGTCGGCAATCCACGACGCCGAGAGCACCAGCGCCCCGCCTTTGAGCAGATCGCGGCGGCTGAGGCGCGCGATCGTAGGCTGCGCGCGGGCACGCGTCGACGTGGCTTCCATGGTGTCGTGAACCTCGCTACATAGTCGCGACCGCGCGCCGCCCGTGAGTGTCGCGCGATCAACCGTATGAAGCGCAATCCGCCGATTCAACGCACCAGTTAGTAAGTCGAGTGCTTGATCGCGCGGCGGGAGCACGCCGCATGAGCAACAGGCTTGCCAAGACGTTCAATTGTTCCACCGAGTTCACGCTTCAGCTGCTCGGCGGTAAATGGAAGACGGTCATCCTGTGCTATCTGTCGGTCGGGCCGCTGCGCTACACCGAGCTGCGCAAGCTCATGCCAGCGCTGAGCGACAAGGTGCTCACCCAGCGACTTCGCGAGCTCGTCGATGCCGGACTCGTTGCACGTGAGCGCGCCGGCAACGGACAGCCCGAAACCTACGCCCTTGCCGCCAAGGGCCGCTCGCTCAAGGCCGTTCTGACCGCGCTCTACCACTGGGGCGAAACGAATGCGGCGGCGTTCGGCGTCAGGGTCGGCCATCCGCTGCGCGATCTGCCCAAGCGCGAGCGCTGAACGGGCGGCCCGCCCGCTACCGCCATCGCGTCCTGTGGTATTGTCCGAGCCGGTTGGGTCGGCCCGAACATCGCTTTGCATGGGGGATCGGGACGCATCGCATGGGTCGCGTACAGGACAAGATCGCGCTGGTCACCGGTGGGGCGTCGGGGATCGGATTGGCGACGGCCGAGGCGCTCGCCGCGGAAGGCGCCAGGGTCGTCATCGGGGACATCGACCGCGCAGCCGCGGAGCGTGCCGCCGCGGCACTCGGATCGTGCGTGTCCTACCAGCCACTCGACGTCGCCCGCGAGGACGAATGGATCGCCGCTACCGACCGGATCGTGCGCGATTTCGGCAAGCTCGACATTCTGGTCAACAATGCGGGCGCCGCGCTGCTGCGGGACATCGAGGCGACCACAATCGAGGAGTGGCGCAGCCTGATGGCGGTCAACCTCGACGGGCCGTTCCTCGGCTGCAAGCATGCGATCCGGGTGATGAAGGAGCGCGGCGGCGGCGCGATCGTCAACCAGTCATCGATCGCCGGCCTGGTCGGCTTTCCGAGCCTCGCGGCCTATAGCGCCAGCAAGGGCGGCGTGCGGCTGCTGACGAAATCGGTGGCGCTCCATTGCGCCCGCCGCGGCTACAACATCCGCTGCAACTCGGTACACCCATCCTTCGTCGAGACGCCCATGCTCGAGGCGATGATCGCGGTGGCGCGCGACCCGGAGAAGATGCGAACGAACTGGACGACGGCGGCGCCGCTCGGCCGGCTCGCCCAGCCGGCCGAGGTCGCGCGCACGATCGTGTTTCTGGCCAGCGACGAATCCGCTTTCACGACCGGCGCCGAGATCGTGATCGACGGTGGCCTGACGGCGGCGTAGCGCATGATCCGGAAAACGCCTGCCCCGGCTTGATCCGGGGTTAACTCCCCGGCCGGTCGTGCACGGCCGGGAAGAACAGATCCTTCCAGCCCGCCGGCCTGAGCTTCAAGCTGCCGATGTCGGCCATGAAGGACGCATAGGTCATCACACCTTCGGGCGCGGCGGCATAGTGAGTGTCCGGATCATCGAGCATGCGCAGCATGTCGTTCTCGCTGGTCTTGACCTGCGCGAGCTCGATGTAGATGCGCGCCGCCTCGCGCTTGTTCGCGGCGATGAATGTCGCCGCATCGTCGACCGCGCCGACGAAGGCCGCGGAAAGCTTCGGATTGGCCTCGTAGAAGCGATTGGTTGCATACGACATGATGATGGTGAGCGCACCCAAGATGTCGGACGAGTTGACCACGCGACGAAAGCCCGGCTGGTCGTTTTCGATATAGGAGAACGGTGGCGAGGAGAAATGGGCGGTGATCTCGGTCTTGCCCGACAGCATGGCGGCGAGTGCATCGGGATGCGAGATGCCGACGGTGAGCGGATCGAGCCTGGCGTAGTTCTCCTTGCCAAATGCCTTGGCGGCCGCCATCTGCAGGACCACCGCGACGAACGACGTCTTGATGCCGGGCACCGCGATGCGGTCCTTGTCGGTGAAATCGGCGAGCGTCTTGACGTTCGGATTGCGGGTAATGAGCCACACCGAGCCGCCGCCAATGCCCGAAAGTCCGCGCACCTCGAGCTGCGCCACGGTCCGTGACTTGTCCCACAGGGTGAGGAAGCCCGGCACCCCGCCGGTTGCGATGTCGAGCGAGCCGGCCAGCATTGCGTCGTTGATGACATTGCCGCCGTCGATGACGCGATAGCTCACCTTGACGTCGCCGAGGCCTGCTGCCGCCGCGCGCTTCTCCACCAGCTTGAGCTTCTCCATGACGTAGAGGGGCAGATAATGAATGCCGAAGCCCCTGGACACGCGCAGCTCGGCGGTCTCCGCCCGCGCCGGACCCATCATGGTCGCGGCGGCTGCGACAGCCGCACAGGCCCAAGTCACCGTTCTTCGCGCAAGTGTCATGTTGCCCTCCTGCCGGCGCGGTCGCGGCGGAGAAACCTAACACGTCGGACGAAAGGCCATCGACACGGAAATGAGTAAGGCTACTGCGCGCAACCCAAGGGCCGTGCAACCCGAGGGCCATGACGCCCAGGCCAAAAATGCCGCCGAAAATGTCTTTGGAGATAAACCGGTGCCGTTCTGGTGCCGGCGAGCGGCCTAGGTCATGGGGAGCGGCTCAGGCCGCCCGGCCCCCGCGCGCGCGCGGGGCCATGGTGTGCGCCGCCCCGGTGCGCGGAATCTCGACTTCGATCTCGAGGACTGCGACCTCGTCACCGTGCTCGACCCTGACCTCGACCTTGTCGGGCGTGACATCGACGTGCTTGGCGATGACGCCCAGGATGTCCTCGCGCAGGACCGCGATCAGCCCCGCATGACCCGTGGCGCCGCGTTCGTGCGTCAGCAGGATCTGGAGTCGTTCGCGCGCGAGTGGCGCGGATCGACGACCAGCCAGGAGGCTGAAGAATTTCATGCGGCCCTCCTGCCGAAGAGCTTCGTGAGCAGAGTGTTGCGATCCGTCGGGATCGTCATCGCCACCGATTCCCCGTTCAGCCGTCGGGCCGCATCGATGTAGGCACGCGCCGGTGCGCTTCCTGCACTGCTCATCGTCACCGGCGCACCCAGATTCGAGGCACGCAGGACCTCTTCGCTCTCCGGAATGATGCCGAGCAACGGAATGGACAGGATCTCAAGCACGTCGTCGATGCTCAACATGTCGCCGCGGCCGGCCCGTACCTTGTCGTAGCGGGTCAGCAGGAGGAGCTTCTCCATCCGCTCGCCCTTCGTGGCCTTGACGGTCTTGGAATCGAGCAGGCCGATGATGCGGTCGGAATCGCGGACCGACGATACCTCGGGGTTGGTGACGACCACGGCGAGATCGGCATAGCGCATCGCCAGCGTCGCGCCGCGCTCGATGCCGGCGGGGCTGTCGCAGATCACCCAGTCGAACCGCTCGCGCAGCTCCCCGATGCAGCGCCGGACGCCTTCTTCCGAAAGGGCGTCCTTGTCGCGCGTCTGCGAGGCCGCGAGCAGATAGAGCGTCTCGATCCGCTTGTCGCGGATCAGCGCCTGTTGGAGGCGCACGTCGCCGTTGGCGACGTTGATCAGGTCGTAGACGACCCGGCGCTCGGCGCCCATCACGAGATCGAGGTTGCGCAGTCCAACGTCGAAATCCACGACGACCACGTTCTGCCCGGTCTGCGCCAATGCGGCACCGAGGGCGGCCGTTGATGTCGTCTTGCCGACGCCACCCTTCCCCGACGTGACGACTAGGACTTCCGCCATTTTCCAGCCTCCTTATCGGTCGTCTGATCAAGCGATGCGATCTTGAGCTCGTTCCCCGAGAGCCAAGCCTGCACCGGCTTTTGCCGCAGGTGGGACTCCGTGTCCTCGGTCACCTTGTAGTAGCCGCCGACCGCAATGAGTTCGGCCTCGAACCGGCGACAGAACACGCGCGCGCCTTCATTGCCGTAGGCTCCCGCCAGAGCCCTTCCCCGCAACGCCCCGTACACATGGATCGAGCCGGCCGCGATTACCTCCGCACCCGAGGCGACCGAGCCGAGAATGATGACGTCCCCGTCGGAATTCATCACCGTCTGGCCGGAGCGCACCGGCGTCTCCACCAGCAGCGAGGGCACCTGCGGGTGTGGACCGGTGCGCGGCGCGGCCTTTTCGGGCTCGTCCTCGGACGAGCCCGTCCGCCGCGAGATCGCCTCGACCGCCTCGACCGAGCCGGACGTGCGTCCGCCTGTCAGCAGCGGCGGCAGGGTTTCATCGATGATCGCCGGGTCGGCTCCCTCGATGCCGAGGATACGGATGGCGCGGGTCTTGAGCTCCGCGATCACGTTCGCGGCGTCGGCTTTCTCGAATGCAAGGCCGGCAAGATCGAGGATCAGGGGCTTGCCGGCGAAGAACCCGGGAGAGCGCGTGAGCCACTGGTCGAGCTCGGCCAGCCAATCCGGAAGCGGCAGCTCGGGCTTGAGCACAAGCGCCAGAAAGTTACGACCGCGGAACCGGAACGAGTGGCGTGGAGTGCGGGTTGCTATTGTCACGGTAGCGTTTCCGCTGGTTTCTGAGGGTGCAGCAGATGACAAGATCGTTAAGGAGTAGTTAACGAATGGTTAATTGGCCCTCCGAAGCCACGTTTTAACGGATGCGCCGCAACATCGAAGGTCCATCGCACGCCACGCATTCACGACATTACTTGCACGATTCGATTCGTACGAGAGAATGGAGACATAAAAGCGGTCTCCGGCGGCGGTACTTCTCCATCTTTTAATCAGCCGCACGCGCACGCGCGCGATTGCCATACGACGCGAATCATGAGTGAGCGCGCCCGCGCAATCGACGGCCGTCTCGGTCAGCACTTGGAGCGAATTTTTTGGGCGGGACCGCCGGCGCGAGTCGGAGATGCAAACCGCCGCGACGTTACAGACCCGGACCGAGGCCGCCTCACCGCACGGTGCGTCAGGATACCAGGTCGGCGACCCCGATTCGGCGGAGGCGGCGTCGGCCGCGTGGTCTCACGCGCCCTCGGCCTCGTCGGCAAGGGACTTGCGATAGCCGAACGCCCAGGCGAGCGCCTGCACGACGAGCAAGAGCCCGCCCACCATGGCAAGCACGATGAGCGACGCCTCGTCGACGAAGGTCGCGTAGCTGCCGCCCGACATGGTGAGCGCCAGCCGGAAGCTCGCCTCCAGGCGATCGCCCAGCACCAGGGCGAGCAGCAGCGGCGCCATCTCGTATCCGAACTTGCGCAGCACGTAGCCGACGCCGCCGGACAGCACCATGATCCAGATGTCGGAGACCGACGAATTGACGCTGTAGACGCCGATCACCGAGATGATGAGGATGATCGGGACGAGCCACATGTAGGGAATGCGCAGCAGGTTCACGAAGATCCCGACCAGCGGCAGGTTCAGGATCAGGAGAATCGCGTTGCCGATATACATGCTGGCGACGAGGCCCCAGAACACCTCCGGATGATCCTTGAGCAGCAACGGTCCCGGCTGCACGCCGTGGATCGTCAGCGCCGAGAGCAGGATGGCGGTCGCCGGGATCGACGGAATCCCGAGCGCGAGCAGCGGGATCATGGCGGTGCCCGTCACCGCGTTGTTGGCGGTTTCGGGCCCGGCAACGCCTGCGATCGCTCCCTTGCCGAACTGCTCCGGATGCTTGGAGAAGCGCTTCTCCACCGCATAGGACACGAAGGTCGACACCACGTGGCTCACGCCCGGAATGATCCCGAAGATGAAGCCGATCGCCGAGGCGCGGCCGACCGCGGGCGCCGACTCGCGCAGGTCGTTCCAGCGGGGGATGAGGTCGCGCAGCTTCGGCTGGATCGCCTTGATGGCTTCCGTCCTTTCGAGATTGATCAGGATCTCGGAAATGCCGAACAGCCCGATGGCGAGCGCCGTGAACGACAGGCCGCCGGCGAGATCCGCGTTGCCGAACGTGAAGCGGGCCGTGCCGGTCAGATTGTCGAGGCCGATGGTGCCGACCGCCAGCCCGAGCACCAGCATGGCGGCGGTCTTGACGCGCGAGCCGGCGGACACGATCGAGATGACGCTCAGCGCGAGCAGGATCAGCACGACCTCGACGGACGGCCCGATCGCGACCATCACCTTCGCGAGCGGCGGCGCGATGAACATGAGGCCGAGGATCGAGACGGTGCCGCCGATGAAGCTGCCGAGCGCCGAGATCATAAGGGCCGGCCCGGCGCGGCCCTGGCGCGCCATCTCGTAGCCGTCGATGCAGGTCACGACCGAGGCGGCCTCGCCTGGAATCCGCACCAGGATCGACGTGGTCGAGCCGCCATACATCGCGCCGTAGAAGATGCCGGTCAGCATGATGATGCCGATGGTCGGCTCGAGCCCGAAGGTCAGCGGCAAGAGCAGCGTCATGCCGGCGAGCGGCCCGAGGCCCGGCAGCACGCCCACGATCGTGCCCCAGAGGCAGCCGATGAAGCAGTAGAGCAGCCCCTTCCACGACAGGGCGACTGCGAATCCCGCGACCAGTTGCTCGAAGCCCGTCATCCCGCGAAGATCCCTTCCCATGGGCCGGCGGGAAGCTGCAGGCCCAGCAGCACCTCGAAGAAGTACCAGCACATCACCATTCCGATGGCGGCGGAGGCGACCGCGAGCCAGATCCGCGTCTTGGCGATGAGAACGAGCAACGCTGCGCCGAACAGGCCGAGCGTGCCATAGGCGCCGAGCGGCTCGAACAGCGGCGGAATGGCCAGCATGGCCGCGAACACGATCAGAACGTCGAGGTGACCGAATTCGACCGGCTTGCCCTCGGTGCGCTCGCGCAGATGCCCGAGCGCAATCGCCGATGCGAACAGCACCAGCGCGACGCCGAGCACCAAGGGAAAGAATCCGGCACCCGGCAACCCAATCGTGCCGAGATCGAGCAGCGCCGATTGCCAGACGAAGGCGACGCCGACGACGGCAAGCGCGCAGGCAACCGCCAACCCGCCCCGGCGGGCGCCGATTGCCACCGGCATGAAGCTGCGCCGGGCCACCGGCGGTGAGGCGTCAGATCCATCACTCATGTCCGTTGATCGTCCGTTGGGCGCACGCCAACGGCGCGCAATTGGTCATCGATGCGAGACTGCGGCCCCTCGCGCAGCCTCCGGCGGCAAGCCGCAAAGTGGAATCGCGCCATCCCGAGCGGCCGGCGGCCGGCTCGGGACGACGCGGAAACGGCGCTATAGCTCGGTTCAGTCGGGCCGGGCGGCTTCTATTGCTTCTTCAAGCCCAGATCGGCCATCACCTGTGCGAGCCTTGCGTCGTCGCCCGCGATCAGCTTGCCGAAGTCGTCGGACGACAGATAGGCCGGCATGAAGCCGATCGCCTTGCCCGCGTCCTTGAACGACTGCGACTCGACCGTCTTCCTGATCGCATCCTGGAGCTTGACGATGATTGGCTTCGGCACGCCCTTCGGGACCGCGATGCCGCGCCACATGTCGAGCGACACGTTGTAGCCAAGCTCCTGCGCGGTCGGCGCGTCCGGGAAGATCGGGTCGCGCTTGGATCCGAGCACTGCGAGCACCCGCAGATCGCCGCTCTTGACGTGCGGCACGACTGCGGCCGGAAGCTGCACCACACCCTCGATGCGGCTGCCGAGCAGGTTGACCACCGCCTGCCCTTCGCCGAATGGCACGTCGACCACCTTGGCGCCGCCGGTGATGAACAGCGCCGAGGAGGAGAAATGCGTATGGCTGCCGGCGCCGGAATTGCCGATGCGAACCTTGCCGGGATTGGCCTTGGCGTATTCGACCAGCTCCTTCAGCGTCTTCCACGGCGCGTCACTGCGCACCGCGAGCACCGGTGTCTCCACGCTCACGCGTGCGACCGCATCGAACGCCGTGTAGTCGAACTGCAGGACGCCGGAATGGTAGGTGGTCGAGATCGAATTCGAATTCCAGATGATGGCGTAGCCGTCGGCCTTCTGCTGCTTGACGTGATTGTAGCCGATCGCGCCGCCGCCGCCGGTCCGGTTCACGACCGGCACTGGCACGCCGAGGACCTTGGCCATCCCGTCGGCAAGATATCGCGCGGTGACATCGGCCGCGCTGCCGGCCCCGAACATGACGGTCATCTCGACCGGCTTGTGTCGCGGAAACTGCTCCTGCGGCTGCTGCTTCATTTGCGGCTGCTGCGCATAGGCCGGCGCCGCGACGAACAAGGCGGCCGCAAAAAACAGACCTCGTCCGATCGGACGCATGACTTCCTCCATTCACGAGTTGGGTTGGCGAACTGCGGCGACCTCCCGTCGGCGCGACTCGCTGTTGGTCATCACCGTCCGGCCAGATTCTCCAGCCGACGCGGCGCCTCGGCCGAGCCGAACTCCCGCGCTTTCTCGTACCATCGTCGTGCCTTTTCGACATCGGGCGCGATGCCGCGGACGCCGAGCCTTGAAAGCACGGTGGGATCATAGGTCGCACCCATTGAGAGCGCGCCGGTGGCGTCGCCGGCTTCCGCAGCGCGCTGGAACAGCACGCGTGCCGTCACCACGTCGCCGCTGGCGACGAACTGCTCGCCCTGCTTCAGCAGCACCTGCAGCTCCTCGCGATCGATCGTGGCAACCGGCGGTCGCGGCGCCGGATTTGCTCCGGGGGGCGTCATCGCGACGCCGATTGTCTCCTTCGAGACGCCCCGCGACGGACTGGCGGCAGCCTCGAACGAAGGGGCCGGCGGGGGCGGCGGCGCAGGCTGCGTCTGCACCGGGAACGGCGGCGGTGTCGGGGCGGGCGGCGCCTGCACCGGGAACGGCGGCGGCGCCGGCGGCGAGTGTGCGGCCTGGCGCGCGGGCGCCTGAGGTGGCGGTGGCGGTGGCGGCGGCTGCGGCGCCTCGCTCGGCGGCGACATCTGCATGGGCGGCATCGGCGCGATCTGGCTCTCGCTCGCCGCCAGTCGTGGTCCCCGCTTCATCCCCGCATCGGAGCCTGCACCGGCAAAATAGTAGACCAGAACGTAGGCGATCGGCGCCGCGATCGCGCAAGCGATGAACACGCGCAGCACCGCGCCGAGATGGTTCGTGCGATCGCGCATCGGCGGCGGCGGCATGAACGACGGCTCAAGCGACCGCGGCACGCGGTAGCCGTCGATGTATGTGTCGTCCTCGGGGGTCCGCAGGCCGCGCACCGGCGGAAGCTGGCTTGCGCGCGGCAGACGGTCGCCCGCGTCAGCACGCTCGCGCCTCAGATAGTGCAGGCTCGATTCCAGCCGCCGCAGGTCATCGTCGTAGCCGCCGTCGTCGGCGTTCTCGTCGAGGATGTCGTCCGCATCGTCGCGCTCGGACAGCGACACGACGCGGTCGTCGGCTTTTCCACGCGAACGCTCATGTGGTCCGAGCGGCGCGAGCGGTGCTTCGTGGCGATCGTCGCGGTCGTCGCCCGGCCTGGTTTCCAGCGGCGGCTCCTGCAACTTCTTTGCCGGGCCTGCCGGACGATCGGACTCGTTGCCGGTCTTCGGCTCGCCGAGGCGGTCCCGCACTCTCTTGGGCGCATAATCCGATATTCGGATCGGATCGAATGGCCGTCCCGATGGGGTACTCATGACAGACACTCCCCTGCCGCTGTCTGTTATTTATTGACGCGCAGGTGGGGCGCCCATGGTTCTCGTCCCATTCGCCCCACCCAGGCCGACCCGTCTGCTCTCGATTGACTGCTCGCGGTCCGGTGCGTCCCCTATTTCAAAGTCGCAAGGCAACTCCGTCATCGCCGTCGTTGTGCGGGCTGGCTGTCCCGCCATTCGAGGAACTGGCGGAACAATGCCTCGCGCTGCTGCTGGCTGAGATTCACCCCGCCCGATCCGGTCGTCCTCAGGAACGCCTCGAACTCGCCGTTCGAAGCCTGGTTCGTGGATTGCCCATTCAGACGCTTGAGCGCGTCTTCCGCAACGCTCCACCGCGTCCAGCCCGGCACGGTGGCGGCGAGATTGACGTCGCGCCACTTGGGATGACGGGGCGGCTGCTGGAACTTGTCCCACTTGGCGAAGAGGGAGTCGACGAATCGCTCCACACGCCGGTAACGGTCCGTGGCTTTCGGCCAGTTGAACACCGCGAGCACCGCCGGCACCGCGATGGTATCCACGCGGCCGCCTTCCGGCACCAGAGTCGGGTATTCCTTGGGCGTGAACTCGCCGACCGTGTAGTAGTCCGCGAAGGTCTTCGAGAACGGGATCGGCACGAGGTGCAGACCCGAGTTCGGCGGAATCTTCGCGAAGAAGTCGATCGGCTTGCCGATCACGCGGACGAGTGCGGCGAGCTCGCCGCTCTTGAGCTTCTGCAGCGCGGTCGG
>Ga0126384_10000040_pt1 | contig 45918 bp, 43 predicted proteins | sample PanSoiMetPlot_36_FD_92543 | JGI IMG/M metagenome (GOLD analysis project Ga0126384, IMG submission 92543) | Tropical forest soil microbial communities from Panama - MetaG Plot_36 | ecosystem: Environmental > Terrestrial > Soil > Tropical forest > Bulk soil | place: Panama | collected 2016-02-17 | reverse complement strand
GTCGAGGTCGGCATCCTGACCTGCACGGCGCGCGCCAGTACCGGCTACATCGTCACATCGACCAAGTACCTGCGTTGCCGCTTCGTGCGCTCCGGGCGCGATGAGTTCTATCGGGGTTCGATTGCCAAATTCGGCCTCGATCTCGGCAGCACGCAGCACACGACCATGACCTGGGCGGTGCTGGCACCCACCACCAATCTGCCGCGGCGGTCGCTCAGCGGCGATTATGGCGGGGTCGGTGCGGAGGCGACCGCGGGCTACGGTGTCGGCGCCAACGCCCTGATTGGCGGGTCAAGCCGCGGCATCATCCTGCAGCCGTTGAGCGTTGAGGTGCAGACCGGCTTCAATCTCGCGGCCGGCGTGACCGCACTGGCGCTGCGCGCCGACTAAGTTGGCGCCAACGGTGCTCACACCGAGACGGTGGTGACGGCGGCCGGGCAACGCGCTCCGGGGCACGCGATGGGGCAGCCGGGAGAGCCACCGCGTGCACCCGAAAGGGGGCGCGCGGTTAGTCGAAAAAGCGCCGCTCGTGACGGTGCCACCAGCCGCAGCGCGGTCCCTCGCAATGCCAGGCCCAGTAGTTGCCGCGCGGCCGCACCGGCCGGCAGCTGGTGCGGCGCTCGCCGCGCATGTAGTGCCAGCCGCGGTCGTCGCGGATGCACACGAATGTGGCGACTTTGGTGATCAGGGACTGTGCGTCGGGCGCTTGTCCACCGCCGATGGGTGCGGCACTCGAAGGGCCTGCCAACAGCGTCGCGGCGCCAAGCAGGACGGCACTGGCCAGAAGCGATTTCATAGTGTGCTCCAATCGTTGTTGCTGTGCCCCCGTAAGGGTCGCCTGAAAACGCCAGGTGCTGGCGTTCGTTCCGGCGGCGGCCGCCCGCGACCTGCGATCGGCCGCGATAGTTGCGGACAAACAACAACTTGCCCCGCGCCAAAATTTTTTGCGAGCGCTTCGGCTCACATGCGTTTCGCCGTCTCGCGCAGCACAAACTTCTGGATCTTGCCGGTGCTGGTCTTGGGAATTTCCGCAAACACGATGAAGCGCGGACACTTGTAGGCGGCAAGGCCGGCGCGGCAGTGTGCGGCGATTTCCTCCTCGGACGCGGTCATGCCGGGCTTCAATTCGATGAAGGCCGCCGGCGTCTCACCCCACTTTTCATCGGGCTTGGCGACCACCGCACAGGCGGCCACCGCCGGGTGCTTGTAGAGCACCTCCTCGACTTCGATCGATGAGATATTCTCACCGCCGGAGATAATGATGTCCTTGGAGCGGTCCTTGAGCTGAATGTAGCCGTCGGGATGGACGACACCGAGGTCGCCGGAATGGAACCAGCCGTCGGCAAAGGCGGCAGCCGTCGCCGCCGGGTTCTTAAGGTAGCCCTTCATGACGATGTTGCCGCGGAACATGACCTCGCCCAGGGTCTGGCCGTCGGCCGGCACCGGCGCCATGGTCGCGGGGGTGAGCACTGTCAGATCCTCAAGCGCGGTATAGCGCACGCCCTGTCGCGCCTTCAGCGCCGCCTGCTCGCCAGCCGGTAGCTTAGTCCACGACTGGTGCCATTCGTTGACCACGGCCGGCCCGTACACCTCGGTCAGGCCGTAGACGTGGGTGACGTTGAAGCCCGCCTGCGCCATCGCCGCCAGCACGGTTTCGGGCGGTGGCGCCGCCGCGGTCACGAACTCGACCTGGTGCGGCAGCGGCCGCCGCTCGTCGGGCTGAGCGTTGAGCAAGGTCGACATCACAACCGGGGCGCCGCACAGGTGCGTGACGCGGTGCTCGGCAATGGCGGCAAACATCGCCTGGGCCCGCACCCAGCGCAGGCACACATGCGTGCCGGCGACCAGCGACAGGGTCCAGGGGAAACACCAGCCGTTGCAGTGGAACATCGGCAGCGTCCACAGATACACGGGATGGCGCCCCATGCCGGTGGCCAGCGTGTTGGCGTAGCACATCAGCGCCGCGCCGCGATGGCTGTAGACCACGCCCTTGGGGTTGCCCGTGGTCCCGGAGGTGTAGTTGAGCGTGATCGCGTCCCATTCATCATCGGGCATGCGCCAGTCGAAGGCGGGATCGCCGCCGGCAATGAAGTCCTCGTACTCGATGGCGGACAGGCGCTCGGCGGTCTGCGGGAATTGGCGGTCGTCATAGTCGATGACGAGCGGCCTGACCTTGGCTTGGGCCAGGGCCACGCGCATCGCCGGCGCAAACTCGCGGTCGCAGATCACGACCTTGGCATCGGCATGGTCGAGCTGGAAGGCGATGACGGCAGCGTCGAGCCGCGTGTTCATGGCGTTGAGGACCGCGCCGAGCATCGGCACCCCATAGTGGGCCTCAAGCATGGGTGGGGTATTGGCGAGCATCACCGACACGGTATCGCCGGCGCCAATGCCGGCGGCGGCCAGCGCCGATGCCAGACGACGGCTGCGGCGGTAGAGCTCGGCGTAGCTGTGGCGCTCGCTGCCGTGGATCACGGCCGGATGCTCGGGGTAGACGGCGGCTGCGCGCGCCAGGAACGACAGCGGCGAAAGGGGCTGGAAGTTGGCGGCGCACTTGTCGAGGTGTTGGCGATAGGGATTGGCGGACATGAGACGAAAAACCTCCAAGCCGAGACGGTCAAGGTGCCATACCGCCGGGCGCAAACAAGTCGACCGACCGGCCGCCACACAACGCCGATAAGGCGAGCACCCGGCGGTGCCATCGATCTCGAATTGTGCTCGACTAAGAGCAATCAAGTAAATTCATTTGCTCACCCCCGCAAACCTGTGGAAAACTGCGACGCTGACCGGGCGTTGGGGGCGATGGCCTGGGTCAGTCTGCGGCAAATCGACCGGCGGAACGGGAGAGCGCGGAATGGGGGAAGCAGCTGAGGTCGCCGGCCGCAGAGGTCGGCGTCAAGGTCTCATAGAGCGTCTGGCGGAACTCGAAACGGGGTTGCCTTCGGCCCGGGCGGGATTGGGGGCTCTCGCCACGGTCAGCGGGTTGGGACGGTTTTTCGCGCTCGGCCTCGTCGCCGGGCTGCTGGTCGGTGGGGCGGGGTATGGTGCGCTGTTGGCGACCGCCGCAACCTCGAGCGCGCTGCATGATGGTCCGGCGTTGCCGCACCTGGAACGCGCCGGCGTCGAACCGGCGCCGCCGAGCCTCGATCTGGCGGTCGCACGCACCGGGCACTGGAGCCGCGTGCCGCTGCTCGTGACCGGGCTCGCCAAGCCCGGTGAGGCCTACATCATCCTGCGCAACTTGCCCGAGGCGGCATGGTTTTCGCACGGCGAGCGCCGCGATGAACATACCTGGGCATTGGCGACCGCCGATCTCGACGAGTTACAGCTGACCTTGCGCGATGCGGTACCCGAAGCCTTCACGGTCGGCATCGAGGTGGTCGATGGCAACGCGGCGGTCGTGGCCGAGACCACGGCGCAGGTGCACCTCTTCGGTGCTCCCGCCATCGCCGACGCGGCCCCTGCTGCGGTCGCAGACCCCCTGGCAAAACCCGAGCGGGTGGCCGTGGCAGCCCGGCCCAAGACGGAGATCGCCCAGCACGATTGGCGGACGGGCACCTTGACGCGGCAGTTCGTGGCGCGCGAAGCCTTGCCGAAAGCCCCGCTCGCCGCGGCGCCGCCGGATCCGGCCAAGAGCGGGGCCGGCCCGGCCCCCCCACCGCTGCCGCGGCCGGACGGCATGAGCGCGCTGGGCGCGATCTCCCACGAGCCCACGACCGGACGCTGGCTGTGGTGGAAGCTACCCTCGCCGCTGCAGTTGGCCTTCACCCCCAGGAGCGAACCAGGGCGCTAGCGCCGTGCCTGCCAGCGCCGCCGCGTTGGCGGGGCGGCGCCCTCCCCCTGGGGTTCAGCGCCAGGTTTAGGCGACGTGAGCGGCCGCGCGCAACACCATCAAAGCCCGGCAAGCATCCGGTCCCCACCACCGGGGGTGGTGGAGATTGGGGCTACGCGCGCCAAGCGGCGTGTTCCGGCAGCCCAGTGTCCCCCGCGCAAACCGGCCCGAGCCGGCGGCTCAGGTCCACCCCGCGCCGCCGTGCGGGGCCGTTTTCGCCTCGGTTTGGGCCTCCCCTACCCAACAGGCAAGATTTTAAGTCCACTTTGGTCTGATAACCGATGGCCGCCTTTCGGCGTATTGGAAGGTGGGACCATCCAAGAGTACTGGTCATGTCCGCAAACATCCTGCCGCGTTTTGCGGTGCCCCTGACCCCGATCCGGGAGTGGTGGCAAAGCCTCGAGCGCGCGCGCAAGCTCACCGCTGCGGTGTCGCTGGCGGTGGTTTGCGGGGTCGTCTATGCCTGTGCCTTTGTGGCCAGCCAGATCGAACAGGCGTTCTGTCACAAGGCAGCGGCGAGCACCGCCTTGTACATGGACAGCTTCGTCGAACCCCTGGTGCAGGAGCTCACCACCAACGCTTCGCTCTCGGCCGAGAACCGCCAGACCTTGGAGCGTCTCTTGTCGCCGGCTTCGATCGGCAAGCCGGTCGTCGCCTTCAGGATCTGGCTCGGCGATCGCGTCGTGTTCAGCAACCAGAGCGAAATCGTCGGCCGGCGCTTTCCCGACAATGCCGACCGGGAACGCGCCTTCCTGGGGGACGTGGTCGGCAAATTTGAGCTCAATGGCGAAGAAGACGTGCAGGAGCGCGCACTCAAAGCGCCGATCCTCGAAGTCTATGCGCCGATCCGGCAGACCGGCACCAATCGCATCATCGCGCTCGCCGAAACCTCCGAGCTGGCGGTGGATCTGATGCGCGAGATCCGGGCCGCGCAATACGCCAGCTACGTCGTCATCGCCAGCACCGCCATCGGCCTGCTGCTCGTGCTGTTCAGCCTCACCGACGGCTTGCACATGCGGATCGGTGAGCTGGCGCTGCAACGGGCGGCGCATGAACAGTTTCGCAAGCGCATGTTCAAGGCCAATGGCCACGTGCTCGAGATGAACGAGCGCAATCTGCGGCGCCTTGGCCAGCAACTGCATGCCGGGCCGCTGCAACTCGCGGCCCTGGCCCTGCTCAAACTCGATGCGCTGTGCGATCAGGAGGGCGGGCTCGACAATCTTGCCTCGACTCGGGCCGCCGATATCGATGTCATTCGCAAGGCGCTCAAGGATTGCCTCAGTCAAATTCGCAACGTTTCGGCCGGGCTCGCGCCGTCCGAGATCGAGAGCCTGTCGTTGGCCGAGGCCATCAGCACCGCCGTCTGCCTTTACGAACTGCGCACCGCCATGGCGGTGAGCTGCGATTTCCGCGATTTGCCCGAGGCGGCGCCCTACCCCTTGAAGGCGTGCCTCTATCAATTCGTCGAGCAGAGCCTCGCCAGCGCATTGCGGCACACGGCGGGTGAAAGCGTGCACCTCAGCGCCACCGGCAGCGAGGCGCTACGCATCGAGATCGCCTATGAGACGGAGCTGTCGCGGTCATCGTCCTGGCTGACCGAGGATATCGAACTGAGCAGCGAATCCCTGCGGCATCAGATCGAGGCGCTCGGCGGCACACTGGTGGTACTCTCTCCCGAGCACGGGCGGCTCGAGATCTGCGCCAGCTTTGGACTTGGCGATATGGGAAATACCAATGGCTAGGCCGATCCGCGTCGCCGTCGTCGATCCCTATCCGATTTTTCGCGAAGCGGTGGTGCAAACGATCACCCGCTGTCCGGAGCTGTTGCTGGTTGCCCAAGGCGCCACCGCGGCCGATGCCCGCGCCGCCGTGCGCGAGGCAGAGCCGGACATTCTGCTGATCGACATCTCCATCCCCGAAGGCGGCATCGAGGCTGCGATCGGCATCGCCAAGGCCGGTTCGTCCTGCAAGCTGGTCGTACTGACGGCGCTCGACGACGTCATGAGCGTGTCCAAGGCGTTGGCCGCCGGCGTCAAGGGCTACATCCTCAAGGGCGTCAGCGGTACCGAGCTGGTGGCCGCCATCAAGACCATTGACGGCGGCTTGCCGTTCGTGACGCCGGATTTGGCCTCGCGGCTGCTGACCGATGCCCGGGGCGGGGCGCTGCTGCCATTGCGCGAAGCCAAGCTCAAAGCGGCGCTCAGCTACCGTGAGCAGCAAATCCTCAATCACGTGTCGAAGGGACTGACCAACAAGGAGATCGCCGACCGGCTTGGCCTCACCGTCGGCACCATCAAGCACTACGTCACGCAGCTCTTCAAAAAGATGAACGTCCGCAACCGGCTGGAGGCCATCCAGGCAGCGCAGAAGTCCGACCTGACGTGAGTGGCGGGTAGCGCTAGCGGCCGAGCGCCCTGGCCAGCGCCCGAGCGAGATCGCCCGCCGGGCGCACGCTGATGCGCTCGAGCCCGAGCCAAGCCGCCATCAAGCGGAGCTCGGCGGCCAGAGGGTCGACCAGGGACAATGGCGCGGTCGGCTCGCGATGGGCGGCCTCGACCCGCAATAGAGCGTGCGCGCGGTCCGCCTTGAGATCGACGCGCGCCACAATCCGATCGCCGAGCAGGAACGGCAGCACGTAGTAGCCGTGCGTGCGTTTGGCGCGCGGCGTATAGAGCTCAAGCCGGATGCGGGCGCCAAACAGAACTTCGGCGCGTTGGCGCTGCCAGATCAAAGGATCGAACGGGGCCAGCAGCGCCTGCGCCGCCAGCCGCCGCGGCAGTCGCGCGTCCCGTGCCAGGTAAGCAACGGCAAAGCCGGGCTCGACCGAGGTCAAAAGCAGCTCGCCGGCTTCCAGCAGCTCGGCAATGCGCAGCTTGGTGTCGGCGACCGGCAGGCGAAAGTAGTCGCGCAGGCAACGCTCGCTGGCGATACCGAGCGCGCCGGCCGCAACGCGGACCAGATGGCGCTGCGCATCGTCCTCGCGCGGCGTAGGGGCTGCGACCACCGCCGGCGGCAGCACCCGTTCGCTGAGATCATAGGCACGCTCAAAGGTGTCGTGGCGCGTGTGGGTGGTGACCTCGCCGGTCCAAAACAGCCACTCGAGCGCGCGCTTGCCGTCCGACCATCCCCACCAGCCGCCGTCCCCCTTGTGTTGGTGGGAAAGTTCGCTGGCCTTGAGCGGACCGCGCTCTGCGATCTCCCGGCGTACGTCGTCGATCAGGTCGCGGCGTTCGTGGGCAAACGTGGCGAGCTCCTTATAGATGCCTTCACCGCGGCCGGCGCGCGCCATGCGCCAGCGCAACATCGGTTGCAAGGCCACGGGCAGCAGGGAAGCCTCATGGCCCCAGTACTCAAACAGCCGGCGCTTGTGGCCGCCGTAGGCCAGGGCGTCGAGATCCGCCCGCGCGTAGGCGCCAAGGCGGGAGAACGGCGGCAAGGTATGGGCGCGTGTCAAGACATTGACCGAATCGATCTGCACCACGCCGAGGCGATCGATCAGGCGTTGCAGCCGGCGCTTGTCGTTGTCATCGCGGCGCGGTTCGCCAAACCCCTGGGCGGCGAGCGCGATGCGCCGGGCCTCGGCCAGCGAGATCAGCGCCCGCCGCTGGCGCACCGGGGCGGTGCCTTGGCTTCGGCGCGGCAGCGCTGGCCGGGCCGCAGGGGGGATCAGGGGCGGCATGGGTCTCCTCGCTCACCGGCAACGCCCTCGGAGCTTGCCGCGGCGAGAAGCGAAAATCCAGCAAGGCGTTGCCGCCAGCGATCCATGGACTGGGCCAGGCCTCGACGCTGAGGTCATAGCTGCGCAAGGTGGTGCCATAGACGTTGCGGTTGCCGGCGGCGAGGCGGCCGGGGAGTTGTGCGGCGACATCAAACCTCAAGCCGGCTTGCTGCAGTAAGCCTCGAGCCGGTAGCCGTCGGGATCGAAGACGAAGGCGGCATAATAGTTCTCGCCATAGTCTTGTCTGAGGCCCGGCTGGCCGTGGTCGCGTCCGCCGGCAGCGACGGCAGCGGCATGAAAGGCATCGACGCTGGCGCGGGTCGGCGCCTCGAAACAGAAGTGGAGCCCGGAGCGGTCGTCGGCGGGGACCGGGCGGTCGCTGGCGCCAATCCACAAGGCGACCGCATCGGCGCCGTAGCCCAGCGACGTCGCCGACTGGCTGAGGCACCTGTAGCCAAGCGGCTGCAAGGCCCGATCATAGAAGCGTTTCGAGGCGGCAACGTCTCGAACGCCGATCGATACGTGATTGATCATTGTCCTACTCCTGGTCGGCTGCAATCGCCTCAGCTTGCCAGCGTGGTGGCGTCGGGACTTGGCAAAAATTGCGCTGTTGCTGCCGGCGAGCGTGCTGTCGGCGCGGGCATCAGGCGGCGGCGCGATATTGCCGTGGCGACAGGCCGAATTCGGCGCGGAAGCTGCGGATGAAATTGGAGAGATCGTCGAAGCCGACGTCGAGCGCAATGTCGGTGATGGCGGTGCGGCTGGTGGCGAGGCGGCGGGCCGCATCGCGCAAGCGCGCCCGCAGCAACCATTGATGCGGCGTCACGCCGGTAATCGCCTTGAAGGTGCGCAGGAAGTGGTAGGGGCTCATGTTGGCCGTCTCCGCCAGCTCGGTCAGCCGGTGCGGGCGATCGATGGCGGCGCTCAGGTGTCGCACCACACGGGCGACCGCGGCGTGATGCTGGCCTAATGGCCGTTCGCGTCCGCCGTCGATGGTGGCTTCGATGATGGCACCGGCGACTTCGAAGGCGATCTCCTCGATCGCCTCGCCCTTCTCAAGCGCCAGGATTGCGCGCGTCACCAGGTTTGCGTGGGCGCGAAGCGGTGGCAGGGCGTGGCGCTCAAAGACGGGGTGGGTGGCGCCGGCGTCGTGCGCCAGGGCGGCAATGATGGCCGGATCGAATTGGAAGGATAGACAGCGATCTCCCTCACCATGGTGGTGTGAGCACTCGAACGGTTCGCCATGGTTCAACAGAAACCATGCGCCCGGTGCCAGCAGCGAACAGCCGCGGCGGCTGCGGCAGGCAAAGGTGCCCGCCAACACCAGAGAAATCGAGGTGAAGGCGTGCCGCTCTTCAAACGGGCGATCGCGCGGCCCGCAGCTGCAAACGATGTGGTGGGCCTGCCAGCCGGTCCCGGCGGCCAGCAGCTGGGCATTGAGACCGCCGGGCGTGCCGTGGCTTGCCTTGCGTGCGAGCGCCGCCGCCAGTGGATCGAACAGCCGCGCCACCCGTGCCTCCGTTTGCTTGACCGGCCTCCGGCCAGCCTACCGCCACCCAACCGTCGAGGCGCCACCTAACCGCCTAGGGGGTTGCAGAAGCTAGGCGGCGCTGCTAGCCCTTGTCAACCAGTATGGTGGTTAGAGGGGATGCGGCCGGCGACGCGGCCCGGCCACCGGGAGATGCTAAGACGCGATGCAGCCCTCGTCCGAGAAGCGCTTGCCAGCATGCGGGGCCGTGGCGGCGGCTGCTGCGGACCTCTGCCTCGCCTTTGCCAACACGCGCGCCTGGCGGGGCCGCGCCGCCCCGAGCGAATCGCTCAACAGTTTCCAGGATCTGTTGCGCTGGTGCGCCGGCGCCGGGCTTGCCACCGAGGGGCGGCGCTGGGCAGGTGGCGGGGAAGGCAACGGCGCCGAAATCCTTGCCGAAGCCATCGCCCTGCGCGAGGTCATCTACCGCCTGTCGAGCCGGCTCTCGGCCGGAGCCAGGCTGGCGCCGGCGGATATCCGCGCGCTCAACCGCGCGCTGGCGCGCGCCCCAGAGCGCAGTGGCATCGTGCATCGGGGCGGGCGCTACCTGTGGCAGGTGCGGGCGGCAGCGGGCGAAGACGGGGGCATGGTGCCAACCTTGCTGGCGCCGGTGCTGTGGTCGGCCGCCGATCTCATCGTCGGTGCCGGCGCCCACCGGGTGCGCCAATGCGCCAACGACAGCTGCCGCTGGCTATTTCTCGATGCGAGCCGCAATGGTGCGCGACGCTGGTGCGACATGCGCGCCTGCGGCAACCAAGCCAAGGCCCGCCGCCATTACCAGAAAGTGAAGCGCGCCTCGACGTGAGGCTCACACCCCGGTGCGCGGGGCCGAGCCGCGGCAATGAGCGGTTTGATCCGTGCTGTGAAGGTTTCGCGCAGTGGGGCGCACCGGGCACACAGGTTCGCTCGGTTGCGCCGTGCACAGCATGGTCCGTGGAACAACCGGTCGTCGCCGACGTTCATTCGCCATTCAGGATGCTGTTGGGAAATTCTCGGCAAGGGGCTGGTGGGAAACCTTTGCAATCAGGAGGCCGCGATGAAAATCAGGCATGTCATATTGGGCGCAGTCGCTGCGATTGGATTGGGGTTGGCGGCTGTCTCGGCACAGGCTGCCCCGCCGATGGCCGCCGGCGATCTCAGCGTCGCTGCGCGCCAAGCCTCGGCCGTCGATCAGGTGTATTGGACGAGGCGGTGCTGGCGTTACCGCGGGCAACTCGCCTGCCGTCGCTATTGGGTCGACTATGGCTATGGGCCCTATTACGACGACTACTACTATCGGCCGGCGTTCGGCTTTTTCTTCGGTGGACCTCGCTTCCATCATCATCATTTTCGCCGCTGGTAACCGGCATGAGCGCCGGCACCGGGGTGGGTAAGGACGCGTGTCCTGCTTCACGGTGACGGCGTTGGCGCCAGATACGGGCGCGGCGGCCCCGCCGTGCCCAGGCGAGGATGTGGCGTGGCGCCAAACCCGGATGGCGCTGCGCTAATTGCGTGCGCCAAAATTTATGCGTCGCCAATTACCATGCCAAATTACGCACCAAGAGCGCGGCACCAAACAGCGTGCGGGCGAAACGGATCGGGCGGCGCCAATCGGGATCAACCTGTCGGCGCGCACCGCTCGGGGTGAACCCGCCGCGCGCGAACACCGCGGCCTCACCCAGCGCGAAGTTGGTTTACTGCAGGGCGTCGAGGCGCGCCTGCGCCCGCGCCATCCCCAGTCCCAACGACTTGTGGTAGAGCGCCTTGGCCCTCGCCACGTCGGCAATCGCACCGCGCGTGCCCCAGGCCGCCAACATGTTGGGATCGTAGGTCTCGGCCAGAGCAAACGAGACCGGCCCGGGCGCGCTGCCTTCCGCGCCGGTCAGAATGTCGCGAGCCCCTGACACGTCACCACTCTCGATCCGCTGCTTGGCCTCTGCCAAACGATCGTCGACCGGCGGCCGGGGCGGCGGTTCAACCCGTGCCACGGGCTGAGGCGCCTTCACCATGGGAATGGCCGCGGTCTCGACCGGCCGCGGCGGCTCCGGCGTGGGGCGTGCATCGATGCTGCCGGTCACGTACTGGGCGGCGGCCTGGGCGGTGCGCTCGACCGGGCGCACTTGCACCTTGACCGTCTTGACGTCGCCGGAGCGCGGTTCGATCGGCGTCAGCGACGGCTCGGCGACGGTGCGCTGGGACCGCGACTTTTGCGCGTCGCCCAGCCAGCCGCTGAGCCAAAGCACGATCGGCACGACCACCAGTAGCCCGGCACAGAGCCCGAGCAAGGTCGCTCCCATTTGTTGGCGCAGCCATCGGTCGCCGTCGGCGGCGGGTGGCTCGCGCCAGGTGGAGGGGATCGGCATCGGCTCATCGTCGGCACTGAGGTCGACGGATGGCACCAGACTGGTGCCGCGCGGCATCTTGTAGGCGAGCGCGGAGAGGCCGTCCCTGAAGGCCGGCTCCAAAATCCGTTGCTGTGCACTGAGCCCCGCCAGGTTGACCTGCGCCTGCGATGCGGGCAATCCGAGGTTCAGCTGTCGTTGCGCGATGGTTGCGGCCAGCAACTGTGCCAGTTCATGGGTGAGATCCGCCGTACTACGAGATTGGGCGAGATCTCCGGCTTTGGTCGGAGCCTTATCGCGCTCTAACTCCAAGCCACGGCCGTCACCCGAGGACGCATCACTGACCATCTCGGACACCCCTCAAACGCCACTCACGAACCCGGCAGTGCCTTTGCCACGGTCGTTACCTCACTCACGGGTCTCTTCGACACCCCGCCACGCACGTCGGACAGCACCGCTTCCTGCAGCTGGACTCGGCGCGCACCTGGCGCGTCCCCACTATAGCCCTGATCCTACAGCCGGCGGCCGTCAAGTCCCTCCCCGCCTCTTAGCGTCACCATCGGTTAAATTGCTAATGTGTCCCGGCCGATGGCGTTGAGCTGAAGCCCGACGAAGTAGACGGAGGGATATGGCGTAAATTATGGCGGCCGGCGCTGTTGCCACCGGGGCGGCGGGGCACCGTTCCCGCGCCCTAAACCGGCCTTTGAGCCGTAAAAAAGTCAAAAAAATAGCGGTCCCATCGGCGACCATGGAGGCAAGCTCTTCCGGCAGGGCCGGCGGCGCGCTATCAATGTCCAACACCCCCTCAACCAGAGCGCCCAAAGCACCCAAAAAGCATGATTGACCAGAGAGATAGCCTCGCCCGAGAAGTCGACGAAGAGTTGCGACGTGAGCAGTTGCTCAAGCTATGGGAGAAGTACGGCACCTACGTCGTGGCGGCAGCAGTGCTCCTTATGATTGCCGTCGGAGGCGTCAAATACTACCAGTATCGCACCACGGTTGCGTCCGAAGCCGCCGGCGCCCGCCTCGCGGCGGCAACCGGCAAGGCGGCGCAGGGCGCAGACGCCAACAAGCTCTTGGAAGAGTTGAGCAAGACCGGTCCGGCCGGGTACGCCACCCTGGCTAAGTTCCGCCTCGCCGCCACCGCCCGCGAGGCCGGCAAGGCGGCGGAAGCGGCTGCCGCCTACGACGCGATCGCCAAGGAGGGCGCCGGCGACCCGCTGCTCACCGACTATGCGCGGTTGCAGGCTGCCACTTTGAAGCTCGACACGGCGAGCTGGACGGACATGCAGAATCGGCTCAACGATCTTGCCAGCGATGCCAATCCGTGGCGGGCAAGTGCGCGGGAGCTGTTGGGGTTGGCGGCACTCAAGGCCGGCAAGTCCGAGGAGGCGCGCCAGCAGTTCCAGCGCTTGATGAGTGATCGCGACACGCCGCCCAGCATCGCCGAGCGCGCCCGCATCATGATGGCGATGTTGACCGAAGCGGAGCTGTCGGCGCCGGCACCACCAACGCCGCCGCCAGCCTCGGCGCCCGCCGAGACACCGACGACCAAGTAGGCCTGTAGCCCGTCTTGACCTGAGAGAAGAGCGATGAGCGGCAGTCGAGGGCACGGTGGCAGCAGGCCAAGAACTCTGGCCGCGCTGGTTGCGGTCGTTGCGCTGGCCGGTTGTGAAGGCGCTAGCCTGCCCAGTCTGCCCAAACTGCAAGACCTCAATCCCTTCGCCGAAAAGGAAACGCCGCTTCCCGGCAAGCGCATTTCGGTCATCCAACAGGAAAACATTACCTCCGACCTCGTCGCCGCCAACCGGCCCATCACTTTGCCGCCGCCGCGCCAGAACGACAGCTGGAGCCAGCCCGGAGGCGTCGCCAACAACTCGCCTGGCCACCTGATGCTGGGCGGCGCCATCAAGAATGCGTGGAGCGCCGACGCCGGAACCGGGAGTAGCTTTTACGGCAAGCTGACGGCGAGCCCGATCGTGTATGACGGCAAGGTCTTCACGCTTGATGCCGCCGGCACGGTCACGGCCTTTAATGCCGGCGGCGGTGGCTCGGCCTGGCGGCAATCGACGACGCCGCAAGGTGAAAAGGACCAGGAGGGTTTCGGCGGCGGCCTCGCCGCCGATGGCGGCCGCGTCTACGCCGGCACCGGCTTCGGCCAGGTCGTGGCGCTCGACGCCAAGTCGGGAAAGAAGCTGTGGGAAAAGAGCGTCGGTGCCCCCGTGCGGTCTTCGCCCACCGCCGTCGGGGAGCGCGTTTTCGTACTGACGACGGAAGGCGCGGTCTATTGCCTGTCCGGGGCCGATGGCGCTGAGCTGTGGAATTTCCACGGCAACGCCGAGCGCGCCAGCATCCTCTCCAACGCCAGTCCGGCGGTCGAGGGAGACATTGTGGTGGTCCCCTTCCCCAGCGGTGATCTGGTGGCGTTGCGCACCGCCAACGGTCAGCCGCTCTGGTCCGATTCGCTGGCGCGCGCCCGCACGGCCTCGTCGCTGACCGCCATGAGCGATGCTGCGCGACCGGCCATCGATGGCGGCACCGTATTTGCCGTCGGCCATGCCGGCCGCATGGTCGCCGTCTCCTACAAGACGGGCGAGCGACTGTGGTCGCTGACGGTGCCCAGCATTCAGGCCCCCTACGTGGCCGGAGACTCGGTTTTTGTGGTGGATACCAGCGGCCAGTTGATGGCCATCACCCGGCGCGAAGGCAAGATCCAATGGACGGCCAAGCTTCCCGGCTCGACGACCTGGTCGGGGCCGGTGCTGGCGGGCGGTCGGCTGTGGGCGGTGTCCAACAAGGGCGAGCTTGTCAGCGTCGACGCCCAGACCGGCAAGGTGCTGGCCACGCAGGATCTGGGACAGCCCGTGTACGTTCCCCCGGTAGTCGCCGGTAGCCGCCTGTACGTGCTCACCGACAAGGCGCGGTTGGTGGCCCTGAATTGAAGGCCATGCCATTTCGCGCTAGCGATCCAACTGCATGAGCGCCGAGCGCGGGCCCCTGACGCATGCCTTCCGCCATTGCCATCGTTGGCCGACCCAATGTCGGCAAATCAACCCTGTTTAACCGGTTGACCGGCCGCCGCGCGGCACTGGTGTCCGACATGCCCGGATTGACCCGCGACCGCCGCCATGGCGAGGCGCTGATCGCTGGCAACGCCGTGACCGTGATTGACACCGCCGGCCTGGAAGAGGCGCCGGCCGCTTCCGTCGCCGGCCGCATGCGCACGCAAAGCGAACTAGCGCTTACCGGCGCCGACCTGGTGCTGGTCGTGTTCGATGCCCGCCAGGGGGTGCTCCCGGCCGACGCGGTTATTGCACGCATGGTGCTGAGCCGAGGCGTGCCCGCGATCCTGGTCGCCAACAAATGCGAGGGACGGGCCGGCCAGGACGGTTTTTACGAGGCCTTCCGGCTGGGGCTTGGGGACCCGATCGCCATCTCCGCCGAGCACGGCGAGGGCATCGGCGACCTTTCCGCCGCGATCGCCTCTGCGCTCGGCCTCAAGGCCGGTGGTGGGGACGACGCGGGTAATGGGGAGGGTCGCGGCGCGCCGGCGCTTCGGGTTGCCATTGTCGGACGGCCGAATGCGGGCAAATCCACGCTCGTCAATCACCTCGTTGGCGAGGATCGCATGCTCACCGGTCCCGAGCCCGGCCTGACGCGCGATGCCATTGCCAGCGACATGCACTGGCAGGGGCGGCCGATACGGCTGTTTGATACGGCCGGCCTGCGGCGCAAGGCGCGCATCGTCGACGGCGCCGAGAAGCTGGCAGTGAGCGATGCGGTGCGCGCGGTTCGCTTTGCCGAGGTGGTGGTGCTGTTGATCGACGCCGAGCGACCGCTTGAGCACCAGGATCTCACCATCGCCGATTTGGTCGAAACCGAAGGCCGCGCATTGGTGATCGCCGTCAACAAGTGGGACCTGGTGTCCGAAAAGCAAAGGATGCTCAAAGACCTCAAAGCCACGCTGGCTAAACGCCTGGCGCAGTTGCCCGGCGTCGCCCTGGTGCCGATCTCAGCGCGCGCCGGACGTGGGCTTGAGGCCCTGATGGCGGCGGTATTCGCCGCCTACGAGATCTGGAACAAGCGGGTGCCGACGCCCGAGCTCAACCGCTGGTTGGCGGCGGCGCTGGAGCAGCACGCACCGGCCGCCGCCAAGGGGCGACGGGTGAAGTTGCGCTTCATGACCCAACCTTCGGCCCGACCACCGACCTTTATCGCCTTCTGCTCGCGGCCCGAGGCCGTGTCCAAGGCTTACGTCCGCTATCTGACCAACAGTCTGCGCACGGCCTTTGGATTTGCCGGGGTTCCGGTGCGCTTGAAATTGCGCAAGAGCGACAACCCGTTCGTGCGCGACTGAGCGCGCTGCCGGCGCGACCCGAGCCCGTCCGCAGCAGGAACTTTGCCATCTCCGTGGCGTTGCCGATACAGCACGTTAATCAACGAAACCAAGGAGTTGCTCATGGCTACTGCCACCGCACATCCCAACCATCAGCTGATCTCGAGCGAGGACGTGGAGGGCACCGACGTCTACGATCTGAAAGGCAAGAAGATCGGCGAAATCGACCATTTGATGATCGACAAGATCGCTGGTCGCGTGACCTATGCCGTGATGAGCTTCGGTGGCTTTCTCGGCCTCGGGCACAGTCACTACCCGTTGCCCTGGGGCGCCCTCAAGTACGATCTGCGCAAGAACGGCTTCACCACCGGCGTGACGGAAGCCCAGCTCCGCGACGCACCGGCCTTCAGCGATGATTCGTGGTCAGATCGTAATTGGGAGAAGCAGACCCACAGCCACTACAACGTGGCCCCCTATTGGTGAGGCCGATAGGCTGCCGTGGCCCGTTCAAACCGGGCCGCGTGCGGCGGCCCTGGGTCCTGCCATCGCAGGATCTTCCCCCTCGCGTCTTGCCAGGGGGCGTTAGGACGCTCTCCCTGCAGGGATGGCGTCCTCCCTGCAGGCCACGGGGGCTCACCCAGCGAGCGCGCCCGTCACTCCGAACCGTGCGAGGTGCCCGGCGGATTGTGGCCGCCCCGGTCGCTTGACCCGTTGCTCGTGCTGCGCAGCCGTCGGCTTTGTGAGGCTTGTCCACCCTTGCGGCCGGCGGCGGCGGCGAGTGCGCGATTTTGCGCAAAGCTGCGCGATTGCGGGGCGACGGAACGGCCGCCCTTTCTTCCCGCTTCCGAGGCGAGCGCGCGATTTTGAGCGAAACTACGCTTGTCGTTGGGGACGTTGGCTCCACCTTTACGGGCAATCTCTCGCTGCTTGTCCTGATCCATACTGGCAAACCCGCGAGGTGAACCCGTGGCGTGGATTTTGCGCTCTTCCGCCATTCTTAAACTCCTGCAAAATCGAGCCGCAATGAAGGGATAGGCTCCCTGACAACCGACGGCCGTGGCTGAGGTTCCCAACTTTTTCACAAAGCTCGAGCTTGGCTGGTATGACGGACCGGCGGGTCACGCTCGGGGCGGCCGGTCACAGCCGTTATCCCCGCCGCGGAGGCTTCGCGCTCGGCGCTGGGCAGGGGCGCGGCCAAATCTCCAAAGGGGGCAAGCTAAGGGGGCAGAAATGGGGAGCTGGAGAGCACCGGAGTAGGTACGGCGCCACCTGAAAAGGCCCAAGGCTGGCCTGAGGACCCCCTACGAAATCCAGGAGCCCAGCAGGACGGCCAGCGGGTGGAGGCTCCCGGCGGCCGGCTAAGCGGGGCCCCCGCGGCTTAGGCGCGCAGCAGCCGGCACCCCCCGTCGGTCAACCTCGCCGCAGCGCCGCGTTGCGGTCCAGGGTGCGCAAGATGTCATCGCGGCTCGCGTCCGGCACCTCAAACAGCACGCGCTCGATGCCTGCATCCTGGTAGGGCGCCAGCTTTTCGGCATCGGGCGGGGCGCCAAAGACGGTGATCGAAAGGCTGCGGGGGTCGCGGCCCGCCGCGCGTGCCGCATTCGCCAGCCGCTCTTTAGCGATCTTCGGCTCGAAGCCACGGCGGGTGCGGGGAAACCAGCCGTCACAAAACTCGACCACCCGATTCAAGGTATGGTCGCTCTCGCCGCCGAGCAGCAGCGGGGGATGCGGCTTCTGTTTGGGCTTGGGGTAGCTCCAGACCGGGTCGAAGTTCACGAACTCCCCGTGGTAGTGGGCCTCCTCCTTGGTCCACAGCTCCTTCATTGCCAGCACCCGTTCGCGCAACAGCTTGAAGCGGGTTTCGTACCGGGCGCCATGGTTCTCCATCTCGTCGACATTCCAGCCCCCGCCCATAGCGAGGATGAAGCGGCCGTTGGACAGCTGGTCGAGGCTTGCCACCGACTTGGCCGTGACGATTGGATCGCGCTGGGGAATGAGGGCGATGCCGGTTCCAAGTCTCAGGGTCTTGGTCGCCGCGGCGGCAAACGAAAGGGCCACGAACGGGTCGTGGGTATGTTTGTAGCGCTTCGGGAGCTCACCGCCGCCCGGAAACGGGGTCTTGCGCCCGACGGGAATGTGGGTGTGCTCACAGACGAACAGGGATTCAAAGCCCCGCTCCTCCAGGGCCCGCGCGAGCTCGTCGACAGCTATGCCGTAGTCGGTGGGAAAATAGAAGGCGCCATACTGCATGCTCTTCTCCCATGCCGTCGTGAACCAGGCACTCAGGTCCCGTAGCATATCGCGTTCGCGGGCGGCGTGGCGCGCTTTTCTGCGGGCCCAGCGGCTGGCGATCACGCAATAGGCATTTGCGCCTGGCTGTGGGCCGGGTGTAGCGTGCCGCCATTGATCGCGGGCGCGCGCGGGCAGGCGCGCCCCCTATGGATAACGCCTCCGGGCGGACAAGGCCTGCGGCGCTCACGCCGCCGCCGGTAGCGCTCAAAAACCGGCTCGGTTGCCGGTCGGCCACATCGGCAAAGCGCAAATGGTGTCAGCAACCCTTTCCAAATGACAGGGAGGACACATGCGAACTTCAGTCCTATTGGTGGCACTTTTGGCGGGGCTAATCCCCCTCGATCAGGCGGTCGGTCAAAAGAGCTGCGAGGCGAGCTGCAGTGGCAATGCGAGCTGCGTGCAGCGCTGTGCCAGCGCGGCGAAGCGTGCCTCGCAAGCCAAGCAGCGGCACGCCGCGCCCAAGGCCGCGCCGACGTCTTCGAGCAACAGCGGAAATGCCTGGCGTGAACGTGCCTTCACCAACGACGGTGGTGGCGGTGGCGGCTACTGATTTGCGCCGCTGGTAGCGGCGGTCACGCCGCTGGGAGAGCGGCGTGCACTTCCTTTAGGCGGCTTTGACTTCCGCCTCTTCCGCCGTGACACGGCGACCCTTGGCGCTCTTTGCCAGCACCTCGGTGATGCGCTGCACGGCTCCGCGCTCGTCAAGCTTTTCCACGGCCGCCAGCTCGCGCGCCATCCGGTCGAGCGCAGCCTCATAGAGCTGGCGCTCGGAGTAGGACTGCTCGGGCTGGCTCTCCGAGCGATAAAGATCGCGCACCACCTCGGCAATTGAGATGAGGTCGCCGGAATTGATTTTGGCTTCGTATTCCTGGGCGCGGCGGCTCCACATGGTGCGCTTGACGCGCGCCTTGCCGCGCAGCGTCTCCATGGCCTTTTTGAGCGTGTGCTCTTCGGCCAGTTTGCGCATGCCGACGCTCTGCGATTTGCCGGTCGGCACCCTGAGCGTCATCTTATCCTTCTCGAAGGTGATGACGAACAGCTCAAGCGAGATGCCGGCGATTTCCTGCTCCTCGATGCCAACGATGCGGCCGACGCCGTGGGCCGGGTAGACGATCCACTCGTTGGTCTTGAAGCCATGGCGCTGGTTGACGGGCTTCTTGCTGGTTGCCTGCTGGCGGGCCGCGGCCGCGCGCTCGGCCACCGCCTTGGGTGTGGCGGGGGCAGCGGTCCGCTGCGCGGCACCCTTGCCGATGGCCGCGGCGGGCATGGCGCGCGCGGTCGCCGGCGGGGCGGCCGCCTGGGCCAACGGCGGCATCACCGCGGGCTTGGGCTCGGTGGCCGGCTTGACGGGATGCGGCGCTGCCGGTTTAGGCGCTGCCGGTTTAGGCGCTGCGGTAGCGGCTGCAGGGGGCGCCTTGGTCGGCTTCTTGGCGGCAACCGGGGCCGGCGGCGTCGCTGGTTTCTTGCCGACCTGGCCGACCTGGCCCTTGCGCATCGCATCGGGCTTGGCCGCCTTCGGGGCGACCTTGACCGTGGCCTTTGCCGCGCCGGCCTTGCCGCTCACGACTTTGGCAGACGGACGGGGTGTGGTCTTGCGGTCTGGGGAAGATTTGGTTTTTTTTGCCACTGCCCTTGTTGCCGTCTTCTTGCGTGTCATATTGCTCGTCCCACTTGCTACTTTAGATTGCATTCTCGTTTCCTACACGAGCACTAGCTCGACATATCCATCCCGCCCACCGGCGGCAGCCGCCGCGCCCCCCATGGTGTCGACCGCGCGCTCCTCGTTGCAGGGCCTTCGCCCCGCAGACCGTCTTGCGCCCTCATTGTATGGTTTGGCTGTGTAGAAACTGCGGGTGCGCCTCCGCGCGCACACGTCGAGTCCGAGGCCGTCCTCAGTCGGAATATCCGCCTCACCCGTGAAACGATGTACCGACTTTGTTCACGCCACTACCATCTACAGGCACTATAACACAAACTTCACGCATTTTGAAGCGGGTGGATGTGGCTTAGCAGCTGCAACCGGACGCCCCGGCGCTTGGCAGCAGGGCGGGGGCGGCGCCCGTTTGGCCGCCGCTCAAGTTAAGTGCGAGGTCGAGTAAGGTAAGCGTGCGGCCGAGGTCCGCCTGGTGCCGCTTAGTCTCCGGATCCCGGCTCCGATGAGAAGTATTTCTTGAATTTTCCAGGTTCATCTCTGAAGTCGTCGGCGTCTGTGGGCGCCTCTTTTTTCGAGGTGATATTGGGCCACTTCTCGCAATACTCGCGGTTGAGCTCGAGCCATTGCTCGAGACCGGGTTCGGTATCTGGCTTGATTGCATCTACCGGGCATTCCGGCTCGCATACACCACAGTCGATGCACTCGTCCGGGTGAATGACGAGCATGTTTTCGCCTTCGTAGAAGCAGTCGACCGGACAGACCTCGACGCAGTCGGTGAACTTACACTTGATGCAGTTCTCATTGACGATGTAGGTCATGCGCGTGGCTGCTCTGTTGCCTCAGGGGCGAATGGCCTCCGGCATTTATGGGGTGGCCTCTGTTGCCACACCAGGCCCGGTTGCCGCAAGGCTCATTTGCTTTAGATCCGTCCCGGTCGCGAAGGACCCCTCGCTCACGCCCCCGACCCCGATGCCGAGCCGAGGGGCGGCGACAGGAGTTCATAGAGTTGGCGGGCTTCGCTGGCCGGCCCGCGGCGATGGCCGGGTGAGAGCACTTTGAGCACCAGCACGCGGCCATGGACCGCGATCGTCACCACCTCTCCGGTGCGCAGCAGTTGGCTGGGCTTGCCGGCGCGGGCGCGGTTGATCCGGACCTTGCCCCCGAGGATCAAGTGGGCAGCCAACGTCCGCGACTTGGCGAGCCGTGCGAAATAGAGCCACTTGTCGAGCCGCTGGCCGTCGCCGACCGGATCATCGCCCCGGTCCTGATCATGTCGCGCCGTCGCCATGGCTAGTCTTGCGTGCGCTTATCCATTGCCGCCTTCAGGGAGTAGAGCGCCGCAAACGGTGAATTGGGATCGAAACCTGCCGTCTTTGTCTTCGGCGGCGACGCCTCGTACTGGTTGCGCGGGCGCTCCTCGTAGCGCTCCTTGGGGCGTTTGTCGCGCCGCCGCTGGCGCTGATCCGGCCGCTCCTTGCGTACCTCGCCAGCCGGTGCCCGGACCGGGGCGTCCGCACCCGGCCGCCGCCGGGCAGGCCGTCCGCGCTCCGGTCGTTGGTCGAGGTCCCGCCCCCGCCGCCGCGGGCGCCAGATGTCTTCAAACATCTCCTCTTGCGCCTTGGCGGCCTCCGGCGCGGGCGGCTCTCCCAGCGCCTCGGCGCTCGCGCCGGCGACCGCGGCGATCGCCTCAGGCTCCTCGGTTCCCCCAGCCGTGGCCTCGCCGGTCAGGTGGGCGGCAGCCTCGGCCGGGACTGTCGCTGGCATCTGGGCCTCGAGGGGGGCCAGCTCATCAGCCTGAGCCTCCGCCGGGGCAGCCTCCGCCGCCTCAGCCTCCGCCGGGGCGGTCTCCGTAGCCTCAGCCTGCGCCGGGGTCGGCTCCGCCGCCTGAGCCTCCGCCGCGGCCGGCTCACCATCCGCTGCGGTTTCAGCCATCACCGTCGTACTTGTGGCCGCCGTGGTCAGTGGTGTGGTCTCGGCTGGTGCCGGCAGGCTTGCGGGCGCTGCCGCGGCGGCATCGACGCGACGCCGGTCGAGCCGAAAACCCAACACCTTGAGCACATTGCCGAGTTCGGTGGCCGAGCAGCCGAGAATCGACATCATTTCCGAGGTGGTGCGAAAACCGCCGTCACCAGTTGCACCCTTGGGAGGTGGTGCCGGGTTGTTGGGGTCAACCCGCCACGCCACCAGCGGCCGGATCAGGTCGCTCAGCCGCTCCAACATATCGATGCGGACCGCGCGCGGGCCGCACAAGTGATAGCCGGCGACGCGATAGAAGGCCTCCGGCAGCGCGGCATCGGCGATCAGCGAGGTCAGTCCGGGGCGCGGCGGCGGCGGCAGCCGGGCGATGTCGAGGCCGTGCGCGGTGCCGTGCTTCAAGGTCCACAGCACGGTGGCAAGGTCGGTCGAGGCCGGCTTCAAGAGCATGGGAAAATAGATATTGAAGGCGCCGAACCGCACCCCGTATTTGCGCAACTGGGCGCGCGCGGGCTGGTCGAGAAGGCGGATCTCGTCGCTGACGCTGTCGCGCCGCAACACGCCGAAGTCTTCCTTGAGGCGGAAGGCGATGCCGCGGGCGAGCCCCGAAATGTCCGGCGCCGCGGTGATTTCGAGCAATGGCTTTAACCGTTCGGCGCAGATCTCGCCCAGCCATGCCGTCAGGCGCTCGCGCACTTTTTCCCGGTCGGCCGCCGGCAGGTGATCGTCGGCCAGCACGGAAATGGTTGGTTTCAGCGCGTCCTCGCCCGCCTCCAGCGCCGCGATCTCCTCATCGCGCCACATTACCTGGCCCTGGCGGGTCAGCTTGAAGGCCTCGTTCTTGGCGGCAACCACGCGCCGCACGCGCATGCCAAGTTCTTTCGCCAGCACATGGCTGGCGGCGTTGCGGGCAGCTTTGCCGTGAATGCCTTCGGCTTGCGTATCGGCATAAAAGCGGAAGCCTTTGAGTCGACCGACGAAGTGGCGTTCGACTTGAACTGTGCCGTCGTCGGCAATCTCGGCGTAAAGCTCGTCCTTTTCCTTGAGCCCGCGCATCAGCGCGCTGGTGCGCCGGTCGACGAAGCGCTGGGTCAAGCGCTCGTGCAGCGCATCCGACAGACTGTCCTCAATGGCGCGTGTGCGGCCCTGCCAATGCTCCGGATCGACCAGCCAATCGCTGCGATTGGATACGAAGGTCCAAGTACGAATGTGGGCAATGCGATTGGCGAGCGTGTCGATGTCGCCATCGGTGCGGTCGGCAAAGGCGACCTGGTTGGCGAACCAATCCTCGGGGATGCGCTCCGCCGGGGCCAACAAGAACTTGTAGAGCGTGGCCACCAGCTCGGCGTGATTCTGCGGCGAGATCTTGCGGTAGTCGGGGATCTGGCAGACTTCCCACAGCCGGCTGACGGCGGCAGGCGCAACCGCGAGGGCGGCAATCTCGTGGTCATGACACACGTTCTCGAGCGCGGTGACATCGTCGGCCATGCGCGCCCTGGTAAGGCGGCCTTCGCGCGGCACCTGTCTCAGACTGTCGCGCAGCCGGTCGAGCGAACCGAAATCGAGATCGCGGCTACGCCACTGCAGGATCCGGACCGTGTCGAAGGTGTGGGTCTCGAGCCGTTCGATCAGATCGGCGCCAAAGGCCTCAACCGTTCCGGTCACGCCGAAGGTGCCATCGTTCATATGCCGGCCGGCGCGGCCGGCGATCTGACCAAGCTCGGCTGGCGTCAGGCCACGATTGACCTGGCCATCGAACTTGCGCACGCCGGCAAACGCCACGTGCTCGACATTGAGGTTGAGGCCCATGCCAATGGCATCGGTGGCGACCAAAAAGTCGACGTCGCCGGACTGATAGAGCGCGACCTGGGCGTTGCGCGTGCGTGGCGACAGTGCGCCCAGCACCACGGCGGCGCCGCCGCGCTGGCGGCGGATCAACTCGGCAACCGCGTACACTTCGCCGGCGGAAAATGCGACCACTGCCGAGCGCGGCGGCAACCGCGTCAGCTTCTTTTCTCCCGCGTAGCTGAGCTTGGAAAGCCGCGGTCGCGAAATGAAGTTGGCACCGGGAATGAGATCGCTGATGGCTTCACGCATGGTCTGTGCGCCGAGCATCAGCGTTTCCTGCTTACCGCGGGCATGCAGCAGCCGGTCGGTGAACACGTGCCCGCGATCGGGGTCGGCGGCCAGCTGGATCTCGTCGATGGCGAGGAAGTCGGCGTCAATGGTGCGCGGCATCGCCTCGACCGTGCACACCCAATAGCGGGGGTGTTCCGGCTTGATCTTTTCCTCACCGGTGATGAGTGCGACGCGGTCGACGCCCACCCGCGCCGTGATCTTGTCGTACACCTCGCGTGCCAACAGGCGCAGCGGCAAACCAATGAGCCCGGTATCGTGACCCAGCATGCGCTCGATGGCGAGATGCGTCTTGCCGGTGTTGGTGGGCCCTAGGACCGCGGTTACGTTGCGAATGCGGTTTGCAATATCGAGGCTCATTCAGGGTGCCTTACCTGGTCGTCATGCCGGGAGGCATTGCAGAGTGGTGGGGCAAGATCAAGGGGCTCGGCCAAAAAACCCGCAGCAATTGCCGGCGCGCGACGGCTACGGCTCAGTGCGTCAAGGCGATCTGGGGCTTGCCCGGCGAATCGATCTCGATGCGCTTGACGAAGATCGCCGCCGATCCGGCCAAGGTCGGGATCGTCGCCTGATAGGGAATGAACACGTTGGCGCTGGGGATCGGGCGCAGGGCCACCTCGATGGCGTCATTGGCGACCATGAACTCGGTCTCCCGATCGAGCTTGTAGCCGGCAATCGGCTGGTATCGGACGCGGCAGACGTAGGCGACACCGGGTTGACCGCTCGGCGGCTGCTCGCTGACTTGCACCTCCCCCTTGCGGCTGAGGATGAGGTCGAAGCGTTCCTTGCCGTCGAAGATCGGCAGCCGCCGCTCGCAGGGATTGGTGGTGGAGCCGCGCGACAGCATCATGACAGCGCTGAGGGGGTCGAGCACGCCTCTAAGATGCTGCTCGCGCAAGGGGACGGTGCCGGGCTTGGGTGGCACGACCGGCTGTTGCTCGATGTCGGTCACGGCGCCGTCGGAAAACCCGATCTTGAGGGAGCCCGCCTTCAGGGTACTCTTGAAATCGAGGCTGAAGACGGCGGGCATTGGCGCCTTGCTGGTGAGCATGCCAAAGCTGCGGGTCTCACTGTCCCAAGTGAAGGCACCAAGCAGCACGGACAGGCGGGTATTGGCGACCAGGGTGTAGCTTTCCGACTCGGCTTCGGACTGAAAATCGAGCGTGCCGATGTTGAAGCCGTTGAAGGTAATCTGGTAGCTGGCCTTGACGCTTGCCGGCCAGCCATCGGCACGGCTGGCGCCGGTGCTGAGTGCCCATAGCCCGGGCATGAGCGCTAAAGCCGCAAGCCAGCCAGCATGCCGACGACAACCCGGCTTCAACAGCATGTTGCGGCCCAAGTACAACACCACGCAAACCTGCAAAAACCCCCAGATCATGAACACTAACCCCTTTTGCGACTATAATGTGGCCCGGCCTGCGCCGGCGAGGCCAGCCAACAGCCTACCGCGGCATCAGCTTACCGCAGCATCCTGGCGCGGGCAGAGGATCTTGACGTCCCCCAGCTAACGTATAGAACGGCGCCCGACCGGCCGGGCAACCGGGCTGGCCGGATCTCGAAGGAGCGAGTGTTATGACGCGGCGATGCGAGTTGACGGGCAAAGGACCCATGGCCGGCCAACTGCGCAGCCATGCCGAAAACAAGACCAAGCGCACGTTTCGCCCCAACCTGGTGGATGTGACGTTGATCAGCGATACCTTGCAACGAAAGGTGCGTCTGCGGATCAGCGCCCATGCCCTGAAGACGGTGGAGCGGCGCGGGGGCCTTGACGCCTTCCTGGCCAAGGCCAGCGAAACGGAGCTCTCGGAACGGTGCCGAAAGCTTAAGCGCGACATCAAGAAAGCGCAGACCGAGGCGGTCTCGCCCTGAGGCTTTGGGCGCGCCGGCGCGAGCTGAACCGCCGGCGGTGTGGCAGCGGGGCAAAGCTTCGATGACCCCCGCGCGCACCCTGCGGTGCCGGCCGCGAACAGCGGCGCGCCTTGGCCGCGACCCCGGCGGCACCCTGCTGAGCCCGAGCTGGGCATCCACGCAAGGGCTTGCCACCCAATCGCCTGGCAGCCGCCCCGACATCACTGCAGCAGGCGCCGCTTGGGTGCCCTGAGGACCGGCTGGCGGCCGCCATCGCCGTCTTCCTCGAACAGCTCGACCAGCTTGTCGGTCATGGCACCGGCGAGCTCACTGGGATCGGTGATGGTGACGGCGCGACGGTAGTAGCGGGTGACATCGTGGCCAATGCCGATGGCGATCAGCTCCACCGGGGAGCGGGTTTCGATTTCCTCGATCACCTGGCGCAAGTGCAACTCCAGATAGCTGCCGGTGTTGACCGAGAGCGTAGAGTCGTCGACCGGGGCGCCATCGGAGATCATCATCAGGATGCGGCGCCGTTCGGGGCGCGCCTGCAGGCGCCGGTGCGCCCAGGCCAGCGCCTCGCCGTCGATATTCTCCTTGAGCAGGCCCTCGCGCATCATCAGCGCCAGCGAACGCTTGGCGCGCCGCCAGGGGGCATCGGCTGGCTTATAGATGATGTGGCGCAGGTCGTTGAGCCGGCCCGGATTGGCGGGCTTGCCGGCCGCGAGCCAGGCCTCGCGCGCCTGGCCACCCTTCCAGGCGCGGGTCGTGAAGCCCAGAATCTCGACCTTGACGCCGCAGCGCTCGAGCGTCCGCGCCAGAATATCGGCGCAACACGCCGCCACCATGATCGGGCGGCCGCGCATGCTGCCGGAATTGTCGAGCAAGAGAGTGACGATGGTATCGCGGAAATCGGCGTCGCGCTCGTGCTTGAAGGAGAGCGGATGCAAGGGATCGGTGATCACGCGCGTCAGCCGCGCAGCATCGAGCGTGCCTTCCTCGAGGTCGAAATCCCAGGCACGGTTCTGCTGCGCCAGCAGCTTGCGCTGCAGCCGGTTCGCCAGCCGCGCCACGGCGCCCTGCAAGTTGCGCAACTCCTTGTCGAGGAAGCTTCGAAGCCGCTCCAGCTCGTCCGGCGTCGACAGGTTCTCGGCGGCAATTTCCTCGTCGTGCGCACGGCTGAAGACCTTGTAGCCGAAGGCTTCCGGGTTATCGAGGACGTTGAAGTTGGGGCGCCAGGGCTCGCGCGCATCCGCCATCTCGTCGCTGTCGGCGTCGGCGTCGAACTGATCCGCCTCGGCGTCCTGGGCCTCGTCCGTGGTCTCGCCTTCTTCACCCTCGCCGCGCTGGTCCTCGCTGTCCTGGTCTTGCGGGTCCTGGCCCTCGGAATTGTCCTGCGCCTCCTGCTCGCCGCTTTCGGGGTCCTGATCGTCGTCCTCGCCTTCCTCGCGTTCGCCGTCGGACAGCTCCTCGGCCACATTGAGCGAGCGCAACAGATCGCGCAGCGAACGGCCAAAGGTCGCTTGATCGTCGGCCAGCTTGTCGAGCTGTTGCAGCGTACGTCCGGCCCGTTCCTCGATCCACGGCCGCCACAGCTCGACCATGGCCTTGGCGCTGGCCGGCGGCGCGGCGCCCGTCAATCGCTCGCGCACCATCAGCGACAGGGCGTCCTCGAGCGGCGCGTCGGCCCGCTCGGTGATCTCCGCATAACGGCCGTGTCCGTACTGATCTTCCACGCGGGCTGAAAGGTTGGCCGCCATGCCGGCCATGCGATTGGCGCCGAGCGCCTCGATGCGCGCCCGCTCGACGGCTTCGAACACGGCGCGCGCCGGGCCCGACTTGGGCGCCAGGCGGGCATGCAGGCGCGGGTCATGGCAGGCCGCGGTCAGCGCCAAACTGTCGGCCCAGCCGCGCACTACGGCGACCTCGCGGGCCGAGGGGACGCGCGAGGGCTCCGGCAGCTGCACCAGCTTGCCGTCGATTTCCGGCTTGCCAGGCGCGTAACTCACCTGCACCTCGCCATCGCCGGCGATGGCGCGCACCGCCAGCCCGAGCACGCGCTTGAACGGCTCGGCGGGTGATTCCTTGCGGTTTGCCGGCCCGGCCATCGGCGGGACGTCCTAACTCAGCGCGACGTTGGCCGCGCTTTCGGGCAGCTCCTCGCCAAAGCAGCGCTGGTAGAACTCCGCCACCAGTGGCCGCTCCAGCTCGTCGCACTTGTTGAGGAAGGTCAGGCGGAAGGCGAAGCCGATGTCGCCGAAAATCTCCGTGTTCTCCGCCCAGGTGATGACCGTGCGCGGGCTCATGACCGTGGACAGGTCACCGTTCACAAACGCCGCGCGCGAGAGGTCGGCGACGCGAACCATGTTGGAGATCACCTTGCGCTTGGCATCGCACTTGTTGAACGACTTGGCTTTGGCGAGCACGATCCTGGTTTCCTGGTCGTGCGGCAGATAGTTGAGCGTGGACACGATCGACCAGCGGTCCATCTGGCCCTGGTTGATCTGCTGGGTGCCGTGATAGAGGCCCGAGGTGTCGCCAAGGCCGATGGTGTTGGTGGTCGAGAACAGGCGAAACGCCGGGTGCGGCCGGATCACCTTGGATTGGTCGAGCAAGGTCAGCTTGCCCGACTGCTCCAGGATGCGCTGGATCACGAACATCACGTCGGGCCGGCCGGCGTCGTACTCATCGAAGCACAAGGCGGTGTTGGTCTGCAGGCAATAGGGCAGGATGCCCTCGCGGAATTCGGTGACCTGCTTTCCTTCCTTTAGAACGATCGCATCCTTGCCGATCAGGTCGATGCGGCTCACATGGCTGTCGAGATTGACACGGATGCACGGCCAGTTGAGCCGCGCCGCAATCTGCTCGATGTGCGTCGACTTGCCGGTGCCGTGATAGCCCTGGATCATGACGCGGCGGTTGTGCTTGAAGCCGGCCAGAATCGCCAGGGTCACTTCCTTGCTGAACACGTAGTCATTGTCGACGTCGGGCACGTGATCATCGGGCTGGGAATAGGCGGGGGCTTCGAAATCGGTATCGATGCCGAACAGTTGGCGGACAGACACCGTCATGTCCGGCATGCCGGGAACCCCGGCTTGGGCTTGGGCGGGCATAGCGCTTGGTTTCCGGATGTTCTTCCTGTTGCACGGCCGGGTAATGCCGCGCCGGATGGCTCTTCAAGGACTGCAGCCAGTCTCAGACGAGCCCAGCCTGCTTCAGATAGTTATAGGCTTGGATAATTTCGCGCAACTTATCCTCAGAGCGCGTATCGCCGCCGTTCAAGTCGGGGTGATGACGTTTCACCAGCTCCTTGAAGCGGGCCTTGATCTCCTGCTGGGAGGCGGCGGCGCTGAGGTTTAAGGCTTCTAGCGACTTCAATTCCAACGGCTTGAGCCGGCGGCGAGGGGCCGATGTCGCCCCCGATGCGCGCTCGCCACGCCACACAAAAAATGCATGGGGGTCATGCATTGGCTGAGCCGAACGGTCACCGAGACCGTAGCGCGTACCGTGTGCCCAGGCGTTGGCGCCTGCGCGCCAGGTTGGCCGGTGTCCGATCACGCTGTCCCTTTGATAGGCCTCGATGTCGGTGTCGCTCATGCCGGCAAAGTAATTGTAGGAGGCGTTGAACTCGCGCACGTGCTCGAGGCACAGATAATAGTACTGCCCCTCACGACCGCGGCCCTTGGGGGCACGGTGCAGGCCCGGCGATTGGCAACCGCGCCATTGGCACACCGGCCCGCGCGCTTGCGTCGGCTCCTCGTGGAGCGGCCTGACGCGGACGCAGTCGAAATATTTTGAGTCAAGTTTCATCGCTCTTAAGTATGGGCGTAAGCCGCGGCGTGCACAAGTGACCCGACCGGCGACACGTCGCAATCTTCTAGTCTGGCCAAAGCCGACAGACTCTGGCACAATATCGTGAGCAGAACTCTAATGTCCGTCGAACAAAAGATCCGGGAAAAGCTGGCCGCCGCATTCGCGCCCACGCAGCTCGAGGTCACCAACGAATCGCATTTGCACGCCGGCCACCGCGGCTCGCCAGGCACCGGCGAGAGCCACTTCCGTGTGCTGATCGTCTCGCCAGCGTTCGCGGGCAAGTCGCGGCTTGAGCGGCATCGCCTCGTCAATGCCACCTTGGCCGCGGAACTCGCCGGCACGGTGCATGCGCTGGCGCTCAGCACGCACGCACCCGGCGAAAAGCTGCCCCTGAGGGCGAGCGGCTCTTGAAAGAGCACGGCTGACCCAAGCATGGCCGCGCTTGGGGCGGATCGGTCGTGCAGGCGGCAACGAGCCTCGCGCACGCCTCGGCCCTCAAGCTAACAGGCAGCAGGCCGAAAGGGCCGCCATCCTCGGTGCTACTAGCCGTGCTAGGCTCGCCCATCACCCTCGATCCGAGCCACGATCATGCGGCTGCTCTTTCTCAATCCCAACACCAGTGGTGAATTGACCGAGCTCGGCGCCGCCGTCGCCCGCCGGGTGGCAAGACCCGACACCGAGATCGTGCCGGCCACGGGCCAATTCGGTGCCCGCTATATTACCACGCGCGCCAGCGCGGCGATTGCGGCGCATGCCGCGCTCGCAGCCTTTGCCGACTGTGGCCACAACGTTGATGCCGTGCTCATTGCCTGTTTTGGCGACCCGGGCCTGTTGGCGTTGCGCGAGCTGGCGCCGGTGCCGGTGGTGGGCATGGCGGAGGCCTCCTGTCACGTGGCGGCGAGCCGCGGGCGCACATTTTCAATCCTCACCGGCGGGCCGCGCTGGGGTCCGATGCTCGAGGAGTTCGTGGCGGCGCTCGGCCTCGGGGCGCGGCTGGCCTCGGTCCGCACCGTGGCGCCGTCAGGCGCAGACATTGCCGCCAACCCCGAGGCGGCGCTCGATGCGATCGCCACCGCCTGCCAACTGGCGGCCGAGGCCGATGGCGCCGAGGTCGTGATCCTGGGCGGCCTCGGCCTTGCCGGATTGGCCGAGCGCATCGCCGATGAGGTGCCGATTCCCGTGATCGACAACGTGGTGGCGGCGGTTGGCTTTGCCGAGGCCGCGGCGGCCTCGGGCGCGGCCAAGGCAAGGGTCGGGTCCTTTGCCCCCGCCCCGCCGGTCAGGACGCAGGGGCTCTCGCCGGCGCTCGCGGCGCTGCTGGAGGGCGGCGGGCAGCCCTAGGCCATTGCTGCTGGGCGGCCAAGTCGGAGGTGGCGGCGCCGGCACCCTCAAGCCGCCGCCGGATTGACCTTGATCCAATGGCGCGCGATGTCGAGCCGACGGGCCACCCACACCCGCTCGTGCGCGCCGATGTGGTCGAGAAAGCGGGCCAGCGCCGCCGTGCGGCCCGGCCGGCCAATGAGCCGGCAATGCAACCCGACCGACAGCATCTTGGGCTGGCCGGCGACCCCCTCGGCGTAGAGCACGTCGAAGGCGTCGCGGACATAGGCAAAGAACTGCTCGCCGGAATTGAAGCCTTGCGCGGTGGCAAAGCGCATGTCGTTGGCATCGAGCGTGTAGGGCACGATCAGGTGCGGTCCGCTCGGACCTTTGACCCAGTAGGGCAGCTCGTCGGCGTATGAATCGGCGGAATAGACAAAGCCTCCCTCGGCCATGACGAGGTCGAGCGTATTGACGCTGGTGCGCCCTTGATAGAAACCGAGCGGCCGCTCGCCGGTAATCTCCCGATGCAAGCGGATGGCTTCCAGAATATGGGTGCGTTCCGCGTCGGCGGAAAAATCCTTGTAGTCAATCCATCGCAATCCGTGCGTGGCGATCTCCCAACCCGCCTCCTGCATGGCCGCCACCGCATCCCGGTTGCGCGCCATGGCGGTGGCAACGCCGAATACGGTGACCGGCAGTCGCCGCCCGCTAAACAGCCGCCACAGCCGCCAAAACCCCGCGCGCGCTCCGAACTCGTAGAGCGATTCCATGTTCATGTGGCGCTGTCCGGGCCATGGCGCGGCGCCGACGATCTCCGACAGGAAGGCTTCCGAGGCGGCGTCGCCGTCGAGGATGCAGTTCTCCCCGCCTTCCTCGTAGTTGATGACGAACTGCACGGCGATGTGTGCGCCGCCCGGCCAGCGCGCCTGCGGCGGGGTGCGGCCATAGCCAACGAGATCGCGGGGGTAGGGGTGCCGGGTCATGATCACCGTCGCAAGCGGGCGTGCGCCTTCATTTGGTGCCAAACATGCGATCGCCGGCATCGCCAAGACCCGGCACAATGTAGCCGTGATCGTTGAGGCGCAGGTCGATGGCAGCGGTATAGATGGCGACATCGGGATGCGCCCGCGACAGTGCCGCGATGCCTTCCGGCGCCGCCAGCAAGCAGAGCAGGCGCAGGCTGCGTGCGCCCATTGCCTTCAAGCGGCTGACGGCGGCGACCGCGGAATTGCCGGTGGCCAGCATCGGGTCGACGACGATGGTGAGCCGCTCGCCGACGTCTTCCGGCAGCTTGCAGTAGTATTCGACGGCGGCAAGCGTCGCCGGATCCCGGTAGAGGCCGACGTGGCCGACCCGTGCCGACGGCACCAGATCGAGCAGGCCATCCAACAGGCCGGTGCCGGCCCGCAGGATCGGCACGAACACCAGCTTCTTGCCCTTGAGGAAGGGGGCATCGATCGTCGCCACCGGCGTCTCGATCGGCCGCTGCTCGATCGGCAGGTCACGTAACACCTCGTAGCCGAGCAACAGCGAAATCTCGCGCAGCAAGGCGCGAAACTGGGCCGATGGCGTGTGCTTGTCGCGCAGCAAGGATAGCTTGTGCGCGACCAGCGGATGGCTGATCACGATCGGGGCGGGCACGTGCTAGTCCTCCATGATATCCTCGTTCCAAAGCTGCGGCCGCTCGCGAATGAAACGAGCCATCAAGGCGATGCAGTCGGGGTCATCTGCAATCACCACCTCGACGCCGCGCTGGCGCAGGAACTCGGGATTGCCGGGAAAATTCTGGGCCTCGCCGATGACGACGCGGGGGATGCCGAACTGGATGATGGTGCCGGTGCACATCATGCATGGCGACAGCGAGGTGTAGAGCGTCATGCGCCGGTAGGACTTCTGCCGTCCGGCCTTGCGCAGGCAGTCCATTTCGCCGTGCGCGATCGGGTCACCCTGCTGGACGCGCTGGTTGCGGCCGCGCGCGATCAGGCGCTCGCCCTCGGCCAACACGCTGCCGATCGGACAGCCACCCTCGTCGAACCCGGCCTTGGCCTCCTCATAGGCCAGACGCAGGAAGCCTGCATCGATCGCGGTAAGTTCAAGCATCTGTCTCCTCCTGTCGACCATTTTGCCTCTATCCCCAGTGAAGGTCGAGCGGGTCGGCGCAGCCCAGCAAAGCGGCACCGGCGGGCCCCATTGCCCATTCTCGAGGCTTCGGCGGCTCAACCCCGTATGCTAGTTTTATGGCCGCAAACGCCAGGTGAGGAGCAGCATGCGCGGGGCCGCACTTGAACTGGTAGCCCTCAGCAAAAGGTTTGGTGGCACGCTTGCCGTCGACCGCATCGGCTTGAAGATCGAGCCCGGCACCTACTGTTGCCTGTTGGGGCCGTCGGGCTGCGGCAAGACCTCGACCTTGCGCATGATTGCCGGCCACGAGGCGCCGTCCGCCGGCGACGTCATCCTCGGCACCACCAACATCTCCGACATGCCGCCGGCCAAGCGCGGTACCGCCATGATGTTTCAGAGCTACGCGCTGTTCCCGCACTTGTCCGCGCTCGACAACGTGGCCTTCAGCCTGAAGATGGCGGGCATGGCCAAGGCGGCGCGCCATGCCAAGGCCACCGACATGCTGCGGCTGGTGGCCATGCAGGAGTATTGGGCGCGGCTACCCTCGCAGCTCTCCGGCGGGCAGCAGCAGCGGGTGGCGCTGGCGCGGGCATTGATCACCGAGCCGCAGATCCTGCTGCTGGATGAGCCGCTGTCCGCCCTCGACCCGTTCCTGCGCATCAAGGTGCGCGCCGAACTGAAGCGGCTGCAAAAGCAGCTCGGCATTGCCTTCGTGCACGTCACGCACAGCCAGGACGAGGCGATGGCGCTGGCCGACCTGATCGTGGTCATGAATCGGGGCCGCATCGAGCAGCAAGGCAGCCCGCACGAGGTCTTTACCAAGCCGGCCACCGAGTTCGTCGCCCGCTTCATCGGCGGCCACAATATCATTCCGACCTCGGCCGGGCTGCTGGCGCTGCGCACCGATCGCTTAAGCGTCGGCCGCCTCAATGGCCAGCGCGCGCCCAACGGCAGTCTCATCGCTACCGTGCGCAATTTCGAGTACCAGGGCACGCACGTCGAACTGGGGCTGACCAGCGAGGTCGCCCCCGACCTCATCGCCACCATGCCCGAACATGCCTATTTCGCCGATCCGATCGGCCCCGGCGACCTGGTCGCCGTCAGTTGGCGCGACGACGATGCGCATCGGCTGTCGCCAGCACCCAATCCGCAATGAGGTAATGAGGAGGAAGCAAAGGTGAACAACAATCGCAAGCAAAAGGCCCAATCGCGCCGCGAGCTCATCAAGGGCGTCGCCGGCGTGGCGTTGCTGGGACCGAGTGCCATCACCGCGTTCCCTTCGGTCATGGCGCAGACACCCAAGGTGTTGCGCTACCTCGGCACCGCGGTCAACCAGTCGCCCGATATCGCCCGAAAGGTCAAGGAAGATACCGGCATCACGCTTGAGTATATCCCCGTCACCACCGATGACGTGACGCGACGGGTGATCACGCAGCCCAACTCCTACGACGTGGTCGACACGGAGTATTTTTCCCTGCGCAAGCTGGTGCCGTCCGGCAATCTATTGGCGATGGACGGTAACAAGATCAAGAATTTCAACAAGATCACGCCGGTGTTCACCAAGGGCGAGCTGCCGAGCGGCACCAAGATCGGCGACCAGGGCACCGCGCCCAAGAAGGTGATGTTCCTCGAAGCCGAGAACGCCACCAAGTTCGCCAATTCGCCAACCCAGTGGGCGACCTTGATCCCCACCACCTACAACGCCGACACCTTGGGCATCAGGCCCGATCTCATCAAACGGCCGATCGGCCATTGGAAGGAGCTGCTCAACCCCGAGTTCAAGGGCAAGGCCGCCATCCTCAATATTCCCTCGATCGGCATCATGGATGCGGCCATGGTGGTGGAATCGATGGGCGAGTACAAATATCCCGACAAGGGCAATATGACCAAGGCCGAGATCGACCGCACCATGAAGGTGCTGACCGAGGCCAAGAAGTCCGGGCAGTTCCGCGCCTTTTGGAAGGACTTCAACGAAAGCGTCAACCTGATGGCGTCGGGCGAGACCGTGATCCAGTCGATGTGGTCACCGGCGGTGACCGCCGTGAAATCGAAGGGCATCGCCTGCGTCTACCAGCCGCTGGCCGAGGGCTATCGGGCGTGGGCGGCGGGGTTTGCGCTGTCGAAGGGCATCAAGGGCACGCCCAAGGCGGACCTCGCCTACGAGTTCGTCAACTGGTTCCTCGACGGCTGGGCCGGTGCCTATCTCAATCGCCAGGGCTACTACTCGGCCGTGCTCGAGACCGCCAAGGCCAACATGGAGCCCTACGAATGGGCGTTCTGGATGGAGGGCAAGCCGGCGGAAAAGGACATCAAGGCTCCCGACGGCACGCTGTTGGAAAAGGCCGGCGCCACCCGCGACGGCGGCTCCTACGATCAGCGCATGGGCGCCGTGGCATGCTGGAACGCGGTCATGGACGAGAACGACTACATGGTGAGGAAGTGGAACGAATTCATTGCCGCCTGATCGCCAACCAAAGCTGCCAGCGCGCCGCCCGGCGGCGGCGCGCCATGCTGCCGCCGCGCGCGCGACGGTGACATGACCGACAAGGGCATGCCGGCGTGGGCACAGGCGTTGCCGCTGGCGGCGGTGTTCGTCGTGTTCTTCGTCGTACCGCTGCTGCTGACCGTGATGGTCAGTTTCTGGAACTACAACGAATACGAAATCCTCCCGGATTTTACGCTGCGCAACTACCTGGAGGCGTTCGAGGGTTGCGGCCGCCGTCTGTGGTCGGCGCCGCCTGAACTGTGCACCACCTTGAAGACCTATCTGACGACCTTGCGCATCTGTGGCATGGTTTGGCTCATCACCCTGTTGCTCGGCTTTGCCATCGCCTATTTTCTGGCCTTCCACGTGCGTTCACTGACGATGCAGATCGTGCTGTTTTTGGTCTGTACCATTCCGTTCTGGACCTCGAACGTGATCCGCATGATCTCCTGGATCCCGCTGCTCGGGCGCAACGGCTTGATCAATCAGACCCTGCAAAAGCTGCACCTCGTCGAGCACCCCGTGGAATGGCTGCTGTTTTCTGACTTCGCCGTGGTTCTGGCTTTCGTGCACCTCTATACCTTGTTCATGATCGTGCCGATCTTCAACTCGATGATGCGCATCGACCGCGCCCTGTTGGAGGCGGCGCGGGATGCCGGTGCCTCCGGCTGGCAGACCTTGACCAACGTGGTCGTGCCGCTCAGCAAGCCGGGCATCGCCATTGGCTCGATCTTCGTGCTCACCATCGTGATGGGCGACTTCGTGACCATTGGCGTCATGGGTGGGCAGCAGATCGCCTCGGTCGGCAAGATGATCAACACGCAAATGGGTGCGCTGCAGTTCCCGCCCGCCGCCGCGCACGCCGTGATCCTGCTCGGCACGGTGCTGATCATCATCTGGGCGCTGACCCGGCTGATCGACATCCGCAAGGAGCTCTAGGGATGGGCGAGGGGCGGCCTCGATCCTTCTATTGGCTGGCGGCGCTGTTTGCGCTGTTCGTGTTGTTCCTGTGGGGACCGGTGCTCACCATCCTGCTGTTGTCGTTCCAGGGGCCTGACGGCGGGCTGACCTTTCCCATGAACGGCATCTCGACCCACTGGTTCAACAAGCTGTGGCACGATGGGCTGCCCAATGTCGACATTTGGTCGGCGTTTGCCAGGTCGGTGCGGCTTGGCGTCGTGGTCATGGTCTTGACCGTGGTGTTGTCGCTGTTGGCGGGGCTCGCCTACCGCAAGCGCTTCCGCGGCGCCGATCAGCTGTTGTTCGTGGTGATCGCCAGCTTGATCATGCCGTCGATCGTGGTTTCGCTTGGCATCGGCCTCGAGTTCCGGATCCTCGACGATGCCGTCAAGAGGTATGCGCCGGCGGCGCTCGCCGACGGCTACGACACGGCGATGGGCCTGTTTACCTCCGCACTCGGCGCGCATCTGACCTGGACCCTGCCGTTCGGGCTGTTAATCATGTTCGCCATCTTCAATCGCTTCGACCCGCGCTACGAGGAGGCCGCGCGCGATCTCGGTGCCACGCCCTGGCAGGCCTTGCGCCATGTGGTGCTGCCGATCATTGGACCGAGCGTCGTTGGGATCGGGCTGTTTGGGTTTACCCTGTCCTGGGACGAGATTGCCCGCACCAGCCAGGCCGTCGGCTACCTCAATACCCTGCCGTTGGAACTGCAGGGTCAGACCACGACCGTGACGACGCCCGTCATCTACGCGCTCGGGACGCTGACGACGGCCGTTTCCCTGCTGATGATCGCCGTGGCGCTAGGCGCCATTCTAATGCTGCGCCGACGGCAGCCGCTAGCTTCGGTCGGGGCCGGCACCTGAGGCCGCTGGCGCTGCTGCGGCAGTGCTTTGCCTCCGATGCCGGGGCGGACTATAATCGGGGTGCGGCCGACGGGGATCGCAAGCGCCGCGTCAACTTGGCAAGCGTGGAGCTTGAGGGCCCGTCTTCGATGGCGGGCAATTTGCATTTCTGGGGCCCCGAATGACCGGAGTGAACCGCACCGACCACATCCGCTTGACCTCGCATCCCGCGCCGGGGGCGAAGCCGCGCTTTCCCATTGTGTGGGGGGCGGCGAGCGCGCGCGAGCGTGGCCCGGTGATCGGCACGGTGTCGCGACCGCCGGATCGCAACGTGATCGGCACCCACAGCGGCTCCTACGCGGTCTACCGGGCGCTTGCCGTCTCCGCCGGCGCCCTCAACCCAATCCGGCGTCCCGACCTCACCAACACCCAGCCCACGTTTGCGCTGGGTCCCTTCCAGCGCTGGCAGACGGCGAGCAGCATCGTGTCCCTCGATCCCTGGGGGCACCTGGTGGCGGACGCCTTCCGTGCCGAGATTGCCGAAGGCACCGACATCCGGCCCAGCATCGCGGTGACGCGGGCACGCTTGGACGTTTCCGAAATCCATGAGGCGATCGCCGCCGGTCGGCTCAAGATCGACGACGTCGTGGTGCACACCGGTGGTGCGCTTTCGGTGATCAAGATCGCCATCGACCCGGTCTGGTATTTGCCGGGTATCGCCGAGCGCTTCGGCACCAGCGAGACCAACCTCAGGCGCACCCTGTTTGAACAGACCGCGGGCATGTTTCCCGAACTGGTCACGCGTCCCGACCTGCAGGTGTTCCTGCCCCCGATCGGCGGCATGACGGTCTACCTGTTCGGCGATGTCGGCAAGCTCGGCGATGCTGCCACCCAGATCACCTGCCGGGTGCATGACGAGTGCAATGGCTCCGATGTGTTCGGCTCCGACATCTGTACCTGTCGTCCCTACCTGGTGCACGGCATCGAGGAGTGCGCGCGCGCGGCGCAGGCCGGCGGCCTCGGCATCATTGTCTACAATCGCAAGGAAGGGCGGGCGCTGGGTGAAGTGACAAAATTCCTGGTCTACAATGCCCGCAAGCGCCACGCCGGCGGCGACGCGGCCAGCGCCTACTTCGAGCGCACCGAATGCGTAGCCGGCGTGCAGGATGCCCGCTTTCAGCAACTGATGCCGGATGTGATGCATTGGCTCGGCGTCGAGCGCATCGATCGCTTGGTGTCGATGAGCGACATGAAATACGAGGCGCTGATCGGCCAAGGCGTGCGCATCATCGAACGCGTGCCGCTTCCCGACGCCTTGGTCCCGGCCGACGCCCAGGTCGAGATGGCCGCCAAGCGGGCAATCGGATATTACGCCGGGCCCAGCGCCGACCCGATCGATCCGGCCGCGACCGTCGGCCGCGCCCTGGACAAGAGCTGACTGACCTCGGGAATTCCGGTGAAACCCGCAACCGCAGCCGCCCAATCACTGTTGAGCGCGGGTGCGGTGCGCCAGCGCTGCCAGCAGATGCTGGCACTCGGCCTGGCAGGCAAGTTGCAGCATTTCCGGGTCGAACCCGATCGCCTCGAGGCGGCGGCTGAGCTGGTGATCGCCACCACGCGCGAGCGCTATCCGACGCTCGAGGTGCCGTTCCATTCGCGCTGGCGCCACTTCACCGTCGACGACGAGGATCGTTGGGCTGAGCTCGATCGAGCCACCGCCTGGGCCAATGCCGCCGAGCGGGTGCGCGCGGCCTTCGATCTGGCGATCGTCAGTGTGCTCCTCGATGCCGGCGCGGGCAGTGGCTGGGCCTATCGCGATCGGCGGACCGGTAAGGCGATCGCCCGTTCCGAAGGCCTGGCGCTGGCGAGCCTTGAGATGTTTGCCAACGGCGCCTTCTCCGGCGACCGTTCGCGGCCGCTCAGGGTCGATGCCGCCGCCCTGGCCGAGCTGACGCCGGCGGCACTCAGCCAGCACTTGCAAATCACCGCCGGCAATCGCTTGCCCGGTATCGATGGCCGGCTGGGCCTGCTCAAGCGTCTGGGCGAGGTGGTGGCCGGCAATCCGGCGGTATTCGGCGAGAGCGGGCGGCCGGGCGGGCTTTACGATCGGCTCGCCGCCGGCGCCGACGGCAATACCCTCACCGCAACACGCATTCTGGCCGAGGTGTTGGCCCACTTGGGCCCAATCTGGCCCTCCCGGCTCGAGCTCGCCGGCGTGGCGCTGGGTGATTGCTGGCAGCATCCGGCGCTGGTGACGGCCGATGCGACCAGCGGCCTGATACCCCTGCACAAGCTGTCACAATGGCTGAGCTACTCCTTGATCGAGCCGCTGCAAGCCGCGGGCTTGGTCGTCGCCGACATCGACGGCCTGACCGGCCTTGCCGAATATCGCAACGGCGGGCTCATGCTCGATACCGGCGTTCTCCTGTTGCGCGAGCCGGCCGCCGCCAGCGTTGCCCACGACGTCGGCTCGAGTTTGATCGTGGAATGGCGTGCGCTGACCGTGGCCCTGCTCGACCGGCTGGCCGAGACGGTACGCCGGCGACTGCAGATGGATGCCAGATCGCTGCCGCTCTCCAGGATCCTGGAGGGTGGCACCTGGGCGGCCGGCCGGCGGCTCGCCGCCGAACTGCGTCCCTACGGCGCGCCGCCGCTGACCGTCGTCAGCGATGGCACGGTGTTCTGAGCCAAACCCGGGAGGTCGCCCATGGACGGCGTTACGGTTGTCGATCATCCGCTGGTACAGCACAAGCTCACCTTGATTCGTGACAAGCACCGCTCCACCAAGTCCTTCCGTGAGCTCTTGAAAGAAACCGGCATGCTGTTGTGTTACGAGGTGACACGCGATCTTCCGCTCACCGACGTCGAAATCGAGACGCCGATGCTGCGCACCGTAGCCCGCAAGATCGCCGGCAAGAAGCTGGTATTCGCTCCGGTGCTGCGTGCCGGTACCACATTTGTGGAGGGCATGCTCGACCTGGTGCCCACCGCCCGCGTTGCCCACGTCGGTCTCTATCGCGAGCCCGAAACCTTCGTCGCGGTCGAATATTTCTTCAAGGCGCCGACCGACCTCAGCGAGCGCCTGGTGATTGTCGTTGCACCGGTCATTGCCACCGCCAATACGGCGGTTGCCGCCATCGATCGGCTGAAGGAGCGCGGCGCGCGGCAAGTGCGGCTGGTCTGTCTGTTGGGGGCGCCGCAAGGTTTCGAGCGCCTGCGCGGCCTCCATCCGGACGTGCGGATTTGGACTGCCGCCATCGATGATACGCTCGATCAGCACGCCTATATCCTGCCGGGCCTCGGAGACGCCGGCGATCGGGCGTATGGCACCCGCTGACGGCGGCGCGCGTGCGAGGCGGTTCAGCAAATCAGCGTGGTGGTTGGTGTGTGCCAAGGCCTGGCAGCGGCAAAGCGCCCAAGCAACCCGATCGGGTCCTTGTTCGCACCATCAACAGGGCGCCGCCATCTGAGCTGATCGCACCGGCCGCGAACGAGCCCACAAGCATTGCAGCTAGCTGCCGCCGTCGACCGCCCACTCGGTCACGCAACGCTCGAGGTCTTTACAGTTCTGGCGCATCTGCTCAAAGGCAAAGCCGAGCGCGAACAAGCGCTCTGCGGCCTCGGCATTCAGGCCACGGGTCAAGCCTTGTTGGCGGATGGCGGCAAGCTCGGCGTGGTAGTTCGCGAACGCGCTGGCGAGTGCCTGCCCGCTCGGTGCGGTGCGGCGGCGCCTGAGCTCGCCGGCGCAGGTGCTCAGGTAGTCGGCAGTCGCCTCGGCAAGCCCGCTAAGCGGCGATCGCAGCCGTGACTGCAGCGGTTCCGGTAACGGGACTTGCGTTGCCCGGCCGACGATCACAAGGTCATGGCGCAGGCGCAACAGCATGCGCAGCAACGGGCCGGTATCGGGTTCGACGGCGAGGCGGGCGCGGCGCTCATGCTCGCAGGCGGCGGCAATGGTGCCGAGCTCGACCAGGGATTGACCGATGCCGTCCTGGAGGCGGTGCAGCTCGTTGCTGTCGCGACCGCCCACGACCTCCAACAATAGCGCGCGCAGGGCGCGCGCCATTTGCTCCAGCGCGCGGGCGGCGGCGGCAATGGCCTGGGCATGCGCCAGCGATGGCAGCAGCAGGAACGATACCGCGAACCCGACGCTGCCGCCGACGACAACTTCGAGCACCCGGTCGAGCGCCGAGGCCAGCGGCGTTGCCTGCGTCATGGTCGGGATAAGGAGCACGATGGTGGCGGTGATCGGCGCCACGCTCAAGCTCGGATAGAGGCCGGCGACCACGGCAAGCGGCGCGACGGCGAGGGCGAGCGCGGCCAGCAGCGCCCATTCGTGCCCATGAGGCACCAGCATGGCGATGGCGCCGCCCCACAGCGCGCCACCTAGCGTGCCGATCAGATAGTCGATGACCGATTTGAGCGTTCGGCCGACGTTGACCTGGGTCACGACCATGGCGGTGAGGACGGCCCAGAGCGGCAATGGCAGTCCCAGCCATTGCGCGATGGCCAAGGCAAGCGCGGCGGCAATCGTGACGCGCAAAGCCAAGGTCAGCCGCACCCGCTGTCGCCTGAAGGCGGCGCGCACCAGCCGCCACACCGATTTGCCGCGCTCAAAGGAGGTCGTCAAAGCGTGCTCTCTGCCGTGGGTTGCTGCCCGAACGCTGAAGATTGAACCGGCGCCGCCGGTGAGCCACGCCTGACCATCGGCGGGTACTAGCCTAGCGCGTCGGGCTTGGCACCAAGATGTCCGCACGCGGCCAAAGCTCGGGCCTCAGTGCTCGCCCAGGCTCGAGGTTGCTGGCCACGTCGCGAGCGCGCTTTTGGCCCGCTCCTTTCGCCCCAGCGGACGATCGTAGCTGGGATCGCCGTCGAGCCGGCAACCGCACTAAAGTCGTATCCAAGCCAGTAATGTCTTTGGTCCCAATATCTTTCTGGCGGGATATTGTAGGTACAATGGATTACCCTGGCGGCAAATCCGCTTGCCTGTGCAGGGTGTGGGCGTGGAGGTTTACAAAAAACCCGACTCGGAGGCGGCCCAATGTGGAACCAGGTTTACAATCCACTCGATAGTGCAGCGCTGTCGACCCTCGCCGCGGCGATCCCGGTGGTGACGCTGCTGGTGTTGATCGCGTCGAACAAGGTTAAGGCGCACATTGCTGCGATCGTCGCCTTAATTGCCGCCAATCTTGTGGCGATCTTCATCTTTACCATGCCGGCCGGGATGTCGATCCGGGCCTCGGTCCTGGGGGCGATCACGGGCTTCTTCCCGATCGGCTGGATCGTCCTTAACGTCATTTTCCTCTACCGGCTGACCTTGGAGAAGGGCGCCTTTGAAACCTTGCAGACCACCATTGGTGGTCTCACCAACGATCGGCGGCTGCAGCTGTTGCTGATTGCCTTTTCGTTCGGTGCGTTCTTCGAGGGGGCCTCGGGTTTCGGCACGCCGGTGGCGGTCACCGGCGCCATGCTGATCGGTCTCGGTTTTTCGCCGCTCGCTGCCTCCGGTCTATCCTTGATCGCCAATACCGCGCCGGTGGCTTACGGCGCGCTCGGTACGCCCATCGCCGGCCTCTCCAGCGTAACCGGTCTCGATCCATTCGTGCTGGGCGCCATGGTCGGCCGGCAACTACCGTTCTTTTCGCTGATCGTACCGTTCTGGCTGATCTGGGTGTTTGCCGGTTTCCGCGGCATGCTGCAGGTGTGGCCGGCCATTCTCGTCACCGGCGTTAGCTTTGCCGTGCCGCAGTTCCTGATCTCGAATTTCGTCAATCCGTGGATTGTCGATATCGGTGCCTCGCTGATTTCCATGGCCTGCCTGATCCTGTTCTTGAAGGTATGGCACCCGAGGGAGATTTGGACGTCGCCGGCCCTGCGCACGCGCGACAGCTCGGCCGAAACCCTCACGACGCGGCCAACCAAGTCCGGCCCGCCGCCCAGCAGCGGCCAAATCTGGATGTCGCTGCTGCCCTGGATCATCGTTTGCATCATCCTGCTGGTATGGGGCACCAACTGGTTCAAGGGCCAGGTCAATCCCATCGCCACCTGGAACTATGCCGTTCCCGAACTCGATAAGCTCATTAACAAGATGCCGCCCGTGGTCGGTAAGCCGACACCCGAGGGCGCGGTATTCTCCTTCACGTGGCTGTCCTATACCGGTTCGGGGATGCTGATTGCGGCGATCATCTCCGGCTTTTTGATGGGCTTTTCGCCGGTACGATTGGTGACGTCCTACGCGCGCACCATTCGCGTGTGCGCCTATTCGCTGATCACGATCTCGGCAATGCTGGCGATCGGAACCCTCACCCGGCTGTCAGGCATCGACGCCACCCTGGGCCTCGCCTTCGCTGGTACCGGCGTGCTTTATCCGTTCTTCGGTACCTTGTTGGGTTGGCTGGGCGTGGCGCTGACCGGATCGGACACCGCATCAAACGTCCTGTTCGGCAATCTGCAGAAGATCACGTCGGAGCAATTGGGGCTGTCACCGGTGCTGATGGCAGCCGCCAACTCGTCGGGCGGCGTCATGGGCAAGATGATCGATGCGCAATCGATTGTCGTCGCCTCGACGGCAACAAATTGGTTCGGACACGAGGGATCGATCCTGCGCTTCGTGTTCGGCCATTCAATCGTGCTGGCTTGCCTCGTCGGCGTGCTGGTGATGCTGCAGGCTTATGTCTTCACCGGCATGATCCTGCACTAGTGTCCCGGTTGCCGTGACCGCTGTCGGCGCGAGGCAAAACCTCGCGCCGCAGGTGGCCGGGCATCGAGACCGCGCCGATGACGCCCTGCCGCTGGCGCCGCAGGGCCGCGGCGAGCCAAGCAACATCAGGGCCATCGCCTAGCCGGATCAATGGCAAGGCGTTTGATCACGCGCTAGAGTACTTGCCTGCTGGCGAAGCGCTCGCCAACCGGCAAAAGCAGCAGAGCGTGCATGTCCGAAGTTCACGAAGGCGGATGCTTGTGTGGTGAGGTCCGCTACCAGACCGTGGCGCGGCCGCTGCGAGTGACGATCTGTCACTGCACATTCTGCCAGCGTTTCACCGGGTCGGCGTTCCTGGTCGAGCCGATATTCAAAAGAGAGGACGTTGTCTTCTCCGGCGTCCCCACCAAGCAATACGACCATCACTCCGATTCCAGTGGCAAGCGGGTCACGCTCAATTTCTGCGGTCGGTGCGGGACCACGATCTATCTCGATCTGGAGCGGTTCCCCGACATCTTAGGTGTTTGCGGCGGCACATTCGATGATCCCAATTGGTTTGATCGCGGCCGCTGTCGTCACATCTTCACGCGCTCCGCGCAGCACGGCGTGGTGCTTCCGGCCGAGGTTGATCTCTTTGAGGCGCACGCTGTGGCCCTCGACGGCACGGCAACCAAGCCGAGGGTCCTTGCACACGCCTTGCTGGTATCGCGCACGACGTGAGCTTGGAGGCATCTCGGGTCCTGCACTGGCCTCAATTCGCGCGCGGGGAGGGGATCAAGCTCGCCCAAGTCACGGCTTGTCTTGCAGGACCGGAGGGAATGCGGGCGAACAATCTCAGCAACGCTCGTGCGCCAAGCCTTGGTTGCGCATCGATCGCCGCGCGGGCAGGCCGTGACCACGCCAGCATGCTTTGGTTCAAGACCGTGGGCGAGGTGATCAGGCCATCGAAGCCGAGGTCGACCATGGCCCAGTCGCCGAGGCGAGTGACGACCGCCACTGTCACGACCAGCCCCGAGTTTAATCAAGATTGCTGTTTGGCTTCCGGCCGCCTGAGGCCTGGTATCTGAACACGGGGGTAAGGGGGGCGGGGAGAATGTGAAGCTGTGATCTTCAAGTTGTGAACTGCCATCTCTATACTGGCATCCGTCAACAACGCGTCCAGTCCTCACACGGGGGTCGAAATGCCCACGCGCAGCAACGAGCGCCTTGCCTGGTTCAACGGAGCCTTCATGCCGGAGAGCGAGGTTCGCCTGCCGTTTCGCGATTCGAGCTGGGTCTATGGTGACGGGTGTTTCGACATGACGCGAAGCTTCAACCACCGACTGTTCAAGGTGAAGGAGCACGTCGACCGGCTCTATCGTTCGCTGAAATATCTACGCATCGATCCAGGCTTCGGACCGCAGAAAATGTGCGGCGTGACCGAAGAGTTGTTCGAGCGCAACCGCCATTTGCTCGGTTCCGACGACGATTACTGGGTCGGCCAGCGCATCAGTCGCGGGGTCAAGCAGGTGCCGGGCGACAACATCGACTATCATGGACCCAATGTTGTCCTCGAATGTTCGCCGTTGCCGCTCGTACAGCGCGCCAAGTTGTTCAAGGAGGGCATCCGCCTGGTGATCCCGTCGCACCGGCGCGTGCCGCCGGATTCGCTGACGCCGCGGGCCAAGACCCACAATTATCTCAACCTGATCGTCGCCAATCAGGAAGTCCAGAGCATCGACCCAGAAGCCTGGGCGCTGCTGCTCGACGTCAATGGCAATCTGTGCGAGGGGTTGGGTTCTAACATCTTCACCGTGCGCGATGGCGAGATTTTCACGCCACGCGAGAAATTCGTGCTGCCTGGCGTCAGTCGCCAAACGGTGATTGATCTTGCCCGCCAGGAAGGTCTGCGGCTCACGGAAACCGACATCGACCTCTACGATGCCTACAATGCGGACGAGATCTTCCTCACCTCGACCTCGCTGTGCATTTGCCCGGTAACGCGCGTCAACGGACTTGAGATCGGTGCCGACGGTCAGGTCTGGGGCAAGGT
>Ga0126384_10000039_pt1 | contig 46191 bp, 44 predicted proteins | sample PanSoiMetPlot_36_FD_92543 | JGI IMG/M metagenome (GOLD analysis project Ga0126384, IMG submission 92543) | Tropical forest soil microbial communities from Panama - MetaG Plot_36 | ecosystem: Environmental > Terrestrial > Soil > Tropical forest > Bulk soil | place: Panama | collected 2016-02-17 | reverse complement strand
CCCTCTCGATGTTTTTGACGCGGGCCCTTTCCACGTCCGGGCTCTGCGATGTCGAAAATGAACAGGCCTCGTGGCTGCAAAGCGGAGTAAACACGGCGAAAGAGCCGACGCAGCTGATTTATGCTGTTGGTTTCATCGAACAGGTAATTGAGGCACTCACCCAGCGACGTTACCGCAACGCAGCCAGGCAATTCAGTCTTCAGTAAAGAACCTGTTCGGAACTCGGCATTTGGCACTCTCTTGCGCGCAATGTCGATCATCGCAGGGGAAATATCTACTCCGAGGACATCGTATCCGTGGCGTGAAAGTTCTGCGGCCCAAATGCCGCTGCCGCATCCGAGATCGACTACCAGTCCGTTTTTGATTCCGCTTTTGTCAAGCAGTTCAAGGAGCCCAGGAGCGGAGTTTTTCGCGAAGTCACCGAACCCGGTGTCGTGTATGTAAGCCAGGTCGGTTTTGTAGGATTCCACCACGATAAGGTATCATAAACGATCCGAAACATTAGTCCTCAGGCCAAGGTTAAATGCGAGCGCACATAGTCACATTTGGCTGCCAGATGAACGAATACGATTCGCACGCTATTCAATCCGAACTTGCGGGCATTGGCTACTCGTTCGTAGATAGATTTAGCGACGCTGACCTTGTCCTGGTAAACACGTGCGCCGTCCGCGGAAAACCGGTAGAGAAGGTTCAGACCCTCCTTGGTGAGCTTCGCAAGGAAAAGAGCAAACGCAGGCATTTGACCGTCGCATTGATGGGCTGTCTGGCGCAGCTTCCCGAAGGCCAGCGCATGGGGCGAAAGTTCGGCGTTGATATTATGTTGGGCCCTGGAGCTATCACTGAAATTGTTCCAGCCATCGAACGCGGCAAGTTTCAATCGTTCGAATTTAAACGAGAGCTGCAATTCTATTCGCCTCCTCCAACCACAGGAGAGCTTAGCGCCCATCTCACCATCATGAGAGGTTGCAACCATCGTTGCACCTATTGCATTGTGCCGGCGACCCGCGGACCCGAAGTGTCGCGTCCAGCCGAAGATATCATCAAGGAAGCTATCGCGCTCAAAGAAGCCGGAGTTGTCGAGGTTAGCCTGTTGGGCCAAAACGTTAATTCGTACGGCCTGGTAGACGGAACCGGATCACGACGTTCCAGGCTTGCCGGCTATCCTTCGTTTGCCGAGTTGCTGCGAATGGCGGGTCGAATCGGAATTCCGCGAGTGCGATTCATCACTTCTCATCCGATAAATTTCGATAACGAGATTATTGAAGCCATCGCTGATACGCCGGCGGTCTGTCGATTTATTCACCTGCCGGTCCAATCGGGATCGAACCGTGTTCTAAAACGAATGGCGCGGGAGTACACGAGAGAATTCTATTTGGATCGTATAAGAAAAGTGCGGGAGTTGTTGCCGGATGCCACGATCTCGACGGACTTTATCGTGGGATTTCCGGGAGAAACAGACGACGATTTTGAAGAGACTTTGTCGCTGTACCGGGAAGTCGGTTACGACATGGCGTACATGTTTATCTACTCGGAGCGCGAGGGTACGCCTGCCGCTATTCATTTCAACGACATCCCGCGACAGGTGAAAGTGGAAAGGCTCTCGAGACTAGTCGAGTTGTCAAAGCAGATCTCCCTCGAGCGGAACCGTAAATGGATTGGTAGTGAAGTGGAGGTTCTCGTTCAGGGTGCTGCTGAAGAGAAAGGTTTCGTGCAGGGTCATACTCGCGGGAACCATGTCACGTTGGTGAAAGGGGATCTGAGCCCGGGCATCCATCAGGTATTTGTTGCTCACGCTACGCCGAACCGGCTTTATTGCACGACCGAGCCGGTTGATTTGAGTTCTGGATTGCCTTCACTAACAGCAGCGCCGCCTTCGTTCTACGATCTGAGCGTTGCGGTTTGATCACCCAGCCCTACTGAAGTTACCTAAAAGTACCGCCCACTGTATTCAGGATCTTTAACTCGACTCTTCTGCTAAGAGGCAGGGGTCAGCGGATAACGTAGGAGATAAAAGAATTTCTGCGTGGGCTTTCGGACCGTACTGCCTCTTTGCCAAAGTCCTGCCAACGTGCTGTCTTGTTAGGGCTTAGGCGAAATGATATATTTGAGCCGTTTAAGAGAGAGCTAAGAACAGAAAGAATATTCTTTTGGAGGATAGAAATGGCAGAGAATGACGGATCGGGAGCAGCCGAAAAACTGACCTTTTTACTGGTAGGTGCCGGGATAGGAGCCACGTTGGCTTTGTTGTTTGCTCCCAAGAGTGGACGCGAATTGCGCGGCGACATCGCCGATTACACTAAGCGTGGAGTCGATGCCGCTGGCGAACAGGCGCGAATCTTGGGTGGTCGGGCCAGCGAGCTATATGGAACAGCTGCGAGCAAGGCATCTGAAGCCTATGGAACAGCGGCCGGTCGCGTGACCGAGGCTTATGGAACCGCGCGCGAGAAAGTAGCTGCGGGCGCCGGAACCGTTTCGGAGGTGGCAGCTCGCCAGAAGGAACAGATTGCGGCTGCAATTGAAGCTGGCAAACAGGCGTACAGAGAAGAGAAGCGGAAGGCTGGAGTAGCCGGCGAGGGCGAAGAGGCCTAAGGATATCGCGGAACCGCGTCTTAGGAGACGCTCTACAAATTAATTCGTCTTACAGGTCGGCAGAACGCTTTAAGGGCCAATCAGGTAAGATCTGCAAGGCTTGGTCAAACCTTGTGTTAGCAAGGAGAGCACGTGGATCAACATACTTTTTACATCGTCATGACCGCGGCAGCGGTGGTCATCGTCTTGAGTTTCATCGTGCAAACGGCGATGTTCATGTTTATCTACAGCGCGATTAAAAAGCTAACTGCCATTGCCGCTTCGGTTCAGGCCAAAGCCGAACCGCTGATCGCCAAGACCGGTCCAGTTATCGATCAAGTTCAGGGAACAATCGCCACTGTCAAAGAGTCAGTCGATCGCATAAGCACGCAGACAAAAGAAGCCTTCGACAAAATCACTGTCGAGACTCGCGCAATCGCTGCAGCCGTGTCAACTTCTTCACAGGAGATCGCTCGGCTTGCCCAGCATCAAGCGGAACAGCTTTCTCAAACGCTTGACTACACGAACTCCACGATGCAGCGGCAGGTTGCTGAACTGGACAGTATGCTGTTGAGAACTCAGGACCGCTTCGAAGACACTACCAGGGAAGTTCAGTCCACAGTTTTGCAGCCGATGCGCGAGCTCTCCGCAATGCTCATAGGATTGCGTCGCATCCTCGAGACGTTGTTTAGCCGTAATCGAAAGCCAATCGATAAGGCTTATCAGGATGAGGAGCTCTTTATTTGAGGGCTCCCTGAAATAGGCTCCAGGGGCCAGTTTCACGGAGCATAATATATAACGACGGACACCTGGTTTCCTTTCACAGGAGCCAGGTGTTTTTCGTCACATAGTCCTTTAGCTTATGAAATCGGCAGATGCGGTCGGTATATATCCAGTTCTATTTGAGGTGAGTGAGGAGAGCAATGGCAACGGAGACGCCCTTTGATTTAAAGGCAACGGTCAATCTGCCGAAGACGAATTTTGCGCAAAAGGCAAACCTTACGCAGCGTGAGCCCGAAAGACTCGCGCGCTGGAAAGAGATGGATCTCTATCATCAGATCTGCCGTGCGCGTGCGGGCCGTCCAATGTTCGTGCTGCACGATGGTCCTCCTTATGCAAATGCGGATATTCACATCGGCACGGCGATGAACAAGATTTTGAAAGACTTTATTGTTAAGTCTCATTCCATGATGGGCTTTGACGCGCCGTATGTTCCGGGCTATGACTGTCACGGATTGCCGATCGAACTGTATGTTGACAAGAAACTCGGGGCTAAGAAGTCCCAGATGAGCCCCGTTGCGATTCGAAAAGCCTGTCGCGAGCACGCTGCTCAAGCATTGAAGCGTCAGACGCGGGACTTTCAGCGCCTCGGAGTGTTAGGCGAGTGGGATGATCCCTATCTCACGATGTCGAATGCCTACGAAGCAGAAACCGCGAGGCTGTTTGGACGCTTCGTAGGGCGCGGCTACGTTTACAAAGGCGCTCGTCCAGTGTACTGGTGCATACACGATCAGACCGCGCTCGCAGAAGCAGAAGTAGAGTATAAGGAGCATGCCAGTCCCTCGATCTACGTAAAATTCGCTCTTCCTCAGGAAGAGCTCGACGAGCTTGCCTCACGCGTGGGCTATGAATGGCCAAGGGAAGGCATCAATAAACCCGTTTTCGTTTTGATTTGGACCACGACGCCGTGGACCCTTCCTGCGAACCTTGGGATTGCCGTTAATCCTAATTTTAATTACGCCCTGGTCGATGTAGGTAATGAGATTTACATAGTTGCTAAAGATCTTGTTGAGTCGGTAGCGGAGAAGTGCGGGCTAGTAGCATCGCGCGTAATTGCCACTTTTTCCGGAAAAGTATTGGATGGACTGCAGGCCCGTCACGCCTGGATCGATCGACCCTCTCTGCTGATGGTGGGCGAACACGTAACGCTAGGTGGGGAGGCTGATGCTGAAACCGAAATCGATGTGGCGTTTGCTCAGAAGAAGGGAACCGGAAAAGCCGGCACTGGCTGCGTTCACACCGCTCCTGGTCACGGCCACGACGATTTTGTGATTGGGCAGCAGTACCGAGAGGCACTTGCGCCTGTGTACGACAAGCTTAGAGCCGAGGGAGTCCTCGGCAATCAGCTGGAAGGGACCGAAGTATACTGCCCCGTTGATAATGCGGGCCGCTTTACCCCTGAAATTGAAGAATTCGCAGGCCAATCAGTGTTCGACGCTAATCCGCATATCGTTGATTTCCTGCGCGCGAACGGATCGCTGGTATTCACGGAGGAATATCCTCATCGTTACCCGCATTGTTGGCGATGTCACAACCCTGTGATTTTTCGCGCGACTCCCCAGTGGTTCATATCGATGGACAGGGCGGACGGAGGCAAAAGCTTGCGAGAAAGCGCCTTGAGCGAGGTCGAGCGAGTGACTTGGATGCCGAGTTGGGGACGCGACCGAATGCGAAACATGTTCAAGAGCCGACCTGATTGGTGCGTCTCGCGGCAAAGAGTGTGGGGAGTTCCAATCCCGGCGTTTTATTGCACAAAATGCAAAACGACAATTGCCGATGAGAAGGTAATCGATAACGTGTCTTCAATATTCGCCAGAGAAACCGCCGACGCGTGGTATGCGCGTGAACCAGAATATCTCCTGCCCGATGGTTTCACCTGTCCGAACTGCAGGGGCTCGGAATTCACAAAGGAGACTGACATTCTGGATGTCTGGTTTGATTCGGGTTCGTCTTCACTCGCTGTGCTCGTCGCCGAACGCGGATTACCCTGGCCTTCAGATGTCTATATTGAGGGTCCCGACCAGTATCGAGGTTGGTTCAATTCGTCACTGATGATTGGCATTGCCGCGCGTGATCAAGCTCCGTACAAGACGGTCATTACTCACGGGTGGACCGTTGATGGAGAAGGGAAAGCAATGCACAAATCAACGGGCAATGCGATTCCGGCGGAGGACGTGGTCAGCAAGCAAGGCGCCGAGATTATGCGCTTGTGGGTCGCTTCGTCGGATTATCAGGAGGATGTCAGAGTTTCTCCTGAAATCCTGACGCGAATGGTCGACGCATATCGCAAATTGAGAAATACCGCCCGGTATGCACTGGGAAACATTTCGGACTTCGATCCCGAAAACGATCACGTGCCGGAGAGCGAAATGTGGGAGATCGACCGGTGGGCGTTGGCAGTTACCCGTGAAGTCACGCGCAAAGCGACCGAATCCTATGAGCGCTTTGACTACACAACGGTCTATCACACGCTCTACAATTACGCTACGGTCACACTATCGAGTATCTATATCGACATTTTGAAGGATCGTCTTTACACGTTTGCGCCGAAGTCGATTGGCCGCCGAGCTGCACAGACTGCGCTGTATCGTATCGTTGATGCTTTCGCCCGGTTGCTCGCGCCGATTCTATGCTTCACCGCTGACGAGATCTGGGAGAATCTTCCTGGTAAGCGAGAATCTTCGGTGCATCTTGCAGAGTTTCCGGGGGTGCAGAATCGCGAGGGCGATCAGGAGTTGCTCGAGCGGTGGAACAGTCGAGAGAATGGAATACTGCATATTCGATCGATTGTCCAGCAACAGCTTGAAGTCGCGCGAACACAGAAAGTTATCGGGGCTTCACTCGAGGCAAAGGTCACTGTTTTTGCTGGGGGAGATCACTTTAACCTTCTGAAGAGCATCGAAGATCAGTTGGCGTCAATTTTCATAGTCTCACAAACGGTGCTCTTGAAGACTGAATCAGAGGAACTCTCGGTTAAGGTGGAGCATGCGGACGGCACGAAATGCGAGCGGTGTTGGAATTGGTCGGAGACAGTGGGCCACGATGAGAGATATCCGACCATTGATGAGCGTTGCATAAAGCAGATCGAGGAAGGTTGGGGGATAGGCAGTGGCCAGTAGTCATGTTCAGAATGGGCTTGCGGTTAGAGGCGAGAACACTCATCCTTAAGTCAGGAGCAAAAGATAGATGAGTTCAGACGTAATTGATCCGAGGGCGAGCGCGATGAAGATGTGGTACTTAATAATCGCGACGCTGGTGATGTTATTTGATCAAATCACTAAATATTGGGTTTCGGTGAAGCTTCGCGAAGGCGATGAAATAGACATCATTAGGGGCTTCTTCAAACTTAGTTACACCGAGAATCCCGGCATAGCCTTCGGTATGCTGAACAGTGGCAATGTCAAATGGCTTTTGGTTTCCGTCTCGATCGCCGCTGTATTGGTGGTTGTTTACTATATGAGACGGACGCCGGTCACAAACATCCTGCTGCTCTGGTCGCTTGCGCTTCTGGCGGCTGGAATATCCGGGAATCTGGTCGATCGCGTTCGAATGGGACGCGTCATTGACTTTATTCTCATTTACTACAAGAGCTATCAGTGGCCGGTATTTAACATTGCGGATACCGCGATAACGATCGGAGCCGCTCTCATGGCAATAGAGCTGTTCCTGGCGCCGCAAGCCGAGCGAACGAAGCTGGGAGAGGCCGCTGAGGCGCCAAATGCCGAGGGTTCGTGATGCGGGAGTAGTAGTAAGAGATGTTTCCTGAATTATTCAAGATACCTGGACTCGGGATCCAGATTGCAACCTACGGAGTTTTGCTGGCGATCGGATTTATCGCGGCGCTTTGGCTAACGGCCCAACTGGCGGAGAAGGACGGACTTCCCAAAGATCGGATTTATGATCTCGGACTGTACATTCTTGCGTCATCGCTTATCGGTTCCAAAGTGCTGATGGTCATAACTGAATGGAATGACTATCGAGGGGAGTGGAGGCGAATTCTATCTTTCGATCTCTGGCGTTCGGGAGGCGTTTACTACGGCGGCTTCCTGGTTGCGCTTTTAGTCAGCGTCATACTGATGAGGCGCTGGCATTTGCCCTGGCGATTGACTTCTGATGCATTTGCGCCGGGCGTGGCTTTAGGGCACGCGATAGGCAGGCTCGGGTGTTTTTCGGCGGGTTGTTGTTGGGGTAAGCCAACAACTTCGTGGATTGGTGTTCACTTCACCGCGAAGGCAGGCGAATTGACGGGCGTTCCTACCGATTCAGCGCTGATACCGACTCAATTAATTGAAGCTGTGATCAACCTCGCGATCTTTGGGTTTCTGATGTGGTTGCGAAAGCGACGCTCATTCGACGGTCAGATAATCTATTCCTATCTGATGATTTATGGGGTCGCAAGATTTACCATCGAGTTTTGGCGAGACGATCCACGTGGGGAGATTTTCGGTCTGTCAACGTCTCAGTTCATATCTATCATTATGTTCGGGCTCGGCCTGGCGATGACCCTTTATTACCGTCGTCAACAGGCGAACGAAAAAATCGCGCACAGCCAGGATATCGCCGCACACGCCTCGTAGTTTGAAGAGAATGTCACGTTCGCCTCGTGAGTGTTGAAACACAACTGTTTAGTATCGGCACCGAAGCGGCTGGCGCTCGTCTCGATTCTTTCCTTGCATCCCAGTTAAAGGACCTTAGCCGAACGAGAATCCAGCATTCCATCGCTGACGGCGATATTCTTGTAAATGAGCGAGTAGTAAAGCCGAGTTACCGGCTCCGTGATGGCGACCAGATTGAGATCGATCTTCCCGAACCCCCGCCCGTTGAGATCGTCCCTGAGCCAATTCCCCTGGACATCGTTTATGAAGACGATGAACTGATCGTAGTCAATAAACCGGCAGGCATGGTTGTTCATCCGGGAGCCGGTATCGATTCCGGCACGTTGGTGCACGCGCTCGTTTATCATTTCAACTCATTATCGGAAGCGGCCGGTAGCACTCGACCCGGCATCGTACACCGCCTCGATAAGGAAACATCCGGTTTGCTTGTGGTGGCGAAGAACAATACTGCCCACGAACGGCTTGCTGAATCGTTTCACAATCGAGAGGTATTCAAGCTATACAATGCGCTGGTCTACGGCCAGGTTTCTAGAGACCGGGGAGAGATAGATGCTCGCATCGGACGCAGTCCACACAATCGAACTCGAATGAGTGTGCTTCGAGGAGGTGCCGGACGAGCCGCTCATACGATATTTGAAGTTGTGAAACGATATCAGGAGTTCACGTTACTCGATGTCCAGATCAAAACCGGACGAACACATCAGATACGAGTACATCTGGCGCATATCGGTCATCCGGTGGTAGGGGACGCCACCTACGGCGGCGGCAGAGAGAATTCCATTCGCAACGCGACTAACAAACGCGTGGTGCGGTCGCTTAAGCGACAATTCCTTCATTCTGCAGAGCTCGCATTCGATCACCCAGGAACTAGGGCGCGATTGGAATTTGCTGCGCCTTTGCCTCTCGAACTTTCGTCAATCGTTTCAGAGATCGTTTGAGGCGCACCGTTGAGATGTACCTAGACGGTCCAGTCTGCGGAAAATGTGGCGAAGTTCCGTCGACTGTCCAGTCTGCGGATATTGGTGTCGAGAAATTGGAACAACCCCGGATCCCGTCTCCGGTATCCTCCGACATAAACTAGCAAATCTACCAGCTAGTCTAAGCCTTCTAACTCAAACGCCACAGACCAGACAGTTTACGTTAAATCACAGGCTGTCAAGTCTACGGTCACCGCACGTCTTGTAACGGGACATTCTCGGAAGATTTCAGGGACAACTGCTGCCGTATCGCGCTCATCGACCAGAAATCGTTCCGGCGACCAACGGTACTATGCTTGCCATTTAAAAGCGGTCTACAGCTCCGCTGTACCACCGAGCCATCGGTGATCCAGGTGGACGGAAGGAGGTTAACCGTGGAAAACAAGATCTACGTCAGAAACAGGATTCAACACATAAACCTCACGGCTTTCTTTTCCGTTGCGTTGATATCATCGATCATAGTGGCTCGACCGGCTTTAGCCGGCGACAGGAATTCTGAACACGTGACGTTCAGCGTCCCGACTATGGTTGCAGGCACTCTGGTGGAACCGGGCACCTACAATGTGATTTGGGAAGGCCCAGGTCCGCTTGTGCAAGTAACACTTGAAAAGGGACTGAAGACAGTTCTTACAACTTCCGCTGAATTCATTGCGGAAGCGAGTCCATACGACGGCGCCATAGTCACAAGAACGAGGGAGGCCAGCACGAGGGTGCTGCAGAAGATTAGATGGAAGAATAAAGCGCTTGTCTTTGTCTCGTAGACATGGAGACTGCTTGATAGATCCTATGAAGCGGGAAGGGAACCAGGCACTGGTCTTACGGGTTTGAACGGTAACTGATTTATCCTTCACATCCGTAAAACAGTGACGCGTGGTTTTGTGAACACATAAGACTCGGGAAAAGAACCCCCCGCAGACTAAGCTGGCCGACAAACTCCGAGTTGTGACCTTCACACCAGTTCCTCTATAATTTTTCTTCAACTTGCATCGCTAATACTGATCCCGTGCATCAGACCCGTCGGAGGTTTCCCGTAGCAGATGGCCCGATCATCAACGATTTCGCTCTCCATTGTCATACTTTGCCTGTTTATTGGAACGCTCGTATTTGCGCAGAATCCCCCTGCTAAACCGCCCGTCCAGAAGCCGCAGACGGTGCGACCGGATGATCCGCCGCAAAAGATAGGAGTACTCGAGGTCCAACTACCGATATCCGCCAAACGGTCCAGGAAGTTTTTGCCCGGTTTGACCGCCAACAATTTTGAGGTCTATGAGGATGGCAAGCTTCAGAAGATTGAGAAATTCGTTGCGCCGAGTGAGTTGCCGCTATCGATTGCGCTTCTTGTCGACACCAGCAACAGCGTAAAACTAAAGCTCCCGTTCGAGAAAGACGCTGGCGAGGACTTTATTGCAACAGTCACCACCCATCGCAAAAAGGATAGGATTCTCCTGGGCTCTTTTGATTCGGAGGTAATGCTTCATCAGGATTTTACCGACAATCAGGAGGTTCTTATTCGATCTCTCAGGGGATTCAAAGCCGGCGGTTATACAAAGCTCTATGACGCGGTTTATCGGATAATCGAAGAGAAGATGGCTAACCCTGAAAATCGGGACGCCCGGCGTATCATTGTTGTCCTGTCGGATGGCGAGGATACGGCGAGCCAACGTTCTTTGAGAGACGCGATTGAAATGGGCCAGCGCTACGACGTGACCGTATTTGGAATAAGCACAAAGAACTTCAAGGGCGTCGAATCAGGGATGGTTGAGAATGCCGATGACAAGGACCTTCGGAGGCTGTGCGAGGAAACCGGAGGGCAGGTATTCCTGCCGTCGCAGAAATTGGAGTTGTTCCGTTCTTTTAGTGAGGTTGCGCAGGACCTGCGTCACGAATACGTGATCTTTTATACCCCAACCAATCAGGCCAGAGCGGGAAAGAAGCGTGAGATTAAGGTCAAATTGGTTGGCGCCGATGCGCACCTGTATCACAAGCAGGGCTACACTTATTGAAGATAGCCCGAGCGCTGAGGTTAGTTATGTCAAGGTTTAGAGTTGTTGCTTCCGTTATTATAATCACCATGCTCGCCTGTTTGAGTTTCGCGCAAAGACCCAAAACGCCTCCACCTCCTGCGCGCGGTTCGCAATCCTCACAGACATCGAGAACTGACTCAAAAGATCAGGATAAGAATAAAGATGACGGCGTTGCGTCGAGCGATGACGTTGTTCGACTTGGTACCGACCTCGTGAATGTGTTGTTTACGGCTGTGGATCGTAACAATCGCGTCATCAGCGATATTCGGCAGGATGAAATCGTTGTCCTCGAAGACGGCCGGCCTCAACAAGTCTTTACCTTCAAACGTGAAACGACGCTGCCGATAAATATTGCCATTTTGATGGATCTTTCGGGCAGCCAGGAGTACACATTTCCACAGGAGAAAATCGCCGCGGGAGAATTCCTACGATCGATCATTCGCCCCGCAAAAGATTCCGCAGCGATTCTGACGTTTCAGGACGATGTCGAACTTGTTCAGGGCCTTACGTCTCGGGCGGAAACTCTGAGTCGAGCATTTGATGAGATTCAGTATTCTCGCCGAGTTGGCGTCACGAGCACCAGGCATCAAGCCACTGCGCTGTACGATGCAATCTACATCACCGCTGACGAAGTATTGGCCCACGATGAGATTCGCCGGGGCGCGCCTGACGAGCAAGTTACCAGACGAGCGATTATTTTGCTTACCGACGGAGTTGACAACGCGAGCAGCCGAAAGCTCGATGAAGCAATTGATCGAGCATGGCGTGCCGGAGTAATTATCTACTCGGTTGGAATCGGCGATCGCTTTCGGTTTGAGGGTGTGCGGGAAGACGTGCTGAGGAGACTCGGCGAAGAAACTGGAGGGCGGGCCTACTTCCCTCGAGGCGCCGATGATCTGATTCAGGATTTTCGCCAGATCGAAGCCGAGCTACGCAGCCAATACCTGGTTGCCTATGCGCCTTCGAATACAACGCACGACGGTCGGTTTCGGCGCGTCGAAGTACGAGTTAACGCGCGGCCCGATGCGCGCCTTATTCATCGCCGCGGTTATTACGCGGCTACGGATGATGGAAAGAAATGAAGTCAGTAAGAATCAATTTTGTTGTAACAGTTATATCAGCGTTTGTTCTACTCTCCGTTACGCTGGGCGCTGCCCAGTCTCAGCAATCGAAAACACAGAAGCCCGGACAGAGCAAACCTGACAAGAAACCTGCGGAAGCCGAAGCCAACCAGGACGAACAAGTCGTCAAGCTGGGCACCCAGTTAGTCACAGTCCCGTTCAACGTAACCGATAAGAAGAATCGGTATATCAATGACCTGTCGAAAGACGATATTGAGATACTCGAGGACAACAAGTCGCAACAAGTCTTCTCTTTCGAGCGGCAGACTGACCTGCCGATCACTATCGCGATGCTGATCGATATTTCCGGTAGTCAGGAATGGACGCTTCCCGAGGAGAAAGCCGCTGGCCAGCGCTTTTTCCGGCGTGTGCTACGCCCTCGAAAAGACCTGGCTGCGGTGGTGACGTTCGAGCACGATTCGGTACTCGTCCAGGATCTGACCTCAGATGTTGAAAGGCTTCAAAGAGCGCTGGATGAAGTCAGGCTTCCCGCCCAGGCTGCGACCATGGGCCGGCGAGGCGGCACACCGCCGATCAACAACTCCGGGGTAGGATCCACGGCGATGTTTGATTCGATATACTCTGTCTCCAGCGAGTTGTTGCGTCGTGAAGCCGGACGGAGAGTGATCATCCTTGTTACCGACGGTGAGGACACGTCGAGCAGTGTCAAGATGCGTGAGGCAATCGAACGAACCTGGCGCAGCGAGATCATAGTTTACTCAATCGGAATTGGGGGGCCGATGGGAGTAGACACCGGTACTCTCAAGAAGATCGCTGCTGAAACGGGCGGCAGGGCATTCTTCCCGAGAAACGAAGCCGACCTGGATTCGGCTTACCAGCAAATAGACGAGGACCTCCGATCTCAGTACATACTCGCTTACACGCCGGCAAATGCGACCAGAGACGGTTCTTTCAGGACTATCCAGGTCAAGGTGAAGAATCGGGGTGACCTTACGGTTCGACATCGGAAGGGTTATTTCGCCCCGAGCTAGAAGGCGAAGAGCGCTCCCTGCGCTATTCGCGTCGAATAGGCGCTCTGTTCCGTCGTTAGATAGACTCCATCAACTTGGTTCTTCTTCTGACGAAACTCTCGTGCATGTTCTTCTGACCAGAAGAATATGGAGTTTCGTCAGTAGGCGTGAATGATGTTCGGCTCGGCGAAGTTCGACCAGTCTACTTCCGGCTCAAAAATAAGCGGTTTGGCGCCTCTTGGCACAATTTGACTCTTCATGTTGCTTCCGACAACGAGTCTCATCGGCCGCTCACAATGCGCGCATTCTGTCCGGATTTCTATGGAGAGTTGTTTTTTTCGTAAACGCCCCTGCACGAAGGGCGCCGCCATCGCGTCTTCAGCTCAAGCCGCATAGATTTCTTCTCCGGTGCTAAAACGCAATCGATGCCGAGTTCTCTCCGCGGTAACCGGATAAGCCCATAGAACGGATCCGTGTTTGTCCTGCACCAGGAAGAAGAGTTTTTCGTCGAGTTCTGTCAGAATCGCGTTCACCTTTTTTAATGAGATTTTGAGTTTCGATGCGATCAATTCAGGCGGAATAGGTTCCCCGATGCGTGGAAGAGTCCGCACAACGAAGTACCTGATGAGGTGATGTTGTTGGGTCATGAAACCCAGCCTGGTTTTCATGCGTTGCGGGACTTTGTTTAACTGCTCTTCCCATAAGTGACGCGGAATCGAGGAAAAATACTTTCCGCGTCCAATCAGTATCGTTTCGGGCATTTTTCTCCGTTAACAGTATCCGAAGATTTTTTCGGAAATCTTCTCTCGGAATCTCGGCGGGCTCAGCGCCTCTGCGGTGATTCTCTAATGTGCTAGCTCCTAAACGCAGAGACGCTGAGCGCAGAGATTCGCAAAGAAGATTTCCGCGCTCTACGAATCCGGACTATTTTAGCTTTCCTATTACCGATAAGCACCGCCCAACACCTGAAGGTTCTCCCTTGCTCTCTCTTCGATATGAAAAGAAAAGGTCATTCTGATGCATCGTGCAATACTCGGCCGAGTGCATGCGATCTTCGCCAAACCCGCAAAATCTCAGCTGCTGAATGTTCGCCGCGCGAACGTCCAGGTGGGCCTTTCCGTTATCCTTAAAGTTGACTAACAGGTTTCGCCAGTAGCCAAACTCCTTTTTATAACGCTCTATGACATCCTCCCCAACTTCGTAACAATCAACGCAAGCGGCTGGTCCCAACGCGGCAACACAATCGCGAGGATTCACACCATGCACCAGCATCAAATCTGACACGGTCCTTTCTGTTATTCGGCCTGCCGTTCCGCGCCATCCCGCGTGTATAGCTGCGACCGTTCCGGACCTGGTGTCTGCGATAAGAATTGGCAGGCAATCGGCAGTCTGGATTCCGAGTAGCACCCCTTTTAGACGGCTGATGAGCGCATCACATTCAAGCGGTGGGCCATCGGCTTCCTGTTTGGATTCGATCGTGCAGCGCTCCGTGGAATGCATTTGACGGGCGGTGATAATCGAGGCGTGTTCAGCATTTATTGCTTTTAGGAATCGCCGGCGATTCTCGTCCGTGTTCTCCTTTGAATCACCTTTGAAGTATGAAAGGCTCAGTGCGTTGAGTGGTAGCGAACTCACTCCGCCGAGCCTGGTGCTGAATGCGTTCACAAAGCCTGCTTGTTCAAGAGGCTCACAAACCAACGCCGATATTGTTACTCTGCCGTCCTTAGTTTCGACATCCTGGTTTCGCATCACGAAGGCAGATTCGGTTGTTTCTGTATGGGCCTCTTGAATCATTACAGTATGCTAAGCGTGCGAATTGGCAGCCGCAAGGCGACGGAAGGCAGAAGGCAGGAGGCAGAAGGCAGTAGGCAGAAGGCAGTAGGCAGAAGGCAGTGAGGCCGGAGGCAGCAGGCACTAGGCAGAAGGCAGTCACTTCTTGATTCAAAATGCTCCTGTGATAGAATCGAGTTTGTCTGGAAGGCGTGTTATGGATAGAAGAAAGAAGTTACTTATCAATATCGGAGGCATCGCAATCGTCGCGATCATTGGTGCGATACTGTTGTTGGGCTTCGATATAGACCGCACGCTCTGGTTCAACTTGCTCTTGTACCTGATCTTCTTTGCCTCGATCTCATCACCCGCCGTCCGCTCTTCAGGCTTCAGTTGCAGCTCACTTCTCCGGCGTATAAGTAAGCGCAGCTGAGCCTCCGCAGACTCTTCATCCTAAGTAAATTAGATCGCAAGGGTTAGTTGACACTCTGCTGAGCGCGGCTTACGCTCTCGGTTTGTCATCAAACCAGGAAAGGTGACTCTTATGCTCGACATAAATTTTGTGCGCGACAATTTTGAACTAGTAAAAGACAGACTACAGTCGCGCGGTTTTTCTACCGAAGTGCTGGACCGTTTCACAAAACTCGAAAGCGAAAGACGCACGAACATTCGCAAAGTCGACGACCTTAAGGCCTTGCGAAATCGCGAAAGCCAGGAGATCGGCGCGCTGATGAAGAGCGGTCAAAAGGAGCAGGCCGAATCGCGACGCCAACAGGTGCGTCAGATCGGTGAGGAGATAGCGGAGCGCGAGACTGCTCTCAACGCTATAAAGGAAGAGCTCAACAACATTCTGGTGGGACTGCCAAATCTCCCTCACGAGACGGTCCCCGTGGGACGCGATGAGTCGGCAAATGAGGAGATCAAGCGTTGGGGCACGCCTCCGTCGTTTGCCTACGAGCCTCGCGACCATGTCGATCTCGGTTCAGCGCTGGGTATCCTGGACCTTGAACGAGCATCAAAGATCTCCGGTGCTCGGTTTGCGATCCTTACCGGCCTGGGTGCACGCCTGGAGAGAGCCCTGATCAACTTCTGTCTGGAGCTACAGACAAGAAGACATGGTTATCAGGAGGTGCTACCGCCATTCATCGTGACCGGTAATACTCTGTTTGGCACCGGCCAGCTTCCGAAGTTCGAGGCCGATCTCTTCAAGCTGACTGACGAGCGTGGCCTATATCTGATCCCTACAGCCGAGGTCCCGCTAACGAACATCTATGCGGATGAGATCCTGGACGGTTCATCGCTGCCTATAAAAATGACAGCTTATACGCCGTGCTTCAGATCGGAAGCTGGAAGCTACGGCAAGGATACTCGAGGCCTGATTCGCCAGCATCAGTTTGACAAGGTCGAGCTGGTGAAGATAACCCGGCCTGATGATTCCTATGACGAACTCGAGACGCTGACGGCCAACGCCGAAGCCGTGCTGGAAGAACTGGGTCTGGCGTATCGAAGAGTTGCACTCGCCACCGGCGATCTGGGATTTTCGTCCGCCAAAACCTACGATGTCGAAGTTTGGCTTCCGAGCCAGAATACTTATCGTGAGATTTCTTCTTGTTCCAATTGTGAGGCGTTTCAGGCGAGACGTGCGGGAATTCGGTTCCGCCGAGAACAGAGCTCTAAACCCGAGTATGTGCACACTCTAAATGGATCTGGGCTGGCGATCGGCAGATTGTGGGTTGCGCTGATCGAGAATTACCAGCAAGCAGATGGCTCCGTGATTATACCGGAGGCTCTACAACCTTATTTCGATGGGGGTGATGTGATCAGACCGTGAAAAGAAAGCGAGCCACCATACGCTAGCGCCAGAAGCCGTAGAGAGGGTTCTGACTCGGTTTTGATTGACGCGTTCAAGCCTCGATCATCAGCCGACCGGCTATGCGGCCCGGAACGGCGCGACTAGAAGATGGTCTCGACTCGTACGCGCCAGTTGTTCCGGCGCTGCGTACGGTGGCTCCAAGAGAACACCAACAGGCGTCTCAAGCTTCCGGTGTCTGCTAGTGCATGGTTTGTGCCAATCGAAGTTTTCGCGCTCAAATCGTTTTGGGTAAACGGTTTGTTCCGATGAGTCGACGACGACGTGTCGGATAAAATTCTCAGTTTGACCCCTAACCAGCGCGACTTTCATTTGTTTTGACCGATTTCAAACTTCCGTTGTAATCCCTTGCTACTTAAGCGACACGGTTGATAAGCTACGGCGTTTCAATCGACCTAAGTTTGTAGCGGCGTAACATCCGCAGTAGGTTACAACCTTCCGCCTAAAGGCCGAACTACAAACTTGGTAGCATGAGAGGAAATGAATGCGACAACGACTCACTCGATCCATAATCGCTCTCACTATCCTGGCTCTCTCGCCAGCAGTATCTTTGATTCTTGCGTATGAAAAGCCTCCGACACCCGATTTCAACGCCGCGCGCGACGAGACTGTAAAGATTCTTGCGGGCTTTGTTCGCATTGACACCAGTAACCCGCCAGGCAATGAAACGAAAGGAGCCGAGTACCTGAAGGCGATCCTGGATCGCGAGGGCATCCCATCCGAGATATTCGAGATGGAGCGCGGCCGCGGCAACATAGTCGCCAGGCTCAAGGGCAATGGTAAAAAGAAGCCGCTCTTGTTGATGGGGCACATCGATGTCGTTGGAGTAGAGCGCGAAAAATGGACGATCGATCCATTTGGTGGAATTGTCAAAGACGGTTATCTGTACGGTCGGGGTTCGTCTGATGACAAAGGCATGACCAGCGCGTGCCTTGAAGTTTTCCTTCTGCTACACCGGCTCAAAGTCCTACTGGACCGAGATGTTATTTTCCTCGCAGAAGCAGGTGAGGAGGGCACTTCCACCGTTGGCATTGATTACATGGTTCAACAGCACTGGGACAAGATCGAATGCGAATTCGCACTGAACGAAGGTGGAATGATTTATGCAGTGAACGGCAGAGTTAAATATGTCGGCGTGGCGACCACTGAGAAAGTGCCTCGTGGATTCAAGCTTGTTGCTCGAGGTACAAGCGGGCATGGCTCGGTTCCGCGGCAAGACAATCCCATCACGCATCTCGCAGCAGCGGTCGGAAAAGTCGGCAACTGGCAGGCACCGATGTTTCTTAACGAAACCACCCGGGCTTTCTTTTCCAGACTCGCGAAGATAAGTCCTGCAGACGAGGGCTATCTTTACTCACATCTCGAAGATCCAACCAACAGCGAGGCGGTCCAGGAAAAGATTCGTACATCAAATCCGATGTACAACTCGATGCTGCGGACCTCCATCGTTCCAACCATCATAAAAGGCGGCTTCCGGAGCAATGTTATTCCAGGTGATGCAGAAGCCACGCTCGATGTGAGAGCTGTCCCAGATGAGGATATCGAAGCGCTTGCAAAATCCCTTCGAAAGCTGATCAACGATCCCGCGGTTGAGGTGGTTCCACCTGCGGCGCGCGGTCGCCCGGCAACTCCGCCTTCTAAGCTGGACACTGAAATGTTTCGCGCGCTAGAAAACACGCAAGCAAAACTCTTTCCTGGAACAATAACTGTGCCTCTTATGTTGACGGGAGCAACGGACTCAGCTCAACTCCGGGCAAAGGGGGTGCAGGCATATGGCCTTGGGAGCGTTGCTGAGGTGAGTGTTGCTCACGGCAATGACGAGAGAATTTCGGTTGATGGACTTGGGAAGTTTGTCGAGTTCATCTACTGGGCGGTTATGGAGGTGGCGGCATCAAAATAACGCCAAGCGTGTTTGGCGTTCAACGTTTTATTGTTCAGCGTTCGTCGCGTTCCTTACAATCAATTAAGACCGCCCACTTGAGAAGATCACGATCAGTCGCCCTTCACTCTCAGGAATCTGGTTGATCTCAACTTTGAACCCCATAAGAAAATGGCTAGTCAGCCGATTAAGAAGGTCCTGCACACAGTAGAGCATCAAACGCTGGCGATCAGTCAATCCACTGATAATCGACGGTAACATTGCTTCCGCTTGGTCGAGTGCGCGACACGTTAGAAGATCGTAACCACCACAATCAATATCCTCCAGTCTCGAGGTCTTCACTGTGAGATTAGCGAGCTGCAGTTCACATTTTGCTTCAGTTAAGAAGAGCGACTTCTTTTGATTTGCCTCGAGAGCGATTACATCAAGCTCCGGGCGTGTTATTGCAATTGGGAACGCAGGAAATCCGGCGCCAGTGCCTATATCCAGCATCGTTTTCGCTTCTCCGATGAATCGTGCGCCGTAAAGAGACTCAGCATAATTCAGTGTCGCAGCGTCCTGAGGTTTAGTGATTCGTGTTAGATTAAACCGCTGGTTCCATTTGCAAAGCATCTCGTAATGCTTCACCAGCTGTAAGATCTGCTTTTCCGTCAGGCCTTCAATACCGAAGCGAAGAATGGATTTCCTTAACTCCGATTCGAATGCTTTGCTTTGCGTCTGACTCATGAGCCGCTCTCTTATTGTTCGTATGCTCGGTAATTAATTAGAATACTGTGTGGTGTTATTACAATCCAATTAGTTCGGGAGGAAGGTTCACATTTGGCGATAAAAGCGATTTCGTTTGATTTTTGGCACACCCTGTTTACTGAACAACCGGAGATGACGCGGCTGTATCAGAAACGAAAACACAACGTTCTGGCTGAGATGCTGCCGGATCACTGTGGTCTTTTGGAGACGCATTTTTCCAATGCCTGCTCCATCGAAGCGAAATTGCACGAACGAATTTGGGAAGAGGAGCACCGTACGCTGCCAGTGGCCGAACGAGTCACCACGATCTTAAACCATCTTGAACTTTCGGTGACCGAGCCGATGCTTGCGACGATCGTGACCCGATTCGAAGAGAACATTCTCGATCATCCTCCGATCATAATCGAAGGAGCGAGAGATGCGCTTCAACAGTTGGCCGGACGCTACCGGTTGGGAATCATTTCAGACGTCGGGTTTTCTCCGGGGCGAGTGTTGAAACGCGTGCTCGCCGATAATGAATTGCTCGATGTATTCGACTCGCTTGTCTTTTCGGATGAGGCGGGCCGTGCCAAGCCCCACCAGGAACTATTCCATCGTACGGCGCAGTCGCTGTCGGCAGGACCTGGGGAGATGGTGCACGTAGGCGACCTGGAGCGAACCGATATACAGGGCGCCAAGCGAGCCGGGTATCGAGCTATTCGGTTTACCGGCATTACACGAATGAATGAAGACGAAGACACTATTGCGGACTTCGTCACTGACCGTTTAACCGCAATACCAGGATTGATTCAGATGCTGAGCTGACATATATCATTGCAGGAGATGATTCGAATGAGAGTTCTGACGCTACGCGAGGCCGAAACCTCAAAAGATATTGATATCAAGATGATGGCCACGCGCTCGTCGCGCTACCGCGTGTTCGGCTCGTCGGAACGGATTCAGGGAGGGGAATTGGCGGTTGTCGATTTGCGGGACGGGACGGAGCCAGCAGATTTTGGCGAGAGATTTGTTGTTTTGGAACGACATCCGATGAAGGCGGTATGTTTGGTGCGGAAGGTAGGAGAGACCTAGATTAATTCAGGGTTCAGAGTTTAGCGTTCAGCGTTAAGGTTTCTTATCTGTGTAATCTGAGATGAATTTCGTGGACGACCCCTATTGCTTACGCGGCAGGTACAACACAGTGGGCGAAATCGTGAGAGCGTGACTGTTCTCCGCAGACTGGTCAGTCTACGGTACAGTTGGTTACTCCCATTCAATCGTGGACGGCGGTTTTGAACTTACATCGTAGACTACTCGGTTTACGCCACGGACTTCACTTACAATCCTCGAGGAAATTCGCTGCAAAACGTCATAGGGTAACCGCGCCCAATCCGCAGTCATTCCGTCGAGAGATTCAACAACTCGAAGCGCGACCGCATTATCGTAGGTACGCATATCGCCCATAACGCCAACGGTGGATATCGGCAGCAACACTGCGAATGATTGCCATACCTTGTCATAGAGGTCAGCGCGACGAATCTCTTCAATCACAATCGCATCAGCCTCCTGAAGCAATGCCACGCGATCGGCTGTGACCTCGCCCAGGATCCGAACCGCCAACCCGGGCCCTGGAAAAGGTTGCCGGCTGATAATCTCCTCTGGCAGCCCCAGCTCGCGGCCAACTCTTCGGACTTCATCTTTGAACAGCTCACGAAGCGGCTCGATCAGCTTGAGGTTCATTTTCTCGGGCAAGCCGCCAACGTTATGGTGAGATTTGATGACCGCCGACGGCCCCTTAACTGATACCGACTCGATCACGTCAGGGTACAGAGTGCCCTGCACCAGGAAATCCTCGTGACCAAGCTTTCGAGCTTCCTCTTGAAAGATCTCAATGAACTCATTCCCGATTATCTTGCGCTTGCGTTCGGGATCTACGACGCCGGCCAGCCTGGTAAGGAAACGCTCGCCCGCGGCTACTCCAACAACGTTGAGCTCCATCTCTCGATATGCGTTTAGTACCTCTTCAAATTCGTTCTTGCGAAGAAGACCAGTATCGACAAAGATGCAGGTTTGCTTATCGCCTATCGCCCGTGCAACCAGTGCTGCAGCCACAGACGAGTCGACGCCGCCTGACAAACCGCAAACCGCGTTTCCGTCACCAATGCGCTGTCTGATGCTTTCAATCGTCGTATCAATGAACGACGACATAGTCCAATCGCATCGCAGCCGGCAAACGTCGACCAGAAAGTTTCGGAGAACCTCTTTGCCTTGAGGAGTGTGAGCAACTTCGGGATGAAACTGCACGCCGTAAAGCTGACGTGTCCGATCTTCCACAACGCCGATCGCAGCTTCCGTTGAAGCTGTCACGACAAAGCCGTCGGGCGGACGGCTCACATAGTCGCCGTGGCTCATCCACACTTTCAGCGGCGACGAGAGTCCGCCAAGAAGTTTCCCTTCATCCTGAATGGCGATTTCCGCTTGTCCGTACTCCCGCCGGTTTGATGGTCTTACCTCGCCGCCGAGAAAATGAGCCATCAATTGAACCCCATAACAGATTCCAAGCACCGGCACGTCTAAATGAAGAACTTCCGGATCTGGATGTGGTGCTCCGGTTTCATAGACGGAGGACGGCCCGCCAGACAGGATGATTCCTTTAGGATTTCTGTGCCGAATTGATTCGGCGGGCGTGTTGAAAGGAAGTATTTCCGAGTAGACCCCAAGCTCGCGAACCCGGCGAGCGATCAGTTGAGTGTACTGTCCGCCAAAATCGAGGATGAGAACGAGTTCGTGCCCGGAGCTCATTTGAAAACGGAATTATAGGGACCGGATCGAAAAGAGGCCAGCCGTGTGCAACTGAAAGCCGGGAGCAAAGATGTAGTCCTGTAAGGGCAGCCTCCGTGGTCGCCCCTCTTCACAAATCATCATCCCCAACGAGGGGCGTCCACGGAGGGCCGCCCTTACAGGACTACAGTATATATTCCTGTGTAATTATCGTAACTTCTATCAGGTCTTAGCTGCGACAAACGGTTTTTTCACATATTGCGTGGCAAGCTTATGTGAATCGAAAATATTTTCACGCTTGAGCACGACTTGATATTCGACCATCGCTTCCTCTCGTTTTCCGAGTGCATCCAACGCCTCCCCAACATGGAGATGCGCAAGTGAAACTAATCCCGGATCGGACTTGGTCCAGCGCTGTACTTCTCTATATCGGGCGATCGCCCCTGTGTAGTCCTGCCGCGCAAGCAGGATCTCGCCCCATTGGAAGTTCAACAGGTCAGTCGCCTGGCTGGCGACTCGCTCCTCCTTCAAAAGCTCGGCGAACGCTCGAGACCCTTCCTCAACCTTCCCGGTTCGGTAAAGCATCGCAGCACGCTCAACACCAAAGATATAATTGCGCGGATACTTCCTGGCCAGATAGCTGATCGTTTCGAGTGCGCGATCGAGCTGATTCTCCTTGCTGTAGAGACCAAGCAACACGACTTTGGCATCATCCGCGGTGTATTTGCCCTTTTGCGCTGCGAGTTCTAGATGCTCGATGCCCTTAGCTTTTGAACCCTTGAGGCCGGCGAATCTTGCGAGCACGCGCCAACCAAACGGCAAGCTGTCGATAACATACTCATAAAGTCCGATGCTTAAGTAAGCATCAACCCATTCGGGATCCAGCTTTATTACCTGTCGCTGAAGTTGAACCGAGTCGTTGGCGTCGGCGATCGAGCGTGCAAAACTTCGTTTTACCGAAGTGGCATACGCCGCCCGGATCCCGAGCGCAGACGCGTTGTAATAAATCGCTTCGACATCCTTGGGGTTCTTGGCCAATCGGGCTTTCGTAGCTGCCAGCGCTTGCCGGATGAAATCATTGAACTCCCGATCACGCTTTGCGTCGAACTTGTCCTCAGCATCCTTATCCTGGGCGTAAAAAGAGCCGCCCGTATAAACAGATGTATTCAGTCGCCGGTTCTGGTAGAGGATCTCGAGCCAGACATTATTTGCGAGATAGACGTACCCCGCCGGATGATCGGGGGCAACCCTGGTCATCTGGAGGAACCGCTCGCGCGCAGTTTTATAATCGAGGCTATATACTGCATCAAAGCCTTCGGTCCTTAAACGATCAAATTCCACCGAACTGTCATTTTCACTCTTTTTAGTCGAGCTAGTTTGCGATTCCTGTGCGGAAGCCAAAGTCCGAATACCTGCAATTGGATTTCCAACTGCGATGACTTCCGAACTCAGCATAGTGGCGATTAAGAAAAAGGTCAGTGCTGCACCCATCGAAAAAACCTCACATAATCATTCGACAAAATTTTGTAGATGTACTCAATTTTTCACACCCTAATCTTTGCTTGTGCTAAGGAACAATTACCGAGAGTGCGTCGGGAACTATTTCAAACGTCATCGGGAGCGGTCCAAGCAACTCGCCGTCAGCTTCAACCCAAGGCTCTCGACTCGAGTTTGCCTTAATTCGTGTGCCTTTGATCAACGAAACCCCTGCAATCTCGGGTCTACCTCGCATACAAGCGCCCAGTGCCCGTAAGTATGCAAAATTATTCGACAACGGCGGCAAAATGTATATTTCGAACCACGGCTGGTCGAGTTTCGCGCCAGGGGTCATCACCATCCCGCCGCCATATCCTTTGCCGTTTCCGACCAGCGCAAACGCCGCTTCATAGCGCTTACCATCAACTTCAATTGTGAAGGTCTCAGCCCGCCATTTGAATAGATGCTTTATTCCAGATAGCCAGTACGCCAATTCCCCGGCTCGTCGTTTTAGATTGTGATTGACGCTTCGAGCGATTGATGCATCGAGCCCGATGCCGGCCATCATCACGAAGTAACGCCCCGGAGATCGAGCTTCAAATTCCAACGCCTCGGGTCCAGCGGTCGAGGAACTGTCTTTTGCGGTGAAACCGTTGCCGTCAGGTTCTGGCGAATCATCAAATTCAGAACCTGACCTCGCAAGTCCTAGCGCGATCCGCTGCGTTTTGCATATGCTGATCATTTCCGCCAGCCCGCCGATTTCAAAGGAAACACCCAAGTCGCGAGCTACAACGTTTGATGTGCCGCCGGGCCAGACCGCAAGGGGCGTTCTACTGCCTGCCACTCCCTGAATCACTTCATTAAGCGTTCCGTCGCCACCATAACTGATGATAATGTCGACGCCTGTTGCTACCGCTGCGGCAGCTTGCTTTGTTGCAGTGCCCGGACCTGTCGTAGCGGATGATGAGGCTTTGATTCCGCGTCTTGCCAGAATCTCGACCATATGGCGAACGTCTTCAGCACGTCGACCAGCACGTCCCGACATTGGATTAAAGATAATAGTGGCTTGCTTTTCGGTCATCCGCCACCTTACTTTTAGCAACTTGGGGGCCGCTAAGATATTAAGATGTAAGTATTGTAGGAGCGAGGCTCTCGGATCATCAAGGCATCCCGAAACGCAGCATTATCCTGACAAGTGATGGGATTCCTTCTTTGAGAGCGTTGAGCATTCATCGTTCAGCGTTAGATTCTTTATCTTCTGCGTAATCTGCGGATAGCCTCTTCGTGGATCAGTCGCTCTCAGGCATTGGCTGAATTGCTAGTTTATCCGCAGATCCCGCAGATTAGCAGAGGAAAGGGTCTAACGCTGAACGCTAAAACGCCGAACGCTTTTCTAGATCTTGCGAAGAAGAGCCACCAGAATCAAATAGATGGGGATGCGCATTGCTTCATCATATCGGGCGGGATTTTTTACCGCAAAATCAGCAGAGGGTGATGGTTCCAGGATCTGTGTGACCGTCATGCCAGCCGATGTTAGCGAACTGACGTAATCAGAAATCGTGTGATGATGACAGAAGATTCGCCGGCCCTCTTTGGAAACGTCGCCGAAACCTAACCACGGCGTTTCGATGCATCTTAAGTGTGAACCAAAATACCATCCTTCCCACGGATCCGGACCTTCAACATTCTCTGAATCCGCCAGCGGAAATTGTGCCGTCGACATAGGATGCAGCACGCTGGCGATAAACACACCACCCAGCTTTAATACTCGCGCGACCTCGGTCATCGTTGGGATCAGGCAGTCAACATAGTGCAATGCGGTGGCCGAGAAGACCAGATCGAAACCATCATCCTCGAATGGAAGCGGCTTCCGAATGTCTGATACGCGAAAAACGGCGTCAAGACCTCGCGATCTCTCTTGGGCGAGAGAAATCATAGTTTCTGACAGATCCAGTCCTACTACAGATGCGCCCCGTTCGGCGAACAGCAGAGAATAGGGGCCTGAGCCACAGCCCAGATCCAAAACTCGCTTGCCCGTCAAATTGCCGATAAGAGTCTCGATGACCGGACGTTCAATATTGTCGGAGAATGAATCATCTGCGGTTGTGTATCGGTCGAAGGCTTCGCCGCAGGCATTCCAGATATTTCTAACGTCGAGAGGCATCTGGGGTATTGGACCAACAGATCGTATATGGGTCTTATTCGATTCTATAGTTAGGTGCTTCTTTCGTGATGATCACATCATGCACATGGCTCTCACGCAGACCCGCCGATGTTACTCGAATGAAGCGCGCTTTCTCGTGTAGTAGGGCGATATTATCGCAGCCGCAGTAGCCCATGCCTGCGCGCAGACCGCCGACCAGCTGATGCACGAGAGAAGCTAGCGGCCCTTTGTGGGGAACGCGTCCTTCGATGCCTTCCGGCACAAGTTTCGACATCTGCGCTTCGCTTGCTTGTCCGTAACGGTCGCGGCTGCCTTCTTTCATTGCGGAGATCGAGCCCATTCCACGGTAGCTCTTGAATGAGCGGCCCTGGAACAGAATGATTTCACCGGGACTTTCATCGGTTCCCGCGAAAAGCGATCCAATCATTACGGAGTCGGCCCCGGCAGCAATGGCTTTACTAATATCGCCGGAGTACTTGATTCCGCCATCCGCGATAATGGGAACACCTGAACCTCGCGCGGTGCGAGCGCACTCCAAAATGGCGGTAATCTGCGGCACGCCGGCGCCGCTCACAACGCGGGTTGTGCAGATGGAGCCCGGGCCCATGCCGGCTTTGACGGCATCGACACCGGCTGAGATCAGGTCTCGAGTTGCTTCGGCGGTGGCAACATTGCCGGCTACGAGATCGACTTCGGGAAAAGCGCTCTTGATCTTCTTTGCTGCGGAAATCACGTGTTCTGTATGTCCGTGAGCGGTATCGATCACAAGCGCATCGACCCGGGCCCGGACCAGTTCTTCAGCCCGTTCCAAAAAATCTCCAGTGGCGCCGATTGCGGCACCAACTCGCAGCCTGCCCAGGTCATCCTTGGCCGCAAGAGGGTATCTGATGGCTTTCTGAATGTCTTTGACAGTGATGAGACCCTTGAGCCTGTAGTTATCATCGACCACTAGTAGCTTTTCAACGCGGTGCCGCTGGAGGATCGTCTTAGCTTCGCTCAGCGTGGTCCCTACCGGCACGGTGATCAGGTTGTCCCTGGTCATCGCTTCTCTGATCGGAAGGTCGAGTCGTGTCTCAAACCTCAGGTCTCGATTGGTAAGAATACCTACCAAATGGCCGTTCTCTTCCACGATCGGAACTCCGGAGATGCGATAGCGCTCCATAACCTCGACCGCGTCCGCAATCGGGTGGTCGGGGGTCATGGTTACTGGATCGACAATCATTCCAGACTCGCTTCGCTTTACCTTGTCGACCTCATCTCGTTGGAGCTCAATAGAAAGATTCTTATGAATTACACCTATGCCGCCTTGCTGCGCGATGGCAATGGCGAGGTGAGATTCAGTGACCGTGTCCATCGCTGCAGACGAGATCGGGATATTTAGCGGTATATTGCGTGTAAATCGGGTGGTGGTATCGGCTTCCGTTGGAAGCACGCCGCTGCGAGCGGGCACCAGTGAAACGTCGTCAAAGGTTAGGGCTTCAGGAATATCAACAGCCAGCATCTTGATACCTCTAAGAATTCAGATGGTCTTAGTGCGCACGGATCAGTTTTTTCTCTGCCACACGCTGGATGCTGGCCAAAAACCTGACCAGCTTCGGAGGTTATCAAACGCGAGTGTTGTATTGCAAGGGAATGCAGGATAGCGTTCAACGTTCAATGTTTATGGTTCAGCGTTGAGCGTTCAACGTTCGCTCCGACTATTCGTTTTCTGGGTATTGGTCACCGGTGGATTAGTTAAAGTATCTCTGAATGTAAAACGCTGAACGCCGAACGTTGAACCCTAAACGCTGAAAGCGTTTCCCTATTTCATATACTTCCAATTCCTTGGCGTTCCTTCAGACATCCATTCTATTGCAGTTTCGAGTCTCTTGTTTCTTGTTTCGTCCGTTTTCGCCTCAGTAATCCACTCGACATACTCTTTCTTATTGCTGTAGTTGAACTGATCGAAGGTTGCCTTTGCCTTCTTATGCTTCTTGAGAGCGGCGGTTAGGTAATCAGGAACCTTCAGCTCTTTCTTCTCTTTAGGGCGAGGAGCCGAAATCGGTTTGACTCCAGAATCGTGTGCCTTCACTGCCTCGTTGATATGTTGGCTCAACACTTTATCCTTCGGCAGATCCGATAGGCTCGTGATCCGTCCATACTGGCCCATTGCAGAACCGGTCGGAGCTTCGCGGTCAGAATCGGTGCCCTGCAGGTACCAAAAGCCAAACGCGCAGTGTTGCTTGAACGAAGCCATGCTGCAGAGTATGCGAGGACTTCGGTCACCAGGCGATTTGTAAGTGAAATGTGGAAAACTCCATTTCATTGTCTCTTCAACCGAGGGGCAGTTCTCATGAATCAGTTTCCGCAGATGCGTAAGAATCGGCTTTGCGAAGTCTGCGGACTTTGCTATGTAAGCGTCGACGCGCGGGTCTTTTGATCCCATTTCACTCCTCATCAGTTTGTGTTTCGGTTCCAAAGCCGGACGTTAGGTTTCTGCTGTAAGGTTTTTGTCTCTAGTTCTTGGATGCCGGTTTTGGTTTCCTGTTGGTAGTCATTCGATTTCTTTAATCTGCGTCATCGGTAAGATCGCACGATTCGCCGACTAAGACGAGAAAGCAGAATCATCCGCAGACCACACAGATTACGCAGAAATCACAAACCAGAAACCCGATTCTAGGCCTTCGATTTAGGGGATATCCTTTTTGCGCTTTTGGCCTTGCTGAGCGGCTATTTTCCGAGCTTCCAATTCAGCTAAATGACGTTTACTAGCTATGCTCCGCCAGGCGTCTTCGAGCAGTTGACGAAGCTCGTCTGGCCGGACATTTGAAATGCGTATTAGCATCCACGGCCAACAGCGATAGTGATCGGTAATGTAAAAAGTTTTGGGATTCGCTCCAATCAATACCTCCCGTGTCGCGTACTCGACTTTTATCGCCAACGACTCTCCGTCCTGATGAAATCGGGCAATGAGCTTGCCGTTCACTTTAAACGCCGTCGTTGAATAAGACGTTCCTTCCATTACACCGGGAAGCGATAGCGCGATCTGGCGTACCGTGTCCCAAGTCACTGTTTTATTCTTGGCGCTAGTCTTTATCTTCTTCGTCATTGATAATTTCGTGCCTGACATTATTCTGTGCCCCTCAATTTGTGCTGTTTTAGTTCTGCGAAATTATTGTCCATCGCATCCAGGTGGACAACACCGTCATTCAATTCTTTTTTTCGTCTTCCGAATGAACAATTGGCGGACGTCTCTCCACCCAATTAGTCGCCCGCTCGAAAGCAAAAGCCATTTTTAGAACATCCAAATCTCGTCGATATCGGCCGACGATTTGGATACCAATCGGAAGTCCTTCCGGCGTGAAGCCGCAAGGAACCGAGATCGACGGCAAACCTGTTACTGTTATTGCGTAGCAGGTCGCCATCCAGTCTATGTAGGTCTGCATCTTATGTCCCTCAATCTCCGTAATCCACTCCACTTCGATTGGGAAGGGCGCGACCTGCGCGACCGGCAATATCAAAAACTCGTAGCGATCAAAGAATGCGGCGACTCTCGCGTTGAGTGAACGGAGATTTGTGTGAGCCTTTTCAACCTCACTACTGTTAAGCTTGAGGCCCAGTTCGATATTCCAAACAACAGTATCCTTAATCAAATTACGATTCCTTCTTAGGTCGTCTCCCCGAGTGTGCGCATAGGACCAGGCGCGAAGAACCTGGAATATCTCGTCAACATCTCTCAGATCAGGCTCATTTTCCTCAACTTCACAGCCCAGCATTTCAAAAATAGAACGGGCTTGATCGCACACAATATTAACAATGTGCTCCACGGGATAGCGCCCGAGATTGCGGCTCCACGCAATCCTGGTCCCTCGAAAATCGCGATCGAGATGAGTTGCGAAGACAGATCCAGGCTCGTCGATAGATATTTCAGCTCTCTGATCGGGCCCCGCAATCGCAGACAAAAGGAATGCTACATCTGATACCGAACGAGCCATAGGACCCTGGACGGCTAGCGCGCATGAACCCGGTGTTGTCGGATGGATCGGGATGCGACCTGGACTGGGACGAAAGCCAACCGCGTTACAAAATGATGCGGGATTTCTGAGAGAGCCTCCGAGGTCACTTCCATCTGCAAGCGGGACCATCCCGCAAGTGAGCGCAACCGCGGCCCCGCCACTGCTGCCACCACAGGTGCGCGTTAAGTCATACGGATTGCGGGTTGCGCCGAACACTTCATTGAATGTTTGCGAACCGGCACCAAACTCGGGTGTATTGGTCTTTCCTATGATGATCGCCCCTGCTTCCTTTAGCCGTTCGACTATCAGCTCATCCGTAGTTGGAACGAAGTCTTTGTAGATGCGAGAACCAAATGTAGTACGGATGCCAGCAGTGGGGATGACGTCTTTGACGGCGTGTGGCAGACCATGTAGAACTCCGACAGGTTCTCTCCTGGTTAGCTGCTCATCCGCTTTTCTGGCGGCCTCTAGAAGCTCTTCCTCATCGACCAGAGTACAGATTGCGTTGACGAGCGGATTTATCCGGTTTATCTGAGCGAGGAATGCATTCATTGTTTCGAGCGCGGTTACTTCGCGCTCGCGGATCATCCTGGCGAGAGAGACAGCATCTTTGAAGCAGATTTCGGGGGCCTGAGTTTCCATCAAACCTGGAACTTGTTCCTAGTGACCGGACTGCTGATGGTCGCTTTGGGTGTCGGGGCCGATTTGGTGTCTGGTTTCGCGCACAGGCGCAAAGCAGCGCAAAGATGCTAGACCAGTCTCTTCTTCATGAAAAATCTTTGATGTCCATCCGGGTACTCATCCAGAGTAGCAAAGACCTCATAGCCCAATCCTTCGTACAAAGGACGAGCCTGGAAACTAAACGTATCCAGGTGCGAGTATTTGCAGCCCCGTTCTACTGCCGCTGCCTCGATCGCCTCAATCATCTGCCGCCCGTATCCATGTCCGCGCAGATCTTTGGATAGCCATACCAAACCGACGAACAGCCAGTTCCAATTAACGTATCCCCAAACGCCTCCCACAATTGCGCCACCGGCGTCCCGCATAAATACGCCAAGAGGCTCAAAGCCCGGCGCATCCAAGTGAGCAGAGGCGTGATCATGCAATCCGTCGCGGAGAATTTGAACGTCTTCATCCTGCGGAGCGTCTTCGACTGTAAACGTGTATGGATTCATCTATTGATTATTTTTCTGCTTAATTTTGGCGTCAACGGTTTTGCGGCTTTGCGTTTAAGCCTGGTTTAATTTCTTGCCGACACGTCAACCCGCTCAAACATCTTGCAGTGTGAGCGGTCTGGGGAGCTTACCGTCGATATCGGTAAAACCGTACTCGCGAGCCAGTGCGGCTGCTATCAGAATGCTTCCCGATTTATTCATGACTGAAGGATCGGAAGCGAGTGCTGCGACCGCTCGACCAATGAATTGTGGTGACTCCGAATTGCTTAGATCCAGGTAAGCAGCAGCCTCCATCACCTTTTCAGTTCTAACGAGTCCTGGATAGAGTGAAACTACTGAAACACCGTGATCCCGCAACTCTTGCGACATGTCTGTTGTCATTTTGTCAGTGGCCGCCTTTGCTGCACCATAAGCGACGTTGGACAAATATTTTTGGGCCGCCCAGAACGAGATATTAACGATCAATCCCCGTCTTTGCTCCACCATTTTTCGCGCTGCAAAACGGCTGGCCACGTATGCAGCGCGAACGCCGGCCGCAAACATGGCGTCCCATCGCCACATCGGCTGTTTCCAAAACGGATAGACCCATGTGAACTGACCATCTTCGACCATATTCTCATATCCGCCCCATGCATTATTGACCAGAATGTCCAGTCTACCCTGTTCGAGCATAACAAGTTCAAAAACTCGCTCAACTTCTTCATCAATCGTGTGATCACAGCGGATCGGTATGCAGCCCTCGCCGAGACTCGCGCTCTCGACAGTGCGTCCAGTCACGTACACCCTGGCTCCGGACTCAGCAAGTCCCAGAGCGGTTCCCTTTCCAACACCCCGGCTTCCGCCAGTTACCAGTGCAACCGTTCCAGTAAGGGTCGACATAGACTTGATGTTCCTCGACGTTTCAAAACACAGTACGAGATTTCAACTAATAAGTTGTGTCAGGACGTACTAACTCAGCTGGGATATTGAAGTCAATCTCCGATATCAATTCGCTTGCGTGTTTTTCGAGGAAACAGAATCAGCGTGTTGAATCTGCGCGGATAAACGGGGCGTCAACCCCTTCATCTGTGATTTGTCCATAGAGTCGCGGCCTTCTGTAGGCATTGCCCCAGCTTTCACGGAGTCGATACGCGCGAAGAGAATCCAAGTCAAGCGTGGCAATGAATACATTTTCGCTCTCTCCCGCTTCGATTATGAGAGTATCGCGTGGCTCGCCGTCAGGCACGACGTAAACCACCCCGTCAAACGCGATGGAATGCCCGTTTTGCTGTGGAGCAGCATAGTTGGTCATCGCCACGGCAACCATATTCTCAAACGCTCGAGTCTTGAACTGAGATAAGCGTGGCTCATCCAACGTACACGCGTTTGGCACCAGGATTAGTTCGGCCCCTTTGAGCATCAAAACTCTGGCGCTTTCAGGAAACTCCCGATCAAAGCAGATCATAAAACCGATCTTTACGTCGCCCGCCTCAGTGTCCAGAGAACAAACACCAAAGTCGTCTCCCGGCGTAAGCGCCGACTCAACATCAAACTCACAGGTATGGATCTTGGCATAGGTCAAAACGATGTTCCCGTAACGATCTATCAATGACACAGTGTTGCGAGGCGGTCCGGTCCATCTCTCGAAATAAGTCAGGGCAATGGACATATTCAGCTCTCTCGCGAGATCGCGGAAGTGATGAACAAAAGGATCATCGCGAGTAATAGCAAGTTCCTTCCATTGTTCAAGATCACCTTCGATGGCGGGGTCGAAGAAGGTCATGCCAATGCTCCACATCTCCGGAAAGAGAGCGATATCGGCACCCATCTCCCGAGCCTTTCGGCAAAAGGACTCTCCTTTAACGAGATTGGCGTGTTTATCACGGCCAGATCCGATCATCTGTAGCAGTGCGACCCTGATCGAACTCACTTTGACCTCCGTTGGAAAAGTTCTAAAAAAGTTCTAAAGAAGTAGCGAGACGTTTATAGGTTTGATTTGAGAGGACCGAATGACTTACTGAAAATAAGATCATGCTCACCTGGCGGCGCAAGATTGTGTTGGCGAACAATTACAGCGACTTGTGCCCAGTGGCGAATCTCATGAACCAGGATGTGGGTTATCAACTTGCTGGCCGACCCCTCGAATCTAAAGCCCAGCATCTCGAGGTCGTGAGGCTTTTCCCAATCGTCTGCCGTAAACGAACCGGTAGCATCTTGCAGCCTTTTGCGTTCGGAATGACCGAAGCCAAAGATTTGATCCGCGTGCGGATCTTCTGAAAGCGACTCGCTTATGGCCTTGATACGCTCGGGAGTAAGAATGTCGCCCTGCATCCAATGAGCATAAAAAGCTCCGCCCAGAAACAGTGAAGTATTAGGGCTCCGATGTTTGGGTGGACATCCATCGGTACCGGGAGCTCGAGTGGGTCGTTCCCGTGACTGGTGAACCAGTCTTCCCATTTGCGTCGTTTTTCGTCTGTGTAAGAGAGCAGTTCATTAATTGTCAGGTGCATGGATAGTTGCCTCCTCGTACCGTTAACTGTCCAAAGGTACCGTAGCGTGTCCAGTCTGCGGACTTGCGATTCGTAATATTCGGAACCTCTCGGCGAATAAGAGATTTACCCCAGCTCAGGGATATCAATAAGATCATCCGCAGACTGGACGGTCTACGGTACTTATCGTCGTGCCGCTAAGCCTAATCCCGCACACACCAGAAAACCACCCGCGATCCGATCAGTCACCACCGAGACCTGACCCTTTAAAAATCGCTTGCGGCCTCGCTCCGCGGCCCAGCCGTAGCTCGCCAATACCAAAAACTCATTGCTATAGAAATCACCCCAAGTATCGTGAACTGTTCAGTCACGCTTTGCTCCGGCGATACAAATTGCGGCAACAGGGCGCTGAAGAAGATGATTGCCTTTGGATTTGATAACTGTGTCACAAGACAATGAGAAAAAAGGGGCATTGAGGGAACGGTGGAGGGCGCATCTTGACTAACAATATCAAAGCGTTCTTTTGTGATTAACATCCTCACACCGACAAAAACCAGGTAGGCAGCGCCTGTCCACCGGATGATCTGGAACAGCGTCGCAGAAGACATCAGCAACGCGCCAAGGCCAAGCGCCGACAGTATAAAATATATGATGTTTCGGCGAGTATCCCAGCAGCGCCCCTTAGACTTGCCCTGGAACCATTCTTCACCGCCTGTGAAACAACAAGTAGAACCGCAGGACTCGGCGTCAGGCATAACAGGAATTCGGTTACCGCAAAGACAAGAGTCAACCTAAAAGACATTTTCTGCTGAGTTTTGTGAAAGACCCGGGTGGTGCTGGGAGTAGCGTATTATCTGTGTGACTCATTTAACCGTTTTGCGATCAGCCCGTAGACGCTCGCATTGAAGACGAGTCCAACGTGCGTTCCCGATACCTCGAAATTCGTGCTGCGGTCGTCGGTAACACATACTCGCCAATCAACAACGCCGTCGGTCCTAGTATAGATCGCGGTCTGGAAAACTGATTCTGGTAGCCCATTCTGTACCGCTACTACCGCATTGCAACCACAGTAACCGGTGTAACAATCAGGTTGAAGAGAGCTTTCTTGGCGGCGGATCCGCTCACGAACCCTCTCTCCGGCAGCGAGGACAAATGGATGCGATCGGATACCTCGAAAGGGCGAACCCAAAGTGATCACTGAGCTTATCTTTTCGGGCCATTGGGCGGCCGCCGATCTTGCGATTACCCCACCAAGGCTATGACCAATCAGGTGCACCTTGCGTCCCGTGCGGGAGTGAGCTTTTGAGATCGTTTCCGAAAGACGATCGACAAGCGTGTTGATACATTCGGCATTCCATCCTATTCGAGACATATAAGATCGATAACCGATTCTTCGGAGCCAGTAATTGATCTCCTGCAGGTACAGATCGGTGCCCAAAAATCCGGGGATCACGATGACCGCCGAGCCATCGCCGCGGGGAATACCCATGCCGTAATAGACCGGTGAGGAACGAAGGGCTAGCCAGTCTAAACCGACAAATATCTCGCGCCAAAGAGGACGTTCGGCAGGCTGCTGATCTTTGTGAAAACTTTCGGGTGAGGTCGATGAGGACAATAAGCGCTCCTTGTTTGCGGATAGCGGACGGCAGCGCAGGAATTGAGCGACTTCGTTACGACCGTTTGCCCCTGCGCGCTTTCATCACCTTTGGTTTGATCTCGTCCACTCCAGTGGCCGCCCGCAATTCAATGAATGACTGCTCCAATGCTTCCTTCAGTTTCTCTACGTCGGGCATCGCCTGCGTATCAGAAGTCAGACCAAAGTACAAATGCTGATCGTAGCTCATGATAGCGCAGCCACACCCGATCGCATAGCCAACAGGGACATACGGATAATACGCGATCATCCGCTTGCCCATGGCGTAGAGGGGAACCTGTGGACCCGGTACATTTGTCGATACCATGTTAAAAGCCGGAACAGGGGTCGTTGCCAGCGCTCCCGCAAAGGCCTGTACGGGCGCGGGTAGGACTCCCATCAGAGCTGTGAACAGGTTTAGGCCCTCGGCTATGCGAGCGCTCTTCATCGAGGTGGTCTTCTGATTGATGTGGCGAAAGCGTTCGACTGGATCAGTCAGGTCAAGCGGTATTTCGACTGGAAGCATGGATACGAGATTTCCCAGAGCGCCTCGCTTGTCCTCCTGCCGCAAACTTACCGGAACCATAACCCGCAGTTGACGGCGCTCAGTCTTCTGTCCATGCAGTCCAACGTACCTGGCCACCGCGCCAGACAACGTCGTCAACACAACATCGTTTACTGTACCTCCAAGAGCAGCACGTATCGCGCGGGCTTCCGCAAAAGAAAACGTGCTCCAGACGAGCTTCCGATTTCCGGAACAAGCTCGGTTAAAAGGTAACATCGAAATTGGTGTGGCCAGTTGAGGTAACGTACCGCTCGTCTCGCGCATCGACCGTCGGCTCTGTTCATTTGTCAGAGCCTGGGTCAGATTCATTAGTCCGGTCTGAAACTCCATCCAGCGGTTCATACCTTCCTGCATGCTGCCAATCAACGTGTCGAACAATTGTCGCGTTGCATCCGGGCGAGGTGCCCGCGGCGGGCCCTCAGGCCTGGGAGGAGTCTTCGGAACCTTTGGTGAGATATCAAGAACGATCTTTAACAAATCCACGCCTGATACACCGTCCACCATGCAGTGATGAACGCGAGCGATCATTGCGGTGCGCTTACCCTCCAGGCCGTAAACCAGATGGATGTCCCACAATGGCTTTCGGCGGTCCATTACTGGGGTGAACACTTGTCCGGCCAACTCGACCAGCTCTGCCTCACCACCGGGAGCATTGATCTGGAGCTTGAAAATGTGGTGTTTGATTTCAAAGTAATCATCGAGCTCCCAGGTCGGGTGTCCTATGCCGAACGGGTCCGGAGTGACGATCTGCTGATAACGCGGCAACAAGTGCATTTTGGAGTTAACCATCGAAACGAATTCATCGAAGGGGATCTCGCCTTCGAAGATGCTCACGCTTCCAATGTGCATCGGTGCTTCCTTCTTTTCGAAATACAGGAAGCTTGCATCCATTGATGTAAGCCGTCGATTCAGGTTTGGTTCTGACATTGAGACTCCAATGCGAGCTGTCAATCTTTCCGAGAGTTGTCTTCAGCAGACGCCATAGATGTCAAATTAGCTATGAAGTAAATTCAGTAGGAATCAGGATTGCGAAGCCGGTTCCGAATAACGCGCTGTGTCGTCGTAGCGCGTTGACTAAGCACCTGGTTCTCTCGGGCGGCTCTTCTCCTGTTACTTTGCCGCTTGCGATGGTGAAAGATTTTGCCTGTCGCTCACGACCGTTTAACCAGTACCTAACCTCCGGTTGAGCGGACAGATTCTTCAGCCAATTCGAGCTCCGACGTATAGTGCACACAATAACAAGGTCCCCAGCCATTGCCGCCAAAAGAGGCACACTTGATGGTAGCCCGGTCTTTCGGCCCCTGGTCTCGATAACGATGCCGCCAGCCGGAAACAACAGCCCCGGTGCGAAGAATCCGGCGCGCAAAGCGGGCTCCACTAATTGATTGAGCGTACGGAAGTACTCCGCCTCGAGACGTTCGAGAGTATACAAGAGCATTGACTAACCTTATTCCGTCAAACCAGTTACGTCGTAGGACATCACGATCAAGTCGTGCGTGCGTCCCTGGCGGTCGATAACGTAATCGCCCAAAAGCGCTTCAGCTCTGAATCCCAGCTTCTCAAATACCTGCAACGCGTTTCGCTGTTCGGAGGCCATCCGCGCGACAATCTTTTGCAGCCCCAATTCACGTGCGATTGAGAACAGCTCATTTGCCAATAGACTTCTTAAACCGATGCCACGGAAGTTCGGGCTGAGGAGCAGCACAATCTCGCCCAAATGACGCGTCCATTGCAGGGCATTGTGACTGAGCGTTCCGTGGCCAATCAGCCTCCCATCCGCTTCTGCAAGAACCGTTTTAATCATTCCCGCGTTGATGTTGTGCACCCATTGATCGAGCGCCTCGGGTCTCGTAATATCCACAGCCAGGAAAAGCAGATCGTCTTCCGGCAATGACTTTGCAAATTCCATCAAGCGGTCCCGATCGTCGGGTAGCATCAATCGTAGACTGATCTGTTTATCCTTAAGAGTGGTCGTCCACGGATAAGCACGTGTCTTGACAGTAGCCATTGGAATCTCCTGGTCCAGAGTTCAATCCTAAGTCTTCCGGCTACTTCTTAGTAGTCCCAAAAAACGGCAGCTGGGTTGCAAGATCGAGCCAGCGCTTTTGTACTTCGACGTAATTGGTGACCGCCTGCTGTGCAAAGTCGGCTAATGCGGCCGCCGGGGAATTCTCGTCGAGGTTGAGCCCATCCTTTACCGATTTGATAACCTGAGCATTCTGCTGTGCGGCGAAGTCGAGCCACTGCGTGCGCGCTTTCACAAAAGCTTCCAATCCCTGGCCAGCGTAATCTGACACCGCACGATTAAAGTCGGACGAGGTTGTGCCAAATCCTTCCCTGATGGCGTCATAAAGTTGCCTGCTCTGCTGAGAGGCAATTTCTGCCCAGCGTTTTTGTGCCTCGACGATTCCTTCGACGCCCTGACGAGCCCAGTCGGCAAGCGCGGGGGTAGGAGCAGTTCGGTAGAACTCCATTCCTTCTTCGATTGCCTTGAGAACCAGGGCGTTCTGTTGAGCTGTGAGATCAATCCACTTTTTCTGAGCTTCAACAAGATGCTCAACCACCTGCTTCGCCCAGTCAGCGGCGTTTGTTTCTGGGGCCGTTCCCGCCGCGGTGGCTTGGTTTTCGGTTCCTTGTCTATCGTTCGATTTCGATTTTGTAGTCATGATGAATACCCTTTCTGCTGAAATTCTGTTATTGCCTCCTCTGTTCTGGATTAGCTCCGAGAGAATAGCACAAAAATAATCTTCGTCAAGTGAATTCCTTCGCAAGTGCGAAAGAAATAGATCTATATATTACAAATACAGAATTTATGCCGCCATTTGATCCAATCGTATGTTATTATCTAAGTCCCATTTGATGAGAAATCAGTTAAAACTGTAGCTTACGCACTTGCAGAATTCCATATTTTATTGATAACTCAGCGGATAATGGAAATCGATAGACAGGAATGTTGCACGTATGGTACGTTTGACTTCTGATATGCCCAGGAAAGCAAGATCAAAGGTCGAAGAAAACGCTGGCGATTCGGATCGTATTCTCATCAAGCGTTACGGAAACCGGCGCTTATACAATACTGAAACGAGCAGCTATCTTAACTATCAGGACCTTGTGAAGTTGATTCGTGATGGTCACGATGTTCAAGTGATTGATTCGCGAACGAAAGCCGACGTGACCAAGGCTGTGCTTATGCAAGTAATCCTCGAAGAGGAGAAGACTGAGAGCGTACTGCCAGTGTCATTCCTGTATCAAATAATCCGAGCTCGAGAGTCGGCAATCCAGGATTTCTTTAAGAATTACTTATCGAGCAGCCTCGAGGCATACTTGAAGACAAAGGAAGAGTTTGACCGGCGGTTTCGAGGGTTTCTTGAGATGGGTTCTACCCCGGAAGTTTGGGAGAAGATTGTCCCCGGCGCAGATCTCATCAAAGACTTCTGGGGCATCGGTAAGAGGGAAGAAGAGAAGAAGTAGCAAGAATCGGTCAGGTAAGTCCCTAATGATCTCGGAGAATCGAGCGCTCGCTAAAATTACTTAGGATTGTCTGGTGCGATGTAATTAGTGTTGATGAGATCCGCGTAATTCTGATAGCGTCCCGCGTCAAAGTCCCTCAGGAAGATTGTCATCCTTTGCAACAGTGATGTTGAGCGCTGACCATTCAATCGCGCGGGGTGATAGTACCTCTGATAAACCCAGCGAATGAACAGGCTTTGTTCGGTGATGGGCAGCTGCTTTATGTTGTTGGCGAAGAATGTAAATGAACCATCCTCAAACAGGTATTGTTCGACATTCGATGTATAAAACGCGGTTACGGTGACGCCGTTTTTGCGGAGGTAATTACCGATCGCTGCCAGCGCTTTCTTTCCTCCGAAATCGCCTACCACGGGGATGATCAAATTCTTTAGTTGAAGACTGCGAACGAAGTCATAGTCTTCGCGGCTCGCGAGAAAGTTTCCAATCTTCCCGTATTGATCGGGCTGAAGGATCACCTCGCCCAACGTGGGGAACTCGCTATCCGACCAGCCGTTCAGTTGAAACGCAGTGTTCAATCCGCCGTCACGAAAGCTCTTGTAGACAAATTCCAGACTCGCCTGATCGCGCGACGAAAGCGGAAACTGGAAATCCTCCTGTATCGCCTTGCGAATTGCCGACAGATTGGCGGCATATGCATTTTCCTCCGCGGATGTTTTGCTGAAGTAAGCCAACAAAACAGCGATCGGTTCATCGGGTGCCGGAGTTGACTTGGTTAGCGGCTTGCTAAACCAGTGCGAGAGGAACTCGAGCCGGTTCTTCGAAAGTTGAAAGAGAGCCTTATACATCAGGTGCTGGACAATGGCCTGACGCCGAATGTCGATGATGAAAGCGATTCGCGGCCGCAACTTCGCAATATAGGTATAGTTCTGTTCGGGACCAACGCCGATGTAGGCGCCGCCGGGAGCGCTCAACTGTCGAAGCTTGTCGACGACCGTGAGATAAGGGGTTTCGTTGGAGACCAGATTATCAGAGAAGAAGTAGCCGCCTTCTTCAGAGAAATCTTTGATGATGCTGGAGAATTCCTGGGCAGAGAGACTGTCGGGAAGCGGACGTGATTGATTCGAGCGCGCCGACGGTCGCGGAACCGAAATCAGTACAAACCCAAGCAAGACTACGAGGAACAGTTTTCGCCATCCATTGCCCGTCGTCTGCTCGATTCTGCCTTTGATCATGATAGGACGTCTATTCAGGCTGGGAGTCAGGAAGTACTTTCTTTTGCGACCGTAGCTCCTTTATGTCGCCGCGCAGCGCTACCACCTCCACTTGGGTCGAATGAGCGAGACTGGCAACGCTATGGGTTTCCCTTTCCAATTTGTCCATCCGCTCATCCATCCTGTCAAATCTTTCAGTGACTCTATTCTCGAAGCTATTAAGTCTGTCATTGATTCTAATTTCAATGCCATCAAATCTATCATTGATTCTGTTTTCGACGTTATCAATGCGGGCTAAGACCGTCTCTATTGTCGGTTTTGTTGTCGTATCGTTCGCCATTGCTAGTTGATCCATATTCAAAAGATTTCCCAGGCTCAACCCAGTAATACACCCTCCCGCGATCGGCAGTCAACGAATTACTATTTGGGGTGGAGAATTTGTCAGACAAACAGCCACATCCATAAAACCCCTAACCAAATGTCGGCTCACGACCCTCACGATAAGCAGCCATTGCTTCCTGATGATCCGTCGAGTTAAGAGCAATACGTTGCCGGCGCAGGTACTCTTCAAAAAACTGACCGTGCGGCACATCAAAGGTCATGTTCATCAACACCTTGCTTTGGAGAGTTCCTTCTGAACACACCTTTGAATATTCCTTTACCAGATCTGCGGTGTCAGCCTCAAAAGAAGTCTGTTTGACCAGATGGTCTATCATTCCAAACTCGTGGCCTCTCACGCCGTCGATGTTCTTGCCCGAAAGCACCATCCACTTCGCTCGGCCGAGCCCAATGTACCTTGGAAGACGAAACGTGCCCAGCCCCGGAATTATCCCTTCCTTGATCGCCGGCAAGCCCAGCTGGCAATCCTCAGTAGCAATTCTAATGTCGCACGCCAAAGCCAACTGCAAACCGCCGCCGAGTGCGTAGCCGTGCATTGCGCAGATCAAAATCTTTTCAGCCTGTTCAAGGACTCGAAGCGCTCGGTCCCACTTTTCGAAGTAATCGTGTGGAATCCCTCCCGCCTGGAGTTGCTTCAGATCGATGCCCGTGCAGAATGCGCGGCCCGCTCCGCGAATTACGAGGATTCGCGTCTCTGGATCATCGCGTATCATCTCCGCGGCTTGATTCATATCCAACGCGCCCTGGTAGTTCATAGCGTTTAGCAGGTTTGGGCGGTTCAGAGTCAAGTATCCGATTCTGCCCTCCCTCTCGAAGTACATCGTTTCGAGTTTCATAAGAACAACCTTTCTTCCTCGAGGTTTCGCCGCAGGATAAGTTGCTTACTGAGTCCGCTTATCGACTACTCGCATCGCTTTGCCTTCGGTGCGAGCAATCTCGCGTGGTCCAACCAGCTTCACATTGCAGGTGATGCCAAGCGCGCTTTGTACCTCGAATCGCAGGCGCTTCTCCAAAGGAATCATCCGCTGCTGATTTCCGTAGACGTCGGCGGATGCTTCAACAAGGACGTCAAGCTCGTCCATATAATCTGAGCTCCGATCTACTACGATCTGATAGTGCGGCGTAACATCCTCAACCTGCAGCAACACTGTTTCAATCTGCGAAGGGAAGACATTCACGCCGCGAACTATGATCATGTCGTCAGTTCGCCCGACTACTCGTTCCATTCTGACACTCGTGCGACCACATCCGCATTTTTCTCGTATCAAGCGTGTTCGGTCTCTTGTACGGTAGCGGATGAGCGGCAGCGCCTCCTTTGTAACGCAAGTCAACACGAGTTCTCCCATTTCGCCGTCAGGCAACGGATCGGTTGTATCCGGGTCGATTATTTCGGGGATAAAGTGATCTTCGAAGATGTGCATCCCTTGCTTCTCTGTACACTCAACTGCGACACCCGGTCCGATCACCTCGGACAAGCCGAACACATTAAGCGCCAGGATACCGAGCCGAGATTCGATTTCTTCGTGCATCCGGTCGGACCACGGTTCGGCGCCGAATAGGCCAACCCGCAGCGACAGTTTGTTTAGGTCAATACCTTCCTCTTCCAACATTTCCGCAATCAGCAACGAGTAGGACGGAGTACAGCAAAGAACGGTACAACCGAAATCGCGCAATATCATAATCTGGCGTTTGGTATTGCCGCCCGACACCGGAACTACTGCGGCGCCGAAGCATTCAGCGCCGTAGTGGAATCCGAGTCCACCTGTAAACAACCCGTAGCCATAAGCGTTGTGTACGACGTCATCTTGTGTAACACCCGCCGCCCCGTAACTGCGAGCCATCAATTCGGACCACAGCTGGATATCGTTTCGTGTGTAGGCGACTACGGTGGGCTTGCCGGTCGTTCCGCTGGAGGCGTGAATTCGAATCACGTCTTTCAGCGGAACCGCAAGCAGACCGAACGGATAGTTGTCACGGAGATCGCCTTTGGTAGTGAACGGCAGGTGAGTCAGATCTGCGAGTGAGCGAATGTTATCGGCAGAAAAGTTCGCTCCCAGACGCTCGCGATAAAAAGGGACATTCGTAGCTATGCGCTCAATTCCTGCCTGGAGGCGCGAAAGTTGCAGCTTTTGGATTTCGGACCTTTCAAGAGCCTCAACCGGATCTCTAATGTACGAACGCTGGGAAGGATTTGGCATCAGTATGCTCGTTCGGGTTGCGTTATGTGGCTCGTTACAACTTTCGAATCCAGATATTGCGATATCTTATCGGATTGCCGTGATCCTGAAGCTTCAGAGATGCCTTGGGTCCGTGCGCGATGTAAAGCGCCGCACGGTCGTGATACGTGTTACCGTAGATCTCTACATTGTTTTGAATGAGCACTCCGTTGTGCAGCACAGTGATTCGAGCGCGTTCGATGACTCTGCCATCTTCATCAAACTTGGGCGCCGTGAAGATGATGTCATAGCTCTGCCACTCACCCGGTTTCCTGGAAACATTGACCAGCGGCGCATATTGTTTGTAAATCGCGCCCGCCTGACCGTGGTAGTAGGTCTTGTTGTCGTAAGAATCCAGCACCTGCACTTCATACCGTTCCATCAGAAACACGCCGCTGTTTCCGCGCTCCTGACCCTCGCCTTTTACTTCGGACGGAGTCGCCCATTCGATGTGTAACTGGCAATCGCCAAACTCTTCCTTGGAGGCGATGTCTCCAGTTCGCGGAACCACTTGGGTATAGCCATCTTTGATCAACCATTTCGGTTCGCCGCCGTCTTTGCCGCTGCGCCACTTGGACAAATCCTTGCCATCAAATAGCACGATCGCATCCGATGGTGGTTCTCTGTCTGTCTTTCCAGGGGTAACGATGGGCGGTTCCTTCTTCGGTGATGGAAATGGCTGAGGCTCCTGCGGTGTTTTGCTCATTGCTGCAGCTCCTATCATTGATGTGAGCACAAGAATTAAAAAGGTACGTGCGATCCACATTTGCATAGTTCCTCTCATTTGAGTGTTTTTTCCTTGGTCGGGTGCAGGTTGTATTCGCGCGATTGACCCTTTGGGATGCTTATCCACTGCCATTCTCCCTCGTTAAGGATCCGAGCCAACAATACTATCTGTCCGACGTGATAAGACAAGTGCGCGAGCGATCTACAGAGAGCATCGTGCACAGTCCAGGCCTGCCCTCGGATGTAGACAGTTTTATCCATATCTTCATTGGTCAGGTTGGAGAGCTCCGACTCGAGAACGCTCCAACCCTCTGACCAAATGCGTTCCGCCTCTGACCTGTCATATCTTGCATTCTGGAATTCGGAATCTCGATCTCGCCAGGGCTTTTCACCATCACTGGTTAGAAAGTCGGTGAACCTCGAAACCAGATTGCCGCCTATGTGCTTGACAATGATGGCGATTGAGTTGTTCTCTGGACCGAGAACTTTGTTCAACGCATCATCCGAAACCTGTCCGATGGCTTTTTCACCGATGCTGCGGTATCGGGCGTACTCGTTGATGAAGTCTCTGATCAATTCTTCTCTCCTGGAAACTGTGCTCTTAGGGGAAATCAGAGTGACATTAATATACCAAAGAAGTCTGAAAGTCATATGTTTAGCGTTCAGGTTGCGCGCTTACCATCCTGTCTTCCGCGTAATCTGCGTAATCTGCGGATAACACTGGCACCTCAATTCTTTACTCTTTCGTGCTAGTGCGATCCACAGATTACTCAGATTACGCAGATGATTAATGCTGAACGCTGAACCAAAAACGATTTCTTACATCGTACTGGATACATCGTACCGGAAGTTGACTCCCGCGCTTGTCAATTGCTAGTTTCTTTCGTTCCGTCTATTTGCCTCAATTTTACATGCGAGACGGTTCCGGGAGAAAACATGCGTTGGTCAAATTTCTTTATTCCAACCCTGCGAGAAGATCCGGCAGATGCTGAAGTCGCCAGCCATCGATTGCTGGTTCGAGCCGGTTATATTCGTCAGCTAACCGCAGGCGTTTATTCTCTGCTACCTCTTGCGCAACGCGTGCGCCTCAAGGTTATCCAGATCATTCGCGAAGAGATGAATCGCATTGGTGGGCAGGAGTTCCTGCTTCCCGCCATTCACTCTGCCGAGATATGGAAAGAATCTGGTCGCTGGGATGTAATGGGCGACAACATGTTTCGTTTGCGCGATCGGAAGGGCACCGATATGGCGCTCGGCATGACGCACGAGGAGGTCTTTACGTCAATTGCGCGCAACTCGATAAACTCTTATCGACAGCTGCCGCAGGTCTGGTATCAGATTCAAACTAAGTTTCGTGATGAAGCCCGGCCAAAATCCGGTCTCCTGCGCGTGCGTGAGTTCACAATGAAGGACGCGTACTCCTTCGATGTTGATTTCGAAGGATTGGATAAGTCGTTCCAGGATCATTACGACGCATATTGCAGAATCTTTACCAGATGCGGCTTGAAATACACCGCCGTGGAAGCCAGCTCTGGTGCAATGGGCGGAACGAAGTCCACCGAATTCATGGTGCGTACCAACGCCGGCGAAGACAACATCGTCTTTTGTGAGAAATGTGGCTACGCCGCAAACGTCGAAAAGGCGACCTCTCAGCTCGCGACGTTAGACGACCGCGGAGGGCCAACTGGGGTTGAAGAGTTCCCAACGCCAGGGGTTAGAACGATTGAGGACCTTACAAGCTTTCCGGGTGGCGCTTCTGCAGATCGCCAAATTAAGACTCTCGTCTACATCCTTGACGACAATGTAGCGTTAGTACTTTTGCGCGGTGATCACGAGCTCAATGAAACTAAGCTGATGGATGCCAGCGGTGCGATTAATGTCAGGGCTGCCCGACCTGAGGAAATCAGCGAGGCCCTCGGCGCCTCCGCCGGTTCCCTCGGTGCTGTTGGCGTGACTGCAACTTCTCACCCAAAAATCGGCCGCATCATTGCTGATGAAGCGTTGAGTGCAAGGCGGAACATGACCACTGGCGCGAACAAAGACGATCACCATATCCGAGGCGTTGACGTCGACCGCGACATCAAGGTGGACAAGTGGGCCAGTCTTCGTTCAGTCAAAGCGGGCGAGGCTTGCGTTAATTGCGGCGGAGTTCTGGAAGTGTTTCGGGCAGTCGAAGCCGGACACATATTCAAACTAGGAACAAAATACTCCGACAGCATGGGCGCGAAAGTCCTTACGCCCGACGGTCAGGAGGTTCCGATCGTGATGGGCAGCTACGGAATAGGTGTCGAGCGTGTTATGAGCGCGGCGATCGAGCTTTACAACGACGAAGCGGGCATAAGCTGGCCACCTTCAATTGCGCCGTTCCACGTTGTGTTGACCGTAGTGAACACCAAGGATCAACAGCTTGTCGAAACTTCTGAGCGGGTCTACGAGGATCTCTGCAGGGCCGGCTTAGATGTATTGCTTGACGATCGGGATGAACGTGCCGGCGTAAAATTCAACGATGCCGATCTTATCGGCATTCCTTACCGAGTAACGTTTGGCAAGAAGGTTAAGGAAGGTAAGGCGGAGTTGTTCACCCGCGCGACCCGGGCCTCCGAAGATTT